>Ga0070685_10000013_pt1 | contig 120875 bp, 130 predicted proteins | sample KBSS13LmetaG_FD_65651 | JGI IMG/M metagenome (GOLD analysis project Ga0070685, IMG submission 65651) | Switchgrass rhizosphere microbial communities from Kellogg Biological Station, Michigan, USA - KBS S1-3L metaG | ecosystem: Host-associated > Plants > Roots > Rhizosphere ...
CCGCCCTCGTCGTAGCGGCGGCCGGAGAGCTCTTCGGCCAGCGCGATCAGCGGCCGCACGTGATCGGTCTCGAAAACCGAGGGAACGTCCTGGAGCACCGCCGCCATCCGGTCGAGGCCCATGCCGGTGTCGATGTTTTTCATCGGCAGCGGGGTCAGGGTCCCGTCCTCGGCGAGGTCATAGCTCATGAAGACGTGGTTCCAGAACTCGAGGAAGCGGTCGGTGTCGTCGCCGGGACGCTCGCCCTCGCCGCCGAACTCGGGGCCGCGGTCGAGGTAGAGCTCCGAGCAGGGACCGCAGGGGCCGGTCGGGCCGGCCTGCCAGAAGTTGTCCTCGCGGCCGAGGCGGACGATCCGCTCCTCCGGAACGCCGGTGGCCTTCCAGATCTCGATCGCCTCCTCGTCGGGTCCGAGACCGAGTTCCTCGTCGCCGCCGAAGACGGTCACCCAGATCCGCTCGGGGTCCATCCCGAAGCCCTGGGTCGAGAGCTCCCAGCCCCAGGGGATCGACTCGGCCTTGAAGTAGTCGCCGAAGCTCCAGTTGCCGAGCATCTCGAAGAAGGTCATGTGGCGGGCGGTATTGCCGACCTCTTCGATGTCGGTGGTGCGGAAGCATTTCTGCACGTCGGCGAGGCGCGGTGCCGGCGGCTGTTCGCGTCCCAGGAAGTAGGGCTTGAACGGCTGCATGCCCGCCGTGGTGAGCAGAACCGAGGGGTCGTGGACGCTCGGTAGGAGCGAGGCGGAGGGGACGATCTTGTGGCCGCGCTCGGCGAAAAACGACAGGTAGGTGTCCCGGATCTCCTTCGCCCTCATGTTAGGAAGCCTAAATATTTGTTCGATTCGGGGCGGCGAAGCCGAAAGTTGAGGCTTACATGGGCGTGGGGCCTGCGTTCTAGAAGGGAATCGCCCAAACGACTCATTGGAAGGAGAGCGATATGAAGCTGCACCCGAAGCTTGCTTTGGGGTTGGCGGTGCTCGCAATGGCGCTGCTGCCGGCAATGGCTGGGGCGGTCTCCTACCAGCCGGAATACCACCCCGAACACCCGACCCATACGCCGAAAGGTCACGCCTACGGCTACTGGTGCAAAGGCGAAAGCAAGAAACACGTGAAAGGTGAGAAGGGAACCGCCTTCAGCCGCTGCGTGCTGGCGCACAAACGGGCTGCCAACCAGCCCGGGCTCACCCCGCGTCAGGCCTGCAAGGACCTGAACAAAAAGCACGACCGCAGCGGCAAGCACGTGGCGCACGGCGACAAGGGAACCGCCTTCAGCCGCTGCGTTAAAGCCGTTGCCCAGCAGCGCAAGGAAGAAGCCGCGATGGTGATGGGGAGCACGGTCGCATAGCCGGCTGAGCTCGCTTTAAGCGGCGATGGTGCCGTGGCCGACGATCCGATCGCCGGCCATCAGCACCGCCGTCTGGCCGGGCGCCACGCCAGGGAAGGGCTCGGCCAGCTCAACTTCCAGGGAGGAGTGCCGACCCCTCCCCGCCGCCGAGACGGCGGCGGGGAGGGCGCGGGAGCGGTAGCGCAGCTTGACCGCATCGACCGCGCTGCCGTCGCGGTGCAGGACGGCATCGCGGACGCGGACGCTGCGCTTCTCCAGCTCGGCCCGGGTGCCGACGGTGACGGTGTTGGCGCCGGCGTCGGTGGCGAGGACGTAGAGCGCCTCGGGAGCGGAGACGCCGATGCCGCGGCGCTGGCCGACGGTGAAGTCGTGGTGGCCGCGGTGGCGGCCGACGATGCGGCCGGCGCTGTCGAGGATCGCCCCGTCGCGCTCGCGCAGGCCGCCGTGGCGGCGGAGGAAGCCGCGCTTGCCCTGGCCGGCGAGGAAGCAGAGGTCCTGGCTCTCGGCCTTGCGGGCGACCGCGAGGTCGTGGCGGGCGGCGATCTCGCGCACCTCGGGCTTGGTCAGGTCGGTGAGCGGGAAGCCGAGGCGGCCGAGCAGCTGCGGCGGCAGCGCCGCCAGCATGTAGCTCTGGTCCTTGGCCTGGTCGGCGGCGGTGGCGAGCAGCGGCCCGTCGGAGTCGTCGACGATGCGCGCGTAGTGGCCGGTCAGCAGCCGCTCGGCGCCGACCCGCTCGGCCAGGTCGACCATCGCCGCCAGCCGCACCTCGCCGTTGCAGAGGATGCAGGGGTTCGGCGTCTGCCCCCCGGCGTAGCCGCCGATGAAGCGATCGACGACGCGGCGACGGAAGTCCTCCTCGAGGTCGAGCGTGAAGTGCGGGATCCCGAGCTGGTGCGCGAGCGCCCGGGCACCGAGAACCGCCTCGGGCGAGCAGCAGGCCTTGGCCCCATCGGTCTCCGGGTCGGTCCAGAGCTTGACCGTGATGCCGACGACCTCGGCGCCCTCCTCGCGAGCGAGCAGGGCAGCGACCGCGCTGTCGACGCCGCCGGACATGGCGACGGCGACGCGGTTCGAGCCGTCTGCAAGGTGCAGGGAGGAGGAGGCGACGCCTTGGAGGGCGCGGTGGAGGGCGTCGGTGGCGAGCTGGGCAGCGTGGCGCTTGGCAGGCGTGAGGCCGCCGATTGCCTCATCGACGGTGTCTATATCGATCAGAGCAGCCTCTAGAACCGGAGAGTCATCCACCATTTCGGCAACCGCAGCGGTCGCTGCGCGAGTGGCCCCGCAACCCTCGGCGTCGAAGGTGACGGAGTGAATGCGCCCATCCTCGACGAGGAACGAGATCCGCGAGAGATCCCCGCAGGCAGCGCCCCCCGCAGCGCCCGTGAAGGCACCATCGACCACCGGACCAAGCCGGCTGTCGTCCCGCAGGTAGTGCTCGAAAAGCTCCCGCTCCATAGCCACAGAGTAGAGCGCGGTGGCACCCAGCACCGCTCCCTTACGGCGCACGAAAAAGGCCCCAACCCGCCGTTGCCGCCTCTGGCTTTGATCCCTTCAAATGAAGGTGGGTGCCTGCTCCTGATCCCAAGAGACCCGGAGACTTGTCAGCTCCCGTGCCGTTTGTGTTGGGTCAAACGGTGAGACGGCTCTCGTACGGGCTCGAGCCTGGTCCAAAGTTACCACCGCAGGGCACTCGTCAAACCCACTCGTCGTCGAGGTTGGAAAGGTGCCACTCGGCCTCGCTCCAGCGCTCGGCGGGGACGCGGAGGGAGATGTCGCCGCGGCCGAAGCGGTCGAGCGGCCAGTCGGAGGTGAGCACGGCCTCGATGTCCGCCTCGATCAGCGCCTGGTGCCAGGCGCGGGCGGTGCGGACGTCGGCGAAGTCGCGGACCACCTCCCAGCTGTCGTAGCCGGGGTCGTCGATGTGGATCGGCGTCTGCCCGGGCCCCGGAGACGGGCGCCATTTGCGGGGAATCCAGTCCCGCAGGCCCACTTCAGTGACCGGCGAGTTTGGGTTTGTGGAGGGCGACCCCGAGCTCGCGCAGCTGCAGCTCGTCGACCGGGGCCGGGGCCCCGGTCAGCAGGTCGAAGCCGGAGGCCGTCTTGGGGAAGGCGATCACGTCGCGGATCGTCTCGGCGCCGTAGAGGCGCTGGACGATGCGGTCGATGCCGTAGGCGATGCCTCCGTGCGGCGGAGCGCCGTAGCGCAGCGCCTCGAGCAGGAAGCCGAAGCGCGCCTCCGCCGTCTCGCGATCGATGCGGAGGGCGCCGAAGACCGCCTCCTGCACCTCGGCGTCATGGATACGGATCGAGCCGCCGCCGAGCTCCTGTCCGTTCCAGACGACGTCGTAGGCCTGCGCTCGCGCCGCGCCCGGGTTCTCGGGGTCGAAATCGCCGGCCGGCGCCGTGAACGGGTGGTGCATCGCGTCCCAGCGCTTGCCTTCCTCGTTCCACTCCAGCAGCGGCCAGTCGACGATCCAGACCAGGCGGTGCTCGTTCTCGTCGATCAGGCCGAACTTCTCGCCGAGGTCGAGCCGCATCTGCCCGAGCACCGCATCGGTGACCGGGCGCTGGTCGGCGACCAGCAGCAGCAGGTCGCCCTCCTCGGCGCCGAGCCGCCGGTTGAGGTCGGCGAGCTCCTCGTCGCTGAGGAACTTCGCGGTCGGCGAACGCCAGCCCTCGCCCTCGCGGAAGGCCCAGACCAGCCCTTTCGCCCCCAGCTCCTGGGCGCGGGAGATCAGGCCGTCGAGCTCTGAGCGCGGCATCTCCCGCCGGCCGGCGTTGAGGCCGCGGATCGAGCCGCCGCCCTCCAGCACCGCGCGGAAGACCTTGAACTCGGTCTCGCGCAGGGCATCGCCGAGGTCGACCAGCTCGAGGCCGAAGCGCAGGTCGGGCCGGTCGGTGCCGAACCGCCCCATCGCCTCGTCGTAACACATGCGCTGCATCGGAACCTCGACCTGCGGGCCCCCGACCCGCTCGAAGACGTGGGCCAGCAGCCGTTCGTTGACCTCGATCACGTCCTCGCCGTCGACGAAGGACATCTCGAGGTCGAGCTGGGTGAACTCGGCCTGGCGGTCGGCGCGGGTCGCCTCGTCGCGGAAGCAGCGGGCCACCTGGTAGTAGCGCTCGAACCCGGACATCATCAGCAGCTGCTTGAACAGCTGCGGCGACTGCGGCAGCGCGTAGAAGGAGCCCTGCTGCTGGCGGCTGGGGACGAGGAAGTCGCGGGCGCCCTCGGGGGTCGAGCGGGTGAGGACCGGGGTCTCGATGTCGAGGAAGCCCTCCTGGTCGAGGAACTCCCGCATCGCGTGGACGACCCGGTGGCGCAGCGCCAGCGCCTTCTGCATCTGCTCGCGGCGCAGGTCGAGGTAGCGGTAGCGCAGCCGCGTGTCCTCGCCGACCTCGCCGGAGAAGCCCTCGACCTGGAAGGGCGGCGTCTCCGCGTTCGAGAGCAGCTCGGCCTCGGTGACGAGGAGCTCGACCTCGCCGGTGGCGAGCTCGGCGTTGACGGTCTCGGCGGAGCGCTTGACGACGCTGCCGCCCGCGCTCAGCACGTCCTCGGCCCGCAGCTTGTGCGCGAGCTCGAAGGAGGCGCCGGAGCTGTCGGGGTTGAAGACGAGCTGGACGATCCCGGTGCGGTCGCGCAGGTCGATGAAGATCAGGCCGCCGTGGTCGCGGCGGCGGTGGACCCAGCCGGCGACCCGCGCCTGCGAATCGACCCTGGCGGGCAGGACCTCGCCGCACCAGGTGTCCCGGTAGCCGTTGGCGCGCAGCACCGGCGCTTTCGTCTCGGCGGCGGTCTCGCTCACGCTTCTCCCGTCATCTCACCGACAAGGTTGCCGGGATCGACCGCGCGCTGCTCTCCCGACTCCATGTCCCGCAGTTGCGCCGAGCCGTCGGCCTCGAGGATGAGGACGCGGCGGGCGCCGATCCGGTTCGCGTGTTTCAGCTGGCTCTTGAAGCTGCGGCCGGCGAGGTCGAGCTCGACCGAGGCGCCGGCGTGACGCAGTTCGGCCACCAGCGCCATCGCCCGCTGCCGCTGCTCCGGGTCGGCGACGGCAACGAAGGCGTCGCGCCCCTCCCCCGCCACCTCCTCGTCCAGCGCCAGCAGGATCCGCTCGATCCCGGCGGCGAACCCGACCGCCGGAGTCGTCTGGCCCCCAAGCTGCTCGATCAGGCCGTCGTAGCGGCCGCCGCCGCCGATCTCCGACTGCGCCCCGAGCCGGTCGCAGACGAAGGAGAAGATCGTCCGCGTGTAGTAATCGAGGCCGCGGACCAAGGTCGGATCGATGACGTAGGCGATGCCGCTGGCGTCGAGCAGCGCCCGCACCTCGGCGAAGTGGTCGGCGTCCTCGCCCTCGAGCCGCTCGACGATCGTCGGCGCGCTCCCCATCACCCCCCGCGTCCCCTCGTGGTCTGAGTCGAAGGCGCGCAGCGGGTTGATGTCGATCCGCTCGCGTACGTCCTTGGAGAGCTCCCCCTCGTGCGCGTGCAGGTGGGCCTTCAGGTCCTCGAGGTAGGTGCGCCGGGCCTCGAAGGAGCCGAGGCTGCCGAGCCGCAGCTCCACCCCGGGCACGCCGAGCTCCCCCAGCAGGTCGGAGAGGAGCATGATCACCTCGGCGTCGGCGAGCGGCGAGTCGCTGCCGATGCACTCGGCGCCGAGCTGGTGGAACTGGCGGTAGCGGCCCGCCTGCGGGCGCTCGTGGCGGAAGAACGGGCCGAGGTAGTGGAGCTTCACCGGCTGCGCCAGTTTCTGCATCCCGTGCTCCAGGTAGGCGCGGCAGACCGAGGCGGTCCCCTCCGGCCGCAGGGTGAGGCTGCGCCCACCCTTGTCCTCGAAGGTGAACATCTCCTTGCGGACGATGTCGGTCGACTTGCCGACGCCGCGCTCGAAGAGGTCGGTGTCCTCGAAGACCGGCGTCGCGATCGGCTCGTAGCCGGCGCGGCCGAAGACCTCGGCGGCGGCGCGTTCGAGGCGGCGCCGGGCGCGCGCCTGCTCGGGAAGGATGTCGAAGGTCCCGCGGGGGGCCTGGAACTTGCTCGCCACGGTGTCCCTAACGCGCCAGCGAGCCGAGGAAGGGGTTGCTCGCCCGCTCCGCCCCGAGCGTGGTCAGTTCCATGTGGCCGGGATGGACGACCGTCTCCTCCGGGTAGGCGTCCATCAGCCTGCCGATCGAGGCGAGCAGGGTCGGGCCGTTGCCGCCGGGGAGGTCGACGCGGCCGACCGAGCCCTGGAAGAGGACGTCGCCGGAGAAGATCGCCGGCTCGCCTTTGACCGCGTAGGTGACGTGGCCGGGGCTGTGGCCCGGGGTGAACACGACTTCGATTTCCATCCCGGCGAGCTCGAGCGTCTCGCCGCCGCGGACGATCTCGTCGGCCTCGTAGCTCTCGTACGGACCGAACCCCTCCCAGGGGACGTAGGCCATGATGTCGGCGAGCACCGGCACCTCGATCTCCGGGCAGTAGACCGGGGCCCCGGTCGCCCGCGCCACCGGCGCGACGGCACCGATGTGGTCGAAGTGGCAGTGGGTGAGCAGGATCGCCTCGACGGTGGCGCCTTTCGCCTCGACCGCGGAGAGGATCCGCTCTGCCTCCTCCCCCGGGTCGACGATCAGCAGCCGCTCGCCGCCCTGCGGCCGGAACAGGAAGCAGTTCTCGCCGATCTGCCCCACCGTGAGCATCTCGACGTCGAGGGCCATCAGTCTCCCCGGGCGCGGATCCGCGCTCGCTCCCGCCGCCGCCACAGGACCATGTCGATGTAGTAGCCGGAGGGAACGTAGAAGGCGAGCATGAAGGCGCCGAAGATCAGTGAGGGGCCGACCGACTTTTTGAAGATCAAGATCAGCAGCGCCGCGAAGATGACGGCCGCGAAGAGGCCGCGGACGAAGGAGTTGCGCCAGGTCGGCGGCAGGTCCTCTTTGGCGGTCGGGCGGCGTTTGGCGCGCGCCTGCGCTTTCGCCTCCTCGCGGGTGCGGGGACGGCTGCGCCGCGCGTTCGGATCGACCCGCCCGCCCTGGGTGCCGCGCTGCTTGCGCTGTCGCTTCTTCCTCGTTTGAGCCATAGGCTCGAAATCTAGTCGGTCGCCTCTGCCAGGCGCGCCTCGATCACGTGCCGAGCCGGGTCGAAACCCCGCATCGGCACGTCCGCCGGGTAGTCCCGGAGGGCAGCTTGCGGGATCAGGCCGACCAGCTCAGCCTCGACCGGCCGGTCGCCGAGCGGCGCCGCCAGCTCGCGCACCCGCTCGACCACCTCGCCGAGCGGGACCGCCAGCGGGTCGTGGACGTTGGTCGAGACCTGGGCGCGGCCGCTGGAGAGCAGCAGCCCGATCGCCCGCACGCCGCGCAGGCCGCCGCCCGCCTCGCGCAGGCCGGCGGCGACCGAGCGGGCGATCTCGACGTCGCCGCCGCCGAGCTCGACGTTGAAGGCCGCCAGCGGCGGGCGCGCCGTCACCAGCGTCGCGCCGGCGGTCGGGTGCGGCAGGTCGGGGCCGAAGTCGGGCCGCAGCTCCCCCGACTCCATCCGCAGCCACAGCTCCGCCAGGCCGCCGTTGCGGAAGTAGGCGCGCTCGGCCCGGCCCGGCTCCCGCGCCAGCTCGCCGTAGAGGAAGACGGGGACGCCGAGGCCGCCGATCTGCTCGGCGACCACCGCGGCCTCGGTGCGGGCGGCATCGCGGGCCGCGGGGTCGAACCAGACGACGGGGCAGACGTCGAGCGCGCCGATCGCCGGGTGGGCGCCGCTGTAGCCGCGCATGTCGATCGTCTCGATCGCCTTCTCGGCCCCGCTCGCCAGCGCCTCGGTCAGCGAGCCCGGCGCCCCCGCGACGGTGAAGACGCTGCGGTCGTGGTCCGCGTCGGAGTGGCGGTCGAGCAGCCGCACGCCCCGGCCGAAGGCGCTCTGCAGGCGGTCGAGCCGCTCCTCGTCGGCACCCTCGGAGACGTTGGGGACGGCGAGGAGGGTCGGCATCCCCGCTCCTCCTCAGAGGAGGAGCTCGCCGCCGGCGACGACGGTCTTGCCGTCGATTTCGACCGTCGGTTCGAGCACCACGCAGTCGAGGTGGACCGGCACCTGGACGGTGCCGCCGATCGCCGCCGAGGCGCCGAAGGCGACGTGGCAGGTGCCGAGGATCTTCTCGTCCTCGAGGATGTTGCCGGTCAGCTCGGCCTCTTCGTTGGTCCCGATCCCGAGCTCGGCGATGCTGGTGGCCTCCTCGCCGTGTGCGGTCAGCAGCTCCAGCAGCCGGCTCCCGTCCGGCCCGGTCGCCTCGACCACCCGCCCCTCGCGGACGGTCAGCGCGGTCGGGGTGTCGAGCAGGCCGATTTCGGCGATCGAGCCGTCGACGACGAGCACGCCCTCGGTGGTCTCGATAACCGGGGCGATGAAGCCCTCGCCGCACGGCAGGTTGCCGAAGGCGCCGCGGCTGCCGAGTTCGCCGCCGTCGACGATTCCCATCCGTCCCTCGAGCCCGATCCGCAGATCGCTGCCGTGATTGCAGGTGATCCGCGCCTCGGAGGCGCGGTTGAGGGCGTTGACGAGCTCCCAGCCGCGGCGGCGGATCTCCTCCAGGTCGCTCGTCATCAGGCGGCCGAGCATGTCCTCGGTGACGCCCGGCAGGCTGCCGACTCGGGCGCCCGCTTCGCTTGCGACCTTGCGGGCGTCGGTGTGGGAGAGCGACTGGATCGTCGGCGCCAGGACCACGTCGGCCGCGGCCATCGCCGCCGCAACGGGGCGCGGCGGCTCGGCGGCGGCCGAGTCGCGCTCGGAGATCACCGCCAGCGTCGCGTCGGCGCCCTCCCCCTGCGCCTCGATCCGCATCAGCGCGCCGATCTCTTCGGTGACCGGGTTGCAGACGACCAGCACGTCCTCGCCTGGCTGGATCCCCATGCACTGCCGAACCACAGTCTTAACCGCTCTATCCAGATCCGCAGGCACGCCCCCACCCTACTCACGATGCGCGATTGCTGCAGCGTTTCCCCTGCAATCGACGCTCTCCCCGCCAGGCGCCCCTCAGTCGTCGTCGTGCCGGTGCCGAATCGACCAGGCCAAGAACCACACCATCCCGACCAGCACGACTCCAAAGGCCGTAAACGGCGCCCACCATGCGTCCGGCCGCACGACCGCCAACGAAACCACCGCAAACGCATCGACCACCACCATCAAGGCCACCAGCACCGGCCGAATCGCCGCCCACCCCGTCTCAGGAGGCCCACCAGACCCCTGCCCCATCGCTACCATCCCCCTCCCCGCCGGAGTAGCTCAGCTGGTTAGAGCAGCGGAATCATAATCCGCGTGTCGGGGGTTCGAGTCCCTCCTCCGGCATCGCTTATAGAGCCAAATAAACCACACTCGATCCCGGCAAAGTGGCCAAAGGGCAACGGATAGGGCAACACAATGCGAGGGCAACGCGGAAGGTCGCGGGCGCCGCGCTCTTTTGACGTTGCGGCGACGGAGCCTTGCCGCCCCGCCAAGCGCTCTAAAGCTCGGCCGGGGTAACGACGAAGCCGAGCCGATCTGCGCCCCGGCGCAGTCGGCCATCCGTCGTCAGTAACCGACAGCCGAGCAGACGAGCAAGGGCGACGTACTCAGCATCGTAGGTCTTCGCCCACCCGAACTCGTCGGCCACCCGCCATGCCTCCTCGCTGAGATTGGTGGGCTGCTCGATCCGAACCGGCATGTCCCTACGTCGAGTCAGACCGAGGCTTGCCATGTCCTCGGGGATTTCGTTGCGCCATCTCATCTCGTGCAGAGCAGAGAGCGACTCCGAAAGGATGAGCGGTGGGGCAACCAGCTCTCTGTCGGAAAGGTCCGCAAATCCATTCGGAGAGAGACAGAGATCGACGCTCGCGCTTGCGTCAATGACGAGCAGGTCGCTCAATGTTCTTCGCGCGAGCGACGGACCGCGGCCGCAACATCGGGCATCGGCTCTCCATTGGCCATCGTGCCCCAGCCCTCGGGCAGCGGGACCGTTTCCCAGTCTGCCTCGGCGTCATCGAGAACGACGATCCGTGCTCGCGTAGCCTTCGCCTCATCGAGGTCGAGCACGTCGCGAATCAGTTTCTCCTTCGCGGTCACGGCCCAAATCGTACCGGCAGATGCCCCCGAGCCGGCTGACCTGTCCTCCTGCGACGGTGTTGGGAGGGGTCCGGGGCCAGCCTTGAAGGTAGCTCGCGTCTCAGGACGGTGACTAGCCCTTGCTACCGCGAGGATCGGCTTTTCTCGGATAGGTCCGCTCTTCCTGAATCCTGCCGTTCTCCTTGTGAATCTTCACGCTCACGGGATCAGGATTTGCCTTGGCTTTTTCAGCGGTCTTCCTGACAGCATCCACCTTGCGTGGTGCCTTAGTTCCCCGCACCGTGTTTCCGCCGCTCTCCGCTCCCCATTGACCGTTCTTCTTGACGACATCCATTCTTTTCATGCTCCGCTCCCAACGTCTCGTCATTCAGTTCCTATGAAAAGCATTGTGGCGGGCCGGAAAGACGGCCTGATGCCTGACCCGCGAACCGAAAAGGCCTACGACGGAGAACCATCTACGAGTTGCCCGACGAGGCCAAAGCACCCGTTCGATTCTCAACGCTCCGCCTTGCCCGTCCACGGCCCTCATTAGCTTGGTCTAATGGTCGTAGATACCGGTACGGCAATACTGATCCTCGGCGCTTTCGTCCTGCCCGGATTTATCACTCTGATCTTTCGAGAGCGCCTTTACGTCGTCCGTGGGCAAGAGACGCCGTTTGAGAGGTTGCTCTCAGCGCTTTTCTACAGCGCTTTGATCTATGGGGTATTGCTTGGCATTGCAAGCCATTGCGGCCTAGACAAGGCCGACCTAGTCGAGTTCCACAACGGAGAGAAGTCCCTCGGGGAGGACCTCCTAGTGGCTTTTGTTGTTTTTCTTTTTCTGCCCGCTTTGATCGCGGTTGCCGGTTCGCTATGGATGTCATCCAAGAGGGTGCGCCCTCGGCTGCTGAGGCTGCTTGGTAGTTCCGAGGCTCACAGCATCACGTCAGGCTGGAATGAGCTCTTTAGCAAGCAGGGAGCCAGTCTTGTCAGAGCCACGCTGACTGACGGCCGGGTGGTGGGTGGCTTCTATGACGAGCCGAGTTTGGCGGGATACAGCGAGCAGACCCAGGACCTCTACATCAATGAACGGTGGGAGCTTGATGACGATGGCTGGTTCATAAAGCCAGCGGAGCGCTCACTGGGGCTCTGGCTCCCAAAAGAGAGCATCGTCTCGCTGGAGATTTACGACATTGAGGACAAACCCGCTGAGGATCAAGAAATGGAGGATCAAATTGAGACAAGCTAAAGTCACGATGATGGGACGCGGTTTCGGCTCAGCAACCCCAAAGAAGGGGGGCTATTCCCCCGCGGATAACGCGGCCCGTCGGCCCGCGCAGAAACCGCCAAAGCCTGCAGATTCGGGGCGTGCGGCTCAGCCACCGCGCGGAGATGCGGGAGGCCCGAAACGATGAAGCGCTCGGGATCAAAGAAGCCAGGACCGTCTCGCAGACCGGAGGGAGTGGGTCCTGCACAAGCAGGACTGCGACCGACGAACGAAGTTCAGACTCCACCGAGTCCGCCGCCAAAGCCAACTGATGCTGGGCCTGCCTCCCAGCCAAAGGGAGAGAAGTGACTGAAGACAAGAAGGGTCGTCCGCTTCAAGAGGGTTGGAGGCCCAACCAAAAGTCAATGCGCCCGGCAGCTGCCGCGAAAAAGCCCCCGGCTGCACCTCCAAAGCCCAGCGATTCTGGATCAGCTAAACCAAAAAACTAGGACTCAGGTCTCTACGGCTACGCAATCATGCCGCTCGTTTTCATAAGTGTGCCTCCGGAGAATCGCAGCGATCTTCTCGCGGCCCTTCGACGGCTTGAGCTAGCTGACGCTGAGATTGTGGAGAACGCGACGGAAACCGGCGACCTTGCGCTTAAGGTGGATGACCTCATGGAGCCAGTCGCTGCCGTTGAGCGAGTCGGCCAGATCCTCGACGCTGCCAATGAGGCTTCGGGCAGGCAGCTACGGGCTATTGCCACCGGCGAGTCCGGCTGGGGTAATCCCCCGCAGGTCATCTAAACCTTTAGACCCCCTGGAGGCCCTCCCCCGCCCTCGCGCCGCGTTACCCGCTCGATGCTGCCCGGTGGACCGAGTTTTCGTCCAGAGGGCACGTCTTACGAATTGCTTCGACGCTTTGGATGAGCGGCGCCATTTTCTCCACGAAGAAGTTCCCTTGGTAGAAGGAACGCAGAGCATCGCCGACTGAGTTCACGACTTCGATAGTCATCGAAGAGGTCCACTCGACTGCTGATGCCCATCGCAGGGCGCTAGGAGCGCGGCCGTAGGCCATCTGTCGTCCCTCTTTCCAAAGACTGCTGAGACAGGAGGACCGCCTGTTATGGGCGGTGCGGCTCATCCGGTCGTAAAGCTCCTCCTTGAGGTTGATGGTGTTACCGAGCGGCGGCAATCCAGCTTTCTCCATCGCTTCATTAAGGCCGGTCTCAAATCGATCTTGAGCGGCCCGGGCCGCTCCCTGCTTCACGTAACGGTGTTTGCCATCGTCGTCAAGCCAAAGACGGACAAGGTCCTCTTCGTCGGGATCGGCCAGAAAGGCCATCAAGATGTTGCAGGCCTCATGGAGGCCGCGGCCGACCACTAGGCCCTCGTTGTCAACTCCCGCTTCGGCCTGCACGATCATCACCTCGTGCAGGCCAAGGCATCGACCTGCCAGCAGCCAGACAGCCGATCCTCGGGAATAGCCATCTAGGTCGAGGTCGGTCGTGTCAGCAATCTGCTGATGCCACCTCTGCAAGTCCCTTGCGACGATTCGACAGGCCGCAATTTGGGCCTCTGCTCTCGGTTTGACGATCTCCCGGAGTTGCGCATCCTGTCTGCGGTGCTCCTCTCGGAGCGCCTTGACTTCGGGCGGCAGGTCCTGAAGCTTGAGTTTGTCCTCGATTGAGGGGCGAGCAGGCTCTGAGTTCCCTTGCTGCACATTGCCGACCATAGTCAGCAACCTGGACAGGGAGGCTTCTGCCGCCTAGGTCTACGTCTTGACCTTCATGCTGAGCTTTGCCACGTCGAGGATCGACACGCCCAGCGCCTCCGCGATCGCCACCACAGTCCCCCAGGTCGGGTGGTCAACCCGCGTTCGATCTTCGACAGGTGTGCGACACCACTCTGAAATGGAGGATCGAATGGGACCGCCTGCGGGCGAGCGCATCCCTGCCTGATTGAGGGGCGGCTAGGGCTTCGGCTTGCGGCGTGGGTTGTCCGGCTCGCTGTCGAAATCGACCTCGACCGAGCGCCCCTGTTCGTGCAGCTGCCCGATCAGGTCTTGCAGGGCGTCACGGGCGAAGTGGGCGTAGTAGTAGTGATGGACGTGGGCGAGAGCGTCGGCGACCTTCTTCACCTGCATCGTCGGCGGCTCTAGCTCCTCGGTAAAGGCGACGATGAAGCGCCGTGCGGCGGCTTCATAACGCGGGTGTTTCAGGTCGGCCAAGAGGACGGTCAGCCGCGCCGCGTAGCGCAGGGGAACGCGCTTCATCTTGCCCGCCACCTCCAAGGCCCGGTCGGCCTCCTTGGCTCTGATCGCGTGGTGCAAGGCCGACAGGGACACGAACACATGTTCGCAGACGCGAGAGTGGCCAGTTCGCGGGGCTTCGGAGCGGCATGACAGCGCCGGGGCCGCCCGCGCGCCCACCCGGCGAAGGAAAGTACTCGTCAGACCTTCAGGGCCGGGAAAGAGGTCTTTTCCTCCTCTTAGATCGTCTCGCTTTCTGAAAGGAAGGCCCTGACCTTGCGAGACCTTCCTTTCAGCCAACGAGACGATCCGACAGGAGAATCAAATGGACAAGAGCATTCTCAACACGAACCTCGACCGCATCGAGGACATGGACTCCATCTTCGTCACCCACGTCCTCTCCCCCGATGGCGAATGGTCGGTAGGTGCGCCTCAACTCATCACTTGGCGTGGGGGAACCGGCGAGACCTTCACCGAGACCTACAAGCGGGCCGAGGAAGACCTAGGCGGGATCGCGGAGCTACACCACTCCGTCCAGGTCCACGTTGTAAGTAGCTGGCGAGTAGAGCGGTCATGCCTCATCAAGCTGCTGCAAGAAGAAGATGAGGCAGAACGAGAGGTCGAGCAGGTCGAAGCGGCTTCTCAGCGGTACTCAGCCTGAGCGATTCGCCAGGTCCGCCATCGAGAGCCCCAGTCCAGCAGCGATTCCCACGACCGTCTCCCAGGTCGGGTTGGACTGGCCGCGTTCGATTTTCGAGAGGTGGCCCACGGTGATCCCAGCCTCATGCGCGAGCGCTTCCTGAGTCAGATCACGTTCAAGACGAATCTCGCGGATCGCGCGCCCCAGCGCCACCCTTGGTTTCTCTCGCCGCGCCATTGGCGGGCACATTCTCAAAGACGAGTGCAGCAGGCCAGATCGTGCAGCACTTGTTCTCTAGCATGGGTTGCTGTAGTGTCGGCGCTGTAAGACAAAAAGCGCCCCCGCGCTGCGCTAACAGCCGGGGGCATGGCACAAGGAGCATGAACTCCCTATGCACGACAAGCCTAGTGGCGCTGGCGATGAGAGCGCCACGAGCACCGCCCAGGAAGACCACCGCGACCAGGCGGCCGTCTTCAGACACATCCTCTCGATCTACCCGGAGGTCCTGACCCAGGACGAGTTGATCCGCGAAATGACCGGGGGCGCTTCGTCACCGGGGTTCGTGGAGCGGGACCGGATCGAGCGAGCAGTCCGCGACCTGATCGCGGGCGGCCTCCTCCATGAGGACGCGATGCTCATCCTGCCGACGAGGGCCGCGGTCCTCTGTCACTCCCTCCTCGACGCCTGATGGACGGCCGACACGTAGACAGAGAGGCCGCAAAGCGGCTCGGCAAAAACTTGTGGAGAGCCCGCCGCCGTGCGGGCTTCTCCCAGGAAGACCTAGGCGCGCTCGCCTGTCTCCACCGCACCGAGGTCGGGATGGTGGAGAACGGAGAGCGACTGCCCCGGATCGACACGCTGATGAAGCTCGCCGCCGCCCTGGAAGTCCGGGTGGAAGCGCTGGTGGAGGGGATCGAATGGCTGCCGCCCGGTCCTCCCCCTCGGGGCAGCTTCTCGGTCGGGAGGGCGGCATGAACGGCACCAAGGTCACGACCATGAGGCTTCCGGAGGTTATGGCGGCGCAGCTTGCCGCCATCGCCCGCACGGAAGGGGTGCCGGTCTCGGAGTTCGTCCGTGAGGCAATCGAGGACCGTATGACTTTGAGGCTTACCGAAGAGGGCTTCAAGGCACGCATGAAAAGGCGCATGGACGAGGACCGGGAGGTCTTGAGAGACCTCGGAGTCGAGGACTAGCAATGCGAAGAAGACAGCAGAGCTTGCCCTTCGCCCTCGGCCCTTCGATTCGGAATCCGTTCAGCCGCGAGCTGCTGCGCCGCTGCGTTCTCGCGCAGCGGCCGGTCAGCTTGGACGAGCTGGCGGAGTCCATGGACGGGCTGCGTTACACGATCCGCGATCACGCCGACGAATTAGAGATCCTCGGCGCCCTCAAGGTCACCGAAGAGTTGTGGCCGTGGCGTCCGGCAGGTCCCCGCTACGAGGCGACTGACTTGCTGATGGACTCGCAGTGGGCGCTCGTCGGACTCGGCCTCATGCCCGGTGATCGCTGGCTGACCGAGGAGGACAGGGCCGAGATCGACAAGCACATCGCCGACCGGCGCAACGACAAGGAGTTCACCGAGCGCCTTCGCCGTCGCATGGAGGAAGACCGAGACGTGCTGGAAGCCCTCGCAGGCCCGGACCGGCCGGTGCGCCTCTGGCGGCGGGCGCGAGCCTGGCTGCGCTCCGCTTCAACCCGGCGCTTAAAGACGAGGAAACGCCCCAAGCCCCTTCCATAAAACGGGGACAAAGCGCCATATGCCCACTCACCCGACTGGGTGGGCATATGGCGCGCTCGGCTCTCCATCGCCCTATCCCAACGACCGCCAGCGTCCCAGGGACTTGACAAGGGGGTTTAAACTTTGGATCTCCGTCCGAAGCAAACTAGCTTTGGGCCAGCAGTCCGAATCTCGCGCCAGCGCTCTCCTTGTTTCTCGCCTTTTGCGCGCAGCGCATTACCGCGCTCTGACCTCCGCCCGTCGCTGTCTTGGACTCGGCCATGGTCGCATCGGCGGCTTCCCTCCTCGCCTGCGGCTCGCTACGGGCCGCCCGATGCCCACCGGCCTCCGTCAAGACAGCGACGGACGGAGGTCCAGATGAAGGCAGCAGGGCAAATTGAATCGGAGGGACGCGAAGATTGCGGCGGACGGCTGAGGTGCCCCTCTATGCCGACTAGCCTGGCATTGAAGCGCCGTGTCGGGCGGCCGTCAACCCCTAAAGGGGTCGGGCGCTGCGCGCCCTTGACTGCCGCCCGCCACGACACTGAAGAGGCGGCCATGTCGGCAGATTGGACTTCGGGTCGGGCCTCAGGGGTGAACTGTGGTGTGGACGGTGCTATGGACCGCGCGTTCACCCCCGTTTTGGCTTTGCGGTGCGGTTGTGGGCGTCCCCCGGCAGCCGACCACGCCCCTTCACGATCCAAAATGGATCATTCGTGAACGGTCGTGGTCGGCTGCCGGGGGACTTGGGTCGGCGGGGGACGGGAACGGGTGCGGACGCGGGTTGGTGGCTGTACGGGGGCGAGGTGGATACCGGAGACGGGGAGGTTTGTGGGGACGGGGCTGGGTCGAAATGTGGAGACGCTTCGTCTAGGTCGCAGGTAGGCAAGACGGCACAGGAGCGGGGGCAGGAACAGTGAAGGCGGCGGGCAGGAATAAAAGCCGGGATCGGGAGCTGGTCGAGTTCGTGGGTCGGCATGGAGTGGTCACGGTCGAGCAGGTGATGGCCGCGATGGGAGCGGGCCGGACGGCCTCCTATCGGCGTATCGCGGCCTGCATGGAGATAGGGCTCTTGGAGCGCCTAGCGCTCCTGCGCGAGGAGCCGACCGTGCTGCGGGCGACCCGCGACGGCCTCAACTACGTCGAACTCGGATTGCCGGTGGCTGCGGTGACGCCGGGGCTGGTCGGCCATGACCTGCGCTGCGTCGATGTTGCGATTCGGGTTGGCCGTCACTTCGGTCACGAGCGCGTCCTGACCGAGCGCGAGTTCACCTGGCGCGAACAGAGCGAGGGCAAGGAGATCGCCAGCATCGACGTCGCCGGCAGCGGCCGCGCTCGCGGGTTGCCGAGGAAGCACCGCGCCGACCTCGCCGTCCTGGCCGAGGAGGGGACGATTGCAATCGAGGTCGAGTTAACGGCGAAGGCACCGACCCGCCTCGAGGGTTTGCTGCGAGCCTGGCGGCGCGCCCAGGTCGAACAGGTTGTCTCAGAGGTTCACTACCTCTGCGCGCCGGGGAAGACGCGCCGCGCGGTTGAGCGGGCGGCCACAAAGGTTCAGGCCCAAGGCAGCTTCCTGATTGCGGACGTGCCGGGATGAGCGCGTTCAGCGTCAACGTCGCCGACGAGTTGGTCGAGCGGATCGCCCAGCGCGCCGCCGAACTCCTGAGCGAGCAATCGAGCGAGCCGGTCGAGGACACCTGGCTACGGGGTGCCGACAAGATCGCCGCCTACATCGACTGCCCTCGCTCGCGTGTCTACGCACTCGCCTCGGCCAAACGTATTCCGATCTACCGCGATGGCTCCGCGCTGATCGCGAAACGCTCTGAGCTGGATACCTGGCTACAGAGAGGCGGTGGCCTGCGGCCATGACGACGATGGCGGACCTACTTGCTGGTCGGCTTTGCCATTTCGATTTTGGCGCCGGCAGAGATCCCTTCAAGGCCCGGCTGCGCCGGGCCTCCTTGCGGCCCTCGGCTGCGCCTCGGGTTCCGGGATCTCTGTCCGGCGCAATCTGGCAATGGCCAAAGCCCACGGGCGAGTGGGCGCGAGTCCCCTTGGACGCGAAAGCGACGGAGGCAATCGAGTTGCAAAACGAGAAGCGAAGGAGGCAGTGATGGCAGTCATGGAGAAGACGAAGACGCCGGGGGTCTACAAGCGAGGGAACCGCTACGTGGTGACCTGGCGCCATCGTGGCAAGCCGAAAAAGGAGTTCTTCCGCACCTATGCGGAGGCGCGGGAGGCGAAGGGCAAACGAAGCGCGGGTGATCGGCGCCCGACCACGAAGGTCCGGTTCGGTACCTACTTCCTCAACTGGATCGTCACCTACGCCGGCCGGACGGCTCGCGGCTTTTCTGAGTCCACGCGGCCCGAGTACCGCCGAGCCATCGAAGACCACGCAATGCCGACCTGGGAGACGTGGTGGATCGGCGAGATCGAACCCGGCGATGTTCGTGACTTGTTCGGGCAGATGCGGGTCGAGGGCAAAAGCACCTCCCAGGTCAAAAAGACGAAAGCGGCCCTGTCTGCCTGTTTTGCGACCGCCGTTGACGACAGGCTGATCCCCTCCAACCCTGTATCCGGTGTCCGAATCCCCCCCGCCCTCGACGGCGACGAGTCAGACGAGGAGGAGAAGCCGAAGGCGCTCACCCGTGCGGAGATTGCGACCCTGCTGGCCGAGATCGACCAGCGTGAGAAGGAGGCGGGGCGCGAGGGGCTACCCGACGATACGAAGCCCGCCGACTGGGTCAATTTCTTTGAGTTCCTGATCCACACCGGCATGCGGATCTCCGAGGCGGTCGGCCTGCGCTGGGAACACCTCGTGCTGACCGGCGAACCGCACGTCAAGGTCCGCGAACAGCTCTACAAGGGGCGCCGCAAGAAGCTCAAGAGCAAGAGCGGAAAGCGCGAGATACCGCTCTCACCTGGCATGACCGCCAAGCTCTTGGCCCGGCGTCGCGACCATTACGGCGGACCGACCGGGCCGGTCTTCGCTTCGACCACCGGGACGCCCCTGACCCCGTCGAACGTGTACCGGCGCGTGCTGGCGCCGGCGGCGATTGCGCTCGGCCTCTACGTGGAAGTCGAGATCGAGGCGAAGGATGGGGAGGCGGGATCGAAGATGCGCAAACGCTCGACGGTGAGCTTCCACACCTTCCGCCATACCTGCGCCTCCCTCCTCTTCGATGCGGGCCGCAACATCAAGCAGGTGCAGGAGTGGCTGGGCCACGCCGACCCGGGCTTTACTCTCAGCACCTACGTCCACTTGATGGACGAGGGTGTCGGCGATGCCGCCTTCATGGACGACGAGGTGGGCAACAGGAGGGCAACACGTGCCCCGGAGAAACCCGAAAACCCTTCTGACCCCGAACACCCGCGTTTGGCGGCCTAGAGCCAAAATAAGGAACAACCGCAACCAGCCGCAAGCGCCGGGGCTCAATCATAATCCGCGTGTCGGGGGTTCGAGTCCCTCCTCCGGCATCGCAGCGCAATGGGAAATGCGCCGCTTTCCCAAGGTCGAGAGGGTCCGATTTGTAGGGGGTGGCAAGGAAAGTGGCAAGGCTTTAGCTATGGAACGCCTACCGCTAGGGCCAAGGGATCAGGTCGGACAGCTTGTTCGCGAGGATGCTGATCAGCACCACCCCTGCGAGCGCCAACACCTTGGCGATGCGTGGATGGCGTCGCCAGTCCTTCACGCGAGCGAAAACCGATGGCTTGGCCCCCGCGTCATCAGGCACAAACTCGATTGGCGTACGGATCAAAGTCCACTGCCAACTATTGACCATGATCAAAAAGCCAACCACCACCGCAACCACGCTCGCAAGCGCAGTAACTACCGCCGAGACCTTGTCTGCCGTGGCGACGATGCCGCCATAAAGGAGCCCGGCCGGAATCAGCGTGACGGCCATTGCAGCCATCGGTCGCCACCATCCTCCATACCTGTCGACGTAGCCTCGCATCAACGCTCCATGAAGCACCCGCGCAAAGCCGTCAACCCGTAGCTGGCTTCCGCCTCGGACCTCCGTTGTGATGCCGGGGAGTTTCCGGCGAATCACTATTGCGGCCGTCAAATCCTCGGCAATTATCTCGATCCGGAGGGTTCCAAGGTCATCAAGTGAGTCGCCTTCACTCGATATCCAGTCGTCGACTGAGCCGTATTCCTCATTGACACCAGCCCAATCGGTGGCAACCAGTCGCGCGACGGGCCTTAAGCCGTCACGAGCTAGAGCATCGACGGCCTGGGATACGGCGCGCTGGAGATCCTGGGGCGATCCTCGCCAACAGTCAATCGATCCCTTGGCTGAAAATACGCCTCCATCTGCCTGAACGTGGGGAGACGTGCTGTATGCCCCGCTGGCGGATTGATAATTGGGTTTGGTCTTGGCCATAAGGGCGCTGCTTACTCGCGGCCCAGCGCATCCCCGGGCGTCGCACCTTTGAGTAGAGCGCGTAGTGCCGGATGACCCTAATGCGTTCGTAGGCCACCGCCCCCTAGTCATCAAAACTGCCGCCCAGAAGTTCATACTGCGAGCGCTTTGTTCTGCGATCTACTCCAAGCATTTGCCGATGCAGGAGCCTGGCTGGGGAACCACCTGGTTGCTCCCGTTGTCACCGGCGTTTTTGTAGGGCTCGCCCTACGTGGCGCTTCAATCGCCGGTGAAGTCGGCCGCCATGACCTGCGCGCTGAGGAGGTCAGTACTGATCTGACTCGCTGGGTCAATGATCGAGGCAGAACGCTGAACGGCGAAATTTTCCACGCCCTTAATCTCGCCCGACAAGGCATCATCGAGGATGTAGCGCAGATGCCCCCGCCGCCAGGACTGGAGGGAGTCCCAGGCGATCTATCGAATTCCGGGGCCTTCAATAGGCGCATCGGCCGCCTCATGCGCCAAGCACTTCACGAGTATCGGGACGAGGCCAGCAGCAAGGTCCGTGAGTACCGCGCAATGGCTCGCGCCGAGGGGAAGCTTCATCGTCTCCTGCGCCATTCGCGTGGCGACAACCCGCCTAGCTCGCTGGCTCTTTCAGCCGCTAACCGGGCGGCTCTCGGCTCATGGCGTGAGCGCACAATCCCTACGCACGGCGAACCAACGGTTAAGGTCGAGGATGATCCGACCAGAGCAGAGGATGCGATCGAAATTCTCCCGCTTGAGGACGAGGATGGCCTTACCTGGGAGGCAGCGGCGGCAAAGGGTCCTAGCGGCCCCTAGGGATAGCGGCCGTGCAGGCGTCGGTGCGCGCGCTCGTACACGCTTCTGGACCGCTCATTGCGAGGGTGGCGCACCCCAAATGCAAGGAAGTCCAGCCCCAGCGTCCCATTCGATCTCATTTCAAGCTCGAAGACGAAGCCGTAGGGCGCCTCTGATGCGCCGTCTTTGCCCAGGGGGACGTAAATCTTGACGCAGCTAGTGAGGTTGGTTCCGTCCGCCGATCCCTCTGATCGGCATTTCATCCAGCCGCGTTTGACTCGCCCGCCTTCTATATCCCTACGGGCGCTTTCAGCTTTGATGCGAGCAGGCGAGTTGGGTTCATAGCGCTCAACCTCTTGTCGCCACTCTTCGGTGCCGAAGGTGATCGAGATTGCTGGCAAATCTCCCTGCGTCGGAGTCACGCCCGCAGGATATGCCGTGGAGGTATTGATCCCGCAAGCCTTCCGTGAGTCGTCCGGGCTTGTTCGACCACGAACGGGGTTTCGTCCTCGGCGGACGAAACTCGCCTGCTCGGCTACTCCTCGTCGTCGTAAGGAAGATCGGCGGCGAACTGCTCAAACTCCTCGCGGGTCGCGGGGCGGCTGCCCCGCTTCGCATGAAGCTCTGCCCTGGGGGTAATCGGCGGCTCAATCGTCATTCCGCCAGTCTTGTCCGGGACCACCTCGTAGCGCCGACCCTCAATTTCGACCAACTCGCCGACGTGCAGATCGAGCTTCTTTACCGCAGTTGCCATGCAGTGATTGTACCCCGGTACAAGACCGACCGAAGAAGATCGAGTCCACTGCCCCCGGCCTCCCAAAAGCTGAGCAGATTTCCCGGCACTACCTGCCTTCCTTCTCCAATTTCCAGCAATGGAGGCTCCTCTGGTGGCGGGGGAAGCTCTCCCCCGTTCTTTCCGTGCCCTTGGGGCCCATTCCTCGACAAGAGAAGAGACACAACCTCGCAGCCGCCTCGCTTCCTTGGGTCCTCCCCCGCGCTCCCGTATCTGACCCCGGTCGATCACATCGTGAGCGGGTGGGGTCAGATACAGGGAGCGCCCTCTTTTGGCCCAAGGAAGCGAGGCGGCTGCGAACGGGAAATTCGGGCGCTGGTTCGTAGTTCTCAGGGCCTGGTCTTTTGTCCGGTTGCGCCGCCATGATCGAGAGCCAGTGACTTCACGAGAGATCAAAGACCTGCTGAACTCGGCGCCACGCGCCAGCATGATTCCGACCCCCCGGATTCCGTTGCGATCTTGATCTCGAATCTCCGAGTTTCGGACAGCGAGCTTTCTGAGATCCGCGAAGATTGGGGCTTGGGCGCAAAACGCGGTTTTGGATGATCCCGAGATTGAGCGTCGCTTCTTTGCCCTGAACACGACCATCCGAATGGCGAGTCGGGCGCGAAACTGGCGGCGGCCGGTCTCCGAGCCACAGATACTCAATCTTTGGCCGATCCAGATTGCAGCGCGGGAGTTACGCGAAGCGCTGGTCTACTACCTCAAACGGGAGGCTCCGCCCCCTGCCAAGTACCTGACCTCGAAACAGCTTGTCCAGATCGTCCTCAAGGATGGAAATCGTGATTTCGAGGCTCTGGACGACTGGCTAGTCGACAACGAAGTCGTCTGATTGCCTCGTAGACCCCGCCTGGTGCCTGTGGGCTCAAGAAGAAGATCCCTCGCCGAGGTACGACTAGGGTGGATGAATGCCCCGATCCGGTCAGCCTCAGGAGCTTTCGATCTCTAAGTCGGGAAGGCCGACGGTGCCTGAGCCGGAGGTCGGCCACATCTTGGAGGGTAGAAGGATTCCGGCGAGTGGACGGATCATCGTCAGGCCCGCAATTCCTGAGTGGCAGGAAAGCGCCGATGACTACGAGGAATTCATCGACGCTCTTGCTAGGCAAAACATCAAAGCCGAGCTCGCCGAAATAAAAGGAATCCCATCGGGTGCCGACCTGGGTGCTCGATTCATCCCCGAGGCATTTGCCATCTATCTCGGCGTCAAGGCGACCGATGCGCTAATCGACAACATCGTTGCGGAGGCTCTGCGGATCATCGTCGCGCGAGCCAAAGCCCGGTGGTGGAGACAGGGGGAGCATGTGAAAGGCGTCATCTATGGACCGGATGGCGAGATCGTGAAGGAGGTTGCTTGGCGGTCAACGGAGGGACGGACCCCAGAGCGGCGCGGTTCAGGCAGCCCTGACTAGGCTGCCAAGGTGCCTGCTGACCCGAAACAGACGTTGCGCAAGGGAGTCCGGGATGCTCATCAGCCGCCATCGCGGGATGCTGACCGAGATCCAGCTGCGAACCCCGCTTCAGGACAACTGGGCGAACATGGTTGAGGTCCTCTCTCGACCTGGAGCCCCAGAGCTCAAATACGGCGGCGGGCCGAACCACTTGAGAGAGTTCCTATCTGTGATGAGCGAGCGGATCGCTTTACGAGAACGAGGCCTGCCAATCAGCTCCTCCCTGCAAGACCGCTACTTGGCGTTGGCGAAACAAGCCGATACCTTTGTCGATGAAGCATGAGCCCGGATGAGATCAAGCATTTCCTGATCACCTATGACCCGACCGCCGGGCATACCGACGTTCGCTCATTCGGCACGGACTATGAGACTGCCCAGCTTGCCTATGCCGAGGCGGAGCGCGGAAACGGAGCAGAATCGCGGTTGGACATCGTTCTCCTCAGCGCCCCTTCGCTCGAAACCATCGAACAAACGCATTCCAGCTACTTCAAAGCAAAGACCGTTCAGCTCAAAGAGCTTCTTCGCATCTGAGAGAAAGGGCAGTTAGGGCAGTACGGACTTCTAAGGCTCCAGGTAGAAAACCTCTACCGCAACGTCTTGGATGGTGTCGACGCCGCTGATGAAGGCTCGGACCTCTCGGCCGGTCACGCGTTCTACGACCTCGCGGAAGCGCTCCTCGGTGGCGTGTTGGAAGTACATGCGGGTGTCGCGGAGGCGCTGGTGCTCGCCCATCTGGACCAGGGCCTGCTCGGCGGGGGTGAGGCTGTGCTCGAGGGTGCAGAGGATGATGTCGGGGGTGGCGAAGTCGGTCCTGGCCTTGGTCGGTCCGCGGCCGAAGAGGTCCTTGTAGAGGCGGACCATCTCGCGGGAGAGCTCGGCCCGCATCGAATGGGCGGCCGAAGCCCCATCCGCCTCGAGAGGCGTGTCCTGCGTATCCATCTGGCAGTTCTCTAACCCCTCCTCTGGGAATGTCCGAGCGCAAGGATGAGGAGGATGAGAACCCGACGGACGGTGGTGCCCTTCCGAGGGTAGCGCGGCGCTGGTCAGCCGGCGAGTAGCGCGCAGACGGCGGTTTCCTGCACCTGGCGCAGCTGGGCCAGGAGCCTGCCGGTCCGGGCGGGAATGTTGAGGGAGGTGGTGACGGCACGGGTGCCGTCGGCGGTGGCGGCCGCGAACTGGACATAGCCGGGGAAGTTGCCGGTGTGGCCGTAGACCGTGCCGCACTTGGTCGTGTAGCGGAAGAGGGCCAGGCCGGCGGCGTTCTGACCGGGTCCGGGCGGGCTCGATTTGCCGCCGGGGACGAAGCGCATCTGCTCTTCCTGCTCGGCGCGGGAGAAGAACCCGAGGCCGAGATCGGCGCGGATGAAGGCGTTGAGGTCCCGCGGCGTCGAGACGATCGCTCCGGAGGCCCAGGCGCCGCTCGGGCTGAGGAAGGTGGAGACGTCCGTCGGCGGCTCCCCCACCTCGACGACGTACCCGTGGATGAACGGCTTCGGCAGCGCCGGCTTCGTCGGGAAGGAAGTCTGGGTCAGTCCCGCCGGACCGAAGACGATCTGGTCGAGGTTCTGGGCGTAGGAGCTGCCGGTGACGGCCTCCACGATCAGGCCGACGACGATGTTGTCGGTGTTCGAGTACTCGTAGTCCGAGCCGGGCGCGAACTCGAGCGGTTCGCCGCGGACCCAGCCGATGATCTTCTGCGGCGAGACGAAGCCGCGCGGGTTCTTTTTCGCCTGTTCGGCGAAGCCCTTCGACTGCGTGTAGTCGGGGAGCCCGCTGGTGTGGTTGAGCATCTGGCGCACGGTCACCGCGCTCCAGGCCGCCGGCATTCCGCTCAGCCGCTGCCCGATCGTGTCGTCGAGCCCAAGCCGTCCTTCGTCAACGAGGTGGAGCGCGACCGCGCCGTTGAACGCCTTCGCGATGCTGGCGATCCGCATGTGGTCGCTCGGCTTCGGCGCCCCGGGGCGGTTGGCGTTCGAGCGCCCGGCGCGCAGGACCGTGAGGTGGCCGTCCCGGTACATCGTCGCGATCGCCCCCGGCGGCCCGCCCTCGGCCGCCACCAGGCGCTGCAGCCCGCGCTTGACGTCCCCCGGACCGGGCGCTGCCGCAGCCGACGCGGCTAGCCCCAGAGAAAGGACCAGGACAACGAGGAAAACCTTGAGGTGCGGCGCCTTCATCGCAGCATCATTACAGCCGTCCCTCGAGGTCATAGCGCAGATAGACGGTTCCGTTGCCGAAGCTCCGGTGCTCCTGGAGGTCAAGCGCAAGCTGGTAATCGGTCTGCAGGGCGGGCTTGCCGGCGCCTACGACCACCGGGACCAAGAGCAAGTGGACCTCATCGACCAGGCCGGCCGTCAGCGCCTGCGCCGCCAGCTCGACGCCGCCGATGCTGATGTCTTGCTCCTCGGCCTGCTTCAGAGCCCGCACGGCCTCCGGGTCGAAGCTCCGCTCCAGCTTCGTCTGGGCGGTCTCCACCTTCCCCAGGGAGCGCGAGTAGACGATCTTCTCGGCGGCGCGCCAGATCTCGGCGTAGTCGCTCATCACGGTGGGTTGGCCTTCGAGGATCTCGTCGCTGTCCCAGACCTTCATCGTCTCGTACATGCGGCGGCCGTAGAGGTGGGTACCGACCTGGCGCTCGAGGTCGTTGGCGAAGGCGTGGACCTCTTCGTCGGGCGCGGCCCAGTCGAACTTGCCGCGCTCGTCGGCCACGTAGCCGTCGAGGGAGGCGATCGCCGTGTAGATCAGCCGGGCCATTGCCGCCATTGAACAGGTGCCGTATGACGGGGTGACAGGGATACGGCACCGGGATCCAAAAATACGGTGGTTTCGCTGATGCGAGCGAACTTCGGCGGGCGTACGGTCGTAGGGCAAGTCGAAACCGAAACGGAGGTAGTGAAAATGCAGCTGTACGGAATTCTTCGCCGCAACGGATGGCGGACTGGTGAGGACCTGGAGGCCGCCGCAAAAAAATCGGCTGAAGTCGGCGACGAGCCGGGCTCGGGCGTGCGCTGGATCCGCAGCTACGTGCTGACCGAGGAGAGCGGCGAGCTGGGCACCTTCTGCGTCTACGAAGGCGACAGCCCGGAGACGATCCGCGCCCACGCCGAGGCCGCCGGCCTCCCCGCCGACGAGATCATCCCGATCGCCGACACGGTGGTCGTCCGCCCCGACCCCACGCCGGTCGCGCAGTAATCGGCGATCCGACCGCCGACGGGACGAAAACCGGTTCCTACAACCGCTTTTCGTCCCGTCGGCATGGGCGGTCCTAGACTGAGTTCGTGATGGGTACGCGGACCCCGCTCGTCGGCCGGGAGAGCGAGCTCGCTCGGCTCGCGGCTGCGCTGGAGCGGGCAGCGGCGGGCTCTGGCGGGATCGTCCTGCTCTGCGGCGAGGCCGGGATTGGCAAGAGCCGCCTCGCCGAGGCGGCGACCGCCGAGGCCGGCGTCGTCCTCCGCGGAGCCGCGACCGAGGGCTCGGCGGTCCCCTACGGCCCGATCGTCGAAGCGCTGCGCTCGCGGCTGCGCACCGACCCGCATGCACTCGGCGAGTGCGGCCCGCTCCTCCCCCACCTGGCGCTGCTGCTCCCCGAGCTCGGCGAGCCCGCCGCCGAGACCGAGCGGGCGACGATCTTCGAGGCCGTGCGCTGTGCCCTCGCCCACCTCGCCGCCGAGCAGCCGCTGGCGATCCTCCTCGACGACCTGCAGTGGTCGGACGAGACCACTCTGGAACTGCTCGCGGCCCTCGCCGGACCGCTGCGGGAGATGCCGGTGCTGGTGGTCGGCGCCTATCGCTCCGACGGGCTGCCCCGCCAGCATCGCCTGCGCTGGCTGCGCAACGAGCTGCGGCGCGGCGGCAACCTCGAGGAGCTCTCGCTCGACCCGCTCGACCGCGACGGCGTCGCCGCACTGCTGGACGCCGTGCTGCCCGAGCCGCCCTCCCCCGCCCTCGTCCGCGCAATCAACGACCGCACGCTGGGTTCGCCCTTCTTCGTCGAGGAGTTGGTGGCGGCGCTGCAGCTGCGCGGCGCGCTGCGCCCCGGCAGGCACGGCCTCGAGCTCGCCGACGCTGATGACGTCCCCCTGCCCGACACGGTGCGCGAAGCGGTCCTCGTCGCCACCTCGCCGCTCTCCGAGGAGGCGCGCGCCGCGGCCGAGGCCGCTGCGGTCGCCGGGCAGCAGCTCGACCTCGCCCTCGTCGCCGAGCTGAGCAGCGCTGCCGGGCTGGCGGAGCTGATCGAGCGCGGGCTGTTGGAGGAGCGCGGTCCGGGACGGGCGGCGTTCCGCCACGCGCTGGCTCAGGAAGCCCTCTACTCGGAGGTCCCCTGGATGCGGCGCCGGGAGCTCCACCGGCGCCTCGCCGAAGCCCTGGCGGCGGCGGACGGGTCGCGACTGGAGGTGGCGACCCACTGGCGCGGCGCCGCCGACGAGCCGGCCGCCCGCGCCGCCCTGGTCGAGGCGGCGCGCCGCTCCGAGGAGCTGCAGGCGCACCGCGACGCCGCCCGCGCCGCCGGCGAGGCGCTCGAGCTCTGGCCCGAGGAGGAAGCCGACGAGCTGCGACTGGAGACGCTGGAACGGTTCGCCCGCTGCTCCCAGCTGGCCGGGGAGATGGCCGAGGCGGCGAAAGGCTGGCGCGAGCTTGCCGCCAGCTGCGACGCCCGCGACGACGGCCCCGGCTACGCACAGGCGCAGCGGCGGCTTGCCGGCGTCCAGGACCTGCTCGGCGAACGCGACGCCGCCTTCGCCTCCCGACGCCTCGCCGCCGAGGCTTTCGCCGCCGCCGGCGAGCCGACCGAGGCAGCGCTGGAGCGACTGGCGATGGCCGACCACCACCGGCGGACCGCCCGCTACCGGGAGGCGATCGAGCTGGCCGAGATCGCCATCGCCGAGGTCACCGCCGCTGGGCGCAACGACCTGCGCGCGCGGCTGCTCGGCCTTCAGGGAGTCGCCGAGGCGAAGGGCGGCGACTACGAGGCCGGCCTCGCCAGCGTCCGCGCCGGCCTGGCGCTGGCGCTCGAGGAAGACCTGACCCCGGTCGCCGCCGAGCTCTACCAGCGGCTCAGCCTCGTCCTCTACGACGGCGCCGACTACCGCCAGGCCGAGGAGGCGCTCGACACCGCCCTCGGCCTCTGCCGCACCGACGGCGACGGCGACACCGAGGTCGCCTGCGTCACCTGCCTCGTCTACGTGCTGCGCGAGCGCGGCGAGTGGTCGCGCGCCGAGGAGCTCGGCCGGGAGCTGATCGAGGCCGAGACCGCGGTCTGGGTTGCCGAGGGACTGATCGGGGCGATCCACGCCTTCCAGGGGAAGCTGGCCTCGGCCCGACGCCTGCTCACCTCCTCGCGCGCGGTCTCTGCCGCGGTCGGCCACTACAACATGTACGTCGACTCGACCACGGGCCTGGCGATCGTCGCCGCCGCCGAAGGACTAGATGACGAGGCGAGCCGCTACTGCCGCGAGCTGCTCGCCCGCTGGGAGCGCAGCGAGGACCACCACTACGCCGTTTGGGGGATGCGCTGGGCCGCCACCTACTTCGCCGGCCGCGGCGACCGCGATGGCCTCGCCGCCTGCACCGAGGCGCTCAGCCGCATGGCCTCCGACGGCGGCCACCCCGACGCCCTCGCCGCCCTCGCCCAGTCCCTCGGCGAGCTGGCCCTGCTCGAGGAGGAGGCGACGACCGCCGCCGAGCACCTCGAGCGGGCGGTCGAGCTGCACCGGGCGCTGGCGATCCCGCACGAGCGGGCCCAGGTCGAGCTCCACGCCGGCGTCGCCCTCGCCGCCGCAGGCGAGCGCGAGGAGGCGCTGGAGCGACTCTCCGATGCCTACCGCTGCGCCCGCAAGCTTGGCGCCGGCCCGCTCGCCTCCGCCGCCGCCCAGCAGGTGGCGGCGCTGGGCGAGTCGGTGGCGCAGCGGCTCGGCAGCCGCGCCGCGGCGGCGGCCGACGGCGGCGCCCAGCTGACCCGGCGCGAGCTCGAGGTGCTGCGCCACGTCGCCGTCGGCCGCACCAACAAGGAGATCGCCCAGGAGCTCTTCATCAGCCAGCGGACCGTCGACATGCACGTCCGCAACCTGCTCGGCAAGCTCGGCTGCCGCTCCCGCGTCGAGGCCAGCCACCGCGCCGGGGAGCTCGGCCTGCTCGATGCCTAGGGCGCTGTCGGTCCTGCTCGCCTTCGGGGCGGCGGCGCTTGCCGGGTGCGGAGCCGGCGACTCCGGGGCCACCGGCCCCACCGCCGCCTCCCACCGCTACTTCGGCGACCACCCGGGGTAGCAGGCGACGGCGCAGCGGCTCGACGCCGCCGACCCGACCAAGGTCCCCCACGCGGTCCCCGGCGTCGGCGACCGCTCCGCGTACGACCACTTCGCCAGCTGGATCCCCGCCTACAGCACCCTCTGGGCAGTGCGCGGCAACCGCTGGCTCACCTTCGTCTACTCGGTCGACGGCGAGACCCGGCCACAGCGCCTCGCCGCGGCCGCGGCCCTGGCGCGCCGCGCCTTCGTCCTCACGGCTCGCTGACCGGCGGCACCTCGAGCATCAGCGTCACCGGCCCATCGTTGATCAATGCCACCCCCATGCAGGCGCCAAAGACCCCCTTCTTCGCACCCAGCCGCTCGCAGAAGCGGTCGTAGAGCGGCTCGGCGACCTCCGGCCGGGCGGCCTCGACGTAGCTGGGGCGGTTGCCGCGGCGAGCGTCCCCGTAGAGGGTGAACTGGCTGACGCAAAGGATCTCGCGCTCCCCCAGCGGCTCGTTCATCCGCCCCTCCGCGTCATCGAAGATCCGCAGCTTCCGCACCTTCTCGGCGAGGCGATCGGCCTCCTCGTGCCCGTCGCCGACGCCGACCCCGAGCAGGATCAGCATGCCGGGCCCGATCTGCGCCACCCGCTCCCCCTCGACGTCCACCGCCGCCTGGCTGACCCGCTGCACCAGCGCCTTCACCGGCCTGCCCCTAGGCTTCGAGCGCCTCGACCAGCGAGGAAGCGTCGTAGGCGCCGTAGAAGCGCTCGCCGTTGACGTAGAAGGTGGGCGTGCCGGTGGCGCCGCTGGCCTCGGCGGAGGCTTCGTCGCGAGCGACGCGGTCGCGGTGGGTGCCGGCGTCGAGGTCGGCGGCGATCTGCTCGGCGTCGAGGCCGAGGTCCCGTCCCACCGCCAGCATCGTCTCGCGTGAGAGTTTCGGCTGCGCCGCGTAGAGGGCGTCGTGGTACTCCCAGAACCGCCCCTGGGCAGCGGCGGCCTCGCTCGCTTCGGCCGCCAGCGGCGCCAGCGGGTGGCGCTCGGGGATCGGCAGGTGGCGGAAGGCGAACAGCAGGCGCTCCCCCAACCGCTCGTGCACCCGTCGCAGGCTCTTCTGCGCGCCGAGACAGTACGGGCACTGGAAGTCGCCGAACATCACCAGCTCCAGCGGCGCGCCCGGCTCGCCCCGGACGTGGTCGAGGTCCTCCAACGGGGGTGAGAGCCGTTCCGCCACCGAACCCGATGTTATGTGGTCGATGAACAACGTCGAGTCGGTCTTCGTCCTCCTGCTCGCCGCCGCCCTGCTGGTGCGCCTGGCCGAGTTCGGCAAGATCCCGGCGCCGATCGTCCTCGTCCTCGGCGGCCTCGGGATCGCTTTCGTGCCGACGCTGCCGAACGTCGAACTCGATCCCGACACGATCTTCCTCGTCTTCCTGCCGCCGCTCGTTTACGCCGCCGGCTGGCGCACCTCGCCGCAGGAGCTGCGGGCGGTGATGCGGCCGCTAGCCCTGCTGGCGATCGGGCTCGTCTTCGTCGCCGCCGGCGCCGTCGCCGTCGTCGCCCATGCCTTGGTGCCGGAGCTGAGCTGGGCCGAGGCGGCGATCCTCGGCGCCGTCCTCGCCCCCACCGACGCCGTCGCCGCGACCTCGATCTTCCGCCGCCTCGGCGCCCCGGAGCGGGTGCGGCTGCTGGTCGAAGGCGAGTCGATGATCAACGACGGCACCGCCCTGGTGCTCTACCGGATCGCCGTCGGCGTCGCCACCGGCAGCGCTTTCAGCCTCGGCGGCGCGGCGCTGGAGTTCGTCGGCGTCTCGCTCGGCGGCATCGCCGTCGGCCTCGCGGTCGGGGTCGCCTCCGACCTGTTGATCCGCCGCCAGACCGACAGCGGCCTCTCGATCATGCTCTCCGTCCTCACCGCCTACGGCGCCTACATCGGCGCCGAGGAGGTGCACGTCTCCGGGATCCTCGCTGCGGTCGTCGCCGGTCTCTACGCCGGCTACAACTCGCCGCGCTCGCTCGATGCCGACATCCGCCTCAGCGCCGTCGCCTTCTGGAACGTCCTCGTCTTCGGCCTCGAGATCACCCTCTTCGTCCTCCTCGGCCTGCAGCTGCCGGAGATCGTCGACACCCTCAACGAAACCTCCTCCGGGGTCAGCGAGCTGCTGCTGCCGGCGGCGGCGCTCGCCGCCACCTCGATCGTGATCCGGCTCGCCTTCGTCTTCGCGATGGGAAGCGACGCGGGCGAAACCGCCGGCCAACGCTTCGCGATCGGCTGGAGCGGGATGCGCGGCGCCGTCTCCCTCGCCGCCGCCCTGGCGGTACCGCTCAGCGTCGGCGCCCGGCCGCAGATCATCTTCCTTACCTTCGCCCTGATCCTCGTCACCCTCGTCGGCCAGGGCCTCTCCCTGCCCTACATCGTCCGGGCGCTGGGCCTGGAGCAGCCACGCCGCTGGTCAGACGAAGAGGCGGTGGCGCGGATGGAGGCGGCGCAGTCGGCGCTCGACCGGCTCGACGAGATGGAGGACGAAGAGCGCGCCTCGGAGGGGCAGCTGAAGCGGCTGCGCGACCTCTATCGCGCCCGCTTCCGCATGTGCCAGGCGGTGCTCGGCGGCGAGGACCCCGACGCCGCCGCCCGCGAACAGCGGATCGCCGACTACGGCGAGCTGCGCCGCGAGCTGATCGGGATCGAGCGCGACGAGCTGCTCCAGCTGCGCGGCGCCGGCCGCCTGCGCAACGAAACGATGCGCCAGATCGAGCGAGACCTCGACTTGGAGGAGGCGCGGATCAGGAGCTAAGCGAAGAACTCGCGGGCGCGTTCGGCAACGAGCTCCGGCATCTCATCGACGATGAAGTGGCCGCAGCCGTCGACTTTCTCCAGCTGCATGTCCTCGGCGTGGCGCTCGTAGCCGGCCAGGAGGTTGTGGTTGAGGGCGGCGTCGCCGGTGCCGAAGAGGAGCTTCGTCGGCACCCGCAGGCGCGCCTCGGCGTAGCGGCCGCGGCCGATCGCCGGGGCCTCGCGGAGGGTGAAGACGCGGTACATCTGCACCGCGGCCCGCGCCCGCGCCGGCTCGGTGAAGGTGTCGGAGAAGGCGTGGATCGTCGCCTCGTCCCAGGGCTCACGGCGGACCGAGCCGCCGACCAGGACTTTCGGCACGAACCTGCCGCTCCGGTGCAGCTGGTACCCGATCCCCGGGCTCGAGATCAGCCACTGGTACCAGAACCGCCAGAGGTGCGGCGCCATCGCCCGTATGCTCGTCCATGGCGGCAGGATGTTGAGCGAGAGGTAGCGCTCGAAGCGCTGCGGCTCCCGCAGGCAGAGGAGGAAGCCGATCCATCCGCCCCAGTCGTGGCCGACCAGCTTCACCCGCTCGATCCCGAGCTCGTCGAGCAGGGCGAGGACGTCGTCGGCGAGGTCCTCCTTCTCGTAGCCGTCCGCCGGCGCCTCCGACCAGCCGAACCCGCGAAGGTCGGGAGCGATCACCCGGTAACCGTCAGCGGCGAGCGCCGGCATCAGCTGCCGCCACTCGTACCAGTGCTGCGGCCAGCCGTGGAGGCAGAGGACGACGTCGTCGCCCGAGCCGGCTTCCGCGTAATGCATCTCGACTCCACGCACCCGCACCCAGTGGTGCGTGATCCCCTCGACCTCCGGCAGCGCGCTCATACCCGAACTGAATCAGATTTCCTACCCAGCGGGGTGGAAATCTGATGCAGTTCGGCGATACAGGGCGCGGCGACCGGCTGCGCGCCGGGGGTCGCGCCGGTCGCCCGCCCCTTTTCCGCTCAGTGCAGCGCGGCCGCCGCTGCCTGGCGGAAGTCGTTGAGCATCTCCTCCATCGCCCCGACCTCGCAGGGGACCATTTCCGGCCAGGACTTGTCGGGATGCTCCTGCAGCGTCTTCAGGCCGTTGCCGCTGATCACCGCGACGACGACCTCGTCGGGCCCGACCTTCCCTTCCTGGGCGAGCTTCGCGGTCGAGGCGATCGTGGTGCCGCCGGCCGGCTCGGTGAGGATGCCCTCGGTCTGACCGAGCAGGTCGATCGCGCCCCAGATTTCCTCGTCGGAGACCGCCGCCGCCGCGCCGCCGCGGCTGCGGACCGCGTCGAGGACAAGGTTGCCGTCGCCGGGAGCGCCGATCGCCAGCGAGTGGGCCGCCGTCTCCGGGGTCTGGATGACGATCTCGCCGCCGCCGCTGATCGCGGTCGCGATCGGCGAGCAGCCGGCCGCCTGGGCGATGTTGATCTTCGTCGCCGCAGTCTCGGCGAGGCCGACTTTCTCCAGCTCCAGCAGACCCTTGTGGACCCGCGAGGAGAGGGTGCCGCCGGCGGCGGGGATGACGAAGTGGTCGGGCGAGCGCCAGTCGAGCTCCTCGACGACCTCGAAGCCCATCGTCTTCGCCCCCTCGGCGTAGAACGGGCGCAGGGTGATGTTGGCGAACTCCATCCCCGTCGCCAGGGCCAGCTCGCGGCAGGCGCGGTTGGCACCGTCGTAGTTGGCGTCGAGCTGGATCACCTGGGCGCCCATCGCCCGGCAGGCCTTCGCCTTGCCCTTCTCCATGTTGCCCGGGTAGAAGATGTAGGGCTTCGCCCCGGCCTGGGCCGCCAACGCCGCGACGGCGGTGCCGACGTTGCCGGTCGAGACGCAGCCGACCTCGTCCTTGCCGAGCTCGAGCAGGCGGGCGATCGCCATCCCGACGACCCGGTCCTTGTAGGAGAGCGAGGGCCGGTTGGTCGAGTCGTCCTTCAGGTAGAGGTTGCTGAGGCCGAGCTCGGCTCCGAGCCGCTCAGCATGGATCAGCGGCGTTTTGCCAGCGAACTGGGCGACCCGCTGCTGGGCGCGGCGGCTGACGATCGGCAGCAGCTCCTCGAAGCGCCAGATGTTCCAGGGCCGTCCCTCGAGGCCGCGCTCGGCGATCGCCGCTTTCGCGCGCTCGTAGTCGTAATCGACGTCGAGGCCTTCGCCGCAGGCCGGGCACTTGAAGGCCGTGTCGAGCAGCGGCGTCCGGTAGCCGCAGTCACGGCAGGCGAGTTCGGTTGCACAGGAGGTGGTCCGGGGCCCGTAGGGCTCGGTGCGATGCGGCTCTACCGCGTCACTCATTGATCCTCCTTTGCCGCCGATCCCTCGGCGCTAGTCCAATTGGTCGCTCGGATATAACACATGGGTAGCTGCTACTCAACACTTTCTGCGTAAATAAGCCGTGATCAACTGCCGTCCGGGTGCCGGGTCCCTTCCCGCAAGGTAGCGGAACCGCCAGCGCATGCAAGCGGGCAGAGCGGTATTGTCTGTAGAGCTTCTGTCGTCAGCTTCGGATCATCCACGCCCATGACCCCGCAAGAGCGCTTCGCGACCAACCTCCGCCGCATCCGCACCGCGGCCGGCATCTCCCAGGAAGAGCTGGGATATCTCTGCGATCTGCACAGGACTGAGGTCTCGCTGCTCGAGCGCGCCGGCCGTGAGCCACGCCTGGCCACGATCGTCAAGCTCGCCGGCGCCCTCAAAGCGACCCCGGCCGAACTCTGCGAGGGAATCTCCTACGCCCCCAAAACGCACCGCTTCGAGGTCAAGAAACCGCCGAAGCAGTAGCCGCCGGGCCTGCGCCGCATTTAGGCATGCCTGTAGGGGCGGGGGCCACCCCAATAGGCCCCGCCCCTACTTGCGATCGAGAAGGTGATGAAGGGAGGCGGGGCGACATCGGCCTAGCCGACGTGACCAGGATCCGTCATGACGATTTAGATCCTGGCTCAGGATTGGTCCTCCTTTGCCACCCCAAGGCGGTTTCCCTAATCCGAGGGCCCCGCCTCCTTCACCGGTTGATCGCCCGGCAGGGCCATTCATAACACAGCCCCGGTGAAGCAGTCAAGGGTGTTTGCACAATGGAGCGAACTTTTGTCTAGACCCTGCGCCTGTTAAAGCGCAGCTGCCTCAACCGGTATCTCGGCGGCCTCAGGCCAGACCTCCAGGGTCTCCACCGAGTCCGCAACTCCGAGCGCGACGAGCAGCTCCTCGGCGGTGTGCGGGGCGAACGGCAGCAGCGTTCGCGCCAGTAGGACGAGGGCGGCGAGCTGGGCCTCGGCGTCGGCGCGGTCGAGCTGGCCGCGCCGCTGCAGCACCCGCTTCTCGAAGTCCTGGATCCGCTCGAAGAGGCGGGTGATGTTGCGGACCGACTTGTGCATCTGCAGCCCCGCCGTGTCCTCGGTGATCCGCGCGAGGCCGTTCTCGCACCATTTGCGCAGGCGGTCGCGCATGTGCTCGGTGTCGGCTGCGGCCTCGGCGTCGTGCGTCAGCTCCTCGAGCCCGGCGACGCGCTCATGGGTGTAGTTCCAGAGGTTGCGGAGGAAGCGGCTGGCGAACTTGACCGCTCCCTCGCTCCAGTTCAGCGTCTTCGCCGGCCCGGCCGCGTAGAGCACCGCCAGCCGCACCGTGTCGGCGCCGTGCTGGGCGACCAGCTCGTCGGGGTTGACCACGTTGCCGAGGTGCTTGCTCATCTTGCGGCCGTCGGCGATCACCATCTCGTGGAAGAGGCAACCGGCGAACGGCTCGCCCTCCTCCATGAAGGCGAAGGGTCCGATGTCGCGCAGGGCCTTGGTGACGACCCGCTGGTCGAAGACGAAGCCGCCGCTGTCGTTGCCGGCGACGAGCCGCTCCGACGGCAGCCACTGCTGCAGGTCAGGGTGGGTGAACATCTGCTCGTCGCGGGCCTCCGGCGGGACCGCGGCGGGGACCCAGAGCCAAAGCGCGTCGAAGTGGCAGTCGAGGGTGTCGGTCTCGCGCTTGGCGGCGGCGCCGCACTTCGGGCAATCGACCTCGACGAAGTCCGGGCGCTCGGCTAACGGGTTCCCTTCACCGGTCGGCCTGATGTCCCGCGGGAGGACCACCGGCAGGTCCTCGTCGGGCACCGGCTGGGGGCCGCACTGCTCGCAGAGGATCACCGGGATCGGCGTCCCCCAGGAGCGCTGGCGCGAGATCGAGAAGTCGTTGGCGCGGTAGCGGGTCGCCTCGCGGACGCCGTCGACCGGGGCGGGCGCGGGACCCTCCTCCCCCTCGCCGGGCGCCGCCGGGACCTCGACCCGCTCCAGCCGCTCGGCGAGGTCGCGGTCGGCCTCGTCGATCGCCGGGATCCCCAGCGCCGCGGTCGGCCCGAAGCGGGCGTCAACCAGCGGCGAGATCGCCACCGGCAGCTGCTCGCCGCCGGGACCGGCGATCGAGGCGCCGGTGTCGACCAGCGGCACCGAGCGGGCGTCGCGGGCGCTGCGCTCCCAGCCGCCGGAGCGCATCCGCTCCAGCTCCTCGCGGGCAGCGTCGGTGATCCAGGCGTCGACCTCAGGGTGCCGGGGCGAGAGCAGGACGAAGCTGGCGTGGCCGGCGAACTTGCGGTGCGGGGTGAAGACGGTCAGCGAGCGGCCGTCGCCGGCCTCGAGATCGAGCTCGACCCCATCGGAGCGGCCGAGGATGTAGCGCTGGGTGGCAAGCGAGAGCTCGTCCCACTTGCCGCCCTCCTCAAGCCGCTGCGTGTTGCGGTCGTTCTCCTCCAGGTAGGGAGTGATGCGCAGGAACCAGGTCGGGCGCCGGATCAGCCGCACCTCGTTGTGGCAGCGCCAGCAGCGCCCGTCCTCGACCTGGATCGAGGCCAGGGTCGTCTGGCAGGTGTCGCACCAGTCGACGGTGGCGTCGTCGCGGTAGATCAGATCGCGGGCCCAGAGCGTGTTGAAGAGCCACTGCGACCAGCGGTACTGGCCCTCGTCGGAGCTGTAGAAGACGCGGTCGTAGTCGAAGGAGAAGCCGAGCCGCTTCATCTGCCCGAGCATCCGCTCGCCGCACTGGGCGACCCACTCGGCCGGCGGCTCCTGGCGCTCGATCGCCGCCAGCTCGGCCGGCAGCCCGAAGGCGTCGAAGCCGAAGCCGAAGAGGACCGCGTCGCCGCGGCCGCGGCGGAAGCGCGCGTAGGCGTCGCCGATCGAGTAGTCGCGGACGTGGCCCATGTGCAGGTTGCCCGAGGTGAACGGGCTCGAGGGCTTGACGTAGACGTGCTCCTGGCCCTCCTGGGGATTGGGCGCGTCGAAGTCGCCCCGCTCCTGCCAGGCCTGCTGTCGCGCAGGCTCGATCGCCTGCGGGTCGTATTTCGGTCGCGTGCTCATCTACTCCAATGATGCCTGAGGCGCCAAGCCCCCAGCCGCGCCCTAATCGAAGGTCCAGAGCTTGTTGCCCAGAAAATTGAACGGCATGGCAACGGCGACGGCGATCGCCTGGGCGGCCAGCTCGCCGGTGAGATGGCGGGAGATCAGCAGCTCGAGGACGCCGATGTTGAGCCCAAGGGAGGCAAGGCTGACGATGAAGAAGCGGGCGGCCTGGAAGTGGGCCGGGCCCTCGCCGGGGCCGAAGGTCCAGTAGCGGTTCCAGACAAAGTTGTTGGTGACCGCAACGCCGAAGGCGCCGATCGCGGCGACGACGTGGTGGACGCCGAGCGGACCGGCAAGCAGCGCGAAGACAGCGAGGTTGATCAGGTAGCCGGAGCCGCCGACCAGGCCGAATTTGAGCAGCTGGATCCAGCTGGCGGGGCGGCGGGCGGCGGCACCGATCCGATAGGCGAGTTCGGTCGGAGGACTCATCGAGAGCGGCCGAGGTTAGCGAGAGGGGTGGGCGCAACGGCGATCCGCGTAGTCTTCCCGCTCCGATGCGGGCAAGGACTGCAACCGTCGCGGCCGTGGCGCTGGCTGCCGTGGCCCTCGCCCTGGCGGTGGCGTTCGGAGGCCACGAGGGCTCGAACACGGCCGCGGCCGAGGCGCCGCGGGTGCCGGGCGAACCGGCGGTGGAAATCATTTCCCCCCGCAACGGCGCCCGCCAGACCGCCCGAGCCGTGGTGGTCAAGGTCGCGGTCGAGAACTTCCAGCTCGCCCCGCGCCAGTTCGGCGGCGAACCGCAGCTCGGCGAGGGCCACCTCCGCTACAGCCTCAACCGCGTCCCCGACTGCGTCGACCCGGTCAAGCTCCTCCACGCCGTCAACAGTCCGCTCGGCAAAGGTCGCCTGGTCGGCAAATCCTTTGACTACGCCAAGTACGCGGGCCCCAACGGCGCCCTGGCGGAGCAGATCGGCACCGCCGGCAGCTACTCGCCGGGGACCCGGCCGGAGATCTACTACCACGCCCTCCCCCCCGGCTTCTACCGCCTGATCGTCAACCTCGCCCAGAACAACGGCTCCACGACCCAGGTCCACGACGTCACCAACTTCCAGATCCTGCAGCCGCCCGGCCACCACGCGAAGAAGTGCGAAGACGGCAAAGTCCCGAGCGCCAAGGCCGCAGCGCGGCTGGGATAACGCCGCAAGCGTCAATACTTCACTTTGTATAGTAGGTAGGTGCGCACTTATCGCCGTTTGATGGGCTATTTGCGCCCCTACCGTCTGCAGCTGTGGGGGTCGCTGATCTTCGCCTGGGCGGCGATGGGGATGACGGTGCTGATCCCCTGGCTGATCGGCAAGGCCGTCAACGCGATCGAGGACGGCAACAAGCCGGACCTGCTGCCGCTGGCGCTGGCGATCGTCGGCGCCGGGATCCTGCGCCTGGGCCTGACGGTGGTGCGGCGGCTGGTCGCCGGCAAAGTCTCGCTGGCGGTGGAATTCGACCTCCGCCAGCAGTTCTACGCCCACCTGCAGCGGCTCGACCTCGGCTTCTTCGACAGCCAGCAGACGGGACAGCTGATGTCGCGGGCGACGGTCGACCTGCAGTCGATCCGCTTCTTCCTCGGCTACGGGCTGATCTTCATCACCCAGAACCTGCTGACGATCACCCTGGCGGCAGTGGTGATGCTCGTGATCAACCCGCTGCTGGCGCTGGTGGCGCTGATCCCGGCGCCGTTCGTGATCCTCACGGCGACGAAATACAGCCAGATTTCCCGGCCCGCCCAGCAGGAGGTCCAGCAGCGGATCGGCGAACTGACCGCGGAGGCGGAGGAGAACGTCTCCGGGATCCGCATCGTCAAGGCCTTCGCCCGCGAGAAACACCAGCTCCACCGCTTCCAGCGCGCCGTTGCCCGGGTCTTCGACCAGAGCATCTACACCACCCGCGTGCAGGCGTTCTTCTCGCCGCTGATCGGGCTGCTGCCGCAGATCGGGATCGCCCTGGTGCTCCTGGTCGGCGGCCGCGAGGTGATCAATGGCAGCCTCAGCCTCGGCGCCTTCGTCGCCTTCTACACCTACGTCGGCATGCTCGCCGGCCCGATGCGCTCGTTAGGGATGGCCCTGGGGATGGCCCAGCGCGCCGTCGCCTCGGGCAACCGGATGTTCGAAGTCCTCGACCGCGAACCGGCGATCCAGAGCCCGCCCGGGGCGCCGGCGCTGCCGGCCGGCGGCGGGGCAGTCGAGCTGCGCGGGGTGACCCTGCGCTACAACGGCGGCTCGCCCTCGCTGACCGGCGTCGACCTGGCGGTGGAGGCCGGGAGGACGGTGGCGCTGGTCGGGCCGTCCGGGTCGGGGAAGACGAGCCTGGTCGGGCTGATCGCGCGGCTTTACGACCCGAGCGAGGGGTCCGTCTCGGTCGACGGGGCCGACGTCCGCGACGTCGACGTCGAGTCGCTGCGCTCGCAGATCGCCTTCGTCGCCGACGACAGCTTCCTCTTCACCGCCTCGGTCGCCGAGAACATCGCCTACGCGCGCCAGGACGCGACGCTGGAGGAGATCGAAGCCGCCGCCCGTCGCGCCCAGGCCGACGGGTTCATCCGCGAGCTGCCCGACGGCTACGAGACCCGGGTCGGCGAGCGCGGCCTTACCCTCTCCGGCGGCCAGCGCCAACGGGTGGCGATCGCCCGCGCCCTGCTCGCCGACCCGCGCATCCTCATCCTCGACGACGCCACCTCCTCGGTCGACGCGACCACCGAGAGCGCGATCAAAGCCGGCCTGCAGGAGGCGATGGCCGGGCGGACGACCTTCATCATCGCCCACCGCCTCTCCACCGTCTCGCTGGCCGACGAAATCGTCGTCCTCGACGGCGGCACGATCGTCGACCGCGGCACCCATGAGGAGCTGCTGGCCGGCTGCGGCTTCTACCGCGAGATCGCCGAGCACGGCCTCGCCGACGCGGTCTTCCTCCAGCGCGATCTCGAGGAGCGCGAGGAGGTGGCGCGGCTGTGAACGGCGAGGGCAAGGGGCTCGCGAACGTCGGCCGGCTCTTCGCCGATCTCTGGCGCCTGGTCCGCGGCGAGGACCAGCGCGGGCGCAAGGTGCGCTGGATGCTGGGGCTGCTGCGGCCCTACCGCGGCCGCCTGATCCTGATGTTCACGGCGCTGCTGCTGGAGACGGCGGCCGCGCTCGCCCCTCCCTACCTGCTCGGCAAGGCGATCGACAGCGGCATCCGCGCCGGCGACGTCGCCGCGCTCGACTGGATCGTCGGCGCCTTCGTCTTCGCCACCGTCCTCTACGCCGTCGCCACCTTCTGGGAGACCTACCTGGTTGGCTGGATCGGGACGCGGGCGCTGCAGGACCTGCGCGAGCGGATCTTCACCCACCTGCAGTCGATGTCGATCGGCTTCTTCACCCGCCGCAGTCCGGGGGTGCTGATCTCGCGGATGACCAACGACGTCGAAGCGCTGAACCAGCTCGTCACCAGCGGCTTCGTGACGATCTTCTCCAGCACCCTGACGCTGGTCGGGGTGGTCGTGATCCTGCTCTTCCTCGACCTCCAGCTGGCGCTGATCACCTTCATCACCTTCCCGCTGCTGGCGGTGGCGAGCGTCGTCTTCCGGATCGTCTCCGCCGGCACCTACCGCGCCACCCGCGAGCGGATCGCCGCCGTCACCGCCTATCTACAGGAGACCCTCAGCGGCGTCCGCGTCGTTCGTAGCTTCGGCCAGGAGCGACGCCACCAGACGCAGATGACGGCGCTGAACGAAGAGAACCGCGACGTCAACATGAAGACGGTCTACCTCAACGCCTCCTATTTCCCGGCGGTCGAAATGCTGGCGGCGGTGGGGACGGCGGTGATCCTGCTCTACGGCGGCAGCCAGGCGATCGACGGGGCGATCGAAGTCGGCGTCGTCGTCGCCTTCGTCGGCTATCTGACCCGCTTCTTCGAACCGATCCAGGAACTCTCCCAGCTCTACACGACCTACCAGCAGGGGATGGCGGCGCTCGACAAGATCTTCGACCTGCTCGACACGGCCCCCGACATGGTCGACGCGCCCGGCGCGATCGACCCCGGGCGCCTCCGGGGTGAGATCGAGCTCCAGGGCGTCTGGTTCTCCTACGCCGAGCAGACCGCGGCCGAGGAGGGCGCCGCCCCCGGCGACGACCTTTGGGCGCTGCGCGACGTCGACCTCCACGTGCCGCCAGGGCAGACGCTGGCCCTGGTCGGCGCCACCGGCGCCGGCAAGTCCACCTTCGCCAAGCTCGTTGCCCGCTTCTACGACCCCCAGAAGGGGACGGTGCTGGTCGACGGCCACGACCTGCGCGGCGTGCAGCAGCGGGCGCTGCGGCGCCAGCTCGGGATCGTCCCCCAGGAGGGCTTCCTCTTCAGCGGCAGCGTCCGCGAAAACGTCGCCTTCGGCCGGCCCGAGGCCTCCGAGGAGGAGATCGAAGCGGCGATCACCGCCGTCGGCGCCACCGAGTTCGTCGCCAAGCTCCCCCAGGGCCTCGACACCGAAGTCGGCGAGCGCGGCATTCAGCTCTCCGCCGGCCAGCGCCAGCTCGTCGCCTTCGCCCGCGCCCTCCTCGCCGAGCCCCGCATCCTCATCCTCGATGAGGCCACCTCCAACGTCGACGTCCGCACCGAGAAAACGATCGAGCGCGGCCTCGAGCGCCTCCTCCACGGCCGCACCGCCATCGTCATCGCCCACCGCCTCTCCACCATCCGCCGCGCCGGCAAGATCGTCGTTCTCGAAGGCGGCCAGATCGCCGAGCAAGGCACCCACGACGACCTGATCAACGCCGGCGGCCCGTACTCCAAGCTCTACGGAGCCTGGGCCGAAAGCTCGGCTGTCTGAGCTAGGACTCTCGACAAGGGCTTCTGTAGAGGGTCGGGTCATCCTCCCCCGCCACTCCGAGATTTGGTCCCCTATTGGGGCCCTAAGTTCGGAAGGGGTGAATCAGCCGGGGCCGACGCCGCCTGATTCGCCGCCGCCGGTTTCGGGGGCAGCTTCAGGGGCTACTTCGGCTCCGCCGCCGGCACCGGTTTCGGGGGCTGCTTCTTCTTCGGGCGGGGCTTCTTCGTATTCGGGTTCTTCGTATTCGGCTTCGGGTTCGACGCCGCCTGCTTCTTCTTCGACGCCTTCGAATTCTTCGCCGCCTTCGGTCCCTTCGGAGCCGGCCGCGCCGGGGCCACCGAGGGTCGCCTGAGGTCCTTCGCTGCACTCTTTGAAGCCGTACGCTTCGGCTTCGGTCTCGAATTCTTCGAGCGCGGGGCCGGCGGCGCTCGAGGCTTCGCCCAGCGCTTCGGAGTCTTCGCGTTCGAGCGCCAGCTTGACTTCGCCCTCGACCTTGGCGAACTCTTCAGCCGCTTCCATGAAGCTGGTGAAGCTGCTTTCAGCCCCTTCCGGCGCGCCGAGTTCCTGCAGGCCTTCAACCATCCCGATGTAGAGGTTCGAGGTTTTTTCCGCCGTCTCGGGGATCGAGCTGGCTTCGATTTCCGAGCTCAGAGCTCCGACCGCGGCGTTGGTCTCGGCGCAGATGTCGTCGCCCTGTTCGATCAGCTCGGCTTTCGAGAGCTTCTGCGGTTCTTCGACCGTGGGCGTGGTTTCGTCGGTGGTTTCGTCGCCACCGCCGCCGCAGCCGACGACGACCAGCGCCGCCAGGAGGGCGAGCAGGAGCAGAATCGTCTTGTGGCCGGGTCTCCTCACGGGGGCGAAGCTAGCAGGGCGATTGGACGCCTTTGCAGGGGTTCAGCGAAGCTGCGGCCCAGGGGCTCGAACCCCGACTTCCTCGTCCAGAGCGAGGCGTGCTGCCATTACACCAGGCCGCAACGGCACCCCTCCAGAATAAGGGACTCAGGTGAAAGGAGTTCCCTCGGCGATCATCTGCCGGGCTTCGGCGAGTTCCTCGGAGCGGCCGACGCTGAGGCAGCCGGCAACCCGGTCCCCCTGCAGGTACCAGACCGAGAACTCGCCCTCCTCGGGGCTGCCCCGCCACTCCTCCCGGTCCCACTCGTAGGCCGGGCCGACGTACTCGAGGCTCGCCCAGTCGGCGAGGTCGCTGAAGAAGTAGGGGACGACGTCGTAGTCCTCGTCGGCGCCGAGCATGTTCGCTCCCGCCTTCATCCCCTGCTGCATCGCCACGTCCCAGTGCTCGACGTGGATGCGGCGGCCGTGGACGACGCTCTCGTACGAGCAGCAGTCGCCGGCGGCGTAGATGCCCGCGGCGGAGGTCTGCAGCTTCGAGTCGCAGACGATGCCGCCGTCGCCGACCTCGAGGCCGGCCCGCTGCGCCAGCATCGCGTCGGGCCGCACCCCCGCCCCGACGACGACCGTGTCGCACTCGACCGCGAGCCCGCTCTCGGTGACGACCGCCCGCACCCGCCCGTCGCCCTCGAAGGCGCTCAGGCTCTCTCCCCCGTGGAAAGTCACCCCGCGCTCCTCCAGCTGCCCCTGGAACCAGCGCCCCGCCCGCTCGCCGAAGGTCCGCGAGAGCGCCACCTCCTCCATCGCGATGATCGTGCACTTCGTCCCCCGCGCGGTCAGCGAGGCGGCGACCTCGCAGCCGATGTAGCTGCCGCCGATCAGGACGACGTGCTCGGCCGCCTCGGCGTCGGCGCGAATCGCGTCGGCGTTGCCGAAGGCGCGCAGGTAGTGGATGCCCTCGTTCTCGGCCCCCTCGACCCGAAGGATGTTGACCGTCGCCCCGGTCCCGAGCAGCGCCTTGCCGAAGGCGACCTCTTCCCCACCCTGGATTTTCGCCGTCCGCGCCGCCGGATCGAGTGAGAGCACGTTGCGCCCGGTCAGCAGCTCGACACCGTTCTCCTCGTACCAGGAGGGCTCGTTGACGTAGGCCTCGGCCCGCTCGGCGTCGCCCCGCAGGTACTCCTTCGAGATCGGCGGCCGTTCGTAGGGCGGCTCCGGCTCGCGCCCGACCAGCAGGATCGAGCCCTCGGCACCCCGTCGCCGCAGCTCGGCGGCGCAGTGGGCGGAGGCCATGCCTCCCCCGATCAGCAGGAAATCGACTTCTCGATCGGCCATCGCTACTCCTTGGCGTCCGGCGTCGCCGCGGTCTTACCCGCCGTTATCGCCGGCGCCGTTGCCTTCGGGCCCGAAGAGCTTTTTCAGGTCGTCCTCCTTGCCCGGATCGAGGACGGCGAGGATCTCGTCGCCTTCCTCCAGCACGGTGTCGGCGGTGGGGACGAAGCCTTTGCCGGAGCGCAGGACCGAGATCAGCAGGCTGCCTTCGGGCATCTGCAGGTCGCCGACCCGGCGGCCGGTCACACCCGAGTCCTTGCCGAGCAGCATCTCGATGATCTCCAGCTGCTCCTCCTGCAGGTCGAGCAGGTGGACGAGGCCGTACTCGGGCACCTCGTGCTCGAGCAGGCGCAGGATCAGGTCGGTTGCGGAGACCGAGGGCTTGATCCCCAGCAGGTCGAAGTGGCGGCGGTTGCGCGGGTTGTTGACCCGGGCGATGATCTGATCGACCAGGTACTTCTCCTTCGCGACCTGGCAGATCAGCATGTTGTCCTCGTCGTCGCCGGTGACCGCGATCACCATGTCGGCTCGCTGAATTCCCGCCCGCTCCAGCACCCAGAGCTCGGAGGCGTCGCCATAGGTGACGTTGTGCTCGAGCTCCTGCTCGACGGTCAGGTAGCGACGCCGGTCGTTCTCGATCAGCGTCACCTCATGCTCTTTGTCGAGCAGCTCCCGGGCCAGGTTCCAACCGACCTTGCCCGCGCCGACGATGATGATGTACATCCGCTCTCCCGCCCCCTAGACCGCCGCGGCGGCGTCGTCCGGTGCTTCGCCCCGAGCGGAGGCGTCGCGCACCGCGCTCTCGAGCATGTCGATCGCGACCCGGGTCGGGCAGACCGTGTTCAGGCCCTGGCGCTGGTACCACTCGGCCCGCAGCGGGTCGAGCACGCGGGCGATCACCGTCGGCACCTCGTAGCGGCGCTGGGCGATCTGGGAGATGACGATGTTGGTGTTGTCGCCGTCGGTGGAGGCGATGAAGACGTCGGCGTCGGCGATCCCGGCGGCCTCCAGCGCCTCGGTCTCGAGGCCGGCGCCGACCGTGAACTGGCCGCCGAGGTCCTCCCAGCTTTTCTCCAGCCCGACCTCGAGCCGGGTGTGGGACTCGGGGTCCTCGTCGAGGCAGGAGACGGAGTGGCCCTCGCGGAGCATCGCCCGCGCCACCGAGGAGCCGACGCGGCCGCAACCGACGATCAGAACGAACATTGCCGGGATACTAGGGCTAGCCCGGTTCCGGGGGAGCGGTGAGGAGCACCCGGCAGGGGGCTTTCTTCAGCACGTACTCGGTTGCCGCCCCGATCTCGGCCGGCTTGGCGGCGCCGATTCCGCCGAGGACGCCGCCGCCGCGGATCTTGGTCGGCGGCTCCCCCCCGATCACGATCGCTTCGGCTTTGCCGCGGCGCGCCGCCTCGAGGATCCCGGCGCCGACCTTGCGGGCGCGGATCACGTCCGTGCGCACCTCGACGTCCTCGTACTCCTCCCCCACCTCGCGCGCCCGCGCCAGCGCCCGCCGCGCCTTTTCCTCCCGCTCCTTCGGCAGCTTCGCGTCGAGCGGCAGGGTCAGCGGCACCTCGATCACGTAGACGACGTCCATGCAGGAGGTACCGGCGTCGCTCTTGCTGTCGGCCTCGGCCGCGGCGAGACGGCCGGCGGTGGCGACGATGTCGTCGTCGAACCTGGTCCCGAAGACGGGGACGAGGATGTTGCTGAATTCGATCTCCGGCACCTGCTTGGTCAGTGCCCGCTCGGTGACCGAGACGCGCCTGGTCAGCGTCGTCCCCTCGAAGACCTTGCGGTAGACGATGTAGAACGTGAGCCCGAAGGCCATCCAGCCGAGGCCGACCCAGCGGGCGGTCGAGTGGTAGGCGAGGACGCTGAGGAAGGCGAGGCCGCTGAGCAGCGCCGCGACGACCGCCGGCAGCGGCACCGTCGCCACCCCCCAGTGGAAGCCGAACGGGATCCGGAACGGCCGCCGCCTGTCCGGGTCCTTGACCCGCATGCGGATGATCGAGAGGTGGGCGATCGTGATCGCCAGGGTCGCCCCGAAGGCGTAGATGCTGGCCAGCAGCTTGACGTCGGTCGGGATGACGAGCCCGATCGCGATGATCCCGCTCAAGACGATCGCCACGTAGGGCGTGGCGCTGCGGCGGTCGAGTTTGCCGAGCCAGCTGGGGATCTGGCGGTTGATCGCCAGCGTGTAGATGTGGCGGGAGACGCCGAGCATCGAGGTGCTGGCGGCCCAGATCAGGACCGGGGTGGCGATCGCCATCACCAGCCAGCGCATCGAGTCGGCAACCCAGGCCGGGTGGTACTGGGAGACGACGCCGAGCACCGGCTCCTCGATGAACTCGCCGCCGAGCGCGGTGTGCGGGCCGGCGGGGCCGCCGACCACCGGTACCGCCATCAGCGCCACCGCGGCCATCAGCGCGTAGACCAGCGGCACCCCGATCGCGCCGATGCCGGCGACCCGCCGGAGGTCGTCGCGGCTGACGTCGATGTCGGGCGCCAGGTCGGAGGCCGCCTCGATCCCGGCGTAGGCGAGCATCGCCACCACCGCCGCGTAGACGATGTCCTTGAAGCTCGGCTCGGTGAAGAGGTGGACGTGCTCGGTCAGCCGGTCGGGATGCATCACCACCAGCGCCCCGACAAGGATCACCGCCAGCTGCAGGCCGAGGTCGGCGAGGGCGAGGAAGACCAGCGAAGCCTGCCGCTCGCGGCCGGTGACGTTGAGGATGTTGAGGATGCAGACGGCCACGATCACCGCCGTCGCGATCCCGATCTCCCAGCCCGGGTCGGCGAAGTCGCCGGAGATCGGCTCCAGGTAGTGCGGCACCGAGATCGCCGCCAGGGCGATCACGATCAGGTAGTCGATCAGGATCGCCCAGCCGGCGATGAAGGCGACGAGCTCGTTGAAGGCGTGGCGGGCGAAGGTCGAGGAGCCGCCGCGCTCGCGGAACATCGCCCCGCCCTCGACGTAGGTGAGCGTGGTGAGGCCGAAGAGCAGGCCGGCGGCGAGGAAGATCAGCGGCGTCAGGCCGAGGCCGCGGTCGGCGACCACGCCAAGGGCGAAATAGATCGAGAACCCGACCGCCGAGTAGGCGGCGGCGAACAGCCACGGAACCCCGAGGCCACGCTTCACGATCGGATCGGCCCGCGGCTCCTCCGGCCGCCGCGGGCGGCCGCCGTTCCCCTCGGCCGGGTTATCCGTCGCCATCGCCCATCCTCGCTCCCATCCAGAAGCGGCCGGCGCCGATGCCGACGAAGGCGAGACCGAGCAGGAACCCGAGCGAGGCCGGACCGCCACCGTTGGCCAGCGTCACGACCAGGACCACCAACCCGATCGCGACGAAGGCGAGCGAGAAGGCGCGGACGGCACCGTGGTAGACGCGCTGGCCGCTCACGGGGTCGCCTCGGCGAGGGCGGCGCCGAGGACCGCCGCCGGCTTTTCGCTCGGGTCGGAGACGACGATCACCCGGCAGGGGCGCTCGCCGAGGACCGTCTGCAGGGTCTTGTCGTAGAGCGGCACGCCGTTGCGGTAGCGCAGGCCGACGATGATCGCCTCCGCCTTGATCTCCGCCGCCTCCTCGGAGACCGAGTAGCCCGCCTGGCCGGGCCGCACCCGCGCCACGTGGCCGGTCACCCGCTGGCCGCCGATCAGCTTCGCCTCCTCGATCCGCTGCTGGGCTTCGGTTTCCCGTTCCGGGATCTCGGCGTTCAGCGGCAGGTTGGTCGGCACCGTCATCATCGAGTGGACGTGGATGCCGCGGCGCTTTCTGCCGGCGAGCTTGACCGCGGTCGCGACCATCTCCGGGGAGAATTCTTCGTCGTCCTCGAAAGCGACCAGGACGCTTCGGTACTCGACCTCCTCGACCCCGAGCGGCTCCGGCAGCACCACCTTCACCGTCTGGGTCAGCGGCAGCTTCTGGTTGCGGCGGTAGAGGACATAGACGGCGATCCCGAGAGCCATCCAGCCGAGGCCGACGAACAGCGTGCGGGGGTTCAGGGCCATGACGACGATCCAGGCGGAGAAGGTGCCGAGGCCGCCGAGCACAGCGCTGAGCGGCAGCTCGAAGCCGAAGGCGCGGACGTTGCCCGGCGGCTTCCAGGTCCGCTCACGGTCGGGCTCCTTTCGCCGCAGCTGGATGACCGCGACGTGGGCGATCGTGAACGAGAGCATCGCCCCGAACGAGTACATCGTCGCCAGGAAGTCGGTCTGGCCCGGCAGCAGGGTGACGATCGCGATCGCCGCGAAGATCAGGATCGCGATATAGGGGGTGCGGTACTTCGGGTGGACCTGGCGCAATCCCTCCGGCAACTGGCGGTGCTGGCCCATCGAGTAGGTGAGGCGGGAGACGCCGATCAGCCCGGCGTTGGTGGCGATCAGGAGGATCACGGCCGCGAGGACGCCGACGTAGTAGCGCAGGATTTCGGTCGGGGTGTGCGAGAGGCCGAGGTTCTCGACGATGCCGAGGATCGGGTCGTCGGCGAACTTGCTGCCGAGGGCGGTGACGTAGTGGCCGGTGGAGTCCTGGACGACCGGCATCGCCGAGAGGGCGACGATCGGGATCAGCAGGTAGAGCCCGAGCACGGCGATGACGACGAAGCCGACGCTGCGGGGGATCGTGCGGGCGGCGTCTTTGGCCTCCTCGGCCATGTTGGAGATCGTCTCGATCCCGGTGTAGGCGATCATCCCGACCGCGATCCCGAGGGCGAAGTCGCTCCAGGTCGGGGCGACCCCGAGGTGGACGTTGTCGACCAGGATCGAGGGGCTGAGGACGAGGACGAGGCCGATCCCGACGAGGACGACCTGGGTCGCGAGGTCGGCTATCGCCAGGATCAGGTTCAGTTTCGCCGACTCTTCGGTGCCGCGGATGTTGATCAGGGCGAGGGCGACGATGAGGACGGCGCCGCCGATGATGTCGCCGGGGCTGTCACCGAGCCAGGGCCAGAAGACGGCCAGGTAGTGGGGGATGAAGAAGGCCGAGATCGCGACCGTGATCGTGTAGTTGAGCATCTGTCCCCAGGCGGCGACGAAGCTGACCATCTCGTTGAAGGCGTGGCGGGCGAAGCTGGAGGAGCCGCCGGCCTCGGGGTACATCACCGTCGCCTCGGCGTAGGTGGCGGCGGTGGCGGCGAAGATCAGCCCGGAGACGACGAAGGCGATCGGGGTCAGCCCGAGGGCGAAGGCGGCGGTGACGCCGAGGGCGTAGTAGATCGACGAGCCGACGTTCCCGTAGGCGGCCGAGAACAGGGCCCCCACCCCGTGGACGCGGCTCAGCGATTCGTCTCTTGGGATTCGCTGGGCCATCTAGACGATGTGTTTAGCGGACACTTAGACCGAATATACGGACGCGGCGGCCGCCCTCCGCACGTGGGCTCGTGTCAGTTGTGACGGAGCCGTGCAGCCGCAGAGGCCGAGGGTCAGCTCGAGCTCCTGCCGGAGCATGTCGAGCACGCGCTCGACCCCCTCGGCACCGCCGGCCGCGAGGCCCCAGAGGGCGGGCCGGCCGACCAGGACCGCGTCGGCCCCGAGGGCGAGGGCGGTGGCGACGTCGACGCCGCGACGGATGCCGCCGTCGACGAGGAGCGCCCCGCGACCGTTGACCGAGTCCGCGATCTCCGGCAGGGCCTCGCCGGTGGCGAGGGAGCGGTCGAGCTGGCGGCCGCCGTGGTTGGAGACGACGACGCCGGCGGCGCCGTGCTCGAGCGCCAGCTCGGCGTCCTCGGCGGTGAGGACGCCCTTGACGAGGACCGGGACGCGGCACTCGGAGGCGAGGTCAGCGACGTCGGCCCAGGTGAGGGCGTGGTTCATCAGCGCGAAGGTCTCCTCGATCGTCAGCGCCTCGTCGCCGCCGACTGCAGCGCTGAGGCTCGGCGTCCCCAGCTCCTGCGGCAGCGTGAAGCGGTTGCGGCGGTCGCGCTCGCGGTTGCCGCCCGGCGGCGCGTCGGCGGTGACCACGACCGCCTCGAACCCCGCCTCGATCGCCTCCTCCATCAGCGCCCGCGTCACCCCGGCGTCCTTGAAGGCGTAGAGCTGGAACCAGCGGCGCCCGGCCGGGGCGGCTGCGGCCACCTCGGCGGGCCGGGTGGTCGAAAGCGTCGACAGGCACATCACCGTGCCGGCCGCGGCAGTCCCCGCAGCCATCCCCCGCTCGCCTTCGGGATGCGCCATCCGCTGGTAGGCGACCGGCGCGACCAGCACCGGCATCGCCACCGGCCGGCCCAACACCTCCGCCCGCGTCGAAACCCCCCGCACGTCGTTCAGCGCCCGCGGCCGCAGCCGCCAGTGCCCCCAAGCCGACACGTTCTCCCCCAGCGTCACCTCATCGCCTGCACCGCCCGCGAAGTAGTCCCGCGGCCCCCGCTCGAGCTTGGCTTCCCCCTCCCGCTCGGCGTCAGCGACGTTGACCCAGTCCAAGATCACGGCGGGGAACCTACTCCGTCGCTTGTCGCCGTATACGTCCAAACGGACCCATAAAGCGACACGCGACCTCAGTGCGCCGGTGCGCCCGCGGGCGGCGTGCCCGCCGGCGGGGCCGGGCCCCAGCTTTCGCGCCCGTCGGCGGTCGCGATCGGGATCTTCGGCCCGGCCATCGCGGGCGTGTCGAGGGTGACGTCGTAGACCGCCTTGACCCGCGAGAGGACCTCGCGGACTTCGCTCTTCTTCTCCTGGTAGCCGTAGCGGTGCAGGTCGGAGACCAGGCCGGTGGCGTCGATCCCAGCCTGTTCGGCGAGGAACAATGCCCGTGGCATGTGGAAGCCCTGAGTGACGACCACAGCGCTGGTGACGCCGAAGATGCCGTGAGCCCGCTCCATCGTCTGCCAGGTGTCGAAGCCGGCGTGGTCCTCGAAGATGTCCTGCGGCGTCACACCGTGCCGCACGAGCGCCTCGCGCATCGTGTCCGGCTCGTCGTAGGTCCACTGCCCATGATCGCCGGAGACGAGGATCTTCTGCACCTTCCCGGCGTGCCAGAGCCGGGCTGCGTCCCTCACCCGGTCTCCCAGCATCACGCTCATCTTCCCGTCCGGCTGCACCAGCGCCCCCGGCACGATCGCCACCTCCGTCTTCGGCACCTCCGCGATCGAAGAAGTCGAGTCGTCGCCTTCGACGAGCACGTAGACGTTGGCAGCGACTATCAGCAGCGCCAGCACGGCAGCCAGAGCCGCCCCGACGAGCACAACCTTCGAGAGCCGCGGCCAACGCCGCAGCGGATAGGTCAGCTTCCGCACCCCGGAAACAGTACTTCGCGGGAGAGGGGCCTGGGCCCCTCTCCCGCACGCCGAATCAGAACTTGACGATCGGGATGATGAGGATCGCGACGATGTTCGCGACCTTGATCATCGGGTTGATCGCCGGGCCGGCCGTGTCCTTGTAGGGATCGCCGACCGTGTCGCCGGTCACCGAAGCGGCGTGGGCCTCGGAGCCCTTGCCGCCGTGGGCGCCGTCCTCGATCAGCTTCTTGGCGTTGTCCCAGGCGCCGCCGCCGGCGGTCATCGAGATCGCCATGAAGAGGCCGACGACGATGACGCCGATCAGCAGGCCGCCGAGCGCGTCGACGCTGAGCAGGCCGACGATCACGGGCACGACGATCGGGATCAGCGCCGGCAGGATCATCTCTTTCTGCGCCGCCAGGGTGACGATGCTGACCGTTTCCCCGTACTCGGGTTTCTCGGTCCCCTCCATGATCCCGGGGTGCTCGCGGAACTGTTTCCGCACCTGCTCGACAACCTGACCGCCGGCACGGCCGACAGCCTCGATCGCCAGCGCCGAGAACAGGTAGACCATCATGCCGCCGATGATCAGACCGATCAGCACGTCCGGGCTGGTCAGGCTGAAGAGGCTGTTGAGGTCGAACCCGGCCGGCGCTTCGTCGGCCAATTCGCTGCGGAAGGCGGCAAACAGCACCAGCGCCGCCAGGGCGGCGGAGCCGATCGCGTAACCCTTGGTGACCGCCTTGGTCGTGTTGCCGACCGCGTCGAGCGGGTCGGTGACGTTGCGGACGTCCTCGGGCAGCTCCGCCATCTCGGCGATGCCGCCGGCGTTGTCGGTGATCGGCCCGAAGGCATCCAGAGCGACGATCAGACCGCAGAGCGAGAGCTGGGCGACGACTGCGATGCCGATGCCGTAGATCCCGGCGAGCTCGTTGGCGCCGAGGATCGCCAGGGCGATGACCAGCGCCGGAGCGGCGGTGGCCTGGTAGCCTTGGGCGAGGCCGGCGATGATGTTCGTCGCGTGCCCGGTCTCCGAAGCCTGGGCGATCGATTTCACCGGCCGGAACCGGGTCGCCGTATAAAATTCGGTTATCCCGAACAGCAGCGCGGTGACGGCGACGCCGATCACTGCGCAGAGCCAAAGGTCGCCGACGCTGACCGACTTGGCAGCGGCGTCAGCGAAACCGAGCCGCACCGGGTCGCTCATCAGCCAGTCGGTGATCGGGTAGAAGGCCGCGATCGAGAGGATCCCGGAGATCGCCAGGCCGGTGTAGAGCGCGCCCTCGACGTTGCCGGATTTCGACCGCACGCAGAGCGCGCCGATGATCGAGGCGATGATCGCCACGCCACCCAGGACCAACGGGTAGATCGCGACCTCGCGGGCGTAGTCACCGGTGAAGGTGAGGACGCCGAGCAGCATCACCGCGACGGTGGTGACCGCGTAGGTCTCGAACAGGTCGGCGGCCATACCGGCGCAGTCGCCGACGTTGTCGCCGACGTTGTCGGCGATCACGGCCGGGTTGCGGGGATCGTCCTCGGGGATCCCCGCCTCGACCTTGCCGACCAGGTCGGCGCCGACGTCGGCGGCCTTGGTGAAGATGCCGCCGCCGAGACGGGCGAAGACCGAGATCAGCGAGCCACCGAAGCCGAGGCCGATCAGCGCGTCGACCGCCTCCTTGTCGCTGGAGCCGGTGAGGACCAGGATCCCGTAGTAGCCGGCGACGCCGAGCAGCGCCAGCCCGACCACGAGCAGGCCGGTGACTGAGCCGCCTTTGAAGGCGACGTCAAGAGCCGGCGAGACGCCGCCGCGGGCGGCCTCGGCGACGCGCGTGTTGGCCCGCACCGAGACGTTCATCCCGATGAAGCCGGTGGCGCCGGAAAGGGTCGCTCCGATCAGGAACCCGATCGCGGTCTTGTAGTCCTGCAGGACCAGCAGCAGGACGGCGATCGGCACCGCCAGGGCGGCGATGATCGTGTACTGGCGGCTGAGGTAGGCCTGGGCCCCCTCCTGGACGGCGCCAGAGATTTCGCGCATGCGGTCGTTGCCCGCGGGCTTCGCCAGCAGGCGCTGGGTGACGAGAAGTCCGTAGAGAACGGCGGCGCCTGCGCAGACGAGCGCGACAACCACGCCGTATTCGGTCAGAAAGTCGGTCAAGTTCTTAATCCTCCGGTGGTTTTAGCGGCGCGGGAGTCTATAGACGAAGGCGGCGACAACGCGCCGAGCCCGCTCTGGGAGCCTGATTACCCGCGGACCGGCACTCGGTTACGCGGACTGCCGAGCCCCAGCGGCGCCCGCATAGGTGCGCCGCGTCTCCGCCACCGCATCGCGGTAGATGTCCTCGATCAAGACGCCGCCGTCGAGCGCCTCGCGCGCCCGCTGGGCCCCGTTTCGCTCCGGCAGGCGCGGATCCAGGCCCAGCTGCGCCCGCGCCGGCTCGGTCCAAACCAGGACCTGATCGAGCATCGCCCGGGTCGGCACCTCCTCGCCGCGGCGGAAGTCGATCATCCGACCAGCGGCGCCGTAGCGGATCGCCCGCCAGAGGTTCTCCTCGATCTCGCGGTCAGCCAGGGGCGCCCCCTTGCCCTCGTGGCCGTACTCGTCGTAGTCGAGCGCACTCTGGGCGATGCAGGCGGCGATCAGCTCGGCGAGGGCGAAGGACTCGTCCCCCCGCGTCTGCGCGTCGCAGATCCGCACCTCGACGGTGCCGAAGCTGTGATGCGGTCGCACGCTCCACCACAGCTGCGTCGACTCGACCACCGAGCCGAGCCGCTCGAGCGTCTCGACGAAGCCGGCGTAGGTGGCCCAGTCGCGAAACGGCGAGGGGACGCCGCAACGCGGGAAGGTGCGGGTGAAGATCTCCGAGCGGACGCTGTGCAGGCCGGAGTCGCGACGGTCGAGGAAGGGCGAGTTGGCCGAGACCGCCAGCAGCAGCGGCAGCAGCTCGCGCAGCCGGTCGCAGACGGCGATCGCCCGGTCGGCGCCGCGGACGCCCATGTGCAGGTGCAGGCTCCAGGTGTTGTTGCGCTGGGCGACCCAACCGAGTTCGTGCCGCAGCCGGTTGTAGTGCGGCGTGTCGATGATCCGCTGGTCGAGGTAGTTCGCCCACGGGTGCGTCCCCATCGCCGCCAGGGTCAGGTTCATCCCGCCGACCAGGTCGAACAGCCGCGCCCGCCGCTCGCGCTGCCTCTCCACCGCCTCGGCGAAGGTCTCCGCGCGCCCCGAGCGGATCTCGACCTCGGAAGCGATCAGCTCTCCCGCCGCCGCCTCCACCAGAACCTCGTCGCGCTGGCAGGCGGCGATCACGTCCTCGAAGCGGTGCTCCAGCTCCAGCGTCTGCGGGTCGACGATCGCGAACTCCTCCTCGAGGCCGATCGTGAAGTCCTGCGAGGACTCGAACTTCTCGCGGGCGAGATCGAGGTCGATCGGCAAGGGAATCGGCGTGGCCGCTAAGCCAGGTAGAAGTAGAGCGCGTAGAGCAGGTCGACAGCGGGGCTGGAGGTATGGACGGTCACCTCGGGCGGCACCTGCAGCAGCTGCTCGGAGTAGTTGAAGATGATCTTGACGCCGGCTTTGACCAGGCGGTCGGCGACGTCCTGGGCGGCGTCGGCGGGCACCGCCAGCACGCCGACGACGATCTCCTCCTCGGCGACCACGCTCGGCAGGTCACCGATGTCGCGCACCTGCAGGTCGCCGATCGGTTTGCCGACGACGCTCGGGTCGCTGTCGAAGACCGCCACCACCTGGAAGCCGTGGTCGGCGAAGATCGACGAGGTGGCGATCGCTTGACCGAGGTTGCCGGCGCCGAAGAGGGCGATGTTGTGCTGGCCGGAGGTGCGGAGGATCTTGCGTACCTCCGAGACCAGCGAATCGACGTTGTATCCGACCCCGCGCTTGCCGAACTTGCCAAAGCCGGAGAGATCGCGGCGGATCTGGGTCGGGTTGATGTGGGTGTACTCGGAGAGCTCCTGCGAGGAGATCGTCTCCCGGCCCATCTTCCGTGCCTGCGTCAGCACCTGCAGGTAGCGCGAGAGGCGAGCCGCGACGCCGAGCGAAAGCCGCTCGCCTTCGACCGGAAAGGCGCCTGCCGCGTCGAACTCCTCGATCACCTCGACCATGCCCCCACAGTATCGAGCCTGGCTCGAACCGCGGCTGCGTCGAGGACCAGCTCGGAGACCTCGAGCCCGTCGACCTCGACCACCGGGATCCGCTCGAGGTAGCGCCGCAGCAGCAGGTCGTTGCTCTCGATGTCGATCTCGTGCAGCCCGAAGCGGTAGCCCTCCTCGTGGAAGCCGACGATCTGCTCGAGTGCTTCCTCGCAGAGGTGACAGCCCGGACGGGAGTAGACGACGACGTCGGCCACGTCGGTCAGTGAGCGACCGCGGCGGCCTTTTCGCCGCTGGCGAAAGCGTCGTAGCCGAGGTAGTCGGGGTACGGAATCGGCTCGACGTAGCGGGCGGCCGAACCGATCATCGCCGCGTTGTCGGTACACAGCTGGATCGGGACCAGCTTCAGCCGCACCCCCATCTCCTCGCAGAGCCGGGAGACCGCTTCCCGCAGGGGACCGTTGGCGGCGACGCCGCCGCCGAGCGCGACGGCATCCCACTCGCCGCCCTTCAGCGCCCGTTTCAGCTTCGTCCGCAACTGCTCGACCACTGCCGCCTGGAAAGAGGCGGCAACGTCGGCCCGCCGCTCCCGCACCCCCTCCTCCCCCAGTTCGCGGCAGCGGTAGAGGACCGCGGTCTTGAGGCCGCTGAAGCTGAAGTCGAGGCCCGGCCCGCGCGCCATCGCCACCGGCATCTCGAAAGCCTCCGGGTCGCCGCCCTCGGCCTCCTTCTGAATCAGCGGCCCGCCGGGATAGCCGAGACCGAGCAGCCGCGCCGACTTGTCGAAGGCCTCGCCGGCGGCGTCGTCGAGGGTCTGGCCGAGCAGCTCGTAGCCCGCGTGGTCACGGACCCCGACCAGCATCGTGTGGCCGCCGCTGGCGATCAGGCAGAGGAAGGGCGGCTGCAGCGGCTCGGGCTCGAGGAAGTTGGCGGCGACGTGGCCCTGCAGGTGGTCGACCGGGATGAACGGCAGCCGCCGGGCGGCGGCTATGCCCTTGGCGGCGCTGATCCCGACCAGCAGCGCCCCGATCAGCCCCGGGCCGACGGTCGCGGCGACCGCTTCCACATCGTCCAGCGTCACCCCCGCCTCGGCCAGCGCCGCCTCGACCACCGGCTCGACCAGCTCCAGGTGGTGGCGCGCCGCGACCTCGGGGACGACCCCGCCGAAGCCCTCGTGGGCTTTCGCCTGCGAGGAGATCACGTTGCTGAGGATGCGCGGGCCGTCGAGGACGGCGGCGCAGGTGTCGTCGCAGGAGGTCTCGATCGCCAGCAGTAAGCCGTCGTTCAACGCCGCCACCCCAATAAAGCCACTTCAGTCCAACCACATGATCAGGGCGTCCTCGCCGTTGTCGTGGTAATAGCGCGGACGCACGCCAGCCGAGCGGAAGCCGAAGCGTTCGTACATCCCGATCGCGCGATGGTTCGAGACGCGGACCTCCAGCGTGAACGGCAGGCCGCCCTGGGCCTCGGCGATCAGCCGCTTCATCAGCCGCCCGGCGACGCCCCTGCCACGGCGCTCGGGGGCGACGGCGATGTTCATCAGGTGCCAGACCTGGTCGTAGCGCGAGCAGACCACGTAGCCGAGCAGCTCGCCGCCGGCGGTGGCGGCGAGGCAGATCCCCGACGGCTTCGAGAGCTCGAGCACGAACATCGCCAGCGACCACGGGGTCGGAAACGAGCGCCGCTCGATCGAGATCACCGCCGGCAGGTCGCTGTAGGCGAGCCTGCGGACCTCGACCTCCTGGGTCAGCTCACTTGGCTCTTTGTGAAGCGTCTCGCTCACGCCACCGCTCCGCGTCGGGGGGTCTGAGGTAGATCGGGGCGAGCTCCTCGCCCTCCTCGTCCGCCGCTGCCGCCGCGATGGCACACAGGTGCCGTGCCGCGACTCGGTGGACGGGGTCGGAATCGTCCGCGATGCGGACACCGTCACGAGTCAGCTCTTGGCGGAATCGTACCGCCCCGGAACCAGCCACCGACGGGGTCTCCTCCAGCGACACAATCCGCTCAGCCAGATCCTCCGGCCGCATAACCGCCGGCTCCCAGAGCCGCTCGCCCTCAGGGCCGTAGAGCGCGGCAAAGACCTCCCCCCGCCAGCCGTCGAGAACGGCCAGCGCCATGATCCCATCCTGCTCCTGGATCCCGCGGCCGAGCGCGTCGAGCGTGCAGACGCCGCGCGTCGGCAGCCCGAGGCTGACCGAGAGGCCGCGGGCGGTCGCGATCCCGACCCGGATCCCGGTGAAGGTGCCGGGGCCGAGGCCGACTGCGAGCAGGTCGACCCGCTCCCAGCCGCCGGCCGCGGCAGCCGCCTGCTCGACCTCCGCCAGGAGCCCGGTCGCGTGCCGGGGCCGCCCCTGCGGGGACAGCCCCAGCTGCGACTCGTGCAGGACCTCGCCGTCGCGCCAGGCGCAGGCGACGGTGTCGACCGTCGCGGTGTCGAAGCCGACGACGATCAGGGGCGCGCTACCCCGTGACCTTGAAAGCCCAGGATCCGACCTTCTGGCCTTTCACGTACCAGCTGACGACGTGGCGGCCGACGATCGTCGAGGTGATCTTGTTGACGTAGAGCGTCCCCTGTTCGGCTTCCTGGGACTGCGCGCAGAGGTTTTTCCCGCTCGGGAACTTGACGCAGACGGTGTAGGCGACGTCGCCGTTCAGGCTTTTGAAGAACGCTCCCTTCTTCGCCTTCTTCGGGCAGGCGTGGGCGGGCTTGGCGTTCTTGGAGACCCCGCAGCCGACGTAGTGCTTGTAGGCGGCCGCGCTCGCGCCGGCGGGCGCCACCACAACCAGCAGCCCGGTCACCAGCGCCAGAGCCATCAGCGTCTTCAATCCCCTCATCGTCCTGCCTTTCTCGCGTCGAAATTCCGAGCGTCGATGCTACAAGTTGAGTCCGCCCCTACCCGAACACGCTCAGGAGGGACGGGGTGCGCTCTGCCACTGGACTTCTATTCGGCGGCTCCCCTCGTCGACATGCGCCAGCCGCACCTCCAGCGCGGGACGGCCGAGCCAGCCCTCCCCCGCCCCCGGCCACTCGACGAAGGCGACCGCGTCGCCGCCCAGGTAGTCGTCGAGCAGCGCCGGGTCCTCGTCGTCGAGGCTCTCGAGGCGGTAGAGGTCGAGGTGGGAGACCGGCATCCGGCCGCCCACGTAGCGCTGGCCGATCGTGAAGGTGGGAGAGGTGACCGGCGCGGTGACGCCGAGGGCGCGGCAGGCGCCGCGGATCAGCGTCGTCTTGCCGGCACCGAGGTCACCGGAGAGGAGGACGACGTCGCCCGGCTGCAGGCGCTCGGCGATCCGGGCGCCAAGGGCTTCCGTCTCCGCGGCGGACTTCGACTCGAAGACCTCCTGCTTCTCCGCCGCCGCGCTCATCCGAAGAACCCGAGCTGGTCGCTGGGCGGAGGCGGGGGCGTCTCCCCTCCTTCCTCGGCCTCGGCGATCTCCTCGGCGCTGGGGACGGGGTCGGGCAGCGGCCGCTGCAGCAGCTCCGGGATCGTCGCGAAGTCGGCCCGCAGGGTCTCCTTCACCGCCGGCGTGCGCAGCGCCGCGGCGGGATGGAAGAGCGGCAGCAGATAGACCATGCGGCCGCCGAGCTCGTGGACCTGCGGGGTGCCGCGGACCTTGGTGATGCCGGTCGGGCTGCCGGTCAGCAGCTTGGTCGAGAAGTTGCCGAGGGTGCAGACGACGCGCGGCTCGATCAGCGCCACCTGCCGCCACAGCCACGGCTCGCAGGCCTCGATCTCCAGCGGCTGCGGGTCGCGGTTGCCCGGCGGCCGGTTCTTCAGCACGTTGGCGATGAAGACCTCCTCGCGCGAGAGCCCGATCTCCTCCAGCAGCTGGTTCAGCAGCTGTCCGGCGCGGCCGACGAATGGCAGCCCCTGGCGGTCCTCTTCGGCACCCGGCGCCTCGCCGACGAACATCAGGTCGGCGTCGGCGTTGCCGGCCCCGAAGACCACCTTGGTGCGGGTCTCGTGCAGCGGGCACTTCTCGCAGCGCTGCACTTCCTTGAACAGCTCGACCAGCTGCTGCCGCCGCTCGGCGGCACTCGCGCTCATGGCTTCTCCCCCAGCGCCCGCCGCTTGCGCGACTCCGAGAGCCGATCCTGGCGCGCCGCCTCGCGCTCGCTGCGCCGCGATTCGTCCGAGCGCACCTTCGCCCCCCGCGGCTGACGTCCGGGTGGCGCCACGTTCGAGAAGAGCCGTCGCGTCCGCTTTGAGCCGCACTCGCGGCAGGCGACCGCGGCCCCCGCCGCGACCAGCTCCTCGAACCTCGCTCCGCACGCCTCGCACTCGAACTCGTAGATCGGCATCCCCGCGCATCGTAGTTCGCCGCTTGCAGGGAAAGGAAACGCGGGAGGAAACGCGAACGCTCTAGGTCTATGAGTGCAAGTGCGCGTCTGCGGCGCTTCAGGCGCGCCACCGGTCCCATGGCTGGGGTTGTGGCCGCGGTCCTCCTGCTACCGGCGGGCGCCGCCGCGCGGCCCGGCGACGAAGTCCGCCCGCGCAGCCTGCACCTGACGATGAGCGGCATCGGGACGCGCAGCTACGACGTCACCGTCGACACTCTCGGCCATCATCGGGTGACGCTGACCGTCGCCAAGGGCGGCCAGGTCGCCGCCTACACGACCAAAGGCAAGGTCAGCCGCCACCAGGTCAAGGCCGACTTCGGTCGGTTCGGGAAGGTGTCGTTGCGCTTCCACGGCAAGCGGCGGCCCTTCCCGCGTACGCGTCCCAAGCATCCTCAGAAGCACGCCAAGCGCCTGCTCTGTCGGGGCCGTGCCCCCCAGCGTGAGGTCGGGCGCTTCCGCGGCACGATCGAATTCGACGGCCAGCGCGGCTACACCCGCCTCGCCGTCGGCAAGCTGCACGGCGAGGTGCGGCGCTCCTACCGGCAGGTCTGTCGCCTCCTCCCGGTTCCTAAGCATCGCCACCATGCCCGGCCGGCGATCGCCAGCAGCGCCAACGCCGACCCCTTCGGCTTCAACCTCACCCTGCTCTCGGCCCGCTCCCGCTCCGAAGGCGCCCTCACCCGCTTCACCGCGATCAGCCTCGAACCGCCCCGCGGGATCCCGGTCCCCCGCAAGGAGCTCTTCTCGATCGTCACCGCCTCCCTCCAGGAGCGGGTGGGACGGGTGCGGGTCTTCCGCTCGGCGATGCAGCTCGCGGCTCCCGGAAGGATCAGGATCAGCCGCCGCGGCGTCGACCCCGCAACCGCCCGCCTCGCGCTCGATGCCCCGTTCAGCGGCCGCGCCCGCTACAAGGCCGCACACCGGGGCTCTCCCAGCTCCTGGACCGGCTCCCTCGGCGTCCACCTCCTCGGCAGCGGCCTGCTGCCGCTGACCGGGCCGCACTTCCACGCCGTCCTCTGCCGCGTCAGCGCCTTCAACCCGCGCCAGTCCTGCTTCCGCCGAGCGGAAGCCAGAGCGGCGCGGGCCTCGAATACTCTGCGGCGATGAAACCGAAGGGCTGGTTGCTGCCCCTCCTCGTCGCTCTCTGCTCACTGGTCCCCGCCTCCGCCGCCACGGGCGCCAAGCCGGACAAGGTGGTCATCGCTCCCGGCTTCTCGATCGAAGCCACCTTGCCGAAGAGCGACGGCTTCGCCTTCTCCGTGGCCTCGATCGGTCACCGGCAGATCGTGGTGCTGGCTCATCGAAAAGGCCAGTTCACCAGCTACACCGCCCCCGGCAGAGCCAGCCGTCACGGCTTCTCAGCCAACTTCGGCCGCTTTGGCCGGATGCGGATGCGCTTCAACGGATCCACCGGCACCGTCGCCAATGCGAAGGGGTGCACAGGACGCCTGACCGAACAGGGCATGGGAACCTTCGAAGGGCTGATCCGCTTTCGCGGCCGCGACGATTTTGCCTCGGTCACGGCGATGCGGGTGCGCGGGCGCTACCAGCGCAGCTTCCGCCAGGTCTGCAGCCAAAGCGGAGCCGAAGTCACCGTGGTCAAGTTCGGAGCCAAGGGCCGTGGCACCTCCGAAAGAACGAAGATTTCCGGCGACGTCCTCGAAGCAGAGTCCCACGCCGACCACCGCACCACCTCCTTCACCATGTTCGCGCTCGACCGGTTCGACCTGCCGCCCTTCATCACCGCGAGCGTGATCGAGAGAGTCGACGACGTCCGTCTGTTGTCGTTCACCGAGCCGCAGCGGAACCGGGGCTCGTTCACCTTCGCGGGACCAGGCGACGAAATCGAAAGCGTCTCAGTGCGCCCCGGCGCGCCCTTCACCGGTGAAGCGTCCTACGCGAAACCGGTAGGCGAACCCGCTCAGTGGAGCGGCGATCTCCGCGTGCCGGTCGCCGGATACGGCAACCTGCCGCTGACCGGCCCAGAGTTCAAAGCTTCGGCCTGCCATGCGGACCTGGAAAGGTTCCGCGGCTGTGCGGGAGCTCAGGGCAGCGGCTCCCACTCCCAGCCCTTGGCGCTGGCCAGGCTCTCCTCGTTGAGGTAGCGGCGGAACTCGTCGAGCTCGGCGGGCTCGACGCTGTAGACGTGCTCGGGCTCGGGGAACTGGCGGCGGCGGACCTCGTCGCGGTAGCTCGCGACCGCCGCGACCATCGTCTCGTGGACGTCGGCGTAGCGCTTGACGAACTTCGCCATGTGGCCGGTGGTGATCCCGAGCAGGTCGTGGAAGACGAGGACCTGGCCTGAGGTGCCGGGGCCGGCGCCGATGCCGATCGTCGGCACCTCGAGCTTCTTGGCGATCTCGTCGGCGATCGCCGAGGGGACGGCCTCGATCACGATCGCGAAGCAGCCGACCGACTGCAGGGCGAGGCAGTCCTCGAGCAGCTTGATCGCGCTCCTGGCGCTCTTGCCCTGGGCTTTGTAGCCGCCGATCGCGGTCGCGGTCTGCGGGGTGAGGCCGACGTGGCCCATCACCGGGATGCCGGACTGGACGATCGCCCGGGCGCGCTCGACGATGACGCCGCCGGCCTCGAGCTTGACCACCTGGCAGCCGGTCTCCTTGACCAGGCGCTGGGCATTGCGGATCGCTTCCTCGTTGGAGGCCTCGTAACTGCCCATCGGCATGTCGCCGACCATCAGCGGCGTCTTCAGGCCACGGCGCACGGCTTTACCGAGGACGAGCATCTCCTCCATCGTCACCAGCTTCGTGTCCGGGTAGCCGAGGACGACGTTGGCGGCGGAATCGCCGACGAGGACGATGTCGACTTCGGCCGCCTCGGCCACGGTCGCCGAGGGATAGTCGTAGGCGGTGACCATGACGATCGGTTCGCCCTGCGTCTTCATCTCGTCGAGGCGGGGCAGGCTGACGGGTCGGCGCTGCTCGGCGCCGGCCGTCTCGGGCGCGGTGTGGGAACGGGCTCCAGAGCTCATTTGAGAAGCACCTCCGGGTGACTGTCGACGGCAATTGCCTTGTTGTCGTCGTCGACGTGGACGACAACCGGGGAGTAACGCTCGAGATCCGCCTCGTCGTAGGCGCCGAACGAGGCGACGATGATCTTGTGGCCGGGCTCGACCAGGTGGGCGGCGGCGCCGTTCACCTGCATCGTCCCCGAGCCTGGCTCGCCGTCGATCACGTAGGTGACGAAACGGGAGCCGTTGTCGACATCCCAGACGTGCACCTGCTCGTTGGTGATCAGGTCGGCGCCGGCCATCAGCTCGGTGTCGATCGTGATCGAGCCGATGTAGTCGACGTCGCAGTCGGTCACCGTCGCCCGGTGGATCTTCGACTTCAGCATCTGTCTTTGCACTGTCTCCCCTTTCGCGGGCAGGTTAGGACTGCAGGTTGGCGTTGGTTGGTCGGATCAGGACGTTGTCGATCAGGCGGGCGGGGCCGACCTGGGCGGCGACGAGGACGAGGACCGGGCGGTCCTCGAGCGCGTGCATGGGCTCGAGCGTCTCCGCGTCGCGGGCCTCCAGGTACTCGGGCTCGATTCCGGCGGTGGCGAGCTCGCGGCGGGCGGACTCGAGGCCGATCCCGAGACCGCCCTCGCGGGCGCCGCGCTCGGCCGCCGCGAGGGCGCGGTGGAGCGCGGTGGCGCGCTGGCGGTCCCCGGGGCCGAGGTAGGCGTTGCGGGAGCTCATCGCCAGGCCGTCGGGCTCGCGGACCGTCGGCAGCACCTCGATCCGCACCGGGAAGTCGAGGTCGCGGACCATGCGGCGGATCACCACCGCCTGCTGGGCGTCCTTCTGACCGAAGTAGGCGACGTCGGGATCGACGAGGTTGAAGAGCTTGGCGACGACGGTGGTGACGCCGCGGAAGTGCTCAGGACCGCGACGGGAGGGGTCGCCGTCGAGGACGCCGGTCAGCTGACCGGTCACTTCGACATAGGTGGCTATGTCCTTTAGACCGTCGGGGTAGATCTCCTCGACGGCGGGGGCGAAGACGAGGTCGGCGCCGGCCTCGCCGGCGAGGCGCAGGTCGCGCTCCTCGTCGCGCGGGTAGCGGTCGAGGTCCTCGCCGGCGCCGAACTGGGTCGGGTTGACGAAGAGGCTCATCACCACCAGGTCGCATTCGGCGCGAGCGGCCAGGATCAGCGAGAGGTGCCCGTCGTGCAGGTAACCCATCGTCGGCACCAGACCGACCGTCTTCCCCGGGCGCTTCGCCTCCGCAACCGCAGCGCGGAGCTCGGCCTTCGTGCGCAGGGCGGGGGCGGCCACGGTGGGACGAGGGTTATCGGCGAGGAGATTGGAGTTCATAGGTCCATGCCCTACGGGTCACGGCCATTCAGGAGGAAATTATGGCGCACTTCGTCGCACTTCTGTGACATCGGCGACAGAAAAACATCCCTTTGCGGTGATCCGGGCGTCGCTTCCCTGCGCAGGAGCGTGAAAGACCACTAGCGCGGAAGGACGACCGATGGCTTCATCAAAGATCGAGGCAGTTGTGCAGGAGGCGGCGCACGATGCCGTCGAGACGCTGGAAAGCACCGGGGACACCCGAGCGGGCTTCCTCAAGAAGGCGGGCCTGGCCGGAGGCGGGCTGATCGGCGGCGGTGCCCTGCTCAGCGCCCTCACCCCGGCGGCGGCGATGGCCGCGGGCAAGGGACGCCCGCCGGCAAGCTTTGGCAAGGGCGACATCGGCATCCTCAACTACGCCCTCACGCTCGAGTACCTCGAGGCCGCCTTCTACAACGAGGCGACCGCCAACAACAAGAAGAAGACCTTCCTCAAGGGCGCCCAGGAGCAGGCCTTCCTGAAGCGGGTCACGACCGACGAGAACGCCCACGTCGCCTTCCTCAAGAAGGCGCTCGGCAGCAAAGCGGTGAAGGCACCGAAGGTCGACTTCGGCAACACCACCGCCGACCACGCCGCCTTCCTCAAGACCTCGGTGGCGCTGGAGAACACCGGCGTCGCCGCCTACGCCGGCCAGGCGCTGAACATCACCAACCCGGCCTACGTGGCCGCGGCACTCTCGATCCACTCGGTCGAGGCCCGACACGCCTCGGTGGCAGGCCTGCTGCTGAAGCCGACGCCGGCCAACATGGCCCCGCACGGCGCCTTCGACAAGCCGATGACCGCGGCCGAAGTCCTCAAGGCCGTCGAAAAGACCGGCTTCCTCCAGTAGCCACCCCGACGTAGGCGGGCGGCGCTTCGGCCGAGGCGCCACCCGCCCACTTTCCATCACCCACTCCCCCGCCCTCCAAAGGAGGCCCCAATGCCCAACATCGGACCAATCGAGATCTTCCTCGTCCTGCTCGTCGCCCTGATCGTCTTCGGACCGAAAAAGCTGCCCGAGCTAGGCAAATCGCTGGGCCGCGGCATCAGCGAGTTCCGCGGCACGATCAGCGGCGAGCACACGACCCCCGAGGTCGAGCCGGCCGAGGTCAAGGCCGCCGACACGCACGCCTGAGGTAGCGGGAATGCGCCGCCTGAAGCCAATCTCGCACGAGGACAAGGTCGACCTGGTCGACCACCTCGGCGAGCTGCGCGAGCGGATCGTCGTCTCGCTGGCGGCCTTCGGCGTCGCTTTTGCCCTCTGTTTCTGGCAGAGCGACCTGCTGCTCCAGTTGGCCAACGGGCCCCTGCCCTCCGGCCACGAGCGACTGATCACCTTCGGCGTCACCGAGCCCTTCACCACGACGCTGACCGTCTCCGCCTACGGAGCGCTGATCCTGGCGCTGCCGGTGGTGCTATTCCAGGCCTACGCGTTCCTCCTGCCTGCCTTCAGCAAGGGTCAGCAGCGGGTGGTGCTGCCCCTGCTCCTGCTGATCCCGGTGCTCTTCCTCGCCGGCGTTGCCTTCGGCTACTTCGTGGTCCTGCCCGCCGCGACCAGCTTCCTGCTCAACTTCAACGACGCCCAGTTCAACATCCAGGTCCGCGCCAGCGAGTTCTACAGCTTCTTCGCAACCACCCTGCTCGCCTGCGGCGTCGTCTTCCAGGTCCCGGTCGGGATCCTCGCCGTGACCCGGCTCGGCATCGTCTCGGTCGAGCAGCTGAAGAGCAACCGCCGCTACGCCTATCTGGGCTGCGCGGTCGCCGCCGCCTGCCTTCCGGGTGTCGACCCCGTCTCGATGATCATCGAGACGGCGCCGCTGGTCCTCCTCTACGAGTTCAGCATCGTGCTGGCGCGCATCTTCACGCCAGCCTTCACCCCGCCCCTCGGCGAGGCGACCGGGAGCGCCTAAGCAGGTTTGCCCGAGCCGTCGGCAGCGAAGTCGATCTTGCGGATCGGCTTCGCCGGCGCCCCGGCCGCGATCGTCGCGCCCTCGAGGTCGCGGTTGACGACCGAGTTAGCGCCGATCACGCAGCGGTCGCCGACGCTGACGCCGCTGGTCACCACGCAGTTGACCCCGAACCAGCAGTTGGAGCCGATGCTGACCGGGCCTTTCGAGGTGAAGCCCTGCCAGGTGATCGGCTGGGTGGGATCGTCGTAGCGGTGCTCGCCGTCGCCGATGAAGCAGCCGTTGGCGAACATCGTGTGGTCGCCGATCGCGACGTTCTCGTAGGCGGCGACCATCACCCCGCGGTTGAGGAAGCAGCCCTCGCCGATCTCGATCCGCGCCCCCGGCGCCAGGGTCAGCCAGCAGCCCGGCTCCAGGAGGGTTCCGGCGCCGATTACCAGTCGGCCCTCGTCGAGGGCCTCCAGTACCTCGCCCTCGACCGGGTGGCGGATGAAGAAGCCGCCGCGGGCGGCGTGGCGGTTGATCCGCCAGCGCCGTAGAAGCCGCCGGTTGCGCTCGTACCAGCGCCGCTTCGCCCACCACAGCCTCCAGCCGCTCATCGGCCGTAGACTCGCAGGCATGGCGGACCTGCGCGGCGGCATCGACCTCGGTGGGACGAAGATCCAGGCGGCTATCGTCGACGCCGCTGGCGAGGTGACGGGCGAGGCGCGCCACCCGACGCCGACCGAGGGCGGCCCGGAAGACGTCGCCGCGGCGATGGCGGCCGCACTGCGCGAGGCGGCGGCGGCCGCCGGCGTCGAGACGAGCGCCTTGAAGGGCATCGGGGTCGGCTCGCCCGGCGACGCCGACGAGAAGACGGGAGTGGTCTCCTCCGCCCGCAACCTCCCGGACTGGGAAGGCAGCTTCCCGCTCGGAGAAAAGCTGAAAGAGGCGCTCGGGGCCGAGGTGAAGATCGGCAACGACGTCCAGGTCGCGACCGAAGCCGAGTTCGCGCTGGGGGCCGGCAAGGAGTTCCAGAGCCTGATCGGCGTCTTCTGGGGAACCGGCGTCGGCGGCGGCCTCATCCTCAATGGCAAACCATGGCTGGGCCGTGGCGCCGCGGGCGAGATCGGTCACGTGGTCGTCAAGCGTGGCGGCGCCAAGTGCCCCTGCGGGCGGCGCGGCTGCCTCGAGGCCTACGCCGGGCGCTCGGCGATGGAAGCCGAGGCGCGCCGCCGGCACGAGGACGGCGAGAAGACCGACCTCTTCAAGCTGATGGAGAAGCACGAGAAACCGCGCCTGACCAGCGGCATCTGGGAGCGCGCCCTCGACCACGAGGACAAGCTCACCGAAGAGCTCATTGAGCGCGCGATCGAGGCCCTCGGCACCGGGGTCGCATCGGCGATCAACCTCCTCGACGTCGAAGCGGTGATCCTCGGCGGCGGCCTCGGCATCCGCTTCGGCGAGCGGCTGATGGAGCCGCTGACGAAGGAGATGGGCAAGCACCTCTTCGTCGACGAACGCCCCCCGGCAGTCCGGGTCGCCTCGCTCGGCGACCTCGGCGGCGCCATCGGCGCCTCCCTACTGGTCGCCGGCTAAGCGTTCGAGCGCGGCTCGGATGAACGCGCCCTTCGCCTCCGTATAGGCCTCGCGGTCATCGTGGTGGCGCCCGGCCAAATCGCGCTTCAGGGCGCCGTACTCGGCGGCAACTTGGGGATCGACGCGGAGAAGATCGCGGAAGGCCAACTCGTCGCGATACCGCGGCGAGCCCACCGGGGTGAGATGCAGGTGATGGGTACGCCTAGCCGGATCGGGTTTGCAGAACCAGTGCATCACTGCAGGCAGGTACGGCGCGTAGAGATAGCCGAGATCAGCGAGCGGCTCGAAGCAAGCGCGTGAGGTCTCGAGGTCTCGGACCCCGATCAGGATGTCGATGATCGGCTTGGCTTCTAGTCCAGCGACGGCGGCGCTGCCGACGTGGTGGACGCCGCCGACTATCCACTTCCCGATCTGCCGCTCCAGCGCCGCCCGCTCCAGCTCGAATCGGGGCGGCCATGTGGGACCCGAGGGAACAAGTCGGATCGGTTCGTCCCCGGACATCTCCCGACCTTAGGTCACTGCAACCGAGATTTGCCACACCCCGGTGTGGCGAAAATCGGATGCGTTGCAGTAGGCAGGCTGGTACTAGACGCGGCCTGAGGTCTGGCGCTGCTGCCTTGCGACGGCGTCGACCAGGACCGCGAGGAGCAGGACGCCACCGGTGACCATCAGTTTCACCGCCGAGGAGAGCGAGAGCAGGTCCATGCCGTTGGAGATCGAGCCGATCACTAGGGCTCCGAGGAGCGCGGTCCAGACCGAACCGCGGCCGCCGAAGAGGCTGGTGCCGGCGATCACGGGGCCGGCGATCGCCAGCAACAGGAGTTCGTTGCCGCCGGAGTTCTGGTTGACGGCGAAGAGGCGCGAGGCCGCCATCACGCCGCCGATCGCCGCCATCGAGCCGGAGATCGTGAAGACCGCGACCCGGACGGCGTTGACGCGGATGCCGGCCCGGCGCGCCGCCTCGGCGTTGCCGCCGACGGCGAACACGTGGCGCCCGAAGGTGGTGCGCTTGGCGACGTACTCCATCCCGACGACAAATCCGAGCAGGATCATCACCGCCAGCGGCACGCCGCGGTCGGAGTTGAGGATCGCGACGGCGGCGATCACGAGCGCCGAGAGGAAGACGAAGCGGATTATCAGCGGCAGCGGCCCGCCATCGCCGAGTCCGGCGGCGACCCGTTTTCGGTACCCCATCGCCAGCACGGCTCCGTAAGCGGCGATGATCACGACGGCGAAGATCCAGCCGACCGTGTCCGAGTAAAAGGTGTTGGCGAGGCCGGTGATTTTGGGGTCGTTGATGTTGAGCGACCCGGTCTTTCCCAGAACCTGCAGCAACGCCCCTTCCCAGGCCAATAATCCCGCCAGGGTGACGACGAAGGAGGGGACGACGAACCGGCTGAACAACGAGCCCTGGAGGAAACCGATCGCCGCCCCGACCGCGACCGCGGCGGCGATCGCCAGGTACGCGTTCCAGCCGTGGTTGACGCTCAAGACGGCCATCACCGCGGCCGAGAGGCCGCTGACGGCGCCGACCGAGAGGTCAATCTCTCCCAGCAACAGCACGTAGACGATCCCAACCGAGATCAACCCGATCGTGGTGATCTGCAGCATCAGGTTGGTCAGGTTCTCGGCCGAGAGGAAGCGGTCTTCCTGGACCTGGAAGATGATCGCGATCACGACCAGGCCGAGCACCACTCGAACCGAGGAGAGATCGCCTTGGACCAGGCGGCGGATGGCCTGTCCCCTGGTTGAGCCCTGCCCGTCCTGGGCGCCGTCGACGGTCGACTCGGCTGCGCTCATGCCCCCTCCTCCTCCTCCTCCGGCTTGCGCTCGTTTTTCTCGCGATCGGCCTCGTTGTTCTCGCGGTTCTCGGCGAGGCCGGTGATCGCACCGATTACGTGCTCCTCGGTCGTGTCTTCGGCCTTGAACTCCCCAGCCGCCTTGCCGAGGCGGAGGACGAAAACGCGGTCGCAGATCGCGAAGACATCGGCCAGGTTGTGGCTGATCACGACGACGCCGAGGTTGCGCTCACGCAGGCGCCGGATCAGCTCCAGCACCTGTTTGGTCTGCGGCACGCCGAGCGCCGCGGTCGGCTCGTCCAGCATCACGACTTTCGGGTCGCCGAGCAGGGAACGGGCGACCGCGACCTGCTGGCGTTGGCCGCCGGAGAGCGTCCCCACCTCGCTGCGCAGGCTCGGGATCGTCACCGCCAGGTTCGAGAGCAGGTCCGCGGTCTCGTGCTCCATCTTCACCTCGTCGAGCTGACGGGTGACCTGGCCGGCCCCCGCCGCCCTCTCCTCGCGACCGAGGAAGAGATTGTTGACGACGTCGAGGTTGTCGCAGAGCGCCAGGTCCTGGTAGACGGTGGCGATCCCCAGTTCGGTCGCGTCCTGGGGTTTGTGGATCCGCACCTCTTTGCCCTCGAAGCGGACCGTGCCTTCGTCGGGCGGGTTGATTCCGGCGATCGCCTTAACCAGCGTCGACTTGCCGGCACCGTTGTCGCCGACGAGGCCCACGACCTCGCCGGCACTGACGGTGAAGTCGACCCGGTCCAACGCTTGGACCGGGCCGAATCGCTTGCTTATGCCCTCCAGCTCGAGGAGCGGAGTGCCGTTCGCGGCCATCTCAGCCCGAGATTCCCGCTTCTTTGCAGGCGGTTTGGTAGGCGCTCGTACAGAGTTCCGAGGCCGTCACAAACCCGTCTTTGATCACCGTGTCCTTGACGTTGTCTTTGGTCACCGCAATCGGTTCAAGCAGCACCGACGGGACGTCGGTCTTGCCGTTGTTGATTTCTTCCGTGACTTTGTCCTGCGGGACTTCTTCGCCTTCGAGCAGGGCGATCGCGATTTCGGCGCTGATTTCCGTCTCCGGCGGGATCGCCTTGTACACGGTCATGTACTGCTGGCCGGCGAGGATGCGCTGGAGTCCGGCAACCGTCGCGTCCTGGCCGGTGACAGGCCGTTCTTCGGGGTTGATGCCGGCGCCTTTCATCGCCGCGATCGCGCCGCCGCCGGTGTCGTCGTTAGCGGCGTAAATGCCCCAAAACCCGTCGTTACCGAGTGAGGTGATCGCCTGCTGCGCCTCGCGCTGGGCGTTTTCGGCGGTCCAGCCAGGGGTGTCGTATTCCTTGGCGACCTTGACCCCGGCTTCTTCGAAGCCCTTGCTAGAGCCTTTCTTGAAGAGCGCCGCGTTCGGGTCGGCCGGATCACCGTTGATCTTGATGATCGGGCCGCTGGCTTTGCCGTCTTCTTTCAGTTTTTTCGACAGCGATTCGGCCTGCAGTTCGCCAACCCGTTCGTTGTCGAAGGAGATGTAGGCGGCTACTTCGGAGTTTTCGATCAGGCGGTCGTAGCTGACCACCGGCACGCCTTGGGCGTTCGCTTTTTCGACGATCGAGGCGGCCGATTTGGAGTCCATCGGATCGAGGATCATCACTTCGGCGCCCTTGGTCAGGGCCGCTTCGCCCTGGGACTGCTGCTTTTCGGCATCACCGCCGGCGTTGAAGTAGATGACTTCGCAGTCGGGGCATTTTTCCGAGACCGCTTTTTCGATCCCCGGTTTGTCGTTGGTTTCGTAGCGCGGCGTTTCGTTTTCCGGGAGCAGGAGGGCGATCGTTCCACCGCCACCACCGCCGCCGCTTTCACCGCCGCCGCCGGTCGTGTCGTCTCCGCCGCCACCGCAACCAACGGCGACCAGAGCGATGACGGCAAGGCCCGCAACCGCGAACCAAACCCGTGAACTCAATGCTGACATCGGTTCCTCCTCTATTGGTTGCCCCCGCTCCCGCGAAGTGCACTACCCACCTTAAGCGCTTCTATGCCTGGAAACCAGGGCTTTCTGCTTAAAGGGGTGGCTTAGGCCGCTGCGGATAACTCGCGTTTTGCGGCACGCCGTTTCGTCTTCGCCGGCACGACGAGGTCGCGGAGGAAGCTTCCGGTGTAGGAGCCGGCGACGGCGGCGACCTGCTCGGGGGTGCCGGTGGCGACGATCTCACCGCCGGCTTCACCACCCTCGGGGCCGAGGTCGATGAGCCAGTCGGCGGTCTTGATCACGTCGAGGTTGTGCTCGATCACGACCACGCTGTTGCCGGCGTCGACCAGGCGGCCGAGGACGTCGAGCAGCCGCTGGACGTCAGCGAAGTGGAGCCCGGTGGTCGGCTCGTCGAGGATGTAGAGGGTGTCGCCGGTGGCGACTTTGGAGAGCTCGGTGGCGAGCTTGACCCGCTGCGCCTCGCCGCCGGAAAGCGTCGTCGCCGCCTGCCCGAGGCGGATGTAGCCGAGGCCGACGTCGTTGAGGGTGCGCAGGCGACGGGCGATCTTCGGCACGTTCTCGAAGAACCCGACCGCCTCCTCCACCGACATCTCGAGGACGTCGGCGATGTTCTTGCCTTTGAAGCGGACCTCGAGCGTCTCGCGGTTGTAGCGCTTGCCGTGGCACTGCTCGCAGGGAACGTAGACGTCGGGCAGGAAGTGCATCTCGATCTTGATCTGGCCGTCGCCTTTGCAGACCTCGCAACGCCCACCTTTGACGTTGAAGGAAAAGCGGCCGGGCTTGTAGCCGCGCGCCCGCGACTCCTGGGTCTGGGTGAAGAGCGCCCGGATGTGGTCGAAGACGCCGGTGTAGGTGGCCGGGTTCGAGCGCGGGGTGCGCCCGATCGGCGACTGATCGATGTTGATGATCTTGTCGATCTGATCGAGGCCGTCGATGCCCTCGTGGGCGCCCGGGCGCAGCTTCGCCTGGTGCAGGCGGTTGGCGACCGCGTGGTGCAGGGTCTCGTTGACCAGCGTCGACTTGCCCGAACCGGAGACGCCGGTGACGCAGCAGAAGACTCCGAGCGGGACCATCACGTCGACGTCCTTGAGGTTGTGTTCGCGGGCCCCGCGAACGACCAGCTCGCCGGTCGGCTTGCGGCGCTCCTCCGGCACCTCGATCTTTTTCTTGCCGGACAGGTACTGCCCGGTCAGCGAGCTCGGGTCCCTGGCGACCTGCTTCGGCGTCCCGGCCGAGATCACGTGGCCGCCGTGTTCGCCGGCGCCCGGCCCGAGGTCGACGAGGTGGTCGGCGGCCATCATCGTCCCCTCGTCATGCTCGACGACGATCACCGTGTTGCCGAGGTTGCGGAGGCGGTCGAGGGTGGCGATCAGCTTCTCGTTGTCGCGCTGGTGCAGCCCGATCGAGGGCTCGTCGAGCACGTACATCACCCCGACCAGGTGGGAGCCGATCTGGGTCGCCAGCCGGATCCGCTGCGCCTCGCCACCGGAGAGCGTACGGGCCGAGCGGGCCAGCGAGAGGTAGCCGATGCCGACGTTCTCGAGGAAGGAGAGGCGCTCGGTGATCTCGCGCACGATCAGCCGCGCGATCGCCCGCTCGGTCTCGGTCATCTCCAGCTCGCGGATCCACTGCGAGGCCGCCTGCGCGGAGAGGTCGCTGTACTCGGCGATGCTGAGGCCGCCGACCTTGACCGCAAGGCTCTCCGGCCGCAGCCGCGCGCCCTTGCAGGCCGGGCAGGGCTGCTCGGCCATGTAGCCCTCGATCCGCTCGCGGTTGGACTCCGAGTCGGTCTCTTCGTAGCGGCGCTGCAGGTTGTTGACGATCCCCTCGAAGCGGACCTTGTAGGAGCGCCGGCGCCCGAAGCGGTTGGTGTAGGAGACGTGGTGGCGCTCCTCGCCGGTCCCGTAGAGGAAGATCTCCCGCTCCTCGGCGGTGAGCTTGGACCACGGCTTGTCGACGTCGACGCCGTAGGCCTCGGCGACCGAGGCGACCAACCGCTTCCAGTAGGCGCTGATGCCGCGGTTCCAGGGCTGCAGAGCGCCCTCCGCGAGAGAAAGAGTCGGGTCGGGAACGACCAGCTCGGGGTCGATCACCCGCTGGAAGCCGAGACCGTGGCAGCGGTCGCAGGCGCCGTGCGGCGAGTTGAAGGAGAAGATCCGCGGCTCCAGCTCGGGGATCGAGGTGCCGCAGTTGAGGCAGGCGAACTGCTCGGAGAAGAGCATCGTCCCGCCCGGATGCTCGGCGCCCTTGCTGCCGGCAGCCCCCTTGCCCTCGATGATCTCGACTTCGACCAGGCCGGCGGCGAGGCCGGCGGCCGCTTCGACCGACTCCGAGAGGCGGCGGCGCAGCTCCGATTTCATCACCAGGCGGTCGACGACGATCGAGACGTCGTGTTTGTACTTCTTGTCGAGCTCGATCTTCTCGTCGAGGCGCAACAGCTCGCCGTCGATCTTGGCCCGCGAATAGCCCTCGAGCCGCATCTGGTCGAGCAATTTGCCGTACTCGCCTTTGCGGCCGCGGACGACCGGCGCCATCACCATGAATTTCGTCCCGTCCTCCAGCGTCATCAGCCGGTCGACGATCTGCTCCTGGGTCTGGCCGGTGATCTCCTCGCCGCACTCGGGGCAGTGCGGCGTCCCGATCCGCGCCCAAAGCAACCGCAGGTAGTCGTAAATCTCGGTTACCGTCCCCACGGTCGAGCGCGGGTTGCGCGAGGTCGTCTTCTGGTCGATCGAGATCGCCGGCGAGAGCCCCTCGATCGAGTCGACGTCGGGCTTCTCCATCAGCCCGAGGAACTGCCGCGCGTACGCCGACAGCGACTCCACGTAGCGCCGCTGCCCCTCGGCGTAGATCGTGTCGAAGGCAAGACTCGACTTCCCGGACCCGGAAAGGCCGGTGATGACGATCAGCGCGTCCCGGGGCAGCTCGAGGTCGACGTCCTTGAGGTTGTGCTCCCGGGCGCCGGAGATGACGATTCGCTCAGAGGCAGCCACTTACACCGATTCTAGCCAGGCGAACAGATGTTCCCTAGAGGGCAGCCGCCAATTTGCGGCGGTAGCGGCGGGATGTGGGGTCGGCGGGGTCGGACTCGTTGAGGATGCCGATGATCGCGCGGCGGAGGAGGTCGCGGGCTTCCTCGGCGTCGAGGCCGCCGCTGGCGGCGTCGTCGTTGCGGGGGAGGTCGCCCAGGGTCCCGATCAGGCTCTCCAACGCCGCGTCGCGCTCGCCGCGGTCGAGGGCGGCAAAGGCGTCCCTGGCGAGGCCGGCTCTGGTCAGGCGGACCCGGGCGGCGATGCCGGCGGCGGCGAAGTCGCCCTCGTGGTCGGCGACCGCTTCCAGCGCCTCCTCCTCCGCCCCGCGCGCCAGCCGCGCCTTGGCGAGGGCGACGGCGATGTCGGCCCGCTGCGGCTCCAGTTCGAACGCCTCGCGCAGGGAGAGCTCGTCGCCGGCGGCGAGCAGGTCATCGGCCTGGGAGGCGACGAACTTGTCGAAGAAAGCCTCCACTTTGGCCGGTGGCAGCGCGCCGGTGAATTCGTCGACGACCTCCCCGTCCCGGAAGGCCTTTACCGCCGGGATCCCCTGGACCCGGAAGAGTGCCGCCAGCTGCTGGTTGGCGTCGACGTCGACCTTGACCAGCTCCACCTTCCCTTTGCGCGAAGCGGCCGCCTTCTCAAGGGCCGGGCTGAGGGCTTTACACGGGCCGCACCAGTCGGCCCAGAAGTCGACCACCACCGGCAGCTCGTGAGAACGCTGCAGTACTAGCTGATCGAAGCTCTCTTCCCCTGCTTGGATGGCCACTTTTCGAGCTTAGAAGGCTGGTGGTCCCGCACAACCCTGGAGCTGAATCCCGGGGTGACAAGTCGTGTAGACAGAAACGCGTGCCATGTCTAAGCGCCGGCGGTCATCCCGTCCAGATCCCGCCGTAGCTCGCGCAGCTCGTCGCGGATCCTCCCCGCCTCCTCGAAGCGGAGGTCGTCGGCGGCGGCCAGCATCTCCTCCTCCAGCGCCACGATCGTCTTCTCGAGCTCCTCCGGAGAGGCGAATTCCTCGGCCCGCTTGCGCCTGCGTTTGCGCGGCGCCCGGTCCTCCATCGCCAGGAACTCGGCCATCTCGGAGATGCCTTTGCGGACCGTCTCCGGCGTGATCCCGTGCTCCTTGTTGTAAGCGAGCTGGATCGCCCGGCGGCGATCGGTCTCGCGCATCGCCGCCCGCATCGCTTCGGTCTCCTTGTCGGCGTACATCACGACGCGGCCGTTGACGTTCCGCGCCGCCCGGCCGATCGTCTGTACGAGGCTGGTCTCACCGCGGAGGAAGCCCTCCTTGTCGGCGTCGAGGATCGCCACCAGCGAGACCTCGGGCAGGTCCAGCCCCTCGCGCAGGAGGTTGACGCCGACGAGGACGTCGTACTCGCCCAGCCGCAGGTCGCGGATGATCTGGATCCGTTCCAGGGTGTCGACCTCCGAGTGCAGGTAGCGGACCTTCACCCCGTACTCGAGCAGGTAGGCGGTCAGGTCCTCGGCCATCTTCTTGGTCAGGGTGGTGACGAGGGTGCGCTCTTTGTTCGCCGCCACCTTCTTGACCTCGTTCATCAGGTCGTCGATCTGGTTCCTGGTCTCGCGCAGCTCGATCTCCGGGTCGACGATCCCGGTCGGGCGGACGATCTGCTCGACCGTGCGACTCGCTTCGGCTTTCTCGAACGGCCCCGGCGTCGCCGAGACCATCACCAGCTGGTTCACCCGCGCCATGAACTCGTCGAACTTGAGCGGCCGGTTGTCCATCGCCGAGGGCAGCCGGAAGCCGTAATCGACCAGGGAGCGCTTGCGCGACTGGTCGCCCTCGTACATGCCGCCGATCTGCGGGATCGTCTGGTGGCTCTCGTCAACGAAGACGACGAAGTCGTCGGGGAAGTAGTCGATCAGGGTGTGCGGCGGGCTGCCGGGCGGGCGGCCGTCGAGGATCCGCGAGTAGTTCTCGATCCCGGAGGTGAAGCCGAGCTCCTTGATCATCTCGAGGTCGTACATCGTCCGCTGCCGCAGCCGATGGGCCTCCAGCTGCTTGCCTTCGGCTTCCAGCTCGGCGGTCCGCGCTTCCAGTTCGGCGCGGATCTCGTCGACGGCGCGGTCGACGGTCTCGTCTTTGGTCACGTAGTGCGAGGCCGGCCAGACCGAGACGTGGTCGATCACGTCGAGGACCTCGCCGGTCAGCGGGTCGAAATGCTGGATCCCCTCGATCTCATCGCCGAAGAGCTGGATCCGATACGCCGACTCGGCATAGGAGGGCATGATCTCCAGCACCTCGCCGCGGACGCGGAAGGCGCCGCGCCCCAGCACCTGGTCGTTGCGCTGGTACTGCATCTTCACCAGCTTGCGGAGGACGTCGTCGCGGTCGATCTCCTTGCCGACCTGGAAGAGCTGCATTTTTTCGTTGTAGACCTGCGGCGAGCCGATCCCGTAGATGCAGGAGACCGAGGCGACGATGATCACGTCGCGGCGGGCGAACAGCGCCGCGGTGGCGGCGTGGCGCAGGCGGTCGATCTCATCGTTGATCGAAGAGTCCTTCTCGATGTAGAGGTCCTGGGCCGGGACGTAGGCCTCGGGCTGGTAGTAGTCGTAGTAGGAGACGAAGTACTCGACCGCGTTCTCGGGGAAGAACTCGCGGAACTCGTTGCAGAGCTGAGCGGCAAGCGTCTTGTTGTGAGCGATCACCAACGAGGGGCGCTGCACCTCGGCGATCGTCGCCGCCATCGTGAAGGTCTTCCCCGTGCCGGTGGCCCCGAGCAGGGTCTGGAAGCGGTCGCCCTCACGCAGCCCCTCGGCCAGCCCGGCGATCGCCTTCGGTTGGTCCGCCGTCGGTGAGTAGGCGGGATTCAGCTTGAACTCCGGCACAGTCAGAACATAGCTGGCGCATATGCTGGGCTCCGATGAAGCTCTCGCGTGGCGCCCTGGCCGCTTTCTTCACCTTCACCGGGGTCATGCATTTTCTCCGGCCGCGCTTCTTCGAAGCGATCGTGCCACCGGCGATCGAAGCTCAGAAGAAGGAGGCCGTGGCGGTCAGCGGCTTCGCCGAGGTCGCCGGGGCGGCACTGGTCCTCCACCCCGCTTCCCGCCGGCTCGGCCGCTGGTGGCTGCTGGCGCTGCTGGTCGCCGTCTTCCCGGCCAACCTCCACATGGCGGTCCACCCCGAGCAGATCCGCGGCCTCGACATGCGCAAGTTCCCCCGCTGGGCGCTCTGGGCGCGCTTGCCGCTGCAACCTTTGGCCATGCTCTGGGTCTGGCAGGCGACGCGACAGTAATCCTCCTGCCCTGCTGTCAATAGGATGCAGGGCATGGATAAACGGGACCGCTTCGCCGCCAACCTCCGCAGCGCCCGCGAAACCGCCGGCGTCTCGCAGGAAGAACTGGCCGAGATGTGCGAGATCCACCGCACCGAGGTCTCGTTGCTCGAGCGCGGCGGCCGCGAACCCCGCCTCGGGACCCTGGTCAAGCTCGCGGTCTCGCTCGGCACGACCCCGGAAGCGCTCTGCTCCGGGATCGCCTGGAACACCCAGGCGCGTCAGTTCAAGATCGAGAAGCCGAGCTGAGCGAAGGGGCCGCGACGGTCCCTTCCGAGGATCCCGCTACCTCCGGCAGCGGTTCCCGCTCGGTCTTCGCCCAGTCGCCGCGGGCGCTGAGCTGCCGCGCCGTCGCCCGCAGCAGCACCGGCCAGAGGAACCACGTGTAGGGCGTGTAGATCTGGGCGATCAGGAACCCGCGCAGCCAGCCGGGCGGCCCCTGCCCGGACCGCGCGGCGATGCAGCCCATCGCGGTGCCGCCGAAGGCGAGCAGGTAGAAGAACCCGAGCTGCCAGGTGGGACCGGCGCCCCAGAAGGGGGCGGTGCCGGTGAGGGCGAGGACCAGGGCCCCGATCAGGCCGAGGCCGACGATCCCCTGCCAGAACGGCATCAGCAGGTAGGCGAGCTGCTCGATCCGCGCCCCCAACCCGACGGGTGCCCGCATCACCTCGCCTTTCAGCGCCATCGCCTGCAGGTTGCCCTGCGACCAGCGGGTGCGCTGGCGGAACAGCGGCCGCATCCGCGCGAGCCCCTGCTGGTTGACGACGGCGCGCAGGTCCTGGCGCCCCTCCCAGCCGGCGGCGATCAGGCGCAAACCGAGGTCCTGGTCCTCGGTCAGGCGGTCCTGCCAGGGACCGTCGCCGGCGACGATCGCGTCGAGCGCGGCAAGGCGGTTGAACTGACCGTTGCCCCCCATCCCGGCCGTGCCCCAGTGGTCGCGACCGGCCTGAAAGAGGTGGCCGTAGACGGCGAACTCGACGTCCTGCATCCAGGTGAGCAGGGTCTGGCGGTTGTAGATCCGGACCAACGACTGCACCCCGCCGACCCTTGGATCGGCGAAGTGGCTGGCGGCGTAGCGCGGGGCCTCGTCGTCAAGCCGCCCGTCGGCGTCGACGATGACGACGATCGCCGCCTCGCGGTCCTCGACGTCGGCGAGGCTGCGGTAGGCATCGTTCAGCGCCGCCGCCTTGCCCGTCTGCGCGTTCGGCTTGTCGCGACGGTGGACGACGAGGTCGGGATGGTCGATCGCGGCGAGGATCTCCGGCGTCCGGTCCCCGGAGCCATCGTCGATCGCGATCACCCGCTTCCGCTTCACCGGCAGGGCGAGCAACCTGTTGACGGAGTCGGCGATCGTCACCTCCTCGTTCAGGGCGGGAACGAGAAAGATCCACTCGAAGGCGTCATCGCAGCCGGGCGGCGCCGCGGGCGGTCGCGCGATCGCGGCGTGGCCGCGGACGAAGAGGAGCAGCGTCCAGAGGAACATCGCGACGACGACGCAGAAGCAGACGCTGAAGAGCACCTCCCAGGGGATCGGCAGACCCTCAAAGGGCCAGCTGACCGCCGCCACGACTCAGCTCTCGACCAGGTGGTTCGACTCCTCGACCGCGCTGGAGTCCTCCGCGGGTACCGGCTCCGGTGCCGGCACAGCGGCCGGCACCGACGGCGTCTCGCTGATCGCCGCCTCGAGCCGCTCCAGGGCGGCCTCGCGGGTGGGCTCGAAGCCGGCGGCGAGGGCGACGACGGAGCGGCTGTAGCCCGGCCCGAAGGGCGTCGGCGCCTCGCCGCCGCGAAGGATGTGCTCGAGCGCGGCGACGATCCGGCCGGCCGCGTGGCCGTCGCCATAGGGGTTGGCAGCCGCAGCCATCTCGCGGTAGGCGGAGTCGTTGTCCAGCAGGCGTGCGCCTTCGCAGAAGATCCTCTCCGGATCGGTTCCGACCAGCCTCAGCGTCCCCGCTTCGATCCCCTCGGTGCGCTCGGTCGTCTCGCGGGTCACCAGAACCGGCTTGCCCAGCGACGGCGCCTCTTCCTGGATGCCGCCGGAGTCGGTGATGACGAGGTGGGCGCGACCGAGCAGGCGGGCGAAGGTGGCGTAGCCGAGCGGCTCGGTGAGAAGGACGTTGTCGAGTCCGGTGAGGCGCTCGGTCAGCACCTCGCGCACGCGCGGGTTCGGGTGCACCGGCAGGACGAAGTCGACCTCGGGGTCGTGCGCCGCCAGGCGGGCTACACCCTCGGCGATCCCGCGCAGGCCGTCGCCCCAGTTCTCGCGCCGGTGGGCGGTGATGACGACGAGGCGCGAATCGCCGTCGTGGAGCGCCTGCAGCTGCGGGTTGGCGAACTTGACGTCGATCTGAGAAGCCCAGTGAAGCGCGTCGATGCCGGTGTTACCGGTGACGAAGATCTGGTCGACCGGGACGTTCTCGCGGACCAGGTTCTGCAGATTGGCCTGGGTCGGCGCGAAGTGCATCGCGGCCACCGTGGAGATCACCTGCCGGTTCATCTCCTCTGGGAACGGCATCAGGTTGTTGCCGCCGGTTCGCAGGCCCGCCTCGACGTGCATCACCGGGATGCGGAGCTGGAAGGCGGCAAGCGCCGCGGCCATCGCCGAGCTGGTGTCGCCGTGGACCATCACCGCGGCGGGGTGGCGGCCGGCGAGCACGGCCTCCGGAGTCGGAGCGGCGTCGGGGTCGAGGTCGAATCGCTCGACGCAGAAGTCTTCGAAGCGCTGCAGCACCGAGGCGACGCGCTCGTTCAAGTTGGCGCGGCGGGAGCCGGCCCAGAGGGTGACGTCGGGCTTGATCCCGGCCAGCTCGAAGATGTACTCGACCAGGCGGTTGTGCTGGCCGGTGGAGATGACGATCGGCTCGTAGTACTCGCTCTCGCGCAGGGCGACGATGATCGGCACCAGCTTAATCGCCTCGGGGCGCGTACCGACGACGATCGGGACGACCAGCTTGGTCCCCGGTGCGGGGCTGGGAGCGGTATTCGCCATTCCCCAGCCGTATCGGTGCCAGCGGCTACCTACTTAAGAGGAAAGGAAATCCTTTTCAACTGCCGGCTAAGGGAGGAATTCTTCCAACAGGTCCCCGGCCGGCCCGAGGAAGCTGTTGACGTTGCCGAGCAGGGATTCGGCGTCGTTGATCAGTTCGATCGCCTGTTCGAGCGGGATGCGCTGGACGGTCTCGCGCAGCGGCACAGCCAGCAGCGGGCTCAGCGCCCCCGCTTCTTCGGCGTCGTCGACCGCCCGCACCAGGCCGGCACGCACCGCCTTCGCCAGCTTCGCGTCGGTGATCCCGTATTTCGCTTTGAATCGTTCGCGGGCCTCCGGCGTCGCCAGCGCCCGCGCCAGCGCCTCGCGCGTCACCCCGAGCTGGCAGGCGGCGCCGTCGAGAGCGGAGACCGTGAACTGATTGGCGATTTCCGAGAGGCTCTGCGGGTTGCTCCAGGGGCGCGGCTTGCAGGGATCCTGCACCTTCTCCGGCTCATAGGAGGAACCGCCGGTGGCGAGGTAGGCGCCAACCAGGACCAGCGAGGCGACGATCGCGCCGACCACCAGCAGGAAGCCACGGCTGCGCCCCTCCCCTTTCACAGCTCCACCTCTTTGGAGAGCGCGATCGGGAACAGCGCGATCAGCCCGAGTAACGCCGCGAGGATGAACGAGGTGCTGAAGGCATGGGTGGCGCCACGGTCGAGCTGGTCCTGCAGTTCGCCCTGCAGCTGCTGCACTTCGGAGCGCTCGCCGGGATCGTCGGGCAGCGGTTCGAAAGCGGGGCCGATCGTCGGCACCTTCCCCCGCTCTTCTTCGAGCCGCTCGCTGACCCGTTCGGCGAGGTCGAGCTTCAGCAGCGGGTTGATCGGCGAGTCGAGGATCACCGCCGTGCCGGCATTGATCGCGTCGTGGCGCTGCTGGTCGATGTCGGCGGTGAAGATCGGCGTCAGCGCCAGCAGCCCGATCACGACCCCGGCATGGCGGGCGGAGATCGTCCAGCCGCCGTGGATCGCCTGCGGCGCCCGGCCGCTGAGGGCGGTCTCGGTCAGCGCCGAGAGGACCAGCGCCAGCCCGATCCCGACCAGGATCTGCGGCGGCAGGGTGAGGGCGATCGTCGCCTTCGGCAGGAAGGCGAGGCCGGCGAGGCCGCCGGAGACGAGGATCGCACCGGCGGCCGCCCGCGCCCGGGCGTCGGGGACGAAGTCGGTCAGCTTGCCGCCGACGAGGGCCGCCAGCGGCATCGCCGTGACCACGAGAGCGGCTTCGATCGGGCTCAGGCGCCAGCCTTCGATCAGCAGCAGGACGAGGAGGAAGAGCGCCGCCGCGATCGCCGCCGAGACCATCGCCAGCGCCAGGTTTGCCCAGAGGTGCGGCCGGCCGGTGCGGCGCAACTCGGTCGAGACGATCCCGGTCGCCGCCTCGTGTTTGGCGACCGCGAGGATCGGCACCGCCGCCGCCAGGGCCACCGGCACCTGAAGGAGGAAGATCGACTGCCAGGAGACGAGCTCGGTGAGGATGCCGCCGAGCGCCGGCCCCAGCGCCGCGCCGGTCGCCCCGGCGGCGGCCCAGACGGTCGTCGCCCGCTGCTCGGAGCCAACGGTTGCCGGCAGGAGCTCCAGTGCCGCGGTCACCGCCGCGGCGCCGCCGACCGCCTGAATGCAGCGGGCGGCGATCAGGGTCTCGAGGCTGTCGGCGAGACCGCAGGCGAGGCCGGCGCCGGCGAAGACCGCCAGCCCGACCGCGGCGGCGCGACCGGGGCCGACCCGGCGGGCGATCAGCGCCGCCGGCACCGCCGCCAGCGCCATCACCAGGTTGAAGGAGACGAGCACCCAGGTCACCCCGGAGACGCTCGTGTCCAGTTCCCGGTAGATGTCAGGCAGCGCCAGGACGACGATCGAGGAGTCGGCGAGGACCACCCCGACCGCGAGGGCCAGCGCCGCAACGCGAGGTCGAGCGGAGGCGCTAATAGCCGAGCTCCTTTGCGTACTTACGGCGGTACTCGTCGCGCTTTTCCAGCACCTCTTCGACGTAGGCACGGGTTTCCGGGAAGGGGATCGCCGCCACCGTCAGGTCCGCCCCGCCCCACTTGTCGGCGTTGCCGGGGCCGGCGTTGTAAGCGGCCAGCGCCGCCGCCTCGTCACCGTCGTAGCGGTCCAGCAGTTCGCGCAGGAGGAAGGTCCCGTAGCGGATGTTCAGTTCGGGATCGGAGAGATCGGAGAGCTTGAAGGTCGTGCCCCCGCTCTGCTTCTCGATGAACTTCGCCGCTTCCGGCGTGATCTGCATCAGTCCTCGTGCCCCCGCGCTCGACGTGGCGTCGCTGAACTTCGACTCGGAGTAGATCACGGCGGCGATCAGCGCCGCGTCGACGTCCTTTTCTTCGGCCTGCTGGCGAATCACGTCCTCGTGGCGGAGGGGCAGCGTCAGCTCCTTGATCGCGTGGTCGAAGGTGCCGCTGGCGATCAGGAAGGCGAGGAGAAGCCCGGCCAGCACCGCGAGCCCGGCCCAGGCGGCGCGGCGGCGGCGGGCGCGGACCTTGCGGCTCATCGGCGCAGCTTTTCGAGCAGGGCGGACAACGCCCGCTCGAGATCCTCCACCGAGCCGTCGTTCTCGACCACGTGCTCGGCCCGCTCGGCCTTCTCGTCCTGAGTCAGCTGCCGCGCCTCGCGCTCGTCGACGAGGGCGTGGCCGCGGGCGGCGGCGCGCTGGCGTCGAACCTCGTCGCTGGTGACGATCGAGACGGTGGTGTCGAACGGCCGCTCGCCCCCGACCTCGAAGAGCAGCGGCACCTCGACCACGGCGACCTCGGTCTCGGCTGGCAGCGAGAGCAGCCATTCGGCGGTCCGCGCCTGCACCATCGGATGGATCTGCTGCTCGAGCCAGCTCAGCTCCTCGGGGTCGGCGAAGACGATCTCGCCGATTTTCACCCGGTTCACGCCGCCGTCGGCAACTACGTCAGAGCCCCAGCGCTCGGCCAGCCGCTCGCGCAGCGCATCGCTCTCGAGCAGTTCGTGGACGACCGCGTCGCTGGAGAGCGTCGCCGCGCCGAGGCGCTCGAACGCCTTCAACGCCTCGGACTTCCCGGCTGCGATGCCGCCGGTGAGGCCGATCTTCAGTGGCGCCACCGGCGCCGCTCAGCCTTGCTCGGACTCGCCCGTCTGCGCGTCTTCGCCGGCGGCCTCGTCGAGGTCGTCCGGGGCGTCGGGCCGCTCCTGGGACGATTCGCCCTCCTGCCCCTCGGGCACCTCGGGCTGGGAAGTCCCGTTCTCCTCGGCGACCGGGGCGGGCTCGGCGTCATCGGAGGCCTCGACCTCCTGCGGCAGGTCGCCAGGGGCCTCTTCGGACGGAGCCTCATCAGTGGGAGCCTCGTCGGAGGGAGCCTCATCAGCTTGGGTCTCCTCGGCGGCCTGGGCCTCCTGCGTATCCGCCGCGGCCGCGAAAGCGTCCGCCATCGAACCGGTGGGCGGCGGCGCCTGCTCCTCCTCGGCCTCCTCGGCCGCCTCGGCCTGGCCGCCTTCGGCCTGGGCGATCTGCTCGCCCAGCCCGGCCATCGCCATGTTCTGGCCCTCGACCCGCTTGATGCTGAGCGAGAGGCGGCGGCGCTCTTCGTCGATCTCGAGGATCTTCACGTTCAGCTTCGAGCCCGGCTCGACGACTTCACTCGGGTTCTCGACGTGATGGTCGGCCAGCTCGGAGATGTGAACCAGGCCCTCGACGCCGGGGAGGATTTCGACGAAGGCGCCGAAGGCGACGACCTTGGTCACGGTCCCCTCGAGCACGTCGCCGGAGCGGTGGGTGCTGATGACGCGCTGCCACGGGTCCTCCTGGGTCTGCTTGAGACCGAGGGAGATGCGCTGGCGGTCGCGATCGATGTCGAGGACTTTGATCCGCACGTCGTCGCCGATCGAGACGACTTCCGAGGGGTGGTTGACGTGGCTCCAGGAAAGCTCGGAAATGTGGATCAGGCCGTCGATCCCGTCGAGGTCGACGAAAGCGCCGAAGTCGACGATGTTGGAGATCTTGCCCTCGACGACCTGGCCGGGCTCGAGACGGCCGAGGATCTGCTCGCGGACCTCTTTGCGCTCCTCCTCGAGCACGGCGCGCCGCGAGAGCACCACGTTGTTGCGGCTGCGGTTGAGCTCGATGACTTTGCATTCGAGCGTCTGACCCATGAACTCGTCGAGGTTGTGGACGCGACGAATGTCGACCAGCGAAGCGGGCAGGAAGCCGCGCACTCCGAGGTCGAGGATGAGACCGCCCTTGACGACCTCGATGACGCTGCCTTCGACCGGTTCGCCCGAGTCGGCGGCGACCTCGATCCGGCGCCAGGCTTTCTCGAAGCGGGCGCGCTTCTTGGAGAGGATCAGGCGGCCCTCGGCGTCCTCCTTGGTGAGGACGAGAGCGTCGATCTCCTCGCCGAGCTCCACCTCTTCGTGCGGGTCGACCGACTTGCGGATCGAAAGCTCGCCCGACGGAATGACGCCCTCGGCCTTGTAGCCGATGTCGACGAGCACCTCGTCTTTGTCGATCCGGACGACTTTGCCTTTGACGACGTCGCCCTCCTCGAAGGACACCATCGTCGCCGCGTAATTGGGGACGATCTTGCCGTCGATATTGAGGAGTAGGCCGCCAGAACCCTCGACGGGGGTGGCGCTGGGCGCAGGCGTCATGGTCTCGGTCGCGGACACGGGCGGCAATGATGGCAGAATCCGGCTCGATGCCGGTCCGAGCCACCAAGCGCGGCGACGAACGCACGCCGCTGGACGGCGAGCGCGACGTCCTCATCTGCGGTGCCAGCTTCGCCGGGCTGGCGGTCGCGCGCGAGCTGGCGGGTTCCGGCGCCGACGTCCTGATCGTCGATCGCTACGAGATCGGCGAGCGCCAGACCTCGGCCTGCGGCATCCCGACCGAGTGGCTGGAGCGGTTGGGATTGATGGCGGCCGAGCGCCAGCGCTTCGACACCCTGGTCATGCACACCCCCCACGGCGACGCTCGCTACAAGCTCCCCTGGACCTTCTCCACCTTCGACTACCGCGAGCTCTGCCAGCTGCTCTGGCGCGACTGCGATGCGACCTTCGAGACCGCCAAGGTGAACGGCCGCGCGCCCGCGGCCAACGGCAACGGTCAGATCGCGGTCGAGACCGACCGCGGCATCGTCTCCGCCCCGCTGGTCGTCGACGCGCTGGGCTGGCGGCGGATGCTGGCCAGCGGCGACGGCTACCAGCCGCCCGACGCGCCCCTCTCGCGCGGACTCGAGGTGCACCCCGGCGGCGAGTCCGAGGATCTGGCGATCTGGATCGACCGCAAGTACGTCCCCGCCGGCTACGGCTGGTCGTTCCCGGCCCACGACGAGCTGCGGATCGGAATCGGCTCCTTCGACCCCCGCTTCCACGTCAAGGACACCACCGTCGAGCTGACCCGCGACCTCGGCAAGGAGCCGAACGAGTACCAGGGGAACTGGATCCCGCACAAGCTGCGCCGCGGCACCGAGGGTGGCGTCTTCTTCGTCGGCGACTCGGCCGGCCATTGCCTGCCGCTGAGCGCGGAGGGAATCAGGACCGCCCTCTACTTCGGGATCGCCCTCGGCCGCGAGCTGCGCGGCATCGTCGAGGGGCGTCAGGGCCGAGCGGATGCGGAAGCCAGCTACGCCTCCTTCCACGACTCGCACGAGTGGAAGTTCAAGTGGATGCTGCGAGTGCAGAAGCTGATCCCGCGGGTGCCGCCGCGGCTGCTCGGCCCGGCGATCAAGCTGATGGGAAGCAAGCGCTTCGTCAACTGGTCGTTCAACCACTACCTGGCGATCGCCCCGCCCGAGTACGCCGGCTCGAAGTGGGCCGCCGGCTCAGCGGACGACCAGGGCGGTGCCGGCCATCAGCAGGACGACGCCGAGGATCCGCTCGGGCGAGAGCGGGACCTGGTCGAGGCCAAAGAGGCCTAGCCGGTCGATCACCACCGAGGCGGTGAGCTGGCCGAAGACGGTCGCCGCGGCGACGCCGCCGGCGCCGATCACACTCACCGCGATCAGCGCGTTGAGGACGTAGAGCGCTCCCAGGAAACCGCCGAGCAGGTAGTACCAGCTGACGTCGAAGGTCGAGGAGAGGCCGCCGGCCTTGCCGCTGAGGACGACCACCGCGGCCAGCGCCAGGGTCCCGATCGAGAACGAGATCAAGGCCGCGGGCATGCTGCCGGTCGATTTGCCGAGCCCGGCGTTGATCGGCGCCTGGGCGGCGATCAGCCCGCCCGCAGCGGCGGTGAGCAGGACGGTGACACCTCTATCCATGGGGTTCTTTCGGGATGCGCGTGATCTTCGGACCGGACATGTGTTGGGACGGTTGAGGCGGATTGAACCTTCCCGCTCTCTTATCAGTAACGCCATAGGCCTACCCGGCCGATCCAGGGAGAACCAGCCATGTCGCCACCGCCTGCAGAGCAGTTCGCCGCCCGCATCTTCATGGGACCGGCGCTCCGGGCGCAGCCGGACCGCCGGCTCGTCGATCTCGTCCGCGACGGTTACGACGCCGCCTTCGAAGAGATCGTGCGGCGCTACCGGCGCCCCCTCGACCGCTTCGCCGCCGCCTTCGTCGGCGGCCGCTCCGAGGACGTCACCCAGGACGCCTTCTCGAAGGCGCTCCTGGCGCTGCGTGGCTCCGAGGCGGAGATCGAGCTGCGGCCCTGGCTCTACCGGATCGTCCGTAACACGGCGCTGAACGAGCTGCGCGACGGCGCCCCGGCCGCGGCAGAGCTCTCGGAGGCGCTGCCGGGAGGACGCAGCGCCGCCGCCGAGGTGGAGGCGCGGGAGGAGCTGCGCGACCTGATGGACCGGCTGCAGGCGCTTCCGGAGCCGCAGCGAGCGGCGCTGGTGATGCGTGAGCTCGAAGGGCTAAGCCACGACGAGATCGCCGCGGCGCTCGGGGTCAGCGGCGGCGCCGCCCGGCAGGCGATCTACCGGGCGCGAGCGGCACTGCGCGATGGTTTCGGGTTGCTGGTGCCGCTGCCGCTGCTGCGGGCACTGGCCGACCACGGCGGCGAAGCGGGAGCGGCCGGTGGGGCGGTAGCGCTCGGCGGCGGCGCCCTCAAAGCCGGGATGGCGACCGTGCTGATCGCCGGAGCGGTGGGAGCCGGGGTGGCGGTCGAGCATCATCACGGTCGTGGCGCCGGCCCGGAAGCCGCCGAGGCGGCGCCCCTGACCGGCAGCAGGCACCCCGGTGCCGACAGATCGACGCGCTTCGCAGCGGAACAGAGTTCTCTGCCAGGGAACCGCGGCGAGGGCTCTGGTCATCGCGGGCAGTCGGGCGATGACCATGGCGGCCGCCGTGCAGGTTCCGGCTCCGACGACGGCGCGCTCGCCGATGGCGATCGCAGCGGCGGGGGCACCAGCTCGGGCGGTGACGGCTCGCGCTCCGGCAGCTCAGGCCACTCGGGCAGCAGCGATGGTCCCGGCCCTAGCTCTGGGTCCGGGTCGGGGTCGAGCGACGACTCGGGCTCGGGCGACCGGCACGGCAGCCGCAGCGGCAGCGACGACGGCGGCTCCCTGTCCGGCAGCGGCTCGGGCGACAGTGGCAGTGGCAGTGGTTCGGGCGACGACGGGGGCAGCTCCGGCGGTTCTGGCGGCTCCAGTAGCGACGACGGCTTGGTCAGCGGCAACGATGGTGGCGACTCGGGGTCCGGCGGCGGCGAGATCGAGAGCGAGCCGATTACGACCAGCGAACCGACCCTGAGCGACGGCAGCGGCACCGGCTCGGGCCCCAGCGGCGGCGGCTCCGACGACGGCGGCGAAAGCGGCGGCGGCACGAGCGGCGGCGACCTCAGCAGCACCGGCTCGACCAGCGGCACGGACGGAAATCCGTAAACCCGCGTGATCTTGGCGTGCCCCTCGGGTTGTAGCGGCAACCAGCTGTTGAACATCAAACTCAGGAGGAAGGCATGACCCGCAACAAAGCACCGCGAGCTCGCCTCGGGATGACCTGGTTTGCGTTGGCGCTCGGTGCGCTTGCGCTCCTGGCCATGCCGGGCCTGGCAGCCGCCAAGGACCGCAACCACGACCACATTCCCGACAAGTGGGAGAAGCGGCACCACCTCTCCCTGCAGGTGAACCAGGCGCGGATGGACCAGGACCGCGACCACCTGCGCAACCGGGCCGAGTTCCTCGCCGGCGACGACCCGCGCGACCACGACTCTAACGACGACGGCGTCATCGACGGTCAGGAGAACGCCGGCACGATTGCCTCGTTCGACACCGAAAGCGGCAAGCTCGTCATCAACCTGTTCGGCGGCGAAACGATCTCCGGCCTGGTCGGCACCGGAACCGAGATCAAGTGCGAGGACCACGGCGGTGCCTCCGCCAGCAGCGAGGGCTCCGGCTCCGGAGAGGCCGAGCCGGGCGACGACCACGGCGGCGAAGGCGAGGTCGAGCCCGGTGACGACAACGGCGGCCAACAGGCCGGCGACAACTCGGGCCCGGACAGCGAGAACTCCGGCCCCGGGCAGGGGGACGATGGAGACGAAGCCGGCAACTGCACCACCGCCGACCTCGTCCCGGGCGCAGTCGTCCAAGAGGCGGAGCTGAAGGTCGCTAACGGCCAGGCGGCCTTCGAGGAGGTCGAGCTGTCGGGCAAAGAGGCCTAGGCGGCTACTTGGCGTTGAGCCAGTCAGTGCCGACGCCGGCGTCGACCTCCAGCGGCGGATCGAGCGGGTAGGCGGCGCACATCTCGCGCCGCACCAGCTCGACCGCCGCTTCCATCTCTCCCGGCGGCCCCTCGAAGAGGAGCTCGTCATGGATCTGCAGAACCAAGCGGGTCTTTCCCCCGGCCTCCGCCAGCGCCCGCTGGCAGCGAACCATCGCCACCTTGATGATGTCGGCGGCGGTCCCCTGGATCACCGTGTTGACCGCCAGCCGCTCGCCGAGGCGGCGGGTGTTGGGGTTGCCGGAGCGCAGCTCGGGGATCGATCGCCGGCGTCCCATCAAGGTCGTCACGAAGCCTTCCTCCTGCGCCCGCTCGATCACCTCCTCGCGGAAGGCGCGAACGGCGGGGAAGCGCTCGAGGTAGCGGGAGACGAATTCCTCGCCCTCCTTGCGCGGGATGTTGAGGCGGTCGGCGAGGCCGAACCCGGTCAGCCCGTAGACGATCCCGAAGTTGACCATCTTCGCCTTCGAGCGCTGGCCGACGTCGACCTCGTCGCGCTCGATCTCGAAGACCTCGGCGGCGGTGGCGGCGTGGACGTCTTCGCCTTTGCGGAAGACGTCTTTGAGGACCACCTCGTCGGCGACGTGGGCGAGGACGCGGAGCTCGACCTGGCTGTAGTCGGCGGAGAGCAGCTGCGCCCCCTGCTCGGCGACGAAGCAGGCGCGCACGGGGCGGCCGATCTCGGTGCGGATCGGGATGTTCTGCAGGTTCGGGTTGGTGCTGGAGAGTCGGCCGGTGGTGGTCGAAGCCTGGTTGAAGGTGGTGTGGACGCGGCCGGTCTCTGGATCGATCAGCTCCGGTAGCGAATCCAGGTAGGTGTTCTTGAGCTTGGTCAGCTCGCGCCAGGACTCGATTTTCTCGACGATCGGGTGCTCGTCGCGGATCTGGGCGAGGACGCGAGCATCGGTCGAGAACCCGGTTTTGCCGCGCCGCTTGCGGGTCAGGCCGAGCTTCTCGAAGAGGATGCGGCCGACCTGCTGGGGCGAGCCGATCGTGAACTCCTCCTCGGCCAGCTCGTATATCTCCTTTTCCAGCGTGTCGATGCGCTCGCCGAAGCCTGCGCCGACCTCGGCCAGCCGCTCGGCGTCCAGCTTCAGCCCCTCGCGCTCCATCGCCGCCAGCACCCCGACCAAAGGCAGCTCGACCTCGCGCAGCAGCTGCTCGAGTCCCAGCTCCTCGATCCGCGGCGCCTGCACCGCGGCGAGGGCGGCGACCAGGCGCGCTTCCTCGGCAGGATCGAGCCCCGGCTCGAGCTCCTCCCCCAGCGCCATCTGCCCGTCGTCCTCCTCGGACTTTTCGGCGGCGGCGCCCTCGGCGAGGCCGATGCCAGCGTCGGCGGCCAACTCGACGAGGTCGTAGGTGCGCCGCTGGGGCTCCAGCAGGTACGCGGCGATCAGCGTGTCGTGGTCGAGCTTCGGCGCGACCCCCTCCCGCGCCGCCGCGGCCAGCAAACCGTGCCGGCCACCGCCCAGCGACTTCGCGTCGTGGGCTGCAAAGGGCTTGCCGTCGAGCGCGACCGCGAGCTCGTCGAGGCTGGAGCTGCCGGCGAGGAGGCGGTCGGCTTCCCCCGCCGCCCAGCGGTCGCCGGCGATGCCGAGCGCGACCGGCCCCTCCCCCAGGTCGCCCGGCGCCGCCTCCTCCGCCTCGACCTCGAGCTCGGTCTGGACCCGGCGCCCCGGCACCGCGTCGCCCTCGGGCAGCGCTTCTTCGAGGCGCTGCATCACCGCCCGCAGCTCGAACTCGCGCATGAACTCGCGCAGGGCGCCGCGATCGGGTTCGCTCGCCATCGCTTCGGCCAGGTCGACTCCGGTCTCGATGTCGTACTGCAGCGTCGCCAGCTGCTTCGAGAGGCGCGCGTCCTCGGCGTGGTTGATGAGGTTTTCCTTGCGTTTTTTGCCGGAGATCTGGTCGACGCTTTCCAGCACCGCTTCCAGCGAGCCGAACTGCTGCAGCAGCTGGGTCGCGGTTTTCTCACCGATCCCGGGGACGCCGGGGATGTTGTCGGAGGTGTCGCCGCGCAGCCCCATCAGGTCGCAGATCAGCTCCGGCGGCACCCCGTAGCGCTCTTCGACGGCGGCGCGGTCGTAGATCTTCGTCTCGGTGATTCCGCGCGAGGTGCTCATCACCCGCACCCCGTCGGTGACCAGCTGGTAGGCGTCGCGGTCGCCGGTCACGACCATCACCTCGATCCCCTGCTCCCGCGCTTGTTTCGTGAGCGAAGCGATCACGTCGTCGGCCTCGTAGCCCTCGACCCTGACGTTGGTGTAGCCGAAGGCCTCGACCAGCGGCATCAGATGCGGCCACTGCTCCCGCAGCAGGTCGGGACGCGGTTTGCGCTGGGCCTTGTAGAGGTCGTAGGTCTTCTCGCGCCCGCTCCAACCGGCGTCCCAGGCGACCACCACCCCCTGCGGGTGATGTTCGTCGATGATTTTCACCAGCATCGAAGCGAGGCCGTAAATGGCATTGGTCGGCCGCCCATCGCTGGTCCCAATCGACTCGGGCAGAGCGAAGAAGGCGCGGTAGGCGAGGCTGTTGCCGTCGATCAGAAAGAGCTGCGGGGCGTCCGTCATCGGGCGCCCACTCTACGAGGCGCTCCCGCGGATCGAAGCGAGGGCGGCCATCAAAAATAACTAGACAGATGGTCTAAAAGGGTTAAGTCCCCCTCTCTCCCCTCCGATCCCTGGCCCAGATAAGTGCCAGAAGTGAGCTGAATAAAGGCAAACCTGTCGTGAGGCGGGGACGCAAAGTCAGAGGTCTCGTCCCAGATGAGACGGCTCGACCGCCAGCTTGGTTTCCAGACCAGGCTTTTTGGCCTGCGACAAAGGGAGAATTGTCATGAATTCAGTTCGTAAGCTCACCGCCATCGCCACGGCGGCGCTTGCAATCTCGGCAGTCGGGGCAGGGGCCGCACAAGCCTGCAGCTACACCGGTGCCGAACAGGTTTTCAAGCCTTGGGGGGACCAGCACTCCTACGTGCTCGCTCCCGACGGGGGCTTCGAGGGCGGCGGCCTGGGCTGGTACCTCGGTGGCGGCGCCAAGGTCGGCGACGGCAACGAGTCCTTCTACCTGAACGATTCCGCCGACAGCCGATCGCTCTCGCTGCCTGCCGGCAGCACCGCGATCAGCCCGCCCATCTGCATGTCGCTGGACACGCCGGGCTTCCGGCTCGTCACCCGAAACAGCGGCAACGCAAGCTCGGGGTTGAAGGTGGAAGCGACCTACGCGCTGCTCGGCTTGGTCCACACGAAGACCGTCAGCACCGTCTACGGAAACTCGAGCTGGATTCCCTCGCAACAGATGTCGACGGTCCTCAGCCTCTCGACCGTCATCGGCACCGTGATCCCGAGCGCGATCCAGATCCGGATCACCCCGGTCGGCAGCGGCGGCAACTGGCAGGTCGACGACCTCTACATCGACCCCTTCGCCCGCCACTAACCCCCACCCTCACACCGGCAGTGTCGACATCGGGTCCATTCCGGCCCGTAGTCGACACTGCCTCAGGCTCGCCGGGCATCGCCAATCTGATTCGATAGCCCCCATGGCTGTCAGCGCTCAATACAGCGTCACGATCCGGGTCGAGCTCGATGCCCGCCAGGAGCCGCTGGGGCGGCTGACGGCGGCGATCGCCGAGGCGGGCGGGCAACTGCAGGGCGTGGATCTGGTGCCGGGGGCCGGGCCGGAGGGCAAACGGGTCCGCGAGTTCACGATCGACGCCGCCGACCGCAACCACTGGGAGAAGATCCTGCGGGCGATCGGGTCGACCCGGGGGGCGCGGGTCCTCGACTACGTCGACCGGACGATGCAGATGCACCGCGGCGGCAAGATCGACATGCGCAACAAGTACCCGGTGAAAACGCGCGACGACCTCTCGATGGCCTACACGCCCGGCGTCGCCCGCGTCTGCATGGACATCCACGCCGACCGCAGCAAAGCCTTCGAGTACACGATCAAGAAGAACACGGTCGCGGTCGTCTCCGACGGCAGCGCCGTCCTCGGTCTCGGCAACATCGGCCCCGAGGCGGCGATGCCGGTGATGGAGGGCAAGTGCATGCTGTTCAAAGAGTTCGCCGGGGTCGACGCCTTCCCGATCTGCCTCGACACCCAGGACGCCGACGAGATCGTCCGCGCGGTCGAGCTGATGGCGCCCACCTTCGGCGGCATCAACCTCGAGGACATCTCCGCCCCGCGCTGCTTCGAGATCGAGGACCGGCTCAAGGAGAGCATCGACATCCCCGTCTTCCACGACGACCAGCACGGGACCGCGGTGGTGACGATGGCGGCGCTCTTCAACGCCCTGAAGATCACCGGCAAACCGATCGAGCAGCTGCGCGTGCTGGTGGTGGGCCTCGGCGCCGCCGGGGTAGCCGTGACCAAGATGATGCTCGCATCGGGAATCACCCAAATCGTCGGCTGCGACCGCAAGGGGGCGGTCTCGACCAAGCGCGAGGACTACGAATCCGGCGAGATGAACGAGGCCAAGCGCTGGTACGCGGAGTCGACGAACCCGGACGTGATCCAGGGCCAACCGGACGACGTAATCGAGGGCATGGACATCTTCGTCGGCCTCTCCGGCCCCGGGATCATCCAGCCCGAGTCCCTGGGCAAGATGAACGACGACGCGATCGTCTTCGCGATGGCCAACCCGACCCCCGAGGTGATGCCCGAGGAGGCCGCCCCCTACGTACGGATCATGGCCACCGGGCGCTCCGACTTTCCGAACCAGATCAACAACGTCCTCGCCTTCCCCGGCATCTTCCGCGGCGCCCTCGACGCCGGCGCCCCCAGCATCACCGAGGAGATGAAGCTCGCCGCCGCCAAAGGGATCGCGATGGCGGTGTCCGAGTCCGACCTCGCCGAGGACTACATCATTCCCAGCGTCTTCAACCGCGAAGTGGCGCCGAAAGTCGCCGAAGCGGTGGTCGAGGAGGCAAAACGGGACGGCATCGCCCGGCTGAACGACGAGACCGGGACCTTTGCGCCCGTGGAGGGCTAGCCGGTGCGGGTCCTGGTCACCGGCGCCAGCGGCACGATCGGCACGGCTCTGTGTGACGCCCTCTTCGCCCGCGGCGATGACGTCGTCGGCCTCACCCGCGATCCCGGCCGCGCCCGCTCCTCGAATCCCCGCGTCACCTGGCACAACTGGGAGCCAACCCTGGAACGACCCGATCCCGCCGCCTTCGAGGGCGTCGACGGCGTCGTCAACCTGGTCGGCGAGCAGGTCGACCAGCGCTGGACCGAGGAGTCCAAGCAGCGGATCATGGAGAGCCGCCGCCAGGCGACCCACAACCTCGTGCAGGGGATCGAGGCGCTGGAGGAGTCGCAGCGGCCGCAGGTGCTGGTCAGCCAGTCGGCGATCGGCTACTACGGCGACCGCGGCGACGAGGAGCTCGACGAGAGCTCGGCCCCCGGCAGCGGTTTCATCTCCCAGGTCCCGCAGGCCTGGGAGCAGGCCGCGCACGAGCTCGACGGCGCCGGCGTGCGCGTGGTCGTCGTCCGCACCGGCCTGGTCCTGACCGCGAAGGGCGGGCTGCTGAAGGAAATGCTGACGCCGTTCAAGCTCGGCGTCGGCGGCCCGCTGGCCGGCGGCAAGATGTACTTCTCCTGGATCCACCTCGACGACGAGGTCGGGATCCTGCTCTGGGCGCTCGACCACGAGCAGGTGAACGGCGCGGTCAACGCCACCGCGCCCGAGCCGGTGACCAACAAGGAGTTCTCGAAGGCGCTCGGCCGCGCCGTCAACCGGCCGGCGATCGCGCCGGTGCCGGGCTTCGTCCTCGACCTCAAATTCGGCCGCGAGTTCGGCCACGTCCTCCGCGGCGGCCAGCGCGTGCTCCCGAAACGCACGCAGGAGCTCGGCTACGGGTTCAAGCACCCGCAGTTGGACGAGGCGCTAGCCGACCTCGTCTAGGACCGCCTGCCGCGGGGACGAGCTGTCCCCTTCAAGGGCGCTGAGGATTCTCTTCATAGCCTGCGAGCCGGAGCTCGTTTGGATCCAGGCGATCCTGGCGGCTTCGACGATTGAGCGGCTGAACTCGGCGGCGGGCCCAGGGGCCTCGACATAGGCGACCGCGGTGGAGTCCTCGGTCGCCCGCCGCGCGTTCCTGCCGGCCGCAGCGAGGTCGGCGCCACCGCCCGCCTCAACCGGGGGCAGGCAGACGACACGGACCCTGAGATCGGCGGCCTTCCCACCAGTCCCCTTCACCTCAGTTTGTGCTTCGGCGCAAAGTGGCGCCGTCGCATAGATCGAGACCTCGGCGCCGGCAGAGGCCCCGCCGCCTCCGCAGCCAACCGCGACGAGCGTTAGCGCCAGCAGCGCCAAAGCCGATGCTCTAGCCAAAGAAGACCTCGGCCTCTTCGTAAAGCGAGGAGGGCACGGTCTTCAGCTCGGCCGTCGCCTCCGAAAGCGCCACCAGCTCGATCTCGGTCCCGCGCAAGGCGGTCATCATCCCCCAGCGCCCGGCATCGACGGCGTCGACCGCGTGGAGGCCGAAGCGCGTCGCCAGGACGCGATCGAAGGCCGTCGGAGTGCCGCCCCGCTGCACGTGCCCCAGCACCGTCGCCCGCGTCTCTTTCCCGGTGCGGAGCTCGATCTCCCCCTCCAGCCAGTGGCCGATCCCGCCCAGGCGCGCGTGACCGAACGCGTCGGCAGTGGATTCGTCGGCGGCGGGCATCCCCTCGGCCGGCTCGGCCCCCTCGGCGACGACGATGATCGGCGCGAACCGGCTGGCGAACCGGCTGCCGACGATGTCGCAGACCGCCTCGACGTCGAACTTGCGCTCCGGGATGAGAATCGCGTTGGCGCCCCCGGCGAGTCCGGCATGAAAGGCGATCCAGCCCGCGTGGCGCCCCATCACCTCGACGATGAGGACGCGATGATGGCTGTCGGCGGTGGTGTGGAGGCGATCGATCGCCTCCATCGCGATGTTGATCGCGGTGTCGAAGCCGAAGGTGTAATCGGTGGCGCCGAGGTCGTTGTCGATCGTCTTCGGAACCCCGACCACCGGCACGTCGAACCCTTCGTAGAGGCGCGACGCCGCCCCCAGCGTGTCCTCGCCCCCGATCGCGATCAACCCGTCGACACCGGCCGCGGCCATGTTCTCGAGGATCCGCCCTGGGCCGCCGTCTTCGGCCAGGGGGTTGGTGCGGGACGAGCCGAGGATGGTGCCGCCCCTGGGCAGGATCCCCCGCACCTCCGGAACCCCCAGAGGCGCCATATCCGCCTCCAGCGCCCCCCTCCAGCCGTCGCGGTAGCCGACGAACTCATGTCCGTAGGTGCCCGCCCCTTTGCGGACGATGGCGCGGATCACCGCGTTGAGGCCCGGGCAGTCGCCACCTCCGGTCAGGACTCCGATTCGCATGCCTCAGATTAAAGCTGCCGCATCGAGTCGGCCCCCAGTAGCTTCGACACGAGGGTACGTGAGAGAGTGCCGGGCATGAACGAGACGCCCGACTTCCAAGCAGCGACGCAAGCTCAGCAACAGACCTGGTCCAAAGGCGACTTCGCCGTGATCGCCAGCATCGTTCTCCACGATGCCGACGAGTTGGCCGAGGCGCTGGACATCTTCCCGGGGGAAAAGGTCCTCGACGTCGCCTGCGGCAGCGGCAACGCCGCGATCTGCTCCGCCCGCCGCGCCTGGGGCAACACGACGGGCCTCGATTTCGTGCCGGAGCTGCTCGAGCGCGCTCGCGAGCGGGCGGCCGCCGAGCGGCTGGAGATCGAGTTCGTCGAGGGCGACGCGCAGGAGCTCCCCTTCGGCGAGGCGGAGTTCGACGTGACGATGTCGATCTTCGGGGCGATGTTCGCCCCCGACCAGCAGCGAACCGCCGACGAGCTATTGCGGGTGACGAAGCCGGGCGGTCGGATCGGGATGGCCAACTGGTGCCCGGACGGCGGTCTCGAGCGCCTTTTCCTGACCGTGATGAAGCACACCGGCGGACCCCCTCCCGGCGTCATGCCACCGGTCCTCTGGGGCACCGAGGATCACGTCAGGCAGCTCTTCGGCGACGGCATCTCCGAGCTTCGCTGCGAGCGGGTGAAGTCACGGCAGCCCTTCTTCTCCGCCGACCACTACATCGACGTCTTCCGCACCTACTTCGGCCCGATCAAGAGCGCCTACGAGAAAGTCGGACCCGAGGGGGAAGCGGCGTTGACCGAGGACCTGCGCCAGATGCTGGCGGAGGCCAACACCGCGGGCGAGCGCGGACTGGTGATCGAACCCGAATACCTGCGCGTGATCGCCACCCGCGCCTAGCGCCGCATCTTCCGGCCGTCGGTCTTCGGGTGACAGGTCGCATACGCGAGCTGTTAATAAGCCGGACTTTTTGATTACTCTCTTCCATGTTCACGAATCGAGGGGGTCAGCGGTGAAAGGGAGAGGGGTTGCAGTTCTGGCGGTGCTCGGCGTGCTTATCGCGGCGGCGATTCTGGCCGGCTGTGGCAGCGACAGCAGTTCCGGAGCCTCGGCGACCGACGAAGCCGCCGCGCCCCTGAGCAAGGCGGAGTTCGTCAAGCAGGCCGGCGCAATTTGCCAGCAGGGCCTGAAGAAGAAGGACGAAGCTGTGTCGGCTGCGCTGAAAGAACAAACCGAACAGGCTCAGGGCGCTCCCTCAGCACAGGAAACCGTGAAATTGATCGAAGAAACGGTCCTCCCTGCGTACAGCAACACCGTCGACCAGCTGAGCCAGTTGGGCGCACCGAAAGCGGACGGGGCCAAGGTCGAAAAGATGATGGGCGAATTCGAAACGGCGCTGCAGGCCGTGGAAGCCGATCCCGCCAAGGCGAACAAGACCAACCCCTTCGCGTCCGCAGACGAAGCCGCCGAGGCCTACGGCATCAAGGGATGCAGCCTCTAGGCTGGCGCTAGGACCTGGTGGGCGGCGCGGCGATTCGGACCACGGCGCCGATCAGCAGCACGCCGAAGAAGATCAGGCCGGCGACGCCGCCGCCCTGGCCGAAGGCTGCGTAGCCGATCACCATCGCGGTGATCGCGAGGAAGAGGGTTACGACCATGCTCATATCGCGGGGCATCCTATTGGATCGTGCCGGTGGAACGAGCAGCCGCCAGCGCTTCCCGGGTCTCGCCCAGGAACGAGGCGACGGCGTCAGCCGCCCCCTCGGGTGAGCCGCCCTCGCCGGCGGCACGGACGAGTCGGCTGCCGATGATCACCCCATCGGCGATCCGGCCGACAACCGCAGCCTGAGCGGGGTTGCCGATCCCGAAGCCGACCGCGACCGGCGTCTTCGCCTCCGCCTTGGTCGCCTCGACCAGCTCCGCCAACGCCGGCGGCACCTCCGCCCGCTCACCGGTCGTCCCCACCGTGGAAACGACGTAGACGAAGCCGTGAGCGGCCTCGCAGATCTGCCGGCGCCGCTCGGCCGGCGTCGTCGGCGCCAGCAGCGGCACCAGCGCCAGCCCCTCGGCGGCGAACGCCTCCCGAACTTCCCCCGCCTCGTCCAGGGGCAGGTCGGGGACGATAGCCCCAGCCGCCCCCGCGGCGCGAGCCATGCCGGCAAACTCACCGGCGCCGCCGTGGGCGAGGACCATGTTGGTGTAGGCCATGAAGACGACCGGGACCCGGTCGGCGATCACCCGGCAGACCTCGAGCGCGGTCGCCAGCGTCGCCCCCGCCTCCAGCGCCTCGGTGGCGGCGGCATGAATCGCCGGGCCGTCGGCGAGCGGATCGGAGAACGGGATCCCGAGCTCGACCAAATCGGCGCCGGCATCGGCGTAGGCCTCGGCCACCGCCAGCCCGGTCTCACGGTCGGGGTAGCCAGCCATCATGTACGGCATCAGCGCCGCCCTGCCCTCGTCCGCGGCCGCCTGAAAGGCCGCTGCGATCCGCTCCTCTCCGCTCATGGCAGGACGTCGGTCGGTGGTTTCAGTCGCGCCGTCGCCTCCGCCATGTCCTTGTCACCGCGACCGGAGAGGCAGAGGACGTCAAAGCCATCCTCGCCCGGGTTCTCCAACAGCCAGGCGATCGCGTGCGAAGACTCGAGCGCCGGGATGATCCCCTCCAGGCGCGAGAGCTCCTGAAAGGCACCCAGGGCCTCCTCGTCGGTAACGCCGACGTAAGTGGCCCGGCCGCTGTCGCGCAGGTAGGCGTGCTCGGGGCCGACGCCGGGATAATCGAGCCCGGCGGAGATCGAGTGCGCCTCGAGGATCTGCCCCTCCTCGTCGGCGATGATCGAGGAGAGCGAGCCATGAAGGACACCGGTCGTCCCCGCCTGCAGTGAGGCGCCGTGGCGCTGGCTCTCGAGGCCCTCTCCCGCCGCCTCGACCCCGACCAGCGCCACCTCGGCGTCCTCGACGAAGGGCGTGAAGATCCCGATCGCGTTGGAGCCACCGCCGACGCAGGCGATCACCCGCGCCGGCAATCCACCCTCGGCCGCCAGCGCCTGCTCGCGCGCCTCTTCGCCGATCACCCGCTGCAGGTCCCGCACCAGCGCCGGGTAGGGCGCCGGGCCGACGGCCGACCCGATCACGTAGTGGGTGGTGGCGACGTTGGCGACCCAGTCCCGGATCGCCGCGCTGACCGCCTCCTTCAGGGTCCGGGCCCCGGCCTCGACCGGCGCCACCTCCGCTCCCAGCAGCCGCATCCGCTCGACGTTCGGGGCCTGGCGGCGGATGTCCTCGGTGCCCATGTAGACGACGCATTCGAGCCCCAGCAGGGCGCAGGCGGTGGCGGTCGCGACCCCGTGCTGGCCGGCGCCGGTCTCGGCGATCACCCGCGGCTTGCCCATCCGCGCCGCCAGCAGCGACTGGCCGATCGCGTTGTTGATCTTGTGCGAGCCGGTGTGGGCGAGGTCCTCGCGCTTCAGGTAGACCCGCGAGCCGACCCGCTCAGAGAAGCGCTCGGCCAGGTAGAGCGGCGTCGGGCGGCCGATGAAGTCGCGGCGGAGCTGCTCCAACCGGGCCATGAAAACCTCGTCCTCGCTCGCCTCCGCCCAGGCCGCGGTCAGCTCGTCCAGCGCCGGGATCAGCGTCTCCGGCACGTAGCGCCCCCCGTAGGGGCCAAACCTCTGCTCGATCGTGCTCATGCCTCGGCGCCGACCGGGTTCGCCGCCTCGAAGAAGGCCGCCATCGCCGCGTGGTCCTTGCGCCCGGGCTCCAGCTCGACCCCGCTGGCGACGTCGACCGCGTAGGGATGTGCGGTCTCGATCGCGGCGGCGACATTGTCAGGTCGCAGCCCACCGGCAAGGATCGCCGGCACTTCCGAGCGGTGCCCCCGAAGCAGCTCCCAATCGAAGCTCTGACCGGTCCCACCCCATTCGCCCTTCGCACGCCGATCGAAGAGATGGAAGTCGGTCCGAAAAGCCTCCGCGTCATGGATGTCGGCAGCGCTGGCGACGTGGACAGCCTTGGCCACCTTCACCCCCGCCCGCCGCTTCACCTCAGCGCAGAAAGAAGCCCCCTCCGACCCATTCAGCTGCACCATCGTCAACCCCACGTCCTCCACCGCCCGCGCAACCTCCTCCAGAGTGGGGTTCACGAACACTCCGACCACCTCGCACTTGCGTCGAAAGGCAGCTGCGATCTCGGCTGCGACAGCTCGATCCACGTCTCTCGGGCTGCCGTGGAAATGGATCAACCCCACAGCCCAGGCTCCAAGGCGCACGGCCTCGGCTGCGTCATCGAGATTGGTTATGCCACAGAACTTGACTCGCACAACCCCAGCGTACGGGAAGACGGGCCTGACCTCGCGGCCAGGCCCGCCGGAAACCAGGAGAACTATTCGCTGCTGTCGGGCTGCGTCCCGAGGGTGACGTCGGCGGTCTTTTCGTCGCCGTCGCGGAGGTAGGTCAGTTCGAGCTTGTCGCCCGGCTTGGAGTCCTGGATCTGTTCGACCAGCTCTTCCATGCTCTTCACCTTCTCGCCGTTGGCTTCGGTGATGATGTCGCCGCCGAGCCGCACTTCTTCGCCGTTGATCGTGGCGCTGGTGCTGCCGGCTTCCAGGCCGGCCTTGTCAGCCGGGCCGTCCTTGACGACCTGCTGCACGAGAACCCCTTCCTTGACCGGCAGGTTGAGCGCCTTCGCCAGTTCGGGGGTGATCGTGCCGCCGCTGATGCCGAGGAAGGCGTGTTCGACTTCGCCCTTCGTCTTCAGCTGCTCGATCTCAGCGCGGATCGTGTCGATCGGGATGGCGAAGCCGATGCCGACGTTGCCGTTGCCGCCGCCGCCGGTGGCGATCTGGGAGTTGATCCCGATCACCTGGCCTTCGGCGTCGATCAGCGGGCCGCCGGAGTTGCCGGGGTTGATCGCGGCGTCGGTCTGGATCACATGGTTGATCGAGAAGCCGTTCGGCGCCTGGATCTGCCGCTGCAGGGCCGAGACGATGCCGCTGGTGACGGTGCGGTCGAGGCCGAAGGGATTGCCGATCGCGACCACCGGATCGCCGACTTCGGCTTCGGAGGAGTGGCCCAGCGTCAGCGGGTGCAGTTCCTTCGCCGGCGCGTCCACCTTCAGCAGGGCGATGTCGGTGCCGGGATCGGTGCCGACGACTTCGGCCGGGTGGGTCTTTTCGGACTTGCCGAGTTTGACCGTGACCTTTTCGGCGCCTTCGATCACGTGGTTGTTGGTGAGGATGTGACCTTCGTCGTCGATCACGAAGCCGGAGCCGGTCGCGGTACCGCCGCCTTCGGATTCGGGTTCGCCGAAGGGGTTGAAGAATTCGCTTTCGGTCGCTTCGAGCTGGGATTCGATGAAGACGACCCCCTCGCCGTCGGCCTTGTAGATCTGGTTGACGACGTTGGCATTGCCGTCTTCGGACTTGGCGTCGACGGGAGCGGTGAGCGGGGTGGCAACGGTCGTCGTCGTGCCGCCGCCGGAGTCGACCACGCCTGCGGCGATCGCGATCAGTCCGACGACGGCAACGACGAGGCCGCCAAGGAGGGCGGAGAAGAACGGGCTGCGGAGTTTCGAAGGTTGCTGAGGCATGAGACGAGGATGACCGGGAGCCGTGACCGCTCCCTAAATGCTCTTCAAAAGTTTTCTAAAGATGGCAGACCGGCTTGCGCGGCTGGCTCAGACGAGGTGTTCGCGGGTGCTTTCATCGCTGCCGGTCAGCTCCCGCGCCTTCGCCTCCGGGTCGGAGGCGGTCATCAGGGCGCCGCCGATCAGCACCGCGTCGACCCCCACCCGGTCGAGCTCGAACAGCTCCTCGCGGCCGGAGATGCCGCTCTCGGCGACCACGGTCTTGCCGGCCGGGACGTCCGGCATCAGCTCGTAGGTGGTGGCGATGTCGACGCTCATGTCGTCGAGGTTGCGGTTGTTGATCCCGATCACCTCGGCGCCGGCCTCGAGCGCCCGCTCCAGCTCCTCGGCGTCGTGCACCTCGACGAGGCAGTCGAGGTCGATCGCCCGCGCCTCCCGATAGAGCTCCCGCAGGTCGCGATCGCCGAGGGCCGCGACGATCAGCAGGACCGCGTCGGCGCCGTTCACCGCCGCCTCGTAGAGCTGGTAGGGGTCGACGATGAAGTCCTTGCGGATGATCGGCAGGTCGCAGGCGGCGCGGGCGGCGCGCAGGTCGGCCAGCGAGCCGCCGAAGTGGCGCTCGTCGGTGAGGACGGAGAGGGCGGCGGCGCCCCCGCGCTCGTAGGCCGCGACCTGGGCGGCAAGATCGAGCGACTCCGGCGCCAGGGCGCCGGCGCTGGGCGAGCGCCGCTTGAACTCGGCGATCAGGGACAGCCCGGGGCGCGTCAGCGCCTCGTTGAAGGGTCGATCGTCCCGGCGGGCCGAGAGCCGCGCTTCCAGATCGGCCTGGGGAAGATCGGCGCGACGCGCCTCGACCCCTTCCCGGGCCCCCGCGATGAGCTGGTCCATCATTCCCACTTGAGCTGAATAAGCCTAGACGGCGGCGGTCGCCGTTGCTGCTTTCAGCCGCTCCAGCACGTCGGCTGCCGCGCCGGAATCGATCGCTTCCGTGGCTTTGGCGATCCCCTGCTCCAGATCGGAAGCGAGACCGCCGACGTAGATCGCCGCCGCGGCGTTGAGCAGGACCAGGTCGCGGGCCGGACCGGGCTCCCCGGCCAACACTGCACGGCTGACCGCAGCGTTCTCCTCCGGGGTGCCGCCGGCGACGCTGGCGAGATCGACGGGAGCGAGGCCGAACTGGCCCGGCTCGGCGAACCACTCGGCGGTGCGGCCGTCGGCGACCTCGATCACCCGGGTCCGCGAGGAGAGCGAGAGCTCGTCGAGGCCGTCCTCGGCGGAGACGACAAGCGCGCGGACGCTGCCGAGAGTGACCAGAGCCTCGGCGATCGTCTCCTGATAGTGGCGGTCGGCGACGCCGAGCAGCTGCCGGTTGGCGCCGGCGGGGTTGGTCAGCGGGCCGAGAAAGTTGAAGATCGTCCGCACCCCGAGCGCTTTGCGGGCGGGGACCACATGTGCCATCGCCGCGTGGTGCCTGGGGGCGAACATGAACCCGAAGCCGATCGCGTCGATGCAACGGCCGACCTGGTCGGGCTCGATTTCGACGTTGACGCCAAGCGCCTCCAGCAGGTCGGCGGAACCGCACTTGCTGGTGTTGGAGCGGTTGCCGTGCTTGGCGATCGCGCAGCCGGCGCCGGCGGCGACGAAGGCGGCGGTCGTGGAGATGTTGAAGGTGGAAGGACCGCCGCCGGTGCCGCAGGTGTCGACGAGGTCGTGGCGCTTAGTCGCCACCGGTGCCGCCAGGCCGCGCATCGTCCGCGCCAGGCCGACCAGCTCCGGCACCGTCTCCCCCTTGGCCCGCAACGCGATCAGGAAGGCGCCGGTCTGAATCGGATCGGCCCTCCCCTCCATGATCTCGCTGAGGACGGCGGAGGCGTGGTCGGCGGTGAGATGGTCGCCGGCGCAGACGGCGTCGATCGCGCGGCTGACGATGTCGTTAGGCATCGGATGCGCCGCCTTCGGCGGTTATGAAGTTGGCGAGCAGGTGCTTGCCCTGCGGGGTGAGCACCGACTCGGGATGGAACTGGACGCCCTCGATCGGCAGCTCGCGGTGGCGCGCGCCCATCACCACGTCGCCGAGCTTGGCGCTCAGCTCGAGCTCTTCGGGCAGGTCCGCGTCGGCGATCAGCGAGTGATAGCGGCCGGCGACCAGCGGGCTGGGCAGGCCGGCATAGATCGTCTTGCCGTCGTGCTCGACCTCTCCCTCCTTGCCGTGGATCGGCTCCCCCTGAACGACGCGGCCGCCGAAGGCCTCGACCATCGCCTGGTGGCCGAGGCAGACGCCGAGCACCGGCGTGCCGGCTTCGCCGAACGCCTTGATCGCCGCGCCGGAGATGCCGGCCTCGGCCGGGGTGCAGGGGCCGGGCGAGACGACCAGCCGGTCCGGCTGCCGCGCCAGCAGCTCCTCGACCGTCGCCTTGTCGTTGCGGACGACTTCCACCTCCGCCCCGAGCTCGCCCAGGTACTGGACGAGGTTGTAGGTGAAGGAGTCGTAGTTGTCGATCACCAGCACTCTCACGTCAGTTCACTCCCAATCCGGTTGCCCGCAGGCGACCTCGACCGCCCGGAAGACCGCCCGCGCCTTGTTCACCGACTCGTTCCACTCGTACTCGGGCTTGGCGTCGGCGACGGTGCCGCCGCCCGCCTGCACGTGGATCTGCCCGTCCTTGATCACCGCGGTGCGGATGTGGATCGCGGTGTCGAGGTCGCCGTCCCAGGAGAGGTAGCCGACGGCGCCGCCGTAACCGCCGCGCTTCACCTTCTCGAGCTCGTCGATGATCTGCATTGCCCGCACCTTCGGCGCTCCCGACAGGGTTCCGGCCGGAAGCGCGGAGCGCAGCACGTCCAGCGCGCTGACCCCCTCTTTCAGCTTGCCGGAGACCTGGCTGACGATGTGGAGGACGTGCGAGTAGGTCTCGACGACCATCAGCTCGTCAACCGTGATGCTGCCGTACTCGCAGACGCGGCCGAGGTCGTTGCGGCCGAGGTCGACCAGCATCACGTGCTCGGCCCGCTCCTTGGCATCGTTGATCAGGCTTTCGGCTCGGCGGCGATCCTCGTCCTCACTGCCGCCGCGGGGCCGGGTGCCGGCGATCGGCCGCGTCTCCACCCGGTCGCCGATCACCTTGACCAGCGGCTCGGGTGAGGCACCGGCAACCTGAAAGTCGCCGAACTCGAGGAAGTACATGTAGGGCGAGGGGTTGACCGCCCGCAGGCCGCGGTAGACGGAGAAGGCCTCGACCGGGGCTGGCGCCGAGAAGCGCTGCGAGGGGACGACCTGGAAGGCGTCGCCGGCGTGCACGTACTCGACGATCCGCGCCACCGCCGCTTCGAACTCCTCGCGCTCCATGTTCGACTCGAACCGGGGAGGCTCGGCGATCTTCGGCTGCTCGGGCAGGGGCACGGCGCCGCGCAGGCGCTCGCGCATCTCGGCGATTGTCGCCGCCGCCGCCTCGTAGGCGGCATCGACGTCGCCGTCCTCCTCGACAAAGGCACAGGCGAGGATCGTCAGCTCGTGGCGGAGGTGGTCGAAGACCAGCATCGCGTCGGTGACCATCAGCGCCATGTCCGGCAGCCCAAGCGGATCGGGGTTTGGCTCCCCGAGCGGCTCGACGGTGCGGACCAGGTCGTAGGCGAAGAAGCCGACGGCACCGCCGGCGAACGGGGGCAGCCCCTCGACCGGCGCCGGGCGATACTTGCGCAGGCGCTCGCCGACGGCGGCATAGGGATCAGCCGCCGGCTCCACCCGGGTAGGGGCCGCGCCCGGGCTCATCTCCTCCCCGCTCCATTCCGACAGCGCCCCTTCGCTCCAGCGCAGCAGCGCCCGCGGGCGTAAGCCGACGAACGAGTAGCGGCCAACCTGCCCCTGCTCGGCGGACTCGAGCAGAAAGCAGGGCGAGCCCTCCGGCTCGTCGGCGCGCAGCTTGAGGAAGGCCGAGACCGGCGTCTCGCAGTCGTCGATCAGGCGCGCCCGCACCGGGACCACGTTGCCCTCGCGCGCGAGCTCGCGCGCTTCCTCCAGGCTGGGCTCCAGCCGGATCTCCGAATCAGCCGCTACGCGCATTCAGCACCTCCATCACCTTCGCCTGCGAGACCCCGCGCGAGGCCAGCAGAACGCTGAGGTGGTAGAGGACGTCGGCGGCCTCTTCGGCGACCCGCTCCTCGCTCTCTTCGCGGGCGGCGCGGACCACCTCCTCGGCCTCCTCCTCGACCTTCTCGCCGATCAGCTCGCGATCGTCGAGCAGGGTCACGGTGTAGCTGCCGTCGGGCCGCTGCAGGGCGCGGTGTCGAATCGTCCGCTCCAGCGCCGGCAGCGCTTCGTAAGTGACCGGGTACGGCTCGCCCTCGGCGGGCGGCGCGTCTTTGCGCGGCGAAGCCGAGCCGAGCACCTCGCGGTAGAAACAGCTGCGCTCGCCGGTGTGGCAGGCGGGCCCGGCCGGATCGACCAGCGCCACCAGGGCATCGCCGTCGCAGTCGTAGCGGAGCTGGCGCAGGTGCATGAAGTTCCCCGAGGTTTCGCCCTTTTTCCAGAGCTCGTCGCGGGAGCGGCTGTGGAAGTGCAGGTCGCCCTGCTCCAGAGTCATCTCCAGCGAGCGGGCGCTCATATAAGCGAGCATCAGCACCTCGCCGCTGGCGAAGTCCTGGACGACGCAGGGCACCAGGCCCTGCTGATCGAATTCGATTTCGGGGAACATCCGGGGAATCGTAGACGGCGCCTGCCGGGAAACCGGCTACTCGATGCCGAGGCGGTCGAGCAGGTCCTCATCGCGGCGCCAGTGCCTGCGGACGCGGACCTGGAGATCGAGGAAGACCTTGGCGCCAAGCTCGGCTTCCAGCGAGCGCCGGGCGCCGACGCCGATCTCGTTGATCTTGGTTCCCTTTTTGCCGATCAGGATCCGCTTCTGCGACTCGGCCTCGGCCCAGACCTCGGCCTTCACCGTCACCAGCCCGTCCTCGCGCTGCTCGACCTCGAGGACCGAGACCTCGACCGAGTGCGGAATCTCCTGCCGGGTCCGGTTCAGGACCTGCTCACGGATCAGCTCGGCCAGCAGCAGCTCGCTCGACTGGTCGCTGCGGTCCTCCGGCGGATACATGTAGGGCCCCTCGGGCACCAGCTCACCGAGGCGCTCGAGCAGCGGTCCGACTCCTTCACCGGTCCTGGCGCTGATCGGGAAGACCTCATCGACCCCCTCCAACTCCGCCGCCGCGGCAAGGACCGGGACCAACTCGTTCGGCCGCAGCCGGTCGGCCTTGTTGACCGCGCAGATCACCGGCAGCTCGGCCCCGGCGCCGAGCAGCGCCCGGACGATGAAGCGATCGCCGGGCCCGACGCCCTCCTCGCCGTTGATCACGAAGAGGACGACGTCGGAGTCGGCGAGCTCGCGCTCGACCCGGCCCTGCATCCGCTCGGTGAGGACGTCGCGCGGGCGCTGGACGCCGGGGAGGTCGACGAGGATCAGCTGGCGCTCGGCCTCGAGGTCGGTGGCGACGCCGCGGATCGCCCGCCGCGTGGTCTGCGGGCGGTTGGAAACGATGACCACGTGGGAGCCGACGATCGCGTTGACGAGCGTCGACTTGCCGACGTTCGGCCGCCCGGCGAGCCCGACGAAACCGGCGCGGCTCATCGCACCGCCGCCAGCACGCGCGCCTGCAGGGCCAGCATCTCGCCCTCGTCGCTCTCGTGGTCGTAGCCGCAGAGGTGGAGGACGCCGTGGACCGCAGCCTCGGTCACGTCCGAGCAGTGCTCGGGGCAGATCGCTACGTCGCCGAGCTCCCGTGGCCCCGGCACCGGGTCGAGTTCGTCGATCGGGAAGGCGAGGACATCGGTGGGTGCGTCCTTTGCCCGGTGCTCCCGATTGAGCTCGCGGATCCGGTCCTCCCCGACCAGCTCGACCCCGAGGTGCCCGTCGGCGACCCCGGCAGCCTCCAGCGCGGCGGCGACGGCGTCGCGGAGGTCGGGGGGAACGTCGGTCAGGTCGAGGCTCACGAACGCGGGGTCGGCCCGTGTTCGGCCCGCGCGGCCTGCTCGCGCGAGCCGTGCGCGTCGTAGGCGGCGACGATCCGCTGCACCAGCTTGTGGCGGACGACGTCCTCGCCGCCGAAGCGGACGAAGGAGATGTCTTTGACGTCGCTGAGGATGTCGCTGACCGCGATCAACCCCGAGCGCTGGTCGGTCGGCAGGTCGATCTGGGTGACGTCGCCGGTGACCACCATCCGCGAGTTGAAACCGAGCCGGGTGAGGAACATCTTCATCTGCTCGGGGCTGGTGTTCTGAGCCTCGTCGAGGATCACGAATGAGTCGTTCAAAGTCCGTCCCCTCATAAATGCCAGCGGCGCCACCTCGATCACGTTGCGCTCGAAGTAGCCGTTGACGCGGTCGGGGTCGAGCATGTCGAAAAGCGCGTCGAAGAGCGGTCGCAGGTAGGGGTCGACCTTTGCCTGAATATCACCCGGGAGGAAGCCGAGGCGCTCGCCGGCCTCGACCGCGGGTCGGGTGAGGATGATCCGCTGCACCTTGCGTTCGGTCAGCGCTGCGGCGGCCATCGCCACCGCAAGGAAGGTCTTGCCGGTGCCGGCCGGGCCGATCCCGAAGGTGATCGTGTGGCGGCGGATCGAATCGACGTAGCGCTTCTGGTTCAGCGTCTTCGGCGCGACTTTGGTGTTGCGGTGACGCCAGACGACGTCCTCGAGGATCTCAGCCGGGCTCTCTTCCGCCTCGAGGGCGCCGGTCACCGCTTCGATCGTCCCGGGCGCGACTTCGATCCCCTGCTCGATCAGCTCGACCATCTCGTCGACCACCGTTGCCGCGGCGGCGACGTCGTCGGGCTCGCCCTCCAGCGTCAGCACGTTGCCGCGCAGGTGCAGCTCGGCCTCGAGCCGTCCCCGCAGCGCTTTGAGAACGCCGTCCTCGGAGCCGGCAAGCTCGGCTGCAACCGTGTTGTCGAGGGTCAGCTGCCTGCGCGCCAAGGCTCAGGCACCCAGCTTCTCTCGCACCGCGGCGCTCACCCGCTTGCCGTCCGCCCGGCCGCCGACCTTCGGCATCAGCGCCGACATCACCTGGCCCATCTGCCGCTGCTCTGAGGCGCCGGTCTCCTCGATGGCCCCCTGCACCAGCTGCGCCAGCTCCTCGTCGGAGAGCTGCTGAGGCAGGTAGGCCTCGATCAGCTCGGCCTCGAAGCGCTCGGAAGCGGCCTGCTCGGTGCGGCCGGCGCCCTCGTAGGCCTCCGCCGCCTCGACCCTTTTCTTACGCTCGCGCTGCAATACCGCGACCTCGTCGCCCTTCCCCAGCTTCGCGTCCTGCTGCAGCACGTCGACGATCATCCGCAGTGCCCCGGCACGCTCGCGGTCGCGCGCTTTCATCGCCGTCTTCACATCGTCCTGAACCTGCTCGAGAACAGTCATCGTCTTAAGGGTAATCGGCGGCGTCGGGAGTCACCGCGAGCCCCTTGGATACGAGATCGCGGACATCGACGCTGACCACAGTGAGGCCGTGGCGGCGGGCGGCCGCTACGTAGGCCGCGTCGTAGGCGGTCAGGCCAAACTCGGCAGCGATCTCCAGTCCTGACTCGACGAGCTCGACGTCAACCCCAAAGACGCGATCGCGGCAACATTTGAGCAGCAGCCGATTGACCCGGCCCGCCTCGTTCGCATTCCCCTGCTTGACGCCGATCGCGTTGGCGACCTCGTACAAGGTCAGGTCGAGGGCGTTCAGGTTCGTCCCGTGCTCGCGAATCAGGCTCATGGCCGGCTCGCGGTAGGGACTTCCAGACTCCGCCAGGGACACCCAGACGCTGGCGTCGACGAGGAACACGCTCAGTGGGATTCCCGGTCTTCGCGAATGAGCTGGGCAGCGCTGACGCCGCCGAAGTCGATTGGCTGGATCTGATCCAGTAAGCGCTCGATCTCATCGCGGTCGTGGCGTTCGGCTCGTTCCAGCTCCCGCTCGGCCACCCGCTGCAGAAACCCGCTGCGGGTTTCGCGGTTGGAACGAGCCTGGCTGTCCAGCCGCTCCAGAAGCTTGTCGGGAATGGAGATCATCACCTTGGCCACGGGGTGAGTATATACGGTATGGCTCGGCGTCAAAATGGGCATGCCGAGAGCATGAAGGCCGGAGCGCACAAGTGGCGCGCAGATCGCAAAAATTTGCTCGCGGCTCCGTACCGAAACTGTGAACCCGGCTAGATCTCTACCTGCTCGACCTCGCCGAGCGGCATCTGCAGGAAGCGAGTGCCGATCGCGTGGAAAGCCTCGCAGTCACCGGTGCAAAGGAAGTCGTAGCTGCCCTCGCCACTGGCCTCGCGGGCGAGGTCGGAGCGCTCCAGCGTCCGCTGCACGGCGGCGGCGACCGCGTGGCCGCCGCTGACGAGACGGACGTCGCGACCGAGGATCCGCTGCAGCATCGGTGCCACCAGCGGGTAGTGGGTGCAGCCGAGGATCAAGGTGTCAACCCCAGCGACCTTCAGCGGCCCGCAGTAGGAGCGGGCCATCGTCATCGTGTCCTCGTCGAAGAGGGCGCCGTCCTGGATGAAGGAGGCAAGGTCCGGCGCCGCCACCTCGATCACGTCGAGGCCACGGCCCGCGGCTTCGAGTGCCCGACGGTAGGCACCGCTCTCGACGGTGTTCGGGGTCGCCAGCACGCCCACCCGGGCGTTGGCGGTGATCGCGGAGGCGATCTCCGCCTGGGGCTCGACCACCGGCACCACCTCCACCCCCCGCTCGGCGGCGACTTCCCGCGTCACCTCTTCCCCGATCGAGGTCGCGGTGTTGCAGGCGATCACCAGCAGCTTCGCGCCGCGGTCGAGCAGCAGCCCGGCGATCCGGCGGATGCGCTCGCGCAGCTCGTCGGGGTCCTTGTCTCCGTAGGGAAACATCGCCGTGTCGCCGAGGTAGATGAAGTCCTCCTGCGGCAACGAGACCAGGCACTCGTGGAGCACGGTGAGGCCGCCGACGCCTGAGTCGAACACTCCAATCGGCTGCGCCGGGCCGAGCTCTTGCGGCTGTCCGGTCAGGGCTCTAGGGCTTGACGGTCATGAAGAAGATCGTCACGACGACGATCAGCCCGGCGATCGGCCCGACCGTCCCCAGCCGGCGCGAGACTTCTTCGAACTCGGCGCTGAGGGTGTCGCCGGCCTTCAGGTCGCGTTCGGCGAGCGCCAGGGCCTTGCCCTCCTGAGGGCGGAAGAATCCGTGCTGGAGCCCGAACAGAGCGATGATCGCGACGAAGCCGACGGTGACGAAGAGGTCACTGCTCTCCCATGGGCCTTCGGCCAACAGGTAGATGCCTGCCAGCAGGATCACGACCAGCCCGGGAGTGATCAGGTAGTGGTCGATCTTCTGCATCCCGCGGATCAATCCCGGCGCAGCGCGTGGGTATTTCGGCAGCACCGAGTAGAGGAAGCCATATCCGAAGGTCGGTCCAAAGGTCAGAACCACAGCCAGGATGTGGATGAAGAGCCCGACGCTGTAGTCGGTGATGTTGGCCAGGACCATCGGGCGGAACCCTATCCCTCAGCCGCGACGGAGAAAGAGAGCGGCCCAGTCGCCCTCGATCCGGCGCTCGTCCTCGACCAAGCCGACCTCGGCGAACAGGGCCGCGGTCGGGTCGAGCTCGGGCGGCAGCAGGCCCGAGCAGACCAGCGTCGACGGCGGCTCGGCGATCTGGGCGGCCACCGCGGCGAGGACCGGCGCGGTCATGTTGGCGACGACCGTCGGCGCGAGCACGGGTAGCCGTTCGCGCAGGTTCATCCGCTCCAGCTCGATCTCGACCCTGTTCGCGGCGGCGTTCGCGGCTGCGGCCTCCACCGCCGCCGACTCGTGGTCGTAACCCCTGATCGGGCCCCAGCCGAGCTTCGCGGCGGCGATCGCGAGGACACCGGAGCCGGTGCCGAGGTCGACCAGTTCGCCCTCCGGATCCAGCTGGCAGAGGAATTCCAGGCAAAGCCGGGTCGTGGGATGGGCGCCGGTGCCGAAAGCGTGGCCGGGGTCGACCACCACGTCGACCGCCCCCTCGCGCGGGGGCTCCCAGGACGGCCGCAGCCAGAGCCGGTCGGCGACCAGCAGCGGCTTGTGGAAGTCGCGCCAGCGGTCGGCCCAGTCGTCGGGGATCTCCGTCGAGCTGACCTCGATCCGGCCGCCGTCCACCGCCGCGTCGAGGTCCCCCAGCTCCGGCAGCTCCCCCTCGCCGCCGTAGATCGCGTACTCGACGTAGCCGGGGCCGCGCTCCTCCTCGACCCCGTTCGGGGCGAGGACGGTCAGCTCGGCGAGGACCAGGTCCGCCTGCTCGGGGGCGCAGCGGACCGCGAGACGGATCAACTCGGCATCCTCAACCGAACGCGCGCCGGACCCGGCCGAAGAGGCCGCCGCCGTGGCGCGGCGTCAGGTTGTCCTCCTCGAGGGTCTCGTCGAGGCGCTCGGTCAGCTCGCGCTGCTCGTCGCCGAGGTTGGTCGGAATGATCACCTCGAGGATCACCCGTTGGTTGCCTCGGCGGCGACCGTTGAGGCGGGGCAGGCCGAGGCCTTTGAGCACGTACTGGTGCCCGGGCTGCGTGCCGGCGACGACCTCGATCTCCTCCTCGCCCTCCAGCGTCGGCACCGTCACCGTCGTCCCCAGCATCGCCTCGGTGGCCGGGATCGAGACGGTGCCGATCAGGTCCATGCCCTCGCGCTCGAAGCGCTCGTCCTCGGCCACCGCGACCTCGACATAGAGGTCGCCGGCCGGCGCCCCCGGTTCACCGGCATGTCCGGCGCCGGCGATCCGCATCCGCTGCCCCTCTTCGATCCCGGCCGGGATCTCGATCGCGCTGGTACGGCTCTGCCGGGTGCGGCCGCTGCCGCGGCAGACCTCGCACGGCGTCTCCGGGACTTTGCCGGCGCCACCGCAGACGTCGCAGGCGGTGCTGCGGACCATCTGGCCGAACGGCGTCCGGGTGACCGCCCGCAGCTCGCCGCTGCCGCCACAGCGCTCACAGGTGGAGATCGGGGTTCCCGGCTCGGCCCCGTTGCCGTGACAGTGCTCGCAGGGCGCGACGACGTCGTAGGTGACCTCGCGGCGGGCGCCCGTCGCCACCTCGGCCAGCTCGACCTCGACCTCGATCGCAACATCGCCCCCCGCCGCAGCCCGCCGCCCGCCGCCACCGCCGAAGCCGAAGCCGCCACCGCCGAAGAAGGCCTGGAAGATGTCGTCGATCGAACCGAAGCCGGCACCAGGGTCAAAGCCGCCGGAGCGCAGTCCCTCATGCCCGTAGGCGTCGTAGGTACGCCGGCGCTCGCCGTCGGAGAGAACCTCATATGCCTCGGCGGCCTCTTTGAAGCGATCCTCGGCATCAGCTGCCTGGTTGACGTCGGGATGCAGCTCCCGCGCCAGGCGGCGGAAGGCTTTCTTGATCTCGGTCTCGTCGGCGTCCCGGGAGACGCCGAGGACCTCGTAGTAATCGCGGGGCATGCCTGGTTAGTTGCCGTAGACGGTCTCGAAGTAACGGGAGAGCTCGCGGGCGGCGAGGCGAACCGAGGCGATCGCGGTCGCGTAGTCCATCCGCAGCGGGCCGACGACGCCGACCGCGCCGAGATTACGGTGGGCGAGGCCGTAGTTGGCACCGATGACGCTGACCGAGCGCAGCTCCGGCTGCGGGTTCTCGGCGCCGATCCAGAAGAAGACGGAGCGCCGGTCGAGCGAGGAGCGCAGCATCTGCAGCACCCCGGCCCGCCGCTCCAGCGCCGTCATCAGCTCGTCGGCCCGCGGCAGGTCCGGCAGGTGCGCGTCGGAGAGCAGGCGCGAGGTGCCCTCCAGGTAGAGGTCGCCACCCCCCTCGCCGACGAAGTCGGTGAAGGTGGTGCCGAGGGTGGCGACGAACTCGGCCTCCACACCGCTGAGGCCGGGATCGGCGAGCTTGGTCTCGATCATCCGGGCACCGACCCCAAGCCCGGAGAGCGACTCGTTGAGGTAGCTGGAGGCCCACTCGACCAGGCCGCGGTCAACCGGGCGGCCGAACTCGAAGACGCGGCGGGTGACGTCGCCGGTCGAGGCGATCCCGATCACCACGACCTTGTTCGGCTGCAGTTGCAGCACCTCGACCCGGTGGATCGTCGCCGCCAGGCTCGGCTCGGGCGCCGTCGCCATCGCCACCAGGTCGGTGACTTCGGCCAGTGCCGCCGTCGTCTCCCGCATCGCCGTGTCAACCTCGCGCCGCAGCCGCGAGAGCTCCAGCTCGACGCTCGGCTCAGCCGGCATCGTCCCCGAGGCAAGCATCGAATCGACATAGAGGCGATAACCCGTGTCCGTAGGAACCCGCCCCGCCGAGGTGTGCGGGTGCGTCAAATACCCAGCCGCCTCCAAAGCCGCCAACTCCGCTCGCACCGTCGAAGCCCCCCACTCCACCTCATGCTGTTCAGCCACCTCTTTCGAAGGGACGGGGCGGCCCGTCTCCAGGTAGCTCTCAACCACCAACCGGAGAATCAGCTCTTGCCGCTGGCTCAGCATCTGCACATCTTCGCAATCAGCCGGGGTGGGGCACCCTCGGGCTGGCGGATACTCAAAAAGCCGGCCTAATTAGGCCGGCTTTTGTCAGAACGAGGGTGCCCCACCCCGGCGCCCACGCCTAGAGCTCGAGTTCCGCCTCCGCGTTCTTGATCAGTTCGGTCTCGCCCTGCCTGGCAACGGTGTCGACGACGACCCGGTCGCCCTCGACCGATTTGACCGTGCCGGAGACGACGATCTCCTGCTCGGGGAAGCCCATGCCGCGGAACTGGACCTTCAGCCGCTTCAGCGCCCGTGGGTCGCCGTCCGCCAGCGCCGCATTTGCTTTGGCGGTCAGGCCCATCCCGTAGAGGCCGTGGAGGATCGTCCGCGGCAGCCCGACCATCTTCGCGAACTCTTCGTCGATGTGGATCGGGTTGAAGTCGCCCGAGGCACCGGCGTAGCGGTGCGGTAGATACTTGTCCGGGGTGACCCGCAGCTCCGGGATCGCGTCGCCTACGTTCAGATCATCAGCCATCTCAAACCCCCCTCACGATCAGCGTCCAGGTCCCGCGCGCGACCTGGGCGCCGTCCTGGTTGACCGCGTTCGTCTCGAACACGTAGAAGCCTTTGCCGTCTTTCTCCTCGATCGAGAGGCATTTCGCCGTCGTCGTGATCTCGTCGCCGGAGCAGGCGGGCTCGTCCCACTCGAACTCCTGGGCGCCGTGCACCATCGCCGCGAAATTCATCCCCACCTCGGGGTCGAACATCGCCGGACCAACGGCCGGGCTGCTGTAGACGACCGCGAACATCGGCGGCGCCACGACGTCGCGGAAGCCGGCCGCGCGCGCCGCCTCGACGTCGAAATGCACGGGGTTCTCGATCCCCAGCGCGTTCGCGTACTCCTTGATCTTCTCCCGCCCCACCTGGTAGGTGCTGGCGGGCCATTCCTTGCCTACCGCGTCAGTCTTGAGTGCCACTTATTCGCTCCTCCGCTTCGCTTCGCTCCGCGATCGGTGGCGCACTCTAACTGGCCATCTGGCCAGGAGCATTACTCGTCGATCTCGAGCACCGCGAGGAAGGCCTCCTGCGGCACTTCCACCCGGCCGACCGCCTTCATCCGTTTCTTGCCCGCTTTCTGCTTCTTCAGCAGCTTGTTCTTGCGGGTGACGTCGCCGCCGTAGAGCTTCGCGGTGACGTCCTTGCGCAGGGCCTTGACGGTCTCGCGGGCGAGGATGTTGGAGCCGACCGCCGCCTGGACGGGGACGTCGAAGAGCTGGCGGGGGATCGTCTTGCGCAGACGGCCGACCAGGCGCTTGCCCTGGTCGTAGGCGAAGTCCTTGAAGACGATGATCGAGAGCGCGTCGACCTTGTCGCCGGCGAGGAGGATGTCGACCTTGACCAGGTCGGAGACGCGGTTGCCGATCGGCTCGTAGTCGAGGGAGGCGTAGCCGCGGGTGTTGGACTTCAGCAGGTCGAAGAAGTCGAGGACGATTTCGGCAAGCGGCAGGTCGTAGCGGATCTGCACCCGCTCGGGGCTGAGGAAGTGCATGTCGACGTGGGTGCCGCGGCGGGCCTGGCAGAGCTCCATCACCGCCCCGACCTGCTCTTTCGGGCAGATCAGGGTGGCGCGGATGTAGGGCTCTTCGATCGTCTCGATCGTGCCGGGGTCGGGTAGGTCGGTCGGGCTGTGAACCTCCTTGGTCTCCCCGTTGGTCAGGTTCACCAGATAGCGCACGTTCGGCGTCGTCGCCAGCAGGTCGAGGTCGTACTCGCGCTCCAGCCGCTCGCGCACGATCTCCATATGGAGGAGGCCGAGGAAGCCGCAGCGGAAGCCGAACCCGAGCGCCTCGGAGGTCTCCGGCTCCCAGGAGAGGGCGGCGTCGTTCAGCGACAGCTTCTCGAGCGCGTCGCGAAGGTCTTCGTAGCGGTCGGTGTCGATCGGGAAGAGGCCGCAGAAGACCATCGGCCGCACCTCGCGGTAACCCTCCAGCGGCTCCGATGCGGGATTCCCCTGAGCGGTGAGCGTGTCGCCGACCCGCAGCTTGGTCACGTCCTTGATCCCGGTGATCAGGTAGCCGACGTCGCCGGCGTCCAAGCCCTCGACGCCGGTCATCGCCGGGCGGAAGAAGCCGATGTCGTCGATGTCGGCTTCAGTGCCGTTCTGCATCGCCAGGATCCGGTCGCGCTTGCGAAAGGAGCCGTCGACCATCCGCACGTAAGCGATGACGCCGCGGTAGGGGTCGAACTCGGAGTCGAAGATGAGGGCCCGGGTCGGCGCCTTGGCCTCGCCGCGCGGCGGCGGGATCCGCTCGACGATCGCCTCCAGCACCTCCAGCACCCCCTGGCCGGTCTTGGCCGAGATCCAGAGCGCTTCCTCGGGGTCGCCGCCGAGCAGGTCGGCGATCTCCTGCGCGACCCGCTCCGGCTCGGCGCCCGGCAGGTCGACCTTGTTGATCACCGGGATCAGCTCGAGCCCGTTCTCGATCGCCAGGTAGGTGTTGGCGACCGTCTGCGCCTCGACGCCCTGGGCGGCGTCGACGACCAGCAACGCCCCCTCGCAGGCGGCGAGGCTGCGCGAGACCTCGTAGGAGAAGTCGACGTGACCGGGCGTGTCGATCAGGTGCAGGTGGAAAACCTCACCGTTTTGAGCCGTGTACTCGACCCGCACCGCCTGCGCCTTGATCGTGATCCCGCGCTCGCGCTCGAGGTCCATCGAGTCGAGAAGCTGCGCCTGCATTTTCTTCGGGTCGACGGCCCCCGTGAGCTCGAGGATGCGGTCGGCCAGGGTCGACTTGCCGTGGTCGATGTGGGCGATGATCGAGAAGTTGCGGATGTGGTCCATGAGGCGGAGGGAGTATGGCCGACGGAGGTCAGCGGCACGCGGAGGGGTCAAGCGAGCCGGGCAGCTTGAACACGACCGTTGGGGGCTTTCGCAAGATCACTTTGGCTCCGGCGCCTTCGAGCCACTTCGCTAGGGGTGGGTATGGGGGCTTGCCTGGTTCCAGGCGGTCCTTGGTGGCTATGGCGTAGTCGTAGTCGCCTTCGTTCAGGAGCTGGAGGTATTGGGGGCAGGTGGTGGGTGCTTCGAAGCCGCCGTGGGGGCGGTGGAGGCCTAGGTACTGGACCTGGTTGGAGAGGTCGGTGCCGAAGAGGGGGTATTGGCGGGTGCTGGTGGTGGCGATGTGAGCGTCGGTGATGTCGCGGGACCAGGCGAAGGCGGCGTTGAGGCCGGGGGCGGTGAAGGTGGGGTCCTTGTAGCGATCGGCGAGGTAGTGCCGCTGGACCGGGTAGCCGATGGCGACTACAAGCAGGAGCGCGAGGGCGAAGAGGGCGCGGGGCACCCCTCGCCCGGACAAAAGCCGAGCCAATTGGCTCGGCTTTTTGAGTATCCGCCCGTTCGAGGGGTGCCCCGCGCCGATCCGAAGCCGTGCGGGGAGAATGATTGGCAAGAGCGCAAGGCCGAGGACGAGGGCCGGGGCGAGGTAGCGGAGGCCCGATTCGAACCCGCGCGGAATCCCGTCGGGCCCAGAAGCAGACGTTGGCGCCACGAGCCATGCGAACGCCGAAGCGAGCCCCACCAGAGCGACCGTTCGCTGGATAGAGCTGCCGCGCACCAAGCAGATGACCAGGCCCCCGAAGGCCCCCAGAAGCAGGAGTGGCCAAAGGAACCAGAGGGCGTCGTGCAGGCCGGGAAGGAACCAGTTGGACCAGACTTCGCCGTTGGTCAGGTAGCCGAGGACGGAGTGGGCTTCGCGGCCGCCAAGGGCTTGCGCTGGGGCGGGGAGATCGATCGGACCCAGGTGATTGATCCAGGGCAGCGGGTTGCCGGTGTGGGCGAGGTTGCGGAGGTACCAGTAGCCGCCGCCGGCCAGAGCGGCGAGTGAGGAGGCGGCGAGCGTGCGCCAGCGCTCTGGGCGCGGCGCGACGACGACTAGGCCGATGATCAAGACCGCTGCCGGCAACAGGAAGTTGAGCTTCGTCCCCGCCGCGAGCCCCGCCGAGAGGCCGACGACGATGGCGGTGCGGACGTCCCGCTCGCCGTTTAGGGCGATCGCAACAGCACTGAGCAGGAAGAAGATCCCGACGATGTCGTTCCTCGCCTCCCCAGCCTGGTCGGCCAACGCTGGCACGCTGAGCGCGATCGCCCCCAGCGCCAGCGACCATGCCGCCACCCGGTACGGCCTACCGATGCACCAGCAGGCGACGAGGCAGCCCACGAACCAACTTAGGTTCAGCAGCGGCGAGAGCACGTCCCGGCCGAAGGCAAGCATCCCCACCGCGTGGAAGATTTCGCCGTTGGCGGGATAGAACCAAGCCAGGAACTGCGGGGCGATGAAGTGCAGGTCCCACGTATTGCCGCTCTGGAAGAAACCTGCCGCGAACGGCCCGTGGTACCAGGTGCTGTCGAAGCCGGTCATGCCGGTCGAGAGGCGCGTCTTCACCCCCCCTGCGAAGTGAATTACCGCCACCGCAGCGATCAGCAACGCGATCAGAGTTGACCACCTGCGCCCGTCCCGCCGGAGAGAGGGGAGACGCACCCTTACTTGCAGGTGGGGGTGCGACTCCCCTCTCTCCGGCGGACGCGGCGCGACCTTCCAAAGAAGCAGCCCTACAAGGCCGACGAGCAGCAGGTACGGCAGCGGGTCGAGGACGCCAAATGAGCCGAGCAGCTCAGCAGACCAGATCAAAAGCACGAGCGTCAGAACCCCAGTCGCCAGACCCGCCGGCACCCCTTCGAAGCGCGGCAGCAGCCACCCCCGCAGCGCCGTCCCGCCCAGCCAGGCGAATCCGCCGAGCAGGAGGATCTCCAGGGCCCCCAGCAGGTACCGCGCAGGCTCCAGCATGCGCCGCTACCGCCGCCGCAGGAGGCGGGTCATCTGCTCGAGCTCTTCGACCCGGAGCAGCTTCGCCACCGCGACGTAGACGAGGCCGCCGGCGCCGAGGCCGACTCCGAGCGAGACGATCTGCCCGACCAGGCCGCGCCCCAGGGTCTCGTCGAGAACGTCCCAGACCAGCCAGCCGACTCCGGCCAGCGCCGCAGCGGCGATCGTGATTCGCGTCGCGGTCGAGAACAGCCGCCGCAGCTCGAGGCCGCCGAAGCGGCGGCGCAGGATCACCGCCTGGGCGACGACGGCGACGGTGGTGCCGATCCCCGTCCCGGCGACGATGCCGCCGACGCCGAACGGCTTGTAGAGGGCCAGCGCCGCCAAGGCCGAGACGACGAGGTCGATCGTCGCCAGCGCCGTCGCCTGCCA
>Ga0070685_10000018_pt1 | contig 110132 bp, 99 predicted proteins | sample KBSS13LmetaG_FD_65651 | JGI IMG/M metagenome (GOLD analysis project Ga0070685, IMG submission 65651) | Switchgrass rhizosphere microbial communities from Kellogg Biological Station, Michigan, USA - KBS S1-3L metaG | ecosystem: Host-associated > Plants > Roots > Rhizosphere ...
GGTGAGGTCGGCGGAATCGGTCTCCAGTCCCTCGATCCGCTCTCGCAGGATGCTTGCGATCTCGTCGGGCTTGATCTCCATCGGGTGCTCTCTGCCTCCTTACGCCGCGGTGGCGACGCTTTTTCGAAGTTTCTCCAGGCGACTGCGGATGCTCGCGTCCAGGACCATGTTGCCGACCTGCAGCACGATGCCGCCGAGGATGTCGTTGTCGACCCGGCTGGACAGGTCGACCTTCTCCCCGGTCTGGCGTTCGACCTCTTGGCCGATTTTCTCGACCACCGCCGGGTCCAGCTCGACGGCGCTGGTCACGGTAACGTCGATGCGGCGGTTCTCCTGCTTCCAGAGCTCGTCGAGCTCGCGCCGGATGCGGAAGATCTCCGTCATCCGGTGCTTGTCGACGAGCAGCTCGAGGAAATTGATCAGCTCGGGCTCGGCGCCCGTGATCGCCTTCTCGATCCCCTCCTGCTTCTCCGCCGTCGAGAGGTAGGGGCTGAAGAAGAAGACCTGCAGCTCGCGGTTGCGGTCGACGGCGTCGGCGAACTCGCCCAGCTGTTGCTGCAGCGAGTCCAGCTTGCCTTTGTCACGGCCCACCTCGAAGAGGGCCTCCGCGTATACGCGAGCTGGGTCGGCCATCTAGTTTTTCTCCGCCCCCGACAGAGTCGAGAAGTCGACCTCGCTGAGCGCCTCCTCGACGAGCCGTTTCTGGTCCTCGGGGTTGAGCGATTTGCGGGTGACGCGCTCGGTGGCGAGCACGGTGAGGTCGGCGACCTCCTGGCGGATCTGGTCGAGCGAGCGCCGCGTCTCCGCCTCGATGTCGCGTTTGGCGGCCTCGACCAGCTCCTCGCGTTTCTCGCGACCGGCGGCGGCTGCCTCGGCTTCGGCGGTCTCGGCCGATTTACGGGCGCGAGCCATGATGTCGTCGGCCTGCTCCCGCGCCTCGGCCAGCCGGGCCCGGTACTCGCTCAGCAGCTCGTCGGATTCCTTGCGCTGCCGTTCGGCGGCTTCGATCGACTCGCTGATCGCGTTGGCGCGTTTGTCGAGCGCTTCCTGGATCTTCGGGAAGGCGACCTTGCTCAACACCCACATCGTGAACAGGAAGAGGACCAGCGTCCAGATCATCAGGCCGAGGCCCGGGCTGACCAGGAAGCTGCCGCCGCTTTCCTCGCCGCCGCTCTCGGCGGCGAACGGGAGCACCGCTCCTATGTAGCCGAGAAGCTCCATTCGCGGCCTACGAGAGGAAGAAGGCGATGAGGCCGAAGATGAAGGTGTAGAAGGCGACCGCCTCGGTCAGCGCGAAGCCGAGCCAGCGGATGCTTTCCAGGTCGCTTTTCATCTCCGGCTGGCGGGCGACCGACTCGATCTCCTTACCGAAGATGAAGCCCACGCCGATACCGGCGCCGATCGAACCGAGACCAGCTCCGACGCCGAGGGCGATCGCTTTGCCGGCGCCTTTGACACCTTCGTCGGTGACTTCAGCGAGCGGCAGGGCAGTGAGATCCATCGAGAGTTGCTCCTTTTCTAGTGAGTGGCGGAGGTCGCTCCGCCGATGTAAATAGCGCTAAGCGTCGAGAAGATGAATGCCTGCAGGGTGGCCACAAGCCCGACCTCGAAGATGAAGAAGGCGAAGGCGAGCGGGAAGGTGAGCGCCCCGAGGGCCGCGATCCCCAGCAGCACCGCCAGCCCGCCGCCCATGAAGAGCAGCAGCAGGTGGCCGGCGAGGATGTTGGCGAAAAGACGAACGGAGAGGGAGATCAGCCGCACGAAGTGCGAGATCACCTCGATGATGAAGATCGCGCCCTTGCCGACCGGGCTCATCTCCTCCAAGCCCGGGGGCAGCCAGCTCTTGAAGTAGGGGACGAAGCCCTTGGCGCGGATGCCCTCGACGTGGTAGCTGAGCCAGACGACCAGGGTCAGGACCAGCGGGATCGCGATGTTGGCGGTGGCGGCGTAGATCGCGAAGGAGGGGATTTCGAGCCCGAAGAGGGTGAAGTGGTGCTCGGTGTTGGTCGGCAGCGGCAGGAAGCCGAGCATGTTCGAGAACCAGATCCAGAAGAAGAGGGCGCCGATGAAGGGGAACCATTTGCGGGCCAGCTCGCCGTGCAGGCTGCCGCCGGTGATCGTGTTTTTGGTCAGGTCGTAGGCGACCTCGACCGCGGCCTGGACCCGGTTCGGTTTCTCCTGCATGCGGCGGGCGATCCAGACCATCGTCCCGATCGTCGCCAGGCTGGCGAGGACGAGGTAGAGGACCGCCTTGTTGATGCTGAGGTCGATGCCGCCAAGGTGGATCGAGACCCACGGTTCGAGTTTGAACTCGTTCTGCGGCTTGAACGCTTCGTTCTTGCCGGCGTTGCCGAAGATCAGCAGCAGCAGGATCGCGACCGCGAAGTAGATGCCAAGCCCGATCAGGACTTTGGCTTTGGTGCTCATGCCGTCGCGCTGAGGGGCGCCGCCGGGCGCCGAGACCGTGGCCGACTCCATCGTTACGCGGCCCCCTGGCCCTCGGGCTGCTCAAGCAGGTGCGAGATGCCCTGCGCGGCAAAGGAGATCGTGAACAGGGCCGCCAGCAGCACCGCCGCGGCCAGCCCCGACTCCCGTTCGGCCAGCCCGACCAGCAGCACCGCGGTGGCCATCAGCCAGACGCGGCCGAGGGTGGTGCCGGCGACGATCCCCATCGCCTTCTGGCGGTTGCCGGCGGCGAGGTGTTCCCGCATCCGCCGGTTGGCCAGCGACTGCAGGCCACGCTGGGCGAGCCAGGCGGCGGCCGCGACGGCGTATCCGAGCAGGGGAAACCCGCCGAGCAGGAAGATTGCGAGCGCGGCAGCGAGCGCGATGAGGTCGACGTACTTGGGAGGAGACATAGGTCCGGAACAACCGAAAACAGCCGGTACTGCAAGGAAACGCCCAACTCGGGGCAGAGCGGGCGCAGGGGCGACTATACCCAATGGACCCCGCGAATGGCTTTGTGAAGCCACTTCGTGAGGGTTGCCACTACTCGACCGCTTGGAACTCCCCGGTTTCGGGGTCGACCACCGGGAAGGAGCCGGTCTCGAGCTCCTGCTCGACGGCGGTGTTGACCTCCTGCAGCTCGGGCTCGGGGGCACCGGCCTGACGCCGCAGGGTGACGATCTGGCGGAAGCGGGTCTGGCGCAGCTTGAGGATCTCCAGGACCTCGACCAGGTAGATGCTGGCCGCCAGGGCGAGCAGGCCGAAGACGGCGATGACCGCCGTCCAGAAGACGTTGAAGTGGCCGTGGTTGTCGCTGTAGGGGACGAAGCGCAGGGCCAGCGCGAGCGCGGCCATGACCGCGGTCCAGCCGTAGAGGTAGAGCAGGGTGCGGCGCTGGGAGAAGCCGATGTCGGCCATCCGGTGGTGGAAGTGCCAGCGGTCGGCTTTGTAGACGGGGCGGCGGTATTTGAGCCGTTTGGCGACGACGAAGCCGGTGTCGAGGATCGGCACCGCGAGGATGATCAGGGGGATGAAGAGGGCGATCACCGCGTTCGTCTTCAGCGCTCCCTGCACCGCGACGGTGCCGAGCAGGTAGCCGAGCAGGTTGGAGCCGGTGTCGCCCATGAAGGTGCTGGCCGGCGGGAAGCCCCAGCGCAGGAAGCCGAGGGCGGCGCCGGCGACCAGCGCGGCGAGGACGCCGGCGGCGGTGCGGTCGAGCGAGAGGGCGATCGTCGCCAGGGTGATGCCGGAGATCACGGCGACGCCGGCGGCGAGCCCGTCGACGCCGTCGATCAGGTTGATCACGTTGATCATCGCGACGAGCGCGAGCACGGTGCCGACATCGCCGAGGTGGACGACGCCGCCGCCCGGCAAGGTGAGGAGGTCGACGGTTCCCGGGGTGAGGCGGCCGAAGAAGGGGAAGGTGAATTCGGTCACCGTCACCCCGACCGAGACCGGGATCACGACGCAGGACACCTGGCCCAGCAGCTTCGGCGCCGCCGGCAGGTCGAAGACGTCGTCGAGGAAGCCGAGGTAGGTGATCCCGACCGCGCCGAGCAGGATCGCGTGGCTTTCGGTGTCGGAGGGGAGCCAGATCAGGCCGGCGACGAGGACCCCGGCGAGGATGCCGAGGCCGCCCAGCTGCGGGGTGGGAGCAGCGTGCAGGGAGCGCTCGCTCGGCTGGGCGATGGCGCCGAGCCGGATCGCCAGCGGCTTCGTCAGCGGCACCAGCAGCAGCGCCAGCAGCCCGGCGACGAGAAAGGCGAGGCCTGCGTCGGTGTTAGTGGGCATAGCGGTCGAACCAGAGGGTAAGCGCCATCAGGCCCCAGATCTGCCGGCTCAGGTCCTCCTGGCCGGAGCAGTGGCGGTCGAGAATGGGCGTGACGGCGGCGCCGTCGAGCAGGCCCTGGCGCTCGACGGCGCCCGGCGCCAGCACCTCGCGCGCGAACGGCTCCAGCGGGCCGCGCAGCCAGGTGGCGATCGGGATCGAGAAGCCCTGCTTGCGACCGTGGAGGATCTCCCGTGGCAGCAGCGGCTCGAGCGCCTTGCGCAGCAGCCGCTTCTTGGCGAAGCCGCGGACTTTGAGCTCGGTCGGCAGCGAGAAGGCGAACTCGGCGACCGCCGCGTCGAGGAAGGGAACGCGCAGCTCCAATGAGTGGGCCATGCTGAGGCGGTCGGTCTTCACCAAGAGGTCGTCGGCCATGTAGATGCCGAGGTCGACGTCCTGCATCCGCGCCAGCGGCTCGGCACCCGCGGTTTCCGCGTAGCGCTCGCGGTAGAGGTCGAGCGGGTCCCAGGCCGAGGCGCCGGGGCCGGCCAGCTCGGCCCGCGCCTCGGTGGAGAAGATCTCCTTCCAGCCGTGGTGGCGCTCCAGCGGCGGCAGAGCTGCGGCTCGCGCGAAGCGCTTGGCTTTGTAGTCGAAGCCGACCCGGTCGGTGCGGCTCGGCAGCGCCTCGGCCAGCGGCCGCGCCAGCGCGGCGAGGCGGCCGACGCGGCGGGCGAGCAGGTCGGCGACGTAGGTGTAGTAGCCGCCGAAGAGCTCGTCGCCGCCCTCGCCGGAGAGGGCGACCTTGACCTCGCCCACCGCCAGCTCGGAGACCAGGTAGGTCGGCAGCGCCGAGGAGTCGCCGAAGGGCTCGTCGAAGGCCTCGACCAGCCTCGGCAAGAGCTCGACCGCGTTCGGGCGCAGGACCAGCTCGTGGTGGTCGGTCCCATACCGCTCGGCGACCAGCCGCGCCCGCGAGAGCTCGTTGAACCCCTCCTCCTCGAAGCCGATCGAGAAGGTGCGCAGCGGTTCGTCGACATGGCGCGAGGCGAGCGCGGCGAGGCCGCCGGAGTCGACGCCGCCCGAGAGCAGGACGCCGACGGGAACGTCGGCGACGAGGTGGGCGCGAACGCTGTCGTCGAGGACCTCGCGCAGCTCGGCGGCGAGCTCAGCCGCCGAGCCGCTTCGGACCTCGCCGGCGGGCGGCGGCCCCGGCCGCGCGTAGCGCCGCAGCGCCGCCTCTCCCCCCTCCCACGTCAGCAGGTGGCCGGGGGGCAGCTTGCGCGCCGCCTTGAAGATCGTCAGCGGCGCCGGGATCGAGTTGAAGGCGAGGTAGGCGGCGACCGCCCGCGGGTCGATCTCCCGCGAGAAGCCGGGCTGCTCGAGCATCGCCTTCAGCTCCGAGGCGAAGGCGAGGCCGCCGCCGGCCTCGCCGTAGTAGAGCGGCTTGATCCCGAAGCGGTCGCGGGCCAGCAGCAGGCGCTGGCGCCGCTTGTCCCAGAGGGCGATCGCGAACATCCCCCGCAGCCGCTCGACGAACGCCTCCCCCCACTCCTCGTAGCCGTGAACGAGGACCTCGGTGTCGCAGTCGGTGGCAAAGCGGTGCCCGGCGCGCTCGAGCTCGCGCTTCAGCTCGCGGTAGTTGTAGATCTCGCCGTTTTGGACGACGACGCAGGAATCGTCCTCGTTGGCGATCGGCTGGTGCCCGTGGGCCAGGTCGATGATCGAGAGCCGCCGCGCCGCCAGCGCCACCGGCCCCTCGCAGAAGAGCCCGTCGTCGTCGGGCCCGCGGTGGACGAGCCGCCCGCTCATCCGCGCCACCGCCTCCCGGTCGGGGCCCCGATCCCGCTCGCCGGCCACGAGGCCGCAGATCCCGCACATGGGCGGCAGTCTCGCAGCCGCTTAGGAGGTCGGTTGGCCGCGGCCCAGGACCTTGTTCACCGTCGCCAGCAGGACCTGGACGTAGAGGCCGATCGAGCGGTCGGCGATGTACTCCATGTCGTGGGCGAGCTTGTCGGCCCAGGTCTCCTCGCGGGTGATCCGGGTCTGGGCGAAGCCGGTGACGCCGGGGCGGACGACGAGGCGCTGCCAGTATTGGGGTATCTCGCGGCAGAGCTCGGCGTAGAAGGTCGGCCGGATCGGCCGCGGGCCGACGATCGACATGTCCCCGCGGAGGACGTTCCAGAGCTGCGGCACCTCGTCGAGGTGGGTCTTGCGCAGGGCGCCGCCGATCCGGGTCCGCTCTTCCTCGGTCCGCCGGGTCAGCTCCTCGCCGTAGTAGGGGCCGAGGCGGGTTTCCGCGTCCGGCTTCAGGGTGCGGAACTTGTACATCCAGAAGAGGTGGCCGGCTTTGCCGACGCGGGCGCCGCGGTAGAGGACGGGACGGCCCGAGTCGAGCGCGATCGCCGCCGCGACCAGCGCCAGGAGCGGCGAGAGCACCAGCAGGATCGAGGCGGAGATGAGGATGTCGAGCGCCCGCAGGAGCGGGTCGACCGGGCGCGGATCGCCCTCGGCCGCGGGCGCGACCAGTTCTTCGAGGCCGGGTTCGGCCGCGGGGAGGTCGCTCAGGAAGGCGTTACGGGATGAGGCTCTTCGCGCAATGGTGAGGCTCCGACGGTACCTAGGATCGTCTCGACTAGATAGGACGGATCGCGGCGCGTCGGGGTGGCCTCGGCAGTCCGCTTCTCCAGCACGACGGCGCGGGAGTCGGTCAGCGGCCGCAGCCGGCCGGAGCGGATCAGCGCTTCGTCGACCCCGCCGAGGCGGCCGCCGTAGGTGGTGTAGACGGGGGTGCCGAGGGCGGCGGCCTCGCGGTTCATCGTCCCGCCGGCGGAGACGACGAGGTCGGCGAGGGCGACCAGGCTCTGCGCCTCGACCGCGCCGGGCGGCACGATCACCGAGGGAAGCCGCAGGCCTTCGATGAACTGGCGCTGCGCCCAGGTCCGCGGCAGCACCACCGCGTGCACGCCGGAGTCGTTGCCGAGCCGGTCGAGCACCTTCGGGAAGAGCGGGTTCGACTTGCGGTGGTAGAGCGAGACGTCGGGCGGCGGGCGGACGATGACGACGACCCGCTCCTCATCTACCCCCAGGCGCCGCAGCGCCTCGGCGTCCGGCTCGAAGTCGTAGAGGTAGTACTCCTCCTTCAGTCCGGGATAGGGGAAGTACTTCTCCGGCGTGACGCCGAAGCGGCGCAGGCGCTCGTAGGGAACGGCGTCGGGGAACATCACCCGCCGGGCGAAGCGGCAGCCGATCCGGTGCTGGGTGACCGCGTACTCGTAGTCGTGCAGGTTGGCCTCGGGGATGCCGAGGGCCTTGGCGGCGATCGCGAGGTCGTTGGAGCCGTGGGCGAGCGCGAGGTCGAAGCCGCGACCGCGGCCGAACATCAGCATCTGGGCGCTGCGGCCGGCGAGCCGGTAGGCCTTGCGCAGGCGCGAGGCGCCGCCGTGCTGGCCGATCGCCGTGTGCGGCATCCCGTGCAGCTGCAGCAGCGCCAGCGTCTGCGCGTAGTCGCGGGCGGTCACCTCGACCTCGTGCCCTTCGGCCTCGAGCCGCTCGATGATCGGCCGCAGCACCAGCACGTGCGCTGGCGCGCTCATGTCCACCCAGACGCGCACCGCCTAGACGGCTGCGAGCTCGGCGTAGAGCGGGAAGCGATCCATCAGGGCGCCGGTGCGGGCGCGCAGGTCCTCCTTCGAGGACTCGAAGTCGGGGCCGAGGGCGGCGACGATCACCTCGGCGATCTCACGCATCTCCGCCTCCTTCATCCCCCGCGTGGTCAGCGCCGGGGTGCCGATCCTCAGCCCCGAGGGGTTCATCGGCGGCCGCTCGTCGAAGGGGATCGCGTTGCGGTTGACGGTGATCCCGACCTCGTCCAGCCGGTCCTCGCCGGTCTGCCCGTCGAGGCCGGTCGGAGTCAGGTCGACGAGGACGAGGTGGACGTCGGTGCCGCCGGTGATCACCGGGACGCCGCCCTCTTCGAGGCCGGCGGCAAAGGCCTGGGCGTTGGCGATCGTCTGCCGCTGGCGCTGCTTGAACTGATCGCTGGCGGCGATCTTCAGCGCCACCGCCTTGGCGGCGATCGTGTGCATCAGCGGGCCGCCCTGCTGGCCGGGGAAGATCGCTTTGTCGATCGCTTTCGCGTGCTCCTCGCGGCAGAGGATCATGCCGCTGCGCGGTCCGGCGAGGGTCTTGTGGATCGTCGTCGTCACCACGTCGGCGTAGGGCACCGGGTTCGGATGCTCGCCGGCGGCAACCAGACCGGCGAAATGCGCCATGTCGACCATCAGCTTGGCGCCGACCGAGTCGGCGATCTCGCGGAAGGCGGCGAAGTCGAGCTGGCGCGGGTAGGCCGACCAGCCGGTGACGATCAGCGCCGGCTTGTGCTCCTGCGCCAGCTGCTCGACCTCATCCATGTCGACGAGAAAGTCCTCGCGGCGGACGTGGTAGGGGACCGGGTTGTAGAGCTTGCCGCTGACGTTGATTTTCATCCCGTGGCTGAGGTGGCCGCCGTGGTCGAGGGCGAGGCCGAGGAAGGTGTCCCCCGGTTCCAGCAGCGCCATGTAAGCGGCGTTGTTGGCCTGGGCGCCGGCGTGGGGCTGGACGTTGGCGTGGTCGGCGCCGAACAGGCTCCTGGCCCGCTCGATCGCCAGTTCCTCGGCGACGTCGACCTCCTCGCAGCCGCCGTAGTAGCGGCGGCCCGGGTAGCCCTCGGCGTACTTGTTGGTCAGCACCGAGCCGACCGCGTCGAGGACCGCCTGGGGAACGAAGTTCTCCGAGGCGATCATCTCCAGGGTTCGCTGCTGGCGCTTCAGCTCGGCCTCGAGAACGTCGGCGATCTCGGGATCGACCTCGGCCAGCGGCGCGGTTTGGAAGTCATCCGGCAGCGAGGGCATCGTCAGGCGACCATAGCAACGGCTCGGGATATTCTGAGGCCGGTGAGAGGCCGCAGTTTCCTCGCTTCCCTCGCCGTTCTGGCGGCGCTCGCCCTGCCGGCCGCCGCGACCGGGGCGCAGGTGGAGAACCCGTGCATCGGACCGGGCGCCGGGCACCTGCTCTGCCCCAACCTGCGGATCGGGAAGCCGAGCGAACTCTACGTCGAGCATGCGGGCGACGGACACGTGCTGCTGCGCGCGACCAGCGACGTTCGCAGCCGCGGCCGGGGACCGATGGAGCTGCGCGGCAGGCGCAGTGGCTGGCACCAGATGCGGACCAACCAGCGGATCTACAAGGCCGGCGGCGGCCACATCACCGTCCCCAGCCGGGCGACCCTGCACTTCACCGACGTCGGCACCTACTTCGGCGGCTCCTATTGGAAGGTCCACCAGCTCGCCCACTTCGACCTCCTGCGGGTGCGGCCCGACGGCAGCCTCGGCGAGATCGTCCGCACCAGCCCCAAGCTCAACTACTGCCTGCGCGACCTCGAGCGCACCCGCCCCGGCCGCCGCTCCCCCTCGTCCCGGCACTACCCCGGCTGCCGGCAGGACCCGTACATCGACCACGACGTCCTCGGCACCTCGGTCGGCTGGTCGGACATCTACCCCGCTGCCTACTCGAAGCAGTGGATCGACGTCGCCGGCCTCCGTGGCTGCTTCGCCTACCGGATGACCGTCGACCCGAAGGAAGTCCTCTTCGAGTCAAACGAGGACGACAACACCTCCCAGGTCCTCGTCCACCTGCCCTACCCGGGCTACACCGGCTGCTAGTCGAGGCCGACGGAGTTGAGGGCGCTGGTCACGTCCCCTGGCGACATCGCGCCGTCGCGGAGGATGCGCCAGCTGCCGTTGGCGTCGATCGCGGCGATGTCGATCACGGTCGAGGGCAGCCCGGGCAGCTCGCCGCCGTCGATCGCCAGGTCGGCACCTTCGAGGATCGACCGCGGCACGTCCTCGAAGCGAGCCGGCGCCGGCTCGCCGCTGCGGTTGGCCGAGGTCTGGAAGAGCGGGCACATCGTCCCCGCCAGCGGGCCGCCGATCAGGCGGATGCCGAGGCGCTCGGGGTCCTGGCGGCAGGCGAGCGGGTAGCGCCGCTGCGGGTTATCGACGACCAGCGTCACGGGGCCGGGCAGCAGGGCGCTGGCGACCGCTTTCGTCTTCGGCCCCAGCCCCGCCAGCAGCTCGCGAATCGCCAGCGGCGAGAAGTACATGACGGCGGAGGGTTTGCCGTCATCGCGGCCCTTGAGCCGGTGGATCTTCGAGATCGCGTTGGCGTCGAGCGGGTCGCAGGCGAGCCCGTAGAGGCCGTCGGCGGGAAAGACGGCGACGCCGCCGCCGGCGATGCAGCGCTCGAGCGCCTTGCGGGCGACGTCCGCTTCGCCACTGCGCAGCTGTACGAGCTCGGTCACGCCTCGGTTTTTACCGAGCGGCCGCCGACGACGCGCTCGATCCCCGCCAGATCGCGCCGCGTCTCGACCTCGCCGAGCCCGGCGCTACGCATCAGCTCCGCCACCGCCGACGCCTGCCCCTCCCCCACCTCCACCGCAAGCGCTCCCCGCATTCGTTCCGCATAGCGAGACAAAAGTGGGGCGCACTCAGAGATAAGGGAGCGGTAGGCGTCGAGGCCGTCGGGGCCAGCCAGAAGGGCCTCGCGCGGCTCGAACTTCGTGACCTCGGGTTGGAGCGAAGGCCAGTCGCGCGAGGCGACGTACGGCAGGTTGGCGAGGATCAGGTCGAAGCCGTCGCCTTCGCCCGGGAGCGTTCCTTCGACGAAGCGCACCCGCTCGGTCAGCCCCAGCCGCTCGGCATTGGCGCGAGCCACTTTCAGCGCCGCGGACGAAGTGTCGGTCGCGGTCACCTCGGCCTCTGGGAGCTCGTCCGCCACTGCCAGGGCAATCGCCCCCGACCCGGTGCCGACGTCGAGCACCCGCGCCGGCCGCAGCTCCAGCGCCAGCTCGACCAGCAGCTCGGTCTCCGGCCGCGGGATCAGCACCCGCGGGTCCACGGCCAGCTCCAGCCGCCGAAACCCTTTGCGCCCGAGGATGTAGGCGACCGGCTCGCGCCGCAGCCGCCTCCGCACCATCTCGCCAAAGGTGCGTCCTGCCGACGCCGGAACCTCCGCCCCGCCATCGACGACCAGCGCAGAGCGCTCGCAGCCCATCGCCTCACCCAGCAGCAGTTCCGCATCCAGGCGCGGCTCGTCCACCCCCACCGCCGCCAGCGCATCGACCGCCGCGTCCAGTGCTTCGCGCACCGAGGCGCCGGTCATCGTCGCTTCACTCAGGCCGCGGAAGCCGCAGCCTCGAGCCTCTGCCGCTTCTCCTCGGCACTCAAAGCGTCGGTGAACTCGCGCAGCTGCCCCGCCAGCACGCCCTCGAGGTTGTGGGAGGTGTGCTTGATCCGGTGGTCGGTGACCCGGCCCTGGGGGAAGTTGTAGGTGCGGATCTTCTCCGAGCGCTCGCCGCTGCCGACCTGGGCTTTGCGCTCAGAGGCGACTTTCGCCTGCTGCTCGGCCAGCTCGCGCTCGTACAGGCGCGCCCGCAGCACCCGCATCGCCCGCTCGCGGTTCTGCAGCTGGGACTTCTCGTCCTGCATCGAGACGACGACCCCGGTCGGTTTGTGGGTGATCCGCACCGCCGAGTCGGTGGTGTTGACCGACTGCCCGCCGGGACCGGAGGAGCGGTAGACGTCGATCTGGAGGTCGTTCTGGTCGATCTCGACCTCGACCTCCTCGACCTCCGGCAGCACCGCGATCGTCGCCGTCGAAGTGTGGATGCGTCCCTGGCTCTCGGTCTCCGGCACCCGCTGCACCCGGTGGGTGCCGCCCTCGAACTTGAAGACCGAATAGGCGCCCTCGCCCTTGACCTCGAAGGTGACCTCCTTGAAGCCGCCGGAATCCGAAGCCGACTGCGAGAGGACTTCGATCGAGTAGCCGAGCTCCTCCGCGTAGCGGTTCAGCATCTTGAAGAGGTCGCCTGCGAAGAGGGCAGCCTCGTCGCCGCCGGTGCCGGCGCGGATCTCGACGATCACGTTCTTCTCGTCGTTGGGGTCGCGCTCGACCATCGCCAGCCGAATCTCCTCTTCCAGCTCCTCGAGCTGCGCCGGCGCCTCCTCGACCAGCTGCCGCATTTCCTCGTCCTCCCCCTCGGCCAGCAGCTCCCGCGCCCCTTCGAGGTCGTCCCGCAGCGTCCGCCACCGCCCCGCCAGCTCGTGCGCAGGCTGCAGCTCGCGATATTCGCGCCCCACCGCGGCATAGCGCTCACGATCGCCGATCACCTCGGGGTCGGACATCTGCCCCTCGAGCTCGGAGAAGCGCGCCTCGATCTGCTCGACCAGCTGCTCGATCATGCTGCGAAGACTAGAGCTGCCGCCCTAGGCGACGATCTCGATGTGCGGCTTTTTAGCCGCCTCCTCGGGGGTCTCCCGAGCGAGTACGGCGTTGAGGGAGGCGATCGCCACCGCGAGCTGCTCTTCGTCGGGCTCGCGGGTGGTCAGGTTCTGCAGCATCAGGCCGGGCCACATGATCGCCCGCACCCAGGCTTTGCGGCGGTTTTTCCCGGCCCACTTGATCACCTCGTAGGAGAGCCCGGCGATCAGCGGGATGCCGAGGATGCGCGAGAGCACCAGCCAGTACCAGGCGGGCAGGCCAAGCGGGGCGAAGACGAAGATCGCCAGCACCATCACGATCAGCAGGAAGCTGGTCCCGCAGCGCGGGTGCAGCCGCGAGTAGAGCTTGGCCCGCGCCGGCACCAGTTCGTCTTCGGCCTCATAACAGGAGATCGTCTTGTGCTCGGCGCCGTGGTACTCGAAGACGCGCCGCAGGTCCGGCATTTTGCTGATCGCGGCGATGTAGCCGATGAAGATCCCCGTCCGCAGGATCCCCTCGACCAGCCAGAAGAGGAAGGGCGAGCCGAGCTGGTCCTTGATCAGGCTGGTGAGACCAACCGGGACGACGAAGAAGAGGCCGATCGCCATCACCATCGAGAGGACGATGGTCAGGCCCCAGATCCAGCCGCCGATTTCTTCCTTCTCGCCCTCCTCGTCCTCGTCGAGCTGGGCGTTGGCGGAGATCGCCAGCGCTTTGAAGCCGATCTTCAGCGACTCGCCGAGGGCGACGACGCCGCGGATCACCGGCAGGCGCCAGAGCCGGTGGCGCGAGGCCCAGGGCTTGATCGGCTCGGTTTCGACCTCGATCTGGCCCTCGGGGGAGCGCACGGCGACCGCCCAGACGGAGATGCCGCGCATCATCACGCCCTCGAGCACCGCCTGACCGCCGACGGGGGCGTCGCGTTTGGCGACCAGCGCCCCATCGGGCATGCGCAGGGGGTCTCCTCCGTTGGTCGCGGAGGAGTTTTCGTGGGATGCGAGTGCCGAGCCCGACGGGGGGCTCACGCGCTACTTCCCAGCCCTGTGCTTGGCGGCGCGGCGCTGGAAACGCTCAACGCGGCCGCCGGTGTCGACCAGCTTCTGCTTGCCGGTGTAAAAGGGGTGGCACTCGGAGCACAGCTCGACGTGCAGGTCGTCTTTCGTCGACCGCGTGTAGAACTGGTTGCCGCACGAGCAGTGCACGTTGGCAAGCTTGTATTCGGGGTGGATTTGAGCCTTCATCTCCACCAAGTCTAGAGAACCGCGCAAGCCTTGCCGATAGGTCCCTGTGCAAGCCAGCAGCCGGGCACCGCAAACGCGCAGCTTCGCCTCCTTGCAGGCGGTGATCGGAGCCGTCCTCTTCGGCGGCATGACCCTGGTCATCCTCTACGACTGGATCGGGATCGGCGGCCCTGGCCTCGACACCGCGATCAACGGCGTCGCCTACGACTCGGTGGTCGTCTGCGCCGGTCTGGCCTGCCTACTGCGGGCCTCCCGCGGCGGCCCTGAGCGCGGCGCCTGGGTCGCGATCGCCGCCTCGATCATCGCCTGGGGATGCGGCGAGATCTGGTGGACGCTCTACATCGAAGGCAACCCGAACGCCCCCTATCCCTCCCCCGCCGACCTCGGCTACCTCGCCTTCTACCCGCTGGCGGTTCTTGGCCTCTACCTGCTGGTGCGGGCGCGGGCGCAGGAGCTCGACCGCCGCCTCTGGATGGACGGGCTGATCGCCGCCCTCGGCACCGGCGCGATCGGGGCTGCGCTGCTCTTCGAGTTCGTCGCCGACCACACCTCCGGCTCCCGGATCGAAGTCGCGACCACCCTCGCCTATCCGCTCGGCGACGTGCTCCTGGTCTCGCTGGTCGTCGGCGTCATCGCCCTCACCCGCTGGCGGCCGGGGCGGACCTGGACGCTGCTGCTTGCCGGGCTGACCGTGATGGCGGTCGCCGACGTCGCCTTCACCCTGCAGACCTACGAAGCGACGGCTCCCGGCGGCGACTGGGTCGAACCGCTCTACCTGATCTCCGCGGTCCTGCTCGGGGTCGAGGCCTGGCAGCCGCAGGCGGCACCGATCCTCGGCGACGCCCGCTTCGACGGCTGGCGGGAAATGGTGGTGCCCGGGATCGTCGCCACGGCGATGATCGCCCTCGTCGTCCTCCAGTACTTCAACCACGCCAGCGCCCTGACCACGCTGCTGTGGTCGGCGACGATGCTCTCGGTGATCGGGCGGCTGGTCCTCAGCCTGCGCGAGAACAAGCGGCTGCTGGACCAGGTCCGCACCGACCGCCTGACCGGGCTCGGCAGCCAGGCACGGATGCAGATGGACCTCGAGCGGCGCGAACGGACGCCGGGGGCCCCGCTGACCGTGCTCCTGCTCGACCTCAACGGCTTCAAGCACTACAACGACAGCTTCGGCCATCCCGCCGGCGACAAGATGCTCGGCACGCTGGGCAAACGCCTCGGCTTGGCGATGGACGGCCTGGCGACGGAGACGACCGCCTACCGGCTCGGCGGCGACGAGTTCCTGGTCCTCGTCGACGGCGGGATCGTCGATCTCGGGCTGGGGGCGCGCGACCAGCTGGCGGTGCGGGCGGCCGAAGCGCTGACCTCGCGCGGTCGCGGCTACGACCTCAGCGCCTCCTGGGGGGTCGCCTCGGTCCCGGAGGAGACGGACTCGCCGGCCGAGGCGATGCAGCTCGCCGACGTGCGGATGTACGCGCAGAAGGAGTCGCGGCGGGTGGCGGGCTCAATCCGGATGCCGGAGCCCGAAGCTGTCGAGCAGCGCCACTAGGACCTCGGTCACCTCCAGCCGCGCCTCCGGGCGGTCGTCGCGGGCGAGCAGCATCGCCGCCTCGTCGAGCGCTCCCATCAGCAGGTGCGCGGTCGCCTTCACCGGCACCGGGCGGATCTCTCCCGCCTCGATCGCGGCGGCCAAGCTCGCCTCGATCAGGCCGAGCCCGTTGGCGGCGCCGATCTCCCGCCAGCGCTCCCAGCCGAGCACCGCGGGGGCGTCGTGGAGGGCGATCTGGCGCAGCTCCGGCTTTTCGCACTCTTCGAGGAAGGCCTCGATCCCGGCCTTCATCGCCGCCAGCGGGCTGTGCAGCTCGGAGCCGAGGACGATGCGGGCGACCCGCGCGGTCGATTCGGCCTCGATCCGGTTGTAGACCGCCTCCAGCAAGCTCGCCTTGTCGCCGTAGTGGTGATAGAGCGCGCCGCGGGTGATCCCGGCGTCGCGGACGATCTCCTCGGTGCCGACATTCTCGTAGCCCCGTTCGGTGAAGAGGCGTCGGGCGGCGGCGATCAGCGCCTCGCGGGTGGCTTCCGTGCGTTGCGCTTGGGTTTTGCGCGCCATCTAGGGCGTACCGAAAAGCCGGGCCGGCTTTTCGGTTGTGTTTGGCTCTGGACTTACATTCATACTGTATGTATCTTACTTGGAACTGAGATTTACGTAAATCCATCCGAGCTGCAACTCGAGAACCGGAGGCGAGCATGACAACCGAGACCGACGCACGCAAAGAGATCCGCCTCTCCGGCGGGCCGATCCGCTACCGCGAGACGGGTGCGGGCAGGCCGATCGTCTTCGTCCACGGCTTTCTGGTCGACGGCAGGCTCTGGGACGGGGTCCTCGACGCCCTCTCCGACCGCTACCGCTGCCTCGCCCCCGACTGGCCGCTGGGAGCGCAGCAGGTGGCGATGGATCCCGACGCCGACCTCTCGCCTCCCGGCATCGCCCGCCTGATCGCCGAGTTCATCGAGCGGCTCGGGCTCGATGATGTGACGATCGTCGGCAACGACTCCGGCGGGGCGATCTCGCAGATCCTCACCGCCAACCACCCCGACCGAGTCGCCCGCCTTGCCCTCACCAACTGCGACACCCACGAGAACTTCCCGCCCGGGATCTTCAAGGCGATGCCGGCGCTGGCGAAGCTGCCGGGGGGCATGCAGGTGATGGCGGCCCCGTTCCGGATCCCCGCCCTCGCCCGCCGCGCCTTCGCCCCCTTCGCCCGCACGAAGATCCCCGACGACCTGATCGCCTCCTGGATGCGCCCCGCCACCGCCGACCGCGGCGTCATGCACGACACGAAGAAGGTCACCGCCGGGATGAACAAGCGCTACACCCTCGCTGCTGCCCAGAAGCTCCAGACCTCGGACATCCCCCTCCGCCTCCTCTGGGCCCCCGGCGACAAGTTCTTCCCGATCAGGTACGCCGAACGCCTGGCGGGCGAAGTCCCCAACGCCGAGATCATCCAGATCGAGAATGCCAACACCTTCGTCCCCCTGGATCAGCCGCGGCGAGTGGCTGACGAGATCGCTGCCTTCGTGGGCTGACGAAGGTGGTGCCGTAGGGAGGGGTGGGGGTCCCTCTCGAGACCTGGGTTGGGGCGCGCCGTAGGCGCGCTGATCGATTGCGGCTGAGCCGCGAAGCGGCGTGTCGCGCAATTCCGGAGGAGGATGTCGGCACCCTCCCCCGCTGTCTGCTTAACCCCGAGTTTGCGGCATCCTCTTAACGGTCAAAAACGAACAAGCGTTCCCAAAGGGCCGCAAAGAGCATATTTTTCGTCCGACGGGCTGGGGAATCATTCGGCAACGCCCCCTACAGGACGGAGTGGTATGTCCAAGCAGATCTTCGATCAGGATCGGCCCCGCAGCACGATGGCCCAGCGCCTCGATGAAGCGTTCGCCGGTTGCGATCAATGGACGGTCGTGGCGGCGCCATCGCGGCGCAGCAGCCTCGACTTCAGCCCCCGCGCCTCCAGCAGCTCGAGGATCTTCGACAGGGCTGCGGCGGTTGAGACCCAGGAGCCGCGGGCGCTGTAGTAGTCGGCGTCGTGCAGGAGGAGGACGTCGCCGGAGCTGACGCCGGCGGTTATCCGACCCGTGATCGAGTCCGCGGTCGCTCCCCGATCCCAGTCCCTCCCCCACTGCGACCACAGCACCGGCCGCCAGCCGCGGCTGCGCACCGCCCGTAGGCCGGAGCCGCTGAAGATCCCGTAGGGCGGTCGGTAGTCGGCGATCGCCTGCCCGGTTGCTTCCTCGATCGCCGCCCGCCCCCGCTCGGCGTCCTCGAGCAGCATCCGCGGGGTCAGCCGCAGCTGGTTGCGGTGGCGGTGGCAGTGCAGCTCGACCCGGTGCCCGGCGGCGACGATCTCCGCCGCCAGCGCCGGCCGCCGCTCGACCTGCTCGCCGGCGAGGAAGAAGGTCGCCTGCGCGCCGTGCTCGCGCAGGTTCTCGAGGACGGCGACGGTGCCGTGCGGGTGCGGGCCGTCGTCGAAGGTGAGGGCGACGCCGTCGAGGCCCTCCTGCCGCCGGACGACGCCGAGCGCCCGCCCGAGCGGCGGCACCACCGGGGCGAGGGCGGGTCCGGCGTGCCAGACGGCGGCGCCGGCGAGCGCCCCGGCGCCTAGCGCGTGTCGGCGTCGGCGCCGAGGTGGACGTGGTTGGTGACCGGCTTCCACGGGCTCTCGCGGTGGATGACGGCGAGCATCAGGATCAGCGCCAGGGCGGCGGTGGTGACGGCGGCGGCGGTGCGGCCGGCACGGACCCGCCAGACCGCCTGCGGCTTCACCCGCGGCCGCACCTCCAGCGTCCGCGAGGCGATCGAGGGCAGCGAGGCGAAGGAGGAGTCCGGCGCCTGGCGCTCGCGGGTGACGTGGCGCAGGACCGACTCCAGCTCGTGCTCGGAGCGGGCGACCTCGGCGAGGCCGAAGCGCTCGAAGGCGGCGTTGTTGGCGCGCAGGTGGCCGGCCGAGAAGCCGTAGGAGACGACCGGGCAGCCGCGGATGTGGGCCTCGAGCACGGTCAGCCCGGCGGTCGCGTGGATCATCGCGTCGGCGGCGGCCATCCAGTCGCTCATCTGCTCGGTGAAGCCGAGCACCCGCACCCGCTCGTTGTCGCCGAAGCGCTGCTCGAGCCGCTCGCGCATGGCCTCGTTGCGGCCGGCGATGCAGACGACGAGCGTGTCGCCGTCGGCGGCAGCCGTGCGGATCGCCCCCTCGAGGTCGCCGACCCCCCAGCCGCCGCCGGAGACCAGCACCAGTCTCGCGTGCGCGGGCACGTCGAGGGCCTCGCGGGCGTCGCGGCGGGTCCGCGGCATCAGGAACTCCCGCGAGATCGGCGGCCGTGCCCACTCGGCGGTCCCGGGGCCGGCCAGCCTCTCGACTTCCTCGATCGACTCCGGGTGGGTCACGTAGTGGAGGTCGACCCCCGGGTGGGCCCAGTAGCGCAGGCCGGCCAGGTCGGTGATCGCCGACTGCACCGGGATCTGCAGGCGACCGCTTTCGCGCAGCATCCCCAGCACCGCGGTGACGCCCGGGTAGGTGGAGATGACGACGTCGGGATCGCTCTTCTCGACCATCCGCAGCACCCCGTGGGTGGAGGTCAGCTGGCCGATGCGCTGGAACAGCCAGCGGGTCGGCGCAAACCCGGTGATCAGCCAGTACTGGATGTCGTAGACCCAGGGGGCCCAGCGGAAGGTGATCTTGGAGCCGTTGCGCAGGACGACGGCGGCCAGCTTCCCCATCGCCTCGAGGCCGTTCTCGATCGCGACCTCGGCGCCGGGGTATGTCTCCTCGAGGTCGGCCTTGATGATCCGCGCCGGCAGGTCGTGGCCCTCGCCGATGTCGGCGGAGAGAATCAGCACCCGCGGCGCCCGCTCGCTGAAGCGGGCGGCGCCGGCGAGCAGCGCCCCGGCTGCGGCTTCGTTGCCGTTCAGCGACGGCCGCTTGCCCGGGACCGGGTCCGGCGGCCGGGTGCTCGAGCGCACCCACTCGACGTAGCGGCGGACGCCCTCTTTGAAGCTCGTTTCCGCCTTCCAGCCGAGCTCGACGAGCGCCCGCTCGTTGGAGATCGCCTTACCGGGGAAATCGCCCGGGCGCGGCGGCGTGTGGACGATCTCGCAGTTGTCGGTGTTTTCCTGCACCCGCTCGGCGATTTCGAGGATCGTCACCACCTCGTCGCCGGAGAGGTTGTAGGTGCGGCCGGCAGCCTCCGGCTTGAGGGCGGCGACGATGCCGTCGGCCAGGTCCTCGACGTAGATGAAGCTGCGGGTGGTCGAGCCGTCGCCGGCGATCGTCAGCGCCTTGCCTTCGAAGGCGAGGTCGGTGAACTTGGCGACGACGCCGGCGGCGCGGGCGCGCGGGCCGTAGGGGATGCCGAAGCGGAGGATCGTGCTCTCGAGGTCGAAGAGCTCGGCGTAGCCGGCGCAGTAGGTCTCGCCGGCGAGCTTGGTCGCGGTGTAGAGGTGGCGGGGCGCCGGGATCGGCGTCTCCTCGTCGACCTCCTGCTCGACGCAGTCGCTGTAGACCCAGGTGGTCGAGCCGTAGACGACGCGACCGACCTTCGCCCGGCACGCCGCCTCGAGCACGTTCAGCGTGCCGCGGGTGTTGACCTCCTCGGCGAGGACCGGATCGGCGTGGACGTGGCCGACGTCGGCGACGGCGGCGAGGTGGATGACGGCATCGCAGTCGCGCATCGCCAGGTCGAGGTTGGCGGGGTCGGTGATGCTGCCGGTGAAGGTCTCGACTTCCAGCGGCGAGTGGTAGGGCGAGGCGCTGAGGTCGAAGATCCGCGGCGTCATCCCCCGCTCGAGCAGGCGGTCGACGACGTGGGAGCCGATGAAGCCGCCGCCGCCGGTGACCAGGACTCTCATGACGCTTCCTTCAGTGCCGACTCGCGGGAGGCGGGGCGGTAGTAGAGCGGCACGCACCAGTGGTTCTCCGCCACCCAATCGGTGTTCGGGAGCTCGTCGGCGCGGCCCATGATCCGGTGGCAGGGTTCTTCGTAGACGCGGCCGGTGCTCTTCTCGATCTCCTCGAAGACGATGTACTTGTAGAAGCCCGAGGTCATCCCCTCGGGAAGCTCGAGGCGGGCGGGATGCAGCGGGTCGAGGTGCTCGCGGGCGTACTCGTTCTTCCAGGCGACGATCTCCTCCATCCGCTCCGCCTGGACCAGGCCGAGCGCGGCGGTGAACTCGCTCATCCGGAAGTTGAGCCCCTCGACCTCGTGCTCGAACTTGCCGTAGTTGCGGAACTTGGCGGCGAACTCGATCAGCTCGGGGTTGCCGGAGACGAGGACGCCGCCCTCGCCGGTGGAGATCGTCTTCGTCGCGTAGAGCGAGTAGACGCCGGCGTCGCCGAAGCCGCCCGGCTTGCCACCGTTCCACTCGGCGCCGTGGGCGTGGGCGCAATCCTCGAGCAGGAAGATCCCGTGGTCGCGGCAGTAGGCGGCGATCCGCTCGGCGTCGAAGGCGATGTGGCCGCCGATGTGGACGAGGATCGCGGCCCGCGGCTTGTGCCGCTCGGCCGCTCGCTCGAAGTCGGCGAAGGACATGCAGAGGTCCTCGCGGTTGCAGTCGACGAACTCGACCCGGGCGCCGGCGTTGACGGCTGCCAGCGGCGTCGCCATGAAGGTGTTGGAGGGGCAGAGGACTGTCTCGCCGCGGACACCGGCGAACTCCAGCGCCGCCAGAGCGCCGCCGGCCCAGCTCGAGAGGCCGAGGCTCGGCAAGCCGTTCCACTGCTCCCAGCGGGCCTCGAACGCCTTCAGCTTGGCGCCCTCCGACCACTGCTCGGAATCGAGGACCTGCGACCAGAGCTCGAACAGACGGGCGCGGTCGCGGTGGTCAAACCCGATCGCGAACCTGCTCGCCTCGGGCAGCGTGTTCTCTGCGGCGCCTACGGTGGCTCCTTGCTGAAGTGGCTGGTGCTGGGTGCCTCGGCGGGACTTGACACCGCAACGCCGGAAGCGGCGGGGAATCTACCAGCGCAACCGGATCATGCACCCAGTCCGGTGGCGCCTACTCCTCGGCATGTGCGGACTCGAGCACCCGTCCGACGGCCCGCGAGCCGGCGAGCAGCATCGTCCCGGCGAGGGCGACGGCGATGAAACCGGCGAGCGCGGCGCCGCCCAGCGGCGTCTCCGCCCAGGACTCGCCGAAGATCAGTGGCGCCAGCACCACCGGCACCAGCACCTGCACCGCCAGCATCGCCGGGGCGACGTGGGTCGCCGGCCGTCGCTGCAGCGCGCTCATCTCGCTCAGCAGCGCCAGGCCCTCCGAGGCCGCGGCCGTCGCCAGCCATCCTGCCGCGACCAGCACCGTCCCCGCCACCAGCTCGTCGGTCAGCAGCTTGCTGGCGATCGCGGTCCAGGCGTAGCCGCAGCCGGCGCTGAAGGTGGCAAGCAGGGCGAGGCGCTCGCCGCGGCCGGCGAGCGGCCTGCGCAGCAGGTACGGGAGCAGCGCCGGGATCGCGACCAGAGCCAGCGCCAGCGCGATCGCCGCGGCGCTGGCGTGGTCGGTCGATCGCTCCGGCGCCGCCCAGGCGACGCCGCCGATCCCGACCACAATCGCTGCGACCGCCAACAGCTCCCGCCGGCCCGGCTTCTCTCCCAGCCGCGTCGCCCCCAGCCAGAGCAGCAGCAGGAGCCCGCTGGCGATGCACGGCTGCACCACGGTCAGCGGCGCCAGCAGCAGCGCCGCGATCTCAAACGGCCACCCCAAAAGCCCCAGCGCCGTCGCCCCCAGCCAGCGCCGGTTGCGCAGCAACCGCCCCAGCAGCGACGGCCGCAACCCGTGCTCCCCCGGCACCTCCCGCGCCTCCAGCGCCTGCAACGCGATCGAGGTGTTGTAGAGCAGCGAAGCCGTAACCGCCGCAGCTATGCCCAGCGCCAGCACGGCCGGAACCTACTGCTCACGACCTAATGCCGGTCCGGGGAGCCGAAGTTCATGATGAGCTTCGACATTCGGTCCACACCCAATCCGGTGACGACGATCGCCGCGGCTGCAGCCGGTTCCGTGCCGGCGCCCAGCAGCAGCACGGTCACGCACGCAGCCCCAGCCGTCAGCACGACCGCGAGAAGCGCAAGCGTGATGGCTCTGCGTTCGCTCACGACGCCACCCTAAGCAATGCAGACAATACGATTATGAACGCCGCGAGACCGATGCCGGCAAGACCGCCGACGGTGGTTGCTCGTTTCAGTCGCTGCTCATTAGCTCCTGCCAGAGCTAGACGGGAGTGGGCGATGAAGCCACAGACTGCAATTGCCCCCGCGACCAATCCGCAGCCCGTCGCCGAGTCGGTCATCAGGGTTGCCAGGACCATGCGGTAACTCTAGGAGGCAAATCCGCACGCGTGGCGCGCAGATCGTGCCTTTTCGTGCTCAGCTTCGCAACGAAGTAGACCCTTGGATGCAGCCCCGCGCCCTGGAGCACTAAGTAATCCGGGATCCGCCGAATGCGATAGAACGCTTCACCATGCCAGGAAGAATCGGACTCTATTACCCCTGGATTCACTTTCGGGACGAGCAGTGGGTGAAGTTGTCGATGCTTTACTGGAAGCAGCTAAGGCGAATTGTTCCTTCCTATTACGCGACCCATGACAGCGACCTGGTGAGGGAACTGGCGGGGCACGGTTTGATCCAGAACGTGAAACCCGAGGAGAAAAGGATCGCCAGGACCTTCCTTCGCTTCGTGGATTCTCATGCCGATGACCTCCGAGAGAGGTACGGGGTCCAGAACCTGCCCGCTGATCTCGCTGCTGGCGCAGCCCTCCGGGTAGACGAAGACCGGTTGGCTTACATCCACGTGACGAAGATGACCAAGGAACTTCGCGGCGCGCTGGTCCAGCTTGGTTTGGGCCTTTCCTCCAGAGGGCCTGAACGCGATTGGGTAGGGGTACACCCGAAGCTTGCCAATGTCTACATGACTGCGTTGGCCGAGGACACCGCCCTGAGACTAGGCCTTAACCCCGTGACCGAAGACGAGTTCAGTCTCGTCGCCGTGGGAGGTTGGTCCTTTAGGCGCCTCGCTGCAGTTCTTCTCGAGACTCCTCTTCACTCGGAAGAAGCTGGATCGCCAGCGGCCGAAAGCGAACCTGCAGCAGCGCTTGCCTTTAGCGCGATCCGCACTGTGGTCCCCGCGGACCTCAACTCTCTGTCGGGTTCCAAGATTCTGGAAATTCGGGAGAAGTACGGTGCTGAGCTGATCAGATTCCAAGACGCGATCCGCGTTGCCGTGGAAGGCGCAGGACTCACCTCGATCCGGGATCCCGACGAGTATCAACGACGTCTACGCGAGACTTATAGGGAGTATGTAGACCCACAGGTACAACAACTCGAGCGGGACCTCAAGCTGTTCAAGGTGGACACTGCCTATGCCTACTTGAACGTGAAGACCACCCTTCCACCGATCATTGGCGGACTTGCTGTCGACCTGAAGATTGACGACCCCCTTGCAACTGGTGCCACGGCTGTCTTATTGGGTTTAGCTACTGCCAGCAAAAACCTGCTTGGCCGCCGGAGAGCGGCTCTGGCCAGCAATCCCATGGCCTACATGTTCCACTTGAACCGCAGCCTTCAACCGGAACAGACGAGAGCAGGGATCAGCATGGCTCTCGCTCGATTTACCGCCCTGCCATAGCAGCGACTGCGTCGATCAGGTCTCTTGGTACAGAGGCCCGTCGCCGCCCTCGGGGAGGGTGAGGCGGCCGCCCTTGGCGGTGATCGCGCCGCACTGGACGCAGTTGGAGGCGGTGACGTGGACGTCGACCTCGGCAGCGCCGCTTTCCAGCTGCTCCTCGGGGATCTCGTAGACCTGGGCCGGGCACATCGAGACCCAGGTCTGGGCGACCTCGCGGGGGACGTGGGTCTGGACGCGAACGTGGTTGGGGGCGTCGTCGCGGGTGGCGTTGCCGGAGAGGAAGACCGAGTCGAGCTTGTTGAAGGTCAGCTCGTTGTCGGCTTTCGGGTAGGTGTCCCCCGCCTTACCGAGGTCCATCTCGATCTCGGAGTCGTGCTCCTGGCTCCAGTGGCCGCCCGGGAAGGCGCCTTTGGTGATCGTCATCGCCGAGGCGATCGCGCCGCCCATGAAGAAGCCCTTGGAAAACGGCTGGCGCATGTTGCGCGACTGCTTGATCTCCTTCTCGATCAGCGAATTGCGGACCTTGTCGTCGTAGGCCTCGAAGTTGACCGAGTCGATGTCCTGCTTCAGCGTCTCGACGATCGTTTCCGCCGCGTAGATGCCGGCGTGCATCGCGTAGTGGACGCCCTTCAGGGTCGGGATGTTGACCATCGAGGCCGCGTCGCCGGCGACCATCATCCCCGGCACCGCGAGCCGCTTCGGCATCGCGAAGTAGCCGCCGGAGGGGATCGTCTTCGCGCCCCAGGCGACCCGCTTGCCGCCGTCGAGCATCTTCTTGATGAAGGGGTGGGTCTTGATCAGCTGCAGGGCATCGTGGACGCTGAAGGTGGCGTCGGTGTAGTCGAGGCCGGCGACCAGGCCGATGCAGATCTTGTCCTCGCCCATCGGGTAGATGAAGGTGCCGCCAAACTCGTTGAAGCGCGGCGATTTGCGCAGCGGCCAGCCCATCGTGTGGATGACCCGGTCGAGCGGCTCCTTGACCTCCCAAACCTCTTTCACCCCGAGCTCCCAGCGCATCGGGTCGGCGCCGTGCATGTCGAAGTAGTCGTAGGCGGCATAGGTGAGGTGGCCGACGGTGCCCTCGGCCAGCACGGTCGCCTTCGCGGTGACGTCGGAGCCGGGCTCGAAGTTGGCGAGCTCTTGCCCCTCCTTGCCGCGGCCGCGGTCGCCGGAGCGGACGCCTTTGACGATCCGGTCCTCGACCAATAGTTTGGTCGCCGCGGTCTCGCTGAGGATGTAGGCGCCGGCTTCTTCGGCTTTCTCGGCGAGGAAGCGGCCCAGTTTCGAGACCGAGGTGACGTAGTTGCCGTGGTTTTTGAAGTTCGGCGGCATCGGCTTCAGCGGCAGCGCCGCCTTCGAGGTCAGCAGGTAGACCGCGTCCTTGGTGACCTCCTGGTAGACCGGCCACTCCTCCTTCGGCAGGTCGGGGAAAAGCTCTTCCATCGCCGAGGGCTTCATGTTCGCCCCGGAGAGCAGGTGGGCGCCGGCGACTTTGCCCTTCTCGATCACCGCGACCGGGACTTCGCCCAGCTTCTCGGTCAGCTCCGGCTCGTTCTCGAGCAGCTGCAGGAGCTTGTTGGCGCAGGCGAGCCCGGCCGGCCCGCCGCCGACGATCGCCACCCCGACCTCGATCCGATCCTCGGGCGCGTCGGTCGGGGGACCGATGACGCTGTTGGGATCGAAAGGCGGCGGGAACTCAGCGGGTGCGACGGCGGGCATGGGTGGGCTCCTTTACGGAAAGCGACCGAGCCGGAGCTCAGCCGCCCTTCTTGGCTTTGATCGCCTCGGTCAGCTTGGGGACGATTTTGTGCAGGTCGCCCACCACGCCGAGGTCGGAGAACTCGAAGATCGGCGCGTTCGGGTCCTTGTTGATCGCGAGGATGTTCTCCGAGTTCTGCATTCCGACCTTGTGCTGGATCGCCCCGGAGACGCCGGCGGCGAGGTACAGCTTCGGCGCCACCGTCTTCCCGGTCTGGCCGATCTGGGCGGCGTAGGGGTACCAACCGGCGTCGACGACCGCACGGGTCGCGGCGACGGCGCCGCCCATCGAGTCGGCGAGCTGCTCGCAGAGTTCGAAGCCCTCTTTGGCGCCGAGACCGCGACCGCCGCCGACGAGGATGTCTGCGTCCTCGATGTTGACGTCGGCGCCGCGCTGCTCGCCGCGCTGGACCAGCTTTGCCTTGGACGACCACTCGGAGAGCTCGACGTCTACGTCGACGACCTCGGCGCTGCCGCCGCTCTCGTTGATGTCGAAGGCGTTGAGGCGGCCGATGATGATCCCGGGCTCGGCGACGTAGCCGACGTCGGCGATCTCGGAGTCCTGCAGGATCGGCCGCTCGACGACCAGCTTCCCGTCCTGGACTTTGACCGCGGTGACCTCCATGGTCACGCCGGCGCCCAGGCGGGCGGTGAGGCCGGCGCCGATCTCGAAGCCGAGCAGACCGCCGCCGAAGAGGGCGTATGAGAAGCCCTGCTCGCCGATCACTTTGGCCATCGCGTCGACGATCGGCTGGGCCAGGCCCTCGGGCACGCTCTTGGCCCGGTAGACCTTGGCGGCGCCGTACTTACCGAGCCCGGCGCAGGCATCGTCAGCGATGTCGCCGACGACCAGCGCGGCGGCTTCGCCGCCGACTTCGCCGGCCAGCTTGGCGGCCTCGGAGATCGCCCCGAGTGAGTTCTTGTTGAAGTTGCCCTCGTCGTCGTGGAGGGCGTAAACCAGGATCCCTGCCATTTAGATCAATTTCCTCTCGTCCAGCCACGCGACGATCTTTTCGACCGTCTCGTTGGTGTCCTCGTCCTCGATGATCTCGCCCGCTTCCTTGGCCGGCGGCGGGTTCAGAGCGAGCACTTTGGTCTTTGAACCGCCCTCGCCGACGTTGCCGGCCTCGATGCCGACGTCGCCGGTCGCCTTCGAGTCGAGCGGTTTCTTTTTCGCGCCCATGATCGCTTTCAGGCTCGGGTAGCGCGGCTCGTTGATCGCGTCGCCGACGCTGATCACAGCCGGGAGCTCGACCTCGACGGTGTCGTAGCCGTACTCGGCCTGGCGCTCGCAGCGCAGCTTGCCGTCAGCGACGTCGATCTGGATCACCTGGGTCAGCGACGGCATCTTCAGGTGGTCGGCGACGACGGCGCCGATCGTGTAGCACTCGCCGTCGTCGGACTGCTGGCCCAGCAGGACCAGGTCGGGACTCTCCGACTCGAGCACCTTCGCCAGCGCGTACCCGGTTGCGCAGACGTCGGAGCCGGCGAGCGCGTCGTCGGCGAGGTGCACCGAGCGGTCGGCGCCGAGCGCGACGGCCTTGTGCAGAGCGCGGACGGCGGAGCTCGGCCCCATCGTCACCGCAACGACCTCCTCGACCGGGATCGCGCCACCCTCCTTGATCTGCATCGCCGCCTCGAGGGCGTGCGTGTCGAAGGGGTTGAGATTTTTCTCGCCGCTACGGTCCAGCCGCATCGTGTTCGGGTCGATGCGCTTCTGGACGGCGGCGTCCGGTACCTCCTTGACCAGGACGCAGATCTTCAAGTTCAAGCCTCCTTGGGGATGATTCTCAGCATTTCGCGGGGCGGGATCTTAACGCCCTCGAACGGTTGACTGACGAGTCAATCAGGATGATACCCGGATCGGACGTACCTATGCACCGATCCGTGTCAGATATCACGGAGGGCGACGCAGCCGCCATATGGCGGCGCTCAGGCTTCGGCTGCGTGGCGGGCGCTGGCGCGCTCGCGGATGAACTCGACGATCTCGTCGGTTCCGGAGCCGGGGGTGAAGACCTCGGCGACGCCCAAGCTCTTCAGCTCGGGGATGTCGTCGGCCGGAATCGTGCCGCCGACGGTGACGAGGACGTCGTCGACCCCCTGCGCCTGCAACAGCTCGACGACTTTCGGGACCAGGGTCATGTGGGCGCCGGAGAGGATCGAGAGGCCGACCGCGTCGGCGTCCTCCTGGATCACCGTCTCGGCGATCTGCTCGGGCGTCTGGTGCAGGCCGGTATAGATGACCTCCATGCCGGCGTCGCGGAGGGCGCGGGCGATGATCTTGGCGCCGCGGTCGTGCCCGTCCAGGCCAGGCTTGGCGACGACGACGCGAATCTTGCGGGCGGTTGCTGCCTCCATCGGCCGGAACCCTAGCGCCCCACCCGCAGCCGCCGCGGCGGTGGGACGCGCCTGCGAGCGGCGACCCGCGAGGCGCCGAAGCCGGCGACGGTCGCCAGCAGCGTCACCGCCAGGGCGACGAGGCGGCGGCCGAGGCGCTCGAAGCGCATCACCTGCCAGCCCTCGGCACGGGCGATCTGGGCGAGCGGCGGGTCGGGGTTGACGGCGACCGGATGGCCGACCGCCCGCAGCATCGGGAGGTCGGAGAGGGAATCGGAGTAGGCGTAGGAGTCGGCCAACTCGATCGCGTGGCGTTCGGCGAATTCCCGCATCGCCGTCACCTTGCCCTCGCCGTAGACGAAGGGCCCGTCGAGGCGGCCGGTGAAGCTGCCCTCGGCGTCGACCTCGTAGCGGGTGCCGATGCCGCCGTCCATCCCGAGGACATGCGCCAGCTGCTCGACCACCCCGTTGCCGGCGGCGCTGACGATGAAGGTCGGGCGGCCGGCGTCCTGGTGGGCATACACCTCTTCCAGCATCTGGGGAAAGATCCGCGGCAGGATCGCCGCCATCACTTCCGGGCCCATCCGGTCGATCGTCTTCTCGGAGACGCCGGTGATCAGCTCGCGAGCGACTTTCAGCACCTCGGCGGTGCGGGCATCGGTGGTGCCTCGGAGGCGGTAGCGGGTGTGCTCGAACCCCCAGCGGGCGAGCTGGCCGCGGCCGACGATCCCCTGCTTGGAGGCGATGCGGGCGAACTGCATCCCGCTCGACCCCGCCATCAGGGTCTTGTCCAGATCAAAGAAAGCGGCAGCCCGCGGCGAGGTCTCGCTCACGGGCTGCGCGCTCAAGATCAGGCCCCCGATCAGGCTCCATCAACCTCGACGACGATCGCGTCGCCCTGGCCGCCGCCGGAGCAGATCGCGGCGACGCCGAGGCCGCCGCCGCGGCGGCGCAGCTCGTGGACGAGGGCGCCGACGATGCGGGCGCCGGAGGCGCCGATCGGGTGGCCGAGGGCGATCGCACCGCCGTTGACGTTGACCTTCTCCTCGTCGACGCCGAGCATCCGCACCGAGTTCAGTGCAACGGAGGCGAAGGCCTCGTTGATCTCCCAGAGGTCGACGTCCTCCGGGCTCTTGCCGATCTTTTCCAGCGCCAGCTTCGAGGCGTTGGCCGGCGTTTTCGCCAGGTAGGGGAAGTCGTCGGCGACGGTGCCGTACGAGAGGATCCGGGCCAGCGGCGTCTTGCCTTCCTTTTCGGCCCACTCCTCGGAGGCGACGAGGATCGCGCCGGCGCCGTCGTTGACCCCCGGGGCGTTGCCGGCGGTGTGGGTGGCGTCGTCGCCGCCGATCGCCTTCAGCTTCGCCAGCGTCTCCAGGGTGGTGTCGGGACGGATCGCCTCATCGGCCTCGACCGTGCTCTCGCCCTTGCGCGACTTGACGGTGACGCCGACGATCTCTTCGGCGAGGCGGCCGGCTTCGGTCGCCTCGTTGGCGAGCCGGTGCGAGCGCTCGGCGAAGCGGTCCATGTCGACGCGGCTGATCTCGAGCTCGTTGCCGACCTCGCTCGCCTCGTTGATCATCTGCTTTTCGGTGAAGGGGTTGGTGAGGCCGTCATGGGTCATCGCGTCGAGCGCCTTGATGTCCCCCATGCGGAAGCCGAAACGGGCGCCCGGAAGCAGGTACGGCGCGTTGCTCATCGACTCCATGCCGCCGGTGACGGCGATGTTGGAGTCGCCGGCGCGGATCGCCTGGTCGGCGAGGCCGAGCGAGCGCATGCCCGAGGCGCAGACCTTGTTGATCGTCTCCGAGGGGACCTCCTTCGGGATCCCGCCCTTGATCTGGGCCTGACGCGAGGGGATCTGCCCCTGGCCGGCCTGCAGGACCTGGCCGAAGACGACCTGCTCGACCTGCTCGGGCGCAACGCCGGAGCGGTCCAGCGCGGCCTCGATCACGGTGCCGCCGAGGTCGGTGGCGTCGAGGGACTTGAGACCGCCCCCCATCTTTCCGAACGGGGTGCGAGCGGTTCCAAGAATCACTGATCTGGGCACTGAGCTGGGCATCTACTGCCTTTCCTTTCAAGTTTCGCCAGGCCTGACCCGTCGAGGTCAAGTCCAGCGGATGACGATACCGACAGGGCATAGACTCGCGGCCGATGAAGGTCGAGGTGCGAGATGTCGAGCTGAAGGACGCGGGTACGGACCTCGCGGTCGTGGGGCTGCTCGCGGACGGGGAGCTGCCGGCCGCGCTGGCCGAGGCCCTGGGAGCCGAGGCCGCCAAGGGCGGATTCAAAAAGCTCTCGCTGCTGCGGCCGGACGGCTTTCCACCGGTACTGGCCGTAGGGCTGGGCGATCGCGACGATCTCGACCTCGAGAGGCTGCGCGTCGCCGCCGCCGTCGCCGCCAAGGAGGCAGGGCGACTGGAAGCGAGATCGATCGCCTGGGCGATGCCGGACGGCATCGACTCGGTACTCGCCGCCGACCCGCTCGTCACCGGCACGGTCCTCGCCGCTTACCGCTTCGACCGCTTCAAGTCCGGCGACGGCGACGACTCGCCGCGGCTCGAATCGTTGGTGCTGCTGGCCCCGGCCGAGTTCGCCCCGATCGTCGAAGGCGCCCGTGTCGCCGCCGAGGCCCAGAACCGTGCCCGCGACCTTCAGCACACCCCCGCCAACGTCGCCACTCCAGCGTTCCTCGCCGAACGGGCACAGGAGATCGCCGCCGGCTCCGACGCCCTCAGCGTCGAGGTCTTCGGCCGCGCCGAGCTTGAAGCGATGGGTATGGGTGGCCTGGTCGCGGTCGGTCAGGGCAGCGCCGAGGAGCCGAAGCTGATCGTCCTCCGCTACAGCGGCGGCGGCTCCGGCTTCAAGCTCGCCTACGTCGGCAAGGGCGTCACCTTCGACACCGGCGGCATCTCGCTGAAGCCCGGCGCCGGCATGCAGGAGATGAAGATGGACATGTCCGGCGGCGCCGCGGTACTCGAGGCGACTGCCGCGATCGCCGAGCTGGGCCTGCCGCTCGACCTGATCGCCCTCGTCCCCGCCACCGAGAACATGCCTTCCGGCACCGCGATCAAGCCCGGCGACATCATCACCCAGTACAACGGCAAGACGGTCGAGGTCAACAACACCGACGCCGAGGGGCGGCTGATCCTCGCCGACGCCCTCGCCTACGCGGTCGAGCAGGGGGCCGAGCGGATCGTCGACATCGCCACCCTCACCGGCGCCGTCGAGATCGCCCTCGGCTCCACCTATGCCGGGCTCGTCGCCAACGACGACCTCCTCGCCGAGGAGGTCACCGAAGCCGGCGAAGCAACCGGTGAGTTGGTCTGGCGGCTGCCGCTCCACCCCGAGTACAAGGAGCTGATGAAGGGGACGGTCGCCGACCTCTCCAATCTCGCCAAGAAGCGCAAGGCCGGGACGATCACCGCCGCCTCCTTCCTCGAGGAGTTCGTCGGCGAGACGCCCTGGGCGCACCTCGACATCGCCGGTAGCGCCTGGGACATCGGCCGCGAGTACGTCGGCAACGAAGCCAACGGCTTCGGCGTGCGACTGCTGCTCCAGCTCGCCCGCCACCACAACTCCTAGCTGGCTTCCCCGAGGATCATCAGGGTTGCGGTGCCGCTGGCGAGGAGTTTGCCGCTCTCCGCCTGCGTCAGCGTCGCCTCCGCCGTCGCCTGCCGGCGGCCGCGGTAGAGGACCGTCGCCTCGCAGAGGACGCGGCCGGTGTCGCGGGTGATCGGCCGCACGTACTTCGCCTCGAGGCCGAGTGAGGTGTAGGCGACACCGGCCGGCAGCGTCGTGTGGACGGCGCAGCCGAGGGCGGAGTCGAGCAGGGTCGCCGCGTAGCCGCCGTGGACGACGCCGATCGGGTTGTAGTGCTCCTCGCCGGGTTCGCCCTCGAAGATCACCCTCCCCTCCTCCAACTCGACCGGCCGCAGCCGCATCGTCACCGCGATCGGGGGCGGCGGCATCTGGCCGGTGACGACCGCGGTCATGTACTCCATGCCGGTCATCGTCGCCCCGGCCGCGGCCGTCGGCACCGGGTCCTGCCAGACGAGGGTGCGGCTGCGGGAGCTGTCGGGATTGGCGGCGGCGAACTCCTCGGCCAGCTCGGCCGCGGTGCCCTCCGGAGCGGTGACGATGCCGTCGCTGTTCATCGAATCTCGATCCTGCGGTAGTCGGTCGTCCGCCGCGGCTCGGGCGGGCCCGCGGGGTAGTGCAGGTCGGCGCTGATCTCCTCCTGCGTGATCGTGATCCGCGACCGACGACGGCGCTGCGAATGCCTCTGTCTTGGGATCAGCCTCATGGTTCCCTCCGATCGGCTGTTTCGTGTTGGTTGCATGAAGCAACCATCTCTAGGGCGACCCTAACCGACTGAGTTGCTTGATGCAACCGACTGTGCAAAGATCACACTCATGCTGCGTCGCGACTATCCGGGCGTCGACTCCCCCATCGCCAAGGCCCTCGAGGTGATCGGCGAGCGCTGGTCGCTGCTGATCGTCCGCACGGTGATGCACGGCAACCGCCGCTTCGGCGAGATGCAGGAAAACCTCGGGATCGCCCGCAACGTCCTCTCCGCCCGCCTCCAGCGCCTCGTCGACGAGGAGATCCTCGAACGCCGCGCCTACTCGGAAAACCCCCCCCGCTACGAGTACTTCCTCACCCAGAAGGGCCTCGACCTCTGGCCCGCCCTGATCGCCCTCCTCCACTGGGGCGAGCGCTACTCCCCCGAGCCCAACGGCCCCAGCCGCCTGATCGTCCACAAGGAGTGCGGCGGCGAGGTCTCAGAGCGCGGCATCTGCGAACGCTGCGGCAAGGTCCTGACCGCCCGCGACGCGATCCAGGTGCCGGGACCCGGGGCGAAGGTGCCCGCAGAGAGCAGCGAAGCCGTCTGAGCTAGCGTTGCCGTAGGCGAACGGCGACGAGGAGGAATGGATGGCGACGGCGGCTGGGCTTCAGGTGCGGGACAGGATCTTCATAGGCGGGGAGTGGGTCGAGCCGAGCGGGGCTGACCCGATCGAGGTGGTGAACTCGACCACCGAGGAGGCGATGGGGAGCATCCCGGGATGCACCCCGGTCGAGGTCGACAAGGCAGTCGCCGCAGCCCGCGAGGCGTTCGAGAGCTGGTCGCAGACCTCGCGTGAGACCCGCGCCGGCTACATCGCGGCGATCGCCGCCGGGCTGAACGAGCGAGCCGAGGAGATCGCGACGACGATCACCGAGGAGCTGGGGATGCCGCTGAAGCTGAGCCGGATCGTCCAGGTCGGCCTCCCCACCTCGCAGTTCGCCTCGACCCCGCAGCTGATGGAGGAGGTCGATTGGGAGGAGGAGATCGGCAACTCGCGGGTGCTGCGCGAGCCGGTCGGCGTGCTCGGCGCGATCACGCCCTGGAACTACCCCCTCAACCAGATCGCCTGCAAGGTCGCGCCGGCGCTGGCCGCCGGCTGCACCGTCGTCCTGAAGCCGAGCGAGGTGACGCCGCTGAACGCCTTCCTGCTGACCGAGGTGATCGAGGCCGCCGGGCTGCCGGCGGGCGTCTTCAACCTCGTCACCGGGACCGGGCCGGTCGTCGGCGAGGCGATCGCCGGTCACCCCGGCGTCGACATGGTCTCCTTCACCGGCTCGACCCGCGCCGGTCGCCGGGTCAGCGAGCTGGCCGCGGCAACGGTGAAGCCGGTGGCGATGGAGCTCGGCGGCAAGTCGCCGAACGTGATCCTCGACGACGCCGACCTGGCAAAGGCGGTCCCGGACGGTGTCGCCAAGTGCTTCCTCAACTCCGGCCAGACCTGCAGCGCCCTGACCCGGATGCTGGTCCCGCGCCAGCGGCTGGCCGAGGTCGAGGAGCTGGCGAAGGCGGCGGCGGAGACCTTCACCCCCGGCGACCCCTTCGACTCCGGCACCCGGCTCGGCCCCCTGGTCTCCGATGTCCAGCGCGAGCGGGTCCGGGGCTACATCCAAAAGGGGATCGAGGAGGGCGCGCGGCTGCTCACCGGCGGCGCCGAGCCGCCCGAGGGCCTCGAGCGCGGCTACTTCGTCCGCCCCACCGTCTTCTCCGAGGTGACGGCGGAGATGACGATCGGCCAGGAGGAGATCTTCGGCCCGGTCCTGGTGATCCAGCCCTACGAGGGCGAGGACGACGCGGTCCGGATTGCCAACTCAACGCCCTACGGCCTCTCCGGCGGCGTCTGGTCTGCCGACAACTACCGGGCGATCGCCGTGGCCAGGCGCATCCGCACCGGCCAGGTCGAGATCAACGGCGGCGCCTTCAACCCCCACGCTCCTTTCGGGGGCTACGGCCAGTCCGGCCACGGCCGCGAGAACGGCCGCTACGGGATCGAGGAGCTGCTGCAGGTCAAGGCCCTGCAGCTATGAGTTCGTTGTCGAACAACTGCGAGGGCGGCCAGGTACGCCTGATCATCCCTTCTTCACGCATCCACTCCATCAATTCGCTCGCCTGTCCCGGATCGATGGGATCGATTCCGGAGAGCAGCGGAAGCGTTGCTTTCACCTCGGCTTCCGTCTCCTTCTGACTCCTTTCGGGATCCGCGTTCACATTCTGTTCAAGCACTGAGACCATTTCGGCAGGGTCGTGGGTCGCCCCGGCAGCGCCCCTGGACACAGCTGCCATGAAGGCCCGGTAGGCCAAGGGGTCTTCAGCCAGGCGATCCGATCGCGCTATCACCACCAATTCGTCATACGAGGGAAACCCGAGGCTTGCGACCGGGACGATGACCGGATGCAGGCCCCGCGTTTCAAGGCGGACTCCCTCGGCATTCCAGCCGACCCCGAAGATGGCGTCCACGCGCCCTTCGGCCAAGCGTGGGACCGCGTTGTACCAGACCCTCTTCACCTTGACGTCGTGAAGCGTCAGTCCCCCGCGGGACAGGAAGCTCCGCAGAAAGAGTTCCTGGAACGAGAGACCGGGGATCCCGATCGTCTTGCCCTTCAGGTCGGCGATGCCTTGGATCGACTTGTCGAGCCAGATCATCGCCATGGTCGGCTGTGAGATCAGACTTCCCAGCGCCACCACAGGGGCGCCCTTTTCCTTGGCCAGCACGACCTGCGGTTGATGGGAGATCCCGATGTCATCGGTCCCGTCGACGACGTACTGCACGGGGCGGCTGGGGGTGGCAGGGCGGAAGGTGGTGACGTCGAGATTGGCTTCGGCGAAGTACCCGAGTTCTTGCGCCATCAGAATCGCCGCGGTCTCGGGACGATCCAACCCGTCGAGGGTCACTCGCAGGGCCGTGAGTTTCCGGGGATGGTCGAGCTGGCTTTCAGTCGACGTGCCGGCGTTCCCACACCCCACCAAGACTCCGGCTATGACCCCGAGCATGATGACCATCCGGCTCAGCTTCATCACTCAATTTTTATCAGGCAATAGGAGGTGCGGCCGTCAGCGCGACTGCGGCAACTTCGCGGCGCCTTTGCCGGCCGGTCGCGAGGGCGGCGGGACAACTGGGCCGACGTCGCCGTCGGGCGCCTCGTCGAGGTCGACGACGACCGGGGCGTGGTCGCTCGGGCCTTTGCCTTTGCGCGCCTTGCGGTCGACCCAGGCGGCGCGGACGCGGTCGGCGACCGGCGCGCCGGCGAGGATCAGGTCGATCCGCATTCCGAGGTCGCGATGGAACATCCCGGCGCGGTAGTCCCAGTAGGTGAAGATCCGCTCCTCGGGCCAGCGGTCGCGGACGACGTCGCGCAGGCCGAGCGCCTGCAGCTCCGCCAGCGCCACGCGCTCGGGTTCGGTCACGTGGGTGTGGCCCTCGTAGGCCGCCGGATCGAAGACGTCGGCGTCGGCGGGAGCGATGTTCACGTCGCCGCAGACGAGGGCCGCCTCCGGCCCCGCCGCCACCGCCTCGCGCAGCGCCGCCAGCCACTCGAGCTTGTACGCGTAGTGCTCGGAGCCCGGTTCGCGCCCGTTCGGCACGTAGACCGAGACGACGCGGATGCCACCGCAGGTGGCGGCGACCGCACGGGCCTCCGGGTGCGGGAACCCGGGCGCGCCGGCGAGGCCGGGAACGACATCCTCGAGCCCGGCGCGCGAGAGGATCGCGACGCCGTTCCAGGTCGCCTCGCCGTGGGCGGCAACCTCGTACCCCCGCTGGTCCAGCTCCTCCCGCAGTAGCTCGTCGAAGGCGTCGTCGGCGAGCTTCGTCTCCTGCAGGCAGACGACGTCCGGCTGCCGTTCGTCCAGCCATGGCAGCAACCGCGGCAGGCGCTGCTTGACCGAGTTGACGTTCCAGGTGGCGACCCGCACCGCCCTGAGGCTAGACCCCCTGGAGGGTGAACCGGACCTTGAACAACGCCCCGCTTAGCACGACCGCTAGCTATCGACCTTGACGATGCTGAAGCGGCGTTTGTCGTGCTCGCACCGGAGCAGGACCCGTTGCGCTTCCGCCCCGTAGAAATCACACTTCCATAACACGCGCCGCGGGGTATCAGCCATAGCCAAATACGTTTCCGGTTCACTCGGCATGTCGGAAGTCAGGTTGTTGATGTCAGCGCAGCTGAGCCTGCTGGTTTCTGGAACGTCCCTCCCCGTCCCACCAGCGTACGGTCGCCGACAACCCGAGCCGCCTCCTGCAAGCGACTGAGGGGTTGGGCAGCCAGCCAGAAGCACGCTCAGAGCGACGCCAATTGCAGTCAGACCGGCAACCGGTCCGATTCTTCGAGACTTCAAGTCATCTCCCCCTGTCTTCCTGCCACGCACCGACCTGAGCCTAGACCCCCGGAAGGTGAACCGAATCCTGCTGCCTGAGTGGCCGCTGTACGAGCTCCCTCGACCGGACTCTCCTCGGCCCCGAATTTAATCCCCGCCTACATCGCCACTCGACACTGGCAAGGCTCCCCGCTACATGGTGCGGAGCGCTGGTTGCGTAACATGTCAGTTCCCAGCGAACCCAGCCGACCGAGTGAGATGATGGGACAAGATGCTAAGACCCGGCAGCGAAGCTGCGGAAGTGATAGGAACTTGATCGGCTTTAGTGTACTGGTCCTGTGCTTTTCCGCATTGCTTGCTGCGGTCCTATGCGTCGACGCAATTGGGGACGGGGAATCTTCGGCCGCTCTTGGACTCGCCGCGGTCGCAGTCGCCCTCGGCGGTTTCGCCTTTGCGATCTTCAGGTATCTACGCGCTCGGCAGTACTGGTGACGTACTAAGCTGGTGATGACGCGACCGAACGTTGGCTACTGGTCGCGCTCGACCCGCTCTGAGTGTTTGCGGATGAACCGCTGCCGATGCCAGCCCGCGAGGCAGCGCCAAGACGGGCGTCTATGCAAGTTGCGCGCACGGAGACACTCGGTACGACCGCTATGAGACTCCAAGCCGTGGCCTTCCGCAGGCCATATGGACCAGATCCAAATCAGAATCTTTCTAGCTATTCAGGAGCATCTTTGGGTCGAGCCTCGATTCCCGGAGGTCCCTTTCGAAAGGCTAAGGCGATGAAAATGGCGAGAAGAGCACAGACAACGAAGAGCACCTTCCCAACAAGATAAAGAATCGCAACAGCACCCCAGATGATGTCTCCCGCTTGGAGCCCTGGACCCAACCCTTCATGGTAGGACCGGAGCCTAATGATGATAGGCGTGGCTAAAAGGACACCGAAACCGAGATAAAACAGCACCTGATGAAGTCGGTGCCGATAAGTAACCGCAATTCGAGGAATGGCCCGTAGGTCGGCGGTACGAACCGTCCAGGCAAGGCGCTCAACACGCTGATGGTTCCATATCTCCCTACTGACATCTCCCCATACATAGCTGATGACGCTCCGGGTGAATAAGCACACCAAAATGACGATACCGCTCAGAAAGGTATATAGCGGCTGGTCAAAAAGCCATGGGCCCGCGAGAAGACTCGCTGACCCTGCCACAAGCAGTATCCAAGCGATCCGGCTCCCACGGAGGAGCAACCATGCCAGTAGAACGGTTACGCAGATTGCCCCTAGGACCCCGGGTACAGGAGCGGACGACACGAATGACAGGATGACAGCTTCCACGACAACAACGATCGCTGCAATCCACAGCGGCAACGGAGCTCGCGGGGCCCTTGGGCTGTTCGCCATGGAGGTCATCTTACTCTTGTTAGGGTCAGAGTTGCTGATTAGATCCTCAAGGTCGGCGATGTTGGAGTAGCTTCTGCCCCGCTGCTACAAAGCCCCTATCGCGCACTTGGTGGCGGCAAAAGTGACGGTCGCGGCTCGTGCATATGGAAGTCCCTTCTCGAGAACCTCGCGAACGCTAAACCACCCTTCCACGGCACCCTTCAGACAGCCCCAGGCTGATCCCTGACCTGGGTTCGGGCCGACGATGGATTGAACGAACTCCTTTGCTTCCGCTTCGTTCCGTTCGGGGAATCGACTCAGCCATGAAACGGCCCGGTCGAACTTATCCGAAATCCAGTTCGGTACCGATTCGTCGTGGCTTCCCGTGCCCCAAGTTACGCCACAGGCTATAGCAGTGCACTTCCTCGGATGCACGACCGGGACCCTGATTCCGTGTTTATGCGCCAGACGGCTTGCCCGCCTAAAGAGCCTTTTGATCGTCTTCGGGCCCGGCCATTCACCCGATAGGTCCAATTCATTGACCGGATCCTGGTTTGCGTAGTCGTAAGAGTTTGCAGATCCGCCGAGCACAGGATCTGGGCTGAGGAATCTCCCTAGCTGCGGCACGTAACTCCGTGCCCCCATCTGGATAACTCCCGATGGAAGTTCGGTTCGGCGCTGTTTGCCCCCAAGCCAGCCGAAGCGACCTGCCGATCCACTGACTGGGTTGCCGAACTCGTCGAAACTAGACGTTTGTTTCACGCTTGTGGCTTCCGAGCTCAAAGGGGCAGTAGCGGACACATCCCCGTGAAGGTTGGTCAGCTGGAGGGTGATTTCTTTGCCGCTTTCCTGAACTGCCGCGAGTTCACCACCGAGCCCGGTGATGTTGCGGGTCCAGGTCGAGCCGCGAACGGTCCAAGCCGGAGAGTCGGAAGGCCCGTCGTAGTGGAAGACTTCGGAACCTTCGAGACCGCCACCCTGAAGCCGCTGGCGCTGCCGCAGCGACGCATCCAGCTGGAACATGTTGCTTACTCCACCCTGGGACTGGATCGCGACCATGTCGTTGGAGAAGTAGCCGGTGGTCAGGGCTTTGCCGCCAGCGAATTCGGCCGGCAGGCTCGTGATCCGGCCCCAGCTGTCGTAGGTCGGTCCCTTGAGACGGTCGGCGGCGTCGTATTCATAGCTCTGGGTCGTGCCGCCTGATTCGGAGCACACCCCGCCGATGCCGGGGGAGCGGGTCGTCTTGGAGAGGCGGTTGGAGTCGGCGTCGTAGGTGTAGGCACGAGTAGTGCACTGGCCGCCTTGGGGGGCTTCATTGGCATTGGTCAAACGACCGGCCTTGTCGTAGCGATAGAAGTCGGTGCCGAAAGTGCCGGTTTCCTTGCGGATCTGCCCGTTGATCGATCGTTCGAGGCCAAAGTCGAGCCAGGTGCAGCTTGCGCCGCAGTTGGATGCCTTGGTGTAGGTGAGGTGCATCGGCTCGCCGGCTGAGTCATAGGTCGTTTCGGCCGTCAGCCCGTCGGGCAGGGTGCGTTTGGCCATCGCGCCGTCGGCGTTGTAGGCGGCGGTGAAGACGCCGGCGGCGGAGTCTTCGAGTTCAATGGGCGCACCGGAGGTCGGGTCGTAACGGAGGGTCTGACTGCCCTTGTTGTCGGTCGTTTTCACCGGCCGGCCGTCGAGATCGTAGGACGTTTTGGCGACGTTGCCATCAGCGTCTTCATAGGCTTCCGGCCGGCCAAGCGAGTCGTAGGTCGTCTTCGTTTCCTGGCTGTCGAAGCCGTTGGTCGACCACTTCTGAATCCGATTGTTGCCTGGGTCGGCGACGAGGACATTGCCTTTGGCTTCGACGGCGAGGCCCATCGGGACCGCGAGGCCGAATTCTCCTTCTGCCGTGCCGGCCTTGCCGAACTTCCCCAGGTATTCACCGGATTCCGAGAACTTCTCAACCCTGCCGTTGTCCTTGTCGCCAACCCAGACCTTGCCAGTCGAATCGACGTCGATCGCCGCGGGATGGCCAAGCGCGTTGGTGCCAGCTCCTGCGAACTTTCGGACGAAGGCAAAGGAGGAGTTCCACTCGGCGACGCGGTTGTTGCCGGTGTCGGCGACCCAGATGTAGCCGTTGGGGCCGATCGCCATCGCGGTCGGTTCTTTGAGTTCGCCTTCGGTGCCGAGTTTGGAAATCGTCGTCAGCAGTTCGCCGTTTAGGTTGAACTTCTCGACCCGGTTGTCAGCCCGCTCGACCACGTAGAAGTTGCCGCCGCCGCTGGTCGCGATCCCGATCGGTTCTGCCATCAGCCCTGCGGCGCTGCCGGAAGTCCCCGCCTGGCAGACGTCCCCGGAGGCGGCGGTACAGTGGTTTCGTTCGGCTACCGTGCCGCCGGCTTCGACCTTGGTCCTGTCGACGTTGGCGCCGATCACGGAGTAGAACTGCCCGGAGGCCGTGAACCGCTCGACCCGGTTGTTGGCGGTGTCGGTGACGTCGATCAGTCCGTAGGAGTCGATCGCGATGCCCGAAGGCGAGCTCAGTTTGCCGCCGCTCGAGCCCAGACCGCCGGCTTCGAGGAGGAATTCGCCTGCTTCGTTGTACTCGACAATGCGGTTGTTGCCCTTGTCGACTGCCCAGATGTTGCCGGCGGCGTCGACTGCTACGTCGGCCGGGTTTTTGAGGGCCGTGTGGCCCTGGCTCGCGTAGCCGAGCGAAGCAAGGAACTGCGGGGCTTCGCATTCGGATTCGGAGCATTTGAAGCGTTCGGCCACCGGTGCGCCGCTTTCTTCGCTGTATTCGGTTTCGACCTTGGGGACTTCCTGACCGCCACCTACGATCATCTTGGTCTTCTGGCGGCCGGCTTTGTCGTAGGTAAAAAGCGTCTTGCGGACGTTGGTGGCCCCGCCGCCCGGGCTTTCGACAATTTCTTCCGGCTCGTCGAGGTGGTTATAGGCCTTGAAGCTCTTGACTAGCAGCTGGGGCCGACCGGTTCCGGATTCGAAAACCGGCGGCTTGACCTTGCATACCAAGCCCGCGTACTGAGCGCTATAGCATTCAGCGGCCGGGTTTACCGCTTGGTAGTAGGTCCACTGAGTCGTCCCCGCCGTTTCGTAAATCCAGTAGTCCGGCTGCCGGACTTCCGTCGGCTGCCCGGCAGCATTGTAGGTCGTCAACGTGGTAATGGCGAGATGGCCGCTACCTGGGTCAATCGTGGTGGTGTAGACCTTTCGCTGAGCCCAGTTGTAAGCCGTTTCAGTCACGCGCGTATCGGTATCTACGGAGCTGCCAGGGACCGCGGCGCCGACGGTTTCCTTGGTCGGCAGGTGATAGGGGGCCTGTCCTGCGGGCGGCGCCGGGTCTTCGTATTTCAGGACGGCGTGCAAGCGCGCTTCTTCGGTTTTCCCGCTTTCGAGTCTCACCGGATGGAGGGGTCCCCAGGATTCGAGCATTTCGGTGCCGTCGGCCGAGAAGGTCGAATGCGTGTCTAGTTCGTGGGACTTGACCACCGAACCAGATCCGGCTCCCAGCGCGCGCAGGCGGTTCTGCGGGGTGAGTTGTCGGACCACGTTGCCGTGCATGTCGGTTTCGCTCGTCGAGATAGCTGGACCTTCGGCACCGAGCGGAGCGGGCACGGCCGAGTTCACTTCATAGCCATCGGCGTCCATGTAGTGAATGGTGGCCCGGGAGAAATCAGACGGCCGAGAGCTCGTCGGCACCTGGTCGGGCGGGAACACAGCGGTTGCGTCGAGAGGCAGATCGGTCTGCCCCCAGGTCGCCACTACGGCCGGGCTCATTTCATAGGGGGCGCCAGAGCCGCTCAGGGGCACCTGGTAGGCGATGGTCGTGGTGGCGGTCGGAGTTCCTTCCACCAGGCTCGCCCGGCTGACGGTTTTCAACCGGTTGAACATTTCGAGGTCGCGGGCGTTGTATTCGGGCAGCGCCGGTTCGTGATATTCCAACTGGAATTCTTCGGGCTTGTAGTAGGTGAATTTCCACGGTTGCTGACCGGCAGGCGTCAGGCTGGCGAGGTAGCCTCCGCTGTAGCCGTAGGTCTCTTCGAGGACCTTCCCTTTCGGTCCAGCCGTGCGCGGGTCCCACTCTTTCGACAGACGGTATTCGGAGTCGTATCCGTACTGGGCGACGGTTTCGCCCGTGCCGGAAGACCCGGTGGCGTCGTAGTAGGTGATCGAGCCGAGACGGTAGTTCCCCCAACACGAGCAGGAGAAGTAGTTAAATTCAAGAGTGCGGCAGCCCGCGGTTTTCCACGGTTCTGAATCCGGGCAGCTGACCGCAGCAGGCGCGATCTCCCTGAGCAGACGGTACTTGCTGCTGCCGCTGGGGACGGAGTAGACCATCTGGGCCGACTTCGCCGAGGCCTGCCAGGTGACGGTGCTGGGGCGGAATTCCCCCGCCGTGCCGCCGCTGTTCGGCACGAAGGTGGTCTTCACGCCTTCGGGGCCGGCGAGAAGGAAATTTCCGCCCGACTTCGAGAGGATCCAGCCCTTCATGTATTCGGGGGCGACGTAGGATCCTCCGACGATTTCAAAGGTGGCGACCGCGCCTTCGTTGTCGGTGATTTCGATCCAATTGGCGGCGGGGATTTCCTCTTCTTCGAGCCATTCTTCGCAGTGTTCGGTGCCAGATTCGGTCCAGCATTCATGCCCGTACTGAGCGGGGATCGCCGGTTCGTGGCGTTCGATCAGGCTCGTCCAGGCCTCGCCCATCGATTCCTGTTCGACCGGGGCCGACGGCTGCCAGCCCTTGCCGAGGGCATAGGAGGCCACGGCCTGCCCGCTTACATTCGACTCGTAGGTGCGACCGAATTCCAGGTTTGCTTCCGAGCCGGGAACGGGAATCGAGACATCGCTTCTGTTGATCGTGTAGAAGCCGGTGATGAGGTCGAGATTGGCAGGCCCGATGGTCTGACTGGCGTCGGTCGGCCCGCCGAGGCCGTGGTCAGGATCGGCATATTCGACCGTTACCGGTTCGGTGGCGCCCTTGGAGGCCGAGCCACCCGCGAAGACCGCGCGCAGCTTAATGCCCTGGTTGTACTGCGGCCAGAAATGGGGGTTGTTCCACTCTTTGTAGTCGAAATACACGGGTTCGCTGTGGGAGCTTCCTGCTTCGAGGGAGAGCGGCCATTCGACTTCTTCGCCTTTGCCGTTGATGACGTATCGGGCGGGAATAGTGCGGAAGTGGTCCCACTGGGACTGCTTGAACTGGTAGGTGACCCCGGTGCCTTCGAAGCCGCTCGGGTTCCAGGCTGACTGCAGGGTGAAGTAGTGACTGGATTTGCGGCCTTCTTCGGGAGAGCTCATCTTGCTCGTCGCCGGTGCGGTCTGGAAGTCGTAGACGACGCGCAGGTAGGGCCATCTAGATGCGTTGTAGGGGTCGATGGCGCGGGAGTCGAACTTCACCAGGCGGTGGGTGCAGCTCGACTGGCTGCACGACCGGGATTTGTCGTCGAGCAGTTTGACGATCACGCTCAGGTCTTCGTTTTTGCCGGCGGCTTCGGCTACCTTGCCGATCTGGATCGGAACGCTCCACCAGCCCGCCCCCATTGCCCTGTCGTGAGTGGTGACTTGGCCAAGGGCTTCCGGAGCGTAGTCGCCGCCTTCGGCTTCCCAGTTGTGGCCGGAGGTGTAGCGCTTCCAATTTGCCTGCCAGGTCCAGGGCTTGAGCACCCGGTGGACCGCGATTCCGCTCGTGTTCTGCGCGGCTTCGGGCGCGTGCAGCTCCAGGCTGGCCGAGGATATGTCGGCGCCGTGGATCAGTTCTGAGGTCCGCAGGTACAGCAGTGAGCGGTACCAGTTGTCTTCGGCCTGGTTCAGTTCGGCGTTATAGCCGGCGAGCAGGTTGTTGCGGCCCCAGCTGGCGCAGTCGATCCAACCTTCCTGGCCAGCCTTGCCGCCGATCGTGCATTCGAGGTCGGCGCCTTCCCTCGTCACCGTCGGGTCGATGCGAACCGGAAAGGTGCGTTCCGGGGCTTCGAGCCACTCGGGATCGACCGAGACGGTCAGGACCCAGCCCCCGCCTTCCCGGGGCGCGAGCTGGTAGGAGACCTGTTCGGAAGTCGGCGCGGCCGAGTTTGCGTCGGCGACAGTCGGCGCCGGCATCGAGGCGACGGCTTCCCCGCGTTCGCCCTTGAAGACGACCGAGCCGTCTTCGGCCATCTCCGCCTGCAGACCCGAGGAGGCGGTTAGCTCGTAGCGGAAGCTCGAGGGGCTCGACGGCCCTTCGAGTTCAATCTCCTCCTTGAGACCCTCGGGGAGGGTGGTGTATTCGAAGCTGGCGTCAGCTTCGGGGCTTTCGTAGACGGCGGCGCCTTCAGTCACTTCGGCCGGTTCGGTTTCCGTCGCCAGCAGCCGCGAGCCGATCCACTGGTCGCCGATCGTGACCCGGGCGAGGCCTTCCTGCAGTTCGGAGGGAAGGCTGACTTCGACGGAGTTCGCCCCGTTGACGATCTCCCCGCCTTCACCTTCTTCCAGCCCTTCTTCGATCGGCTGCCATTCCCCTTCAGCGTCTTCGTAGTTGACGGGGGTGCCGTAGATTCGGGTTTCGAGCATCCCCGAGTGGAGTTCGTAGGTGTCGGACGTAGCAGTTCGTTTGTCGGGAAGTTCTTCGGCCCCGAGTGGCGTGGGCGCCTCCAAGGACGGTTCTGCTGATTCCTCATCACTTTGCGCGGAAGGCGCCAGAGGCACCGCGAAGAGTGCAAAAGCTGCAAAGAGCAAGGCAAAGAGCAGTCCGTACTTGAAGCGCAAGGTTCCTCCCACAGTCAGTTAGCCGAGATCGGAACCCGCGATACCGAGCGCGTACCGAGTGAGTGACGCGGTGACCCTACACGAACGAGACTCAACTTAAATACTTAAAACTACGAAAAATAAATTTGCGTACGCTGTAAGGTGCCGAACCGGAGCACGCATACTTTTCATTGGCTGGACACGGCATCACACTCTCAGCATCGAGGACGCATTCACCTGCTAGTCCTGTCGACGAAGTAGAAGAACTTCTCCCTCGATCCTTTCCCTCCATTGCTGGTGACGACTGGGGTGGCCTCTAGAACGCCGACCTCCGCCAGATGTCTGAGGTGGTAGCGGACGTTCGACTCGCGGAAACCATCGCCCACACCACGGAACACCTTGCCGAACTGCACTGCTGACAGCGGCTCGCCGATCCACAGGAGGGTTTCGACTATGGCCACCTTTAGGGGATGCACGAGATGCGGAAGAAACGGCTCCCATCCGGGAAATGGATAATCGCCAGTTGATTCCTTGCTACCGACGTCAGCCAACATCCCGCTCACGTTCTGCTTGCCGCGACCACTGTCGCCATTGCTCGCCACCCTCCCCCGGGGCGGATTCCTCAGCGAGTTCGATTAGGGCATCCAGGGGGAGCTCCAGTTCTCGGGCGACAACCCTCAAGGTCGCCCAGTCGGCGTCGAGTTCGCCCAGCTCGAGGTGCTGCATGTCGATCTCCCTGATCCCGAACTTCTCGGCGAGTTCGGCGCTGCTCATGCCAGCGCGCTCTCGAACCATCGAGATGGCCGTCCCCATACCTTGAAAGGAGGCGTCGTCTTCGGGAGTTCGAGGTCGCCGGGCCACGAGCTTCAGGAGAAGATCTGATCCAAGGTGGTCTCGCAGGCCTTCTCGATCGCCGCCAGCTCGTCAGAGGCGCTCACCGAGATTTAGGGCGATCAGCAGACCGACAACGGGATGGACCGGCAGGCCGTAAGTCGAGGAAGAAGTAGGTGAATTTGTCCTTCTTGCTCTCGGCGTGCGGGACGACTACGACAGCCTCAAGGACTCCCGCTTGTTGCATGGCCTTGCATTGAAATTCGGCCTGCCTTTCGGTGATCTTGGCGGCCTCAGCCAGCTCTCCCAGCGTCAGAGGTCGGCCGGCCTTCAGCAAAGCGTGGATGAACGCCAACTTCGAGGGGTGAAGTAGGCGTGGAGCAAGTTCTTCCCATACAAAGCGTTGCTGCTCTGTTGACGATTGTGAGGAGCCGGTGGACGATCTGCCCGAGTGCGGAGTCTGCGGAGTCTGCTTGTCGGTCGTTTCGATCTTCATTGGGGGCTAACGGCCTTCGACCTCTCCGGCCGGAATCAATCCGGCATCGCGCAGACACGCCAGGTGATACGCCACCTGGCTCACCGACACGTGTATGGACTGGCGGAGGTCATCGGCGAGAAGCTGTGCAACCAAGGGCCGCGCTTCATCTGTTGTGAACAGATCCAAGATTCTGAGTCGGATCGGGTTGCGCAGCGCCTGTTCCTGACTTCCCCTGTACCTCCGGTGACCACGTTCAAAGAAGTCCATCAAGCCTTCCGCGTTGTCCCTTTGCGTTTGCTGGGGATCGCTCCATCGAGAGCAAAACCCTTGCGCAGTCAAGCGCCCGAAGTGGTACGGGTCAACCGGACTTATGCAGAATTCTTGCGGGACTTCTCGGCGGTAACAAAAGAGAGGAAGGCGACGGTAAGTCGAACCGGCGACCAGCCGGCGCTCTTGCTCCGGCCCATACTCCGAAGAGCGACCTCGGCGACTTCGCGTTCAGCTCTCAGGGTGATCGCATTGACTTCTTTTATTCCCTCATCGTCAGTGATGAGGGGGAATCGGACCAGAACCCGATTGGGATGGCTATCGAAGGAACCCGCGGCGAAAGCATCGGCGAGTTCTCGGACCAAGAGTCGCGAGATCGCCACGCTCATCGTTTCCTTCTGTGAAGCCGGCAGCGCATCCCATTCATCCGCGTCGAAGGTGTATCGGGTTGCTCTGTACCGGAGCTGCTGCCGACCCCCTTTAGGACTCGCCTCCTTACCGATCAGTTCGACAGCAGCCTCTCTGGCGAGGACTGCAACGTCTTCATAGATGCGCTTGATGTCCTCGCCCAGGTCGTCGGCGAGTTCCTCGCACGTCCACGGCCGTTCGCCGAGCCGCAGAAAGATCGTATAGCGACGCTCGTGCCCGAGTGCCTTCAAGAGACGAGGCGTAAACGCCTGAATTGCGAGCGGCTTGTCAGCCATCCCACGCTCCTGCTCTTCGCTCATGCTCCGATAGTCCGCGGAAATCCGGACTTTTGAAGGGAGGTGATCGACGTGAAGATCGACGCGATTTCATCCGCGCTGCCCCTCATCGGGCAAACCAAGGGCACCTGAGCCCCAGGGCGGCCCCGCAGGCAACGCGGGGTCGCCTATACCTCTTCCGACCATTGCAAAAGCCTAGTGCCAGTCGTTCCAGGAGTCTGTGCCCACTTTAAATTCCCCAGACGCCCTCGGAACAGTTACAGAACCACGGTCACAGGGTTCCTCCGTTTTTCTGACGTTCCAGGTGGCGATCCGCACCGCCCGGAGGCTAGACCCCCTGCAGGGTGAACCGGACCCTGGTTCCGGGAGTGCCGGGCTCGAGCCAGATCCGGCCGCCGTGGGCTTCGACGATCGCCTTCGAGATCGCCAGACCGAGGCCGGCACCGTCCTCGCCGCGGCTGGCGTCGCCCCGGTAGAAGGCCTCGAAGACGCGCTCGCCGTCGGCGGCGGGGATGCCTTCACCGGAGTCGTCGACCTCGACTTCGACCCCCTTGCCGGCGGGTCGGGCCCGAACGGTGACGCTGCCGTCGGCGGGGGTGTGGCGGATCGCGTTCTGGATCAGGTTGAAGAGGACCCGCTGCACTTTCTCGGCGTTGGCCTGGGCGAGCAGGGCTTCGGCCGGCAGGTCGGCAGTGACCTCCACCCCCCGCTCCGCCCCCGCCGCGCGCATCGCCGCCACCGCCTCGTCGATCAGCCCCCGCAGCTCGACCTGGCGCATCGTCCAGGAGATGTCGCCGGCCTCGATCCGGGAGAGCTCGAAGAGGTCGTCGATCAGGCCGCTGAGGACGGCGACGTGGGTGCGGATCTCCTTCAGGTAGCGGTCGCGGGTCTCGCCGGTCGCGACCCCGTCGTCGATCGACTCGACCAGCAGGCGCAGCGAGGCGAGCGGCGTGCGCAGGTCGTGGGAGGCGGCGGCGACCAGGTTGCGGCGCGCCTCCTCGACTTCGCGGGCGGCCCGCTCCTCCATCGCCAGCCGCGCCGCCAGCGCACCGGCCAGGGCGATCCCGGCCGCCGCCAGCAGGGCGAGGACGATCTGCTCGGCCCCCATCCCATGGGGGACCGCGACCGCGGCGCCGCCGGCGAGGAAGGCGACGAGGGCGATCAGGAAGCCGCGCCTCACGGCTTGAACCTGTAGCCGACGCCCCACACGGTCTCGATGAAGCGGGGCTCGGCGGAGTCGTCGCCGAGCTTGGCGCGGAGGCGGCGGATGTGGACGGTGACGGTGCTGGTGTCGGTGAAGAAGGGGTATTCCCAGACCGCTTCCATCAGCTGGTCGCGGCTGAAGACGCGGCCGGGACGGGCGGCCAGGTAGGCGAGCAGGTCGAACTCGCGCTGGGTCAGCGAGAGCTCCTCGCCGTCGAGGAAGACGCGCCGGGTCGCCGGCTCCACCCGCAGCGTCCCGTGCTCGATCGGCGGCGCCCCCTCGTTCTCATCGGCCGGCGGCGAGATCCTGCGCATCACCGCCTCCACCCGCGCGACCAGCTCGGCCGGCGAGAACGGCTTGACGACGTAGTCGTCGGCGCCGTGGCGAAGGCCGACCAGGCGGTCGTTCTCCTCGCCACGGGCGGTCAGCAGGATCACCGCCACCCGCTTGCCGGGCCGCTCGTGCAGCCGGCGCATCACCTCGATCCCATCCAGCCCCGGCAGCATCAGGTCGAGGACGACGAGGTCGGGCCGGTGCAGGTCGGCGAGCCGCAGCGCCTCCGGCCCGTCCATCGCCTGCACGGTCTCGAAGCCGGCCCGCTCGAGGTAGCGGGCGACGATCTCGACGATCGTCGGCTCGTCGTCGACGACCAGCACGGTGCCGTTGTCCTCAGCGGCCATCGACCCGATTCTCGCCGCTGGGGCGGCGCTAGCCGAAGGTGAAGGCATAGCCCATCACCCCCGCTTCCGGCTCCAACCGCAGGACGTGGTGGCCGACGCGCGGCAGGTCGACGAGCTCGTAGAGACGCTGCGAGTCGACGGTGACGTCGGAGCCGTGGACGTCGGCGCCTGCCGCCGCTGCGTCGATCGGCTTTCCGTCGAGCAGGACTCTGACCTTGCGCGGCTTGCCGTCGGCGGTGCCCAGCACCAGGTAGACGTGGCGGGCGCCGAAGTTCAGGTCGAGCGAGCCGCCGGCCGCGGTGGCGGAGTGGAATTCCTCCCGCCAGGGGCCGCGGAGGGCGAATTCGTTCGGCGGCACGCGCGCCGGCGCCTTGAAGTCGTGCAGCCCCGGCGAGAGTTCGGGGTTGGTGAAGCGTTCGGCCCGGGCGACGCCGAGGTAGGTCTCCGGCGTCGTCACCCCGGCCGACGGTTCGATCCCGTTTGCGCCCGACATCCCCCGACCGACCCGGTCGCCGGCTTCGGCCAGCAGCTGCCGGATCACCTTCTCTTTCTCCCCGTATTCACCCTCGCCGAAGTGGACGTAGCGGACGTCGCCGCGGGCGTCGATGAAGTACTCGGCCGGCCAGTACTGGTTGCCGTAGGCGCTCCAGGTCTGCTGTTCGTTGTCCTGGACGACGGGATAGCGGATGCCGTTGCGCTCGATCGCTTCTTCGACGTTGCCGGCGTCGCGCTCGAACGGGAACTCGGGCGTGTGGACGCCGACGATCGTCAGGCCGTCCTTGCGATAGCGGGCATCCCAGGCCTTCAGGTAAGGCAGCGTGCGGATGCAGTTGATGCAGCTGTAGGTCCAGAAGTCGACGAGGACGACGCGGCCCCGCAGGCCTTGCAGCGTCAACGGGCGATCGCCCGGGGTGTTGAACCAGCGCTCGGTGCCGACGAATTCCGGCGCCTTGCCGAGCACCGGCAGGTCGAGGCTGCCGTCGGCGCCTTGGGCGGGCGCATCCCCGGTGGCTTCCGAGCCGACGCCGTGCCCGCCCCCGCGCAGGTCGACCAGAGCGCTTTTGGCCGAGGCGCTGTCCTCAAGCGCTTCGCTGGGGTTGACGAGGAAGCTCGGGAGATCGGTGGCGATCGCGTTCTGGAAACGGATGTCGTAGTTGCCGAGCATCGCCAGGCCGACCAGGACCATCACCCCGCCCATCGCGATCTGGAAGGCGGTGCCGCGACGGGCCAGGGGTGCGATCGCGCGGCGACCGCCGAGCATCAGGAAGTAGAGGACAACCGCGGAGCCGATCCCGTAGCTGAGCGCCACCGCGAGGCGGCCGGTGTTGAAGTCCTGTGAGGCGGAGACGGTGATCACGCCGGCGAGGATCGGGCCGGCACAGGGGGCGTAGACGAGCCCGAGGCTGAGGCCGATCAAGGTGCCCGACCAGAAGCCGTCGCCGCCGGTCTTCGGTCCGCCGCCGCGGGCGGCGAAGCGGCTGATCCAGGCCTCGACCCGCGCCGCCAGCGGCGGCGCCATCAGGGTCAGCCCGAAGGCGATCAGGACCGCGATCGCCAGCTTGCGCAGGAGGTCGTCCGGCAGCCCCAGCGCCGCGATCACGTAGACGAGCGCGACGGTGGCGAAAGTGAAGGAAAGCGCCAGCCCGGCGACGATCCCCAGCGGCCGGCGCCGTCCTCCCGTGGCTCCCGCCGAGAGCGCGATCGGCAGCACCGGCAGCACGCACGGCGAGAGCGCCGTTGCGGCGCCGGCGACGAATCCGAAGAGGATCAGCAATGCCATCGACCTTCACCTTTCCAGGTGGGGATTACGAGGAGATGACGAAGTTGGCTGCCCGCTAGCGGGCGGGCGGGGTGGCGGTGATGCCGCCTTCTTCGCGCCCGGCGACCGCAGCGGCGCGGCCGGCTTTCTCGCCGATCCCGAAGTGGGCGCAGATCGTCAGCTCGTGCTCGCGGCGGAGCGGCCGGGTCGGGTCGACTACGGGGGCGCTGCGGATCGCGTCGCCCTCCTGGGTGGCCCAGACGCCGAAGGGGGCGCCGGCGCAGTTGGCGAACGGGATGGCGACGACGCGGGCGCGACGACGACGGCCGAGGCGGGCGACCAGCCAGGCCGGCTCGCCGCTGTCGGCGTCGACGAAGATGCCCTGGACCTGGCCGACGTTGTCGCCGCCCAGCTCGGCCAGCTCGGCGCCGAGCCAGCTCATCGCCTCGGCCGCGCTTGGCCGCTTCGCCTCCTCAGGCATCGACGTGCTTCTCCAGCAGCTCGCTGGCGGCGGTCGCAGGATCGAGCTCGCGCCGCACCACCCGGTCCAGCAGCTCCGCCGTCGCCGGGTCCTCGGCGATCGTCGCTTCGAGGCGGCGACGCATCCGCGAGGTGGCAATCCCCAGCACCTCGCTGCGCAGGTTGCGGGCGCGGCGCTCGGCCAGCGTCCCCTGCTGCTCGATGAACTCGCGGTGCGCCTTGATCTGCACCGCCAGCTCGTCGACACCCTCGCCGCGGGCCGCCTCGGTACGCAGGATCGGCACCTTCCACCCCTCCGGGTCGTGGGAGAGCGCCAGCACGCCGCGGACCTCGCGGACCATCGTGTCGGTCATCGGGTGGTCGGCCTTGTTGACGACGATGATGTCGGGGATCTCCATCACCCCCGCCTTCAGCGCCTGGATCGAGTCGCCGGAGCCGGGCATCAGCGCCAACACGATCGTGTCGGCATGGTCGACGATGTCGATCTCCGCCTGGCCGACGCCGACGGTCTCGATCAGGACGTCGTCTTTGCCGGCGGCATCCATGATCAGCGCCACCTGCAGCGCCGCCTCGGAGAGGCCGCCGAGGGCGCCGCGCGAGGCCATCGAGCGAATGAAGACACCCGGGTCGAGGAAGTGCTCGGTGAGCCGGATCCGGTCGCCGAGCAGGGCGCCGCGGGTGAAGGGGCTCGAGGGGTCGATTGACAGCACGGCGACTTCGCGCTCGGCCTTGCGCAGCTCCGCCGTCAGCGCCCCGATCAGCGTGCTCTTGCCGACTCCGGGCGGGCCGGTGAAGCCGACGATGCGGGCGTTGCCGGTGCGCGGGTAGACCTCGCGGACGAGCTCCCAGCCGGCGGGGTCGTCGGACTCGATCAGCGTGATCGCCCGCGCCAGCGCCCGTTTTTCGCCGCTCAGCAGGCGCTCTGCCAGGGGCGCGGTTTTGGCGGCGTCGGGCAAGGGCGGTCCAGTCTAAGAGGCGGCCTTTAAAGTTGCCCCGCCGTGCTGCGCTTCCTGGCCCAGAATCGGATGCTCACCCCCCGCTACGCGCGGCTCCTCTGGCGCTACCTTTGGCGGCGGTTGCTGACGCCGGCAGGCCGGCGCTGGGTCTCCGACGGTCCCTTCTTCCTCGGCCGCGGCCTCGAACTGAAGATCGAGCCGCGCGGACAGGTGCGGTTCGGCCGCTTCGTCTGGATCGGCGACGGGACCAAGATCCGCTGCCACGAGGGGCGGGTCGAGATCGGCGCGAAGACGGTGATGGGTCAGGAGTGCACGATCTCCGCCTACCAGCGGGTGCGGATCGGCGAGCAGTGCGTGATCGCCGACCGGGCGATGTTCATCGACTTCGACCACGGCATCGTCGAGGTCGAGCGGCCGATCCGCCTGCAGGGCATCTACAAGCGCGACGTCGAGGTCGGCAACAACGTCTGGATCGGCTACGGCGCCTGCATCCTCCGCGGCGTCAGCGTCGGCGACAACTCGGTGATCGGGACCAACTCGGTGGTGACCAGGGACGTCCCCGCCAACGCGATCGTCGGCGGCGTGCCGGCGCGGATCATCCGCATGCGCGAGGCACCTGAGGATCTGCGCTGGCCGCGGCCGGTCGAGCCGGACCCCGACGCCTGGACGACGATGCAGCCACCGCAGGTGGGTTCGCCCGAGTAGCTGTCGCCTTCCTCTCGGATAGCGAGAGCAAAGCGACACGTCTCTTCGAGGGTCTTTGTCTGCAATTTTTCCGTCAGATTCGATGCCTATGGTTGGGTAGACAATGAGTTACTACCGAAACACTGCCCCCATGTCCCGTGACGGAAGACTTCGCTCGCAGGAGGTGGCGACCAGGTTCGGCCGCAACCTCTGGCGCTGCCGGCGGCGGGCCGCGCTCTCGCAGGAAGAGCTCGGAGCCCGCGCCGGACTCCACCGGACCGAGATCGGGATGCTCGAGCACGGCACCCGGCTCGCCCGGGTCGACACGCTGATGAAGCTCGCCGGCTCGCTCGACGTCCCGCCGGCCGAGCTGCTCAAGGGCATCCACTGGACGCCCGGGACCAGCAGCGAGGGCGGCTTCAGCATCAGCGAGCGGACGCTGGCGCACCGCTGCCGCGGCGACTGCGACTAGGCAGGGCGCGGAACTAGGGGAGCTTGGCGCCGGCGAGTTCGGCGTAGACCGCCGCCGTCTGCTCGGCGACGTCGCCCCAGTCGAAGCGGCGCAGGTGCTCGTAGGCTTCGGCGACCAGGCGGCGGCCGAGCTCGTCGTCGACGAGGACGCGGATCGCCACCTCGGCAAGCGCTTCCGGATCATGGGCGCGGAAGCGCAGGCCGGCCTCCTCGTGCGGGACGACCTCGCGCAGGCCGCCGGTGTCGGCGACGATGCAGGGGCAGCCGGAGGCCATCGCCTCCAGCGCCACCAGCCCGAACGGCTCGTAGATCGAGGGCACCACGGTGAGGTCGGAGATCCGGTAGAGCGAGTGGAGGACGTCGTCGCCGATCCAGCCGAGGAAGGTGCCGTGCTCCATCAGCCCCAGCTCCTGCGCCTGGCGCTTCAGTTCGGCCTCGTGGGTGCCCGAGCCGGCGACGAGGAAGCGGGTCCCCGGCGCCTCTTCCAGCACCCGCGGCATCGCCTCCAGCGCCAGCTGGAAACCCTTCTCGTAGACGAGGCGGCCGATCAGCAGGACCAGCTTCTCGTCGGGCGCCGCGAACTCGGATCGCAGCCGCGCCAGGTCCTCGGCCGGCTGGGCGGGCAGGTCGTCGGGATCGATCCCGTTCGGGATCACGGTCACCCGCTGCTCCTCGACGCCGAAGATGTCGGCGACCTGTTCGCGCATGTAGTGCGAGCAGGTGATGACCCGGTGGGAGCGGTTGGTGATCCAGCGCTCGACCCCGTGGATGTAGGTCTGCGGGTGCTTGTCGACCCAGCCCTGGTGGCGCCCGTACTCGGTCGCGTGGATCGTCGTGATCAGCGGCGCGTCGAAACGCTTGGCGAGGTGGTCGCAGGCGTTGGCGACGAGCCAGTCGTGACCGTGGACGAGGTCGAAGCTGTAGCGGTCGCCGAGCTCGACCCCCGCGGCGAGCATGTCGGAGTTCATCCGCTCGACCCAGGCGACGAACTCGCCGAGGTCGGTCGGCCGCTTCGGCTCACGGATGCGGTGGATGACAACCCCGCCCCGGCGCTCCTCGGCCGGCGACTCCTCCCCCCCGCGGGTCAGCACGTGGACCTCGACGTCGCGTTCGACCAGGGCCTCGGAGAGCTTGCGGACGTGGCGGGCGAGGCCGCCCTCGATCAGCGGCGGGTACTCCCAGGAAAGAATGAGGACGCGGGTCAAGTCGTGTCTCGGGCGGGGTGGCTGGTCAAGGCTCCAGGAGCGGCGCGACGCTGAGGTCGGGGGCAAGCGATCGCAGCCGGGGTTCGGTGGCGCGGCCGGAGTCTATGGCCTCCAACATCGCCCGGGCGTGGTCGGTGGCCCGTCCGTAGGCGTAGTCGCCGGCCTGCTTGCGCTGATCGAGAAACGCCCAGTCGCTCGCCTGCGTCGCCAGCAGCTCGCGGGCGGCGCGCTCCAAGGCGCCGCCGCGGAGACCGCCGGCCACCGCCCGCAGCAGGCGCAGCTCCATCCGCCGGTTGCCCCAGGCGAGGTCGGCCACCGCCGGCGAGTCCCACGTCCGCAGGTCCTTGCCCTCGCCCCAGGTCGCGGCGCGCAGCTGCCGCTCGACCGGCTCGTGCTCGGCCAGCGCGTGGGGGACGGTGAGCAGGCGGACGCCCGCGGCGGCGGCGCCATCCAGCACCGCCCGCAGCCAGATCGGCCCCTCCGACCACCAGTGGCCGAGCAGCTCGGTGTCGATCGCGAAGACGAGCAGGCCGCGACGACCGCGATGTTCGACGTAGGTGCGCAGGCGGGCGGCGGTGGCGGCCAGGAACTCCTCGGCCTGGCGGCGCGCGGCTGCCTCGGCGGCTACGGGGTCGTAGGCGCCGCCGCCGACCCGCCAGATGCGGATCCCGCGCAGGGATTTGCCGGCGAACTGGGCGTGGTCGGGATGCGACGGGAAGCCCTCGAGCGACCAGAGCCAGGCGATCGCCTCCCAGTCGATCGGCAGCGCCACCGGCCCCGCCTCCGTCCGCACCGGCGCCAGCGCGTCGAGCGGCTCGGTGTGGGCGCTCTGGTCGACGCAGAACCAGCGCACCCCCTCCCGCGCCAGCTCCCACTCCAGGCCCGGCTCGTACGCGCACTCCGGCAGCCAGAAGCCGCCGTCCCAGCCGAAGCGCCTCCGGTGCGAGCGGATGCCGGCGTCGAGCTGCAGCCGCAGCCCCTGCCGGGTCGCCAGCATCGGCAGGACGGCGTGGGTGGCAGCGGAGGCGGCGAGCGCGATCCGTCCCTCCGCCGCCGCCCGCTGGAAGGACGCCAGCGGGTCGCCGGCGGCGGCGTCGAGCAGCTCCAGCGCCCGGCGATAGCGGTCGCGCTCGCCTTCGCAGGCGGCGCGGCACTCCGCCGGCACCTGCTCGAGGTCGGCCTCGGCGGCGCCGATCCGCCACTCGACCAGGAAGCGGCGCAGCCGCTCGGCCGCCCCCGCGTCCTCGAGCTGGTCGGCCAGAACCGGCGTCACCGTCAGCGTCAGGTCCCGCGCCACCTCCAGGACCGGCAGGTAGGAGCGGATCACCGCGTCGAACAACCACTCCTCGCCGAAGGGGTAGGTCCCGAACCCCTCCACGTACGGCATGTGGCTGTGGAGGACGATCGCCAGATCGCCGACGCCCTCCCTGTCAGGGGGCACGGCAGACGGCGAGGAAGTCGAGGGCGCGGTCGAGGCCCTCCTCGCGCAGGCGGAAGTCGGAGGCGGCGATCGCAGGGGTGAAGCGGTCGTAGAAGGGCTTGGTCAGGCCGAGGCGCTTGTGGACCGGGTCCCAGCCGAGCTTGATCGCCAGCTCGTGGGCGCGCAGCTTGTGGGCGTGGAAGAGGCCGAGCACCTCGACCCGCTCGAAGTGCGCCTCGCAGAGCGCCCGGAACTCCTCGGCGCGGTACTCCTTCACGTGCCAGGGGTTGTCGGACTTCTCCGCCCCGGGAGGCGCCAGGGTCAGCAGGTTCGGGGTCGAGACGTAGGCGGTCCCCCCTGGCGCCAGCATCGATTTGAAGTGCTCGAGGATCGCACCGGGATCCTCGACGTGCTCGATCGTCTGCAGGAAGACGACGGCGTCGCAGGGCTCGGCGAAGCTCTCGACCAGGTCGCGCTCGTAGCGCAGGTTCGGTCGCCGGTAGCGCAGCCGCGCGTGCTCGTGCGCTTCCGGGTTGGCGTCGACGCCGACGACGCCGGCGGCGTTCCGCGCGAGCACGTCGGAGCCGTAGCCCTCGCCGCAGGCCATGTCGACCACCCGCTTCCCCTGCACCCGCTCGGCGATCCATTCGTAGACGACCAGGTGGCGCCGGAACCAGTAGTTCTCCTCCGGAACGTCGGGCAGCGTCCGCTCCCCCGTCAAGGGAAGCGGCGGCACTCCGGGCGGCTGGTTCTCCTGCAGGTAATGGCGCTCCACCGGACGGGACCGTATTGCAGATTCCGCATAGAGTTCCCGCCCGATGCCGGCCTCCCCCACCGCCACGCACGAGCACATCAAGGACGTCAACACCCGCTACCACGACGCGGCGGCGCACGAATACGACGCCAAGTGGGGCATCGACTTCGGCGAGGTCGGCCAGCGCCAGGTGCGGTTGAAGCTGATCAAGGCGCTCGGTGGGCAGAAGGGCCGCAGCTTCGGCGACGCGCTCGAGATCGGCTCGGGCACCGGCTACTTCTCGCTCAACCTGGTCCAGCTCGGGGTGATCGAGCGGCTGACCGCGACCGACATCTCGCCCGGGATGTTGGAACGGCTCGCCGGCACCGCCGAGGCGCTGGGGCTCGAGGACGTCACCACCGTCGTCACCGAGGCCGAGGTGCTGCCGTTCGAGGACGAGAGCTTCGACCTCGTCCTCGGCCACGCGGTCCTTCACCACATCCCCGATCTCGACAAGGCCTTCGCCGAATTCCGCCGCGTCCTGCGGCCGGGCGGGATGATCGCCTTCGCCGGCGAGCCCTCGCGCTACGGCGACACCCTGGCGGCGCTGCCGAAGCGGGCGGGGCTGGCGCTGGCACCGGTCTGGCGCCGCGCGGTCGGCGCCCGCGAACGTGCCGTCGCCGAGTACGAGCAGTCCGAGGGACACTCGCTGGAGGGCGAGGTCGACGTCCACGCCTTCGCCCCCGCCGACCTGCGCCGCCTGCTCCGCGACGCCGGCTTCGAGAAGCGCCACGTCGGCGGCGAGGAGCTGCTCTCCAACGCCTGGGGCTGGGGCCTGCGCACGGTCGAGTCGAGCGCCGAGCCCGAATCGATCTCCTTCGGCTGGCGCCGCTTCGCCTTCAAGAGCTACATCGCCCTGCAGAAGGTCGACACCCGCCTGCTCGAGCCCTACCTGCCGGCCGAGCTCTTCTACAACCTCCTCGTCTCCGCCCGCAAGCCGGCGTAAGCCGCTTATCGCCGCAGGCGTGGTGAGCGGTCGCGGGGTTCGCCGGGGACGCGGGCGCGGAAGATCTTGACCCGGTAGTCGAGGCCCTTGAGGCGGCGTTCGCCGACGTAGGAGTAGTCGAAACCGTCGCCGGCGGCTTCCTTGGTCGCCTCGTCGAGGACGACGCTGCCGGGGCGGGCGACGTTGGTGAGGCGGCTGGCGAGGTTGACGGCGCGGCCGTAGTAGTCGCCCGACTGCGGCAGGGTCGGGCCGCTGGCGATTCCGGCCCGCAGCCAGGGGAACTGCTGGCCTTCGGCCTCGGCGGCCTCGATCAGCGCCAGCGCCGCGGCGACCATCGGCTCCGGCTCGCTGGAGACGAGCATCACCTCGTCGCCGATCGTCTTCACCAGCCGCACCGGCGGCTCGGCCACGGCGGTCGCCATCTCCTCCAGCCGCCCGGCGACCAGGCCCAGCTCCTCGGGGGCGATTTCCTCGCCGAGGCGGGTGAACTCGACCAGGTCGGCGAAGCAGACGGTGAGCTCGACCGCGCCGCCGATCGCCCCCGAGGCGAGGTCGGTGGCACCGATCACGTCGCGGCGGATCTGTTCGAGCAGGTGCGACTGCAGGGCGTAGACGACGGTCGGGCCGACCAGCGGCAGCATGTAGTCGGCGGCGGCGACGAAGCGCTGGGCGACGTCGCGCTCGGTGTCCCCCGGCCGGATCAGCGTGCGGACGATCAGCTCGCGGTTGGCTTCGGCGATCCGCGCCGTCCCCATCCCGATCGTGCGGGCGACCTGCAGCAGCCCGTCCTCGGGCAGGCCGCTGTCGAGAAAGGCCTTGACCCGGCACGCCGCTTCGAGATCGGCCTCGGTGCCGCGCCGCTCGTCGGGGTCGGGATAGGGCACGCCGAGGGCGGAGCTGAAGCGCTGCAGGACGTCGAGCTCGAGCCCGGCCAGCTCGGCGACTTCGCGGGCGCTGTAGCGGGCGCCTTCGCCGGCCAGGGCGCGCTCGACCGGAAGCAGGCTCAACCGCCCGGCGGCGACCGCCTGCTTCAGCTCCTCGAGCGTGCAGCCCTCCCCCGCCAGCTGCTCGAGCAGTTGACGCCGGTCCTCGCGCGGCGCTCCCTCGAGGCCGTCGAGCAGCCCCTCGGCCTCGAAATCGATGTCAGGTCCCGCCGCCAAGGGGGCCATTCAAGCGTAGGCGACGGCGCCGCCGCGACGGGGGTCGCCGCCGCCGCTGAGCTCGCCGCTGCGGGGGTCGCGGGCGACCGCCTGGACGCCGCCGAAGAAGAGGTTGATCGCCGGCCACCGCGCCACCTGGACGCCGCGGGCCTCGATCCGCTGCAGCGCTTCGGGATCGATTCCCGGCTCGGCCTGGACGACCCCCTGCTCGAAGTGCAGCCGCGACGCCTCGATCGCGGCATCGACCGGAAAGCCCTGCTCGATCGCCCGCACCACCGTCTGCAGGATCGCCGAGCGGATCCGGTTGGAGCCGGCGCTGCCGAGCGCGAGGACGATCTCGCCGTCGCGCAGCACCACGGTCGGCGCCATCATCGACGGCACCCGCCGCCCAGGCGCAGTCAGGTGGAACCCGGCCGGGTTGAGGTCCTCCTCGCCGAGCATGTTGTTGAGGATCACCCCGGTCCCCGGCACCAGCACGCCGGAGCCGGACCCGTTGGAGCAGGTGACGCTGGCGCAGTTGCCGGCGGCGTCGAGGACCGAGATGTGGGTGGTCGAACCGAGCAGGTCGGCGGCGGCGAGATCGAGCCCGATCGGGTCGAGGAAGCCGACCTCCATCCCCTCCTCGTAGAGCGACTCGGCGAAGGCGAGGTCGCGGCGGTCGTTGGCCGCTTCCATCGCCGCGACCAGTTGCTCGGGGCCGCTGCGGGGGCCGAGTCGCTCGAGCAGCCCGAGGCAGTAGGAGATCAGGATGCCGCCCGATGACGGAGGCGGATTGGTGAGGACTTCGGTGCCGCGGAAGACGGTGTCGATCGGCTTGCGCTCGATCGGCTCGTAGGAGGCGAGGTCGCCGGGTCCGACGTAGCCGCCGTGGCCGACGACGAAGTCGCTGATCGTCCGCGCCAGCTCGCCGCGGTAGAAGGTCTCGGCGCCTTCCTCCGCGTAGCGTTCGAGCGTGTCCGCCAACTCCGGGAAGGCGAACAGATCGCCCTCCTCGAGCCGCCGCCCCCGGGGCGCGTACAGCTCCCGGGTGCCCGTCATCTGGTCGTGGATCGGCGCCAGGATCTCGAGGATGTAGGCCTGCTGCCGGTTGACCGGCGCCCCCTCGCGCGCATGCCGAATCCCGGGCTCGACCAGCTTCGCGAGCGGCACCGAGCCGAAGCGCTCGAGCGCGTGGGCGAGCCCGGCGGCCGTCCCCGGCACCCCGCAGGAGGCCGGGCCGACGTAGAACGTCTGCACGGTGTCGGCATCGAAGCGGACCGGCACCGGCACCAGCTCGGTCGTCCGCTCGATCCCGTCGAGGCCGGGTGCGGCGACGAAGAAGTCGATCAGCGTGGTCTCCCCCGCCTCGTGGACCATCATGTGGCCGCCGGCCCCGAAGCCGGTCAGCGGGCTCTCGACCGCGAAGGAGGCGAGCACCGCGCAGACCGCGGCGTCGACAGCGTTGCCACCTTCGCGCAGGACGGCGGCACCGGCCTCGGCGGTCAGCGGATGGCCGGCTGCGACGACCCCTCGCATGGGGGTTCGGGTCAGCTGGGGAGGAACTCTGGGACGTCGATGCCGAGCTCGCGCTCGCCGGAGCGGCCGCGGCGGGAGGCGCCGGCGTCTTTGGTGCGGCGGATCGTCGGCTCCTCGGCCCGGCGCGGCGGCGTCGCGCGACCGTCGAATCGGGTGGCGACGACGGTCACCCAGACCTGATCGCCGATCTCCTCGTCGACGTTGGCGCCGAAGATGATGTTGGCGTCGGGGTGGGCGGCCTCGCCGACCACCTTGGCGGCCTCGGAGACCTCGACCAGCGAGAGGTCGGAGCCGCCGGTGATCGAGAGCAGGATCGCCCGGGCACCCTCCATCGAGGTCTCGAGCAGCGGCGAGGAGATCGCTTTTTCGGCGGCTTCGATGGCGCGGCCGTCGCCGTGGGCCATGCCGATCCCGAGCAGCGCCCGGCCGGCGTCGGACATGATCGAGCGGACGTCGGCGAAGTCGAGGTTGATCACCGCGGGGAGCGTGACCAGGTCGGAGATCCCCTGGACGCCCTGGCGGAGGACGTCGTCGGCGACCTTGAAGGCCTCGACCATCGAGGTCTGCTGGTCGAGCACCTCGAGCAGGCGGTCGTTGGGGACGACGATCAGGGTGTCGACCTCGCCGGCGAGCTCTTCGATGCCCTTCTGGGCCTGGGTGCCGCGGCGGTTGCCCTCGAAGGTGAACGGCTTGGTGACGATTCCGACCGTGAGCGCACCGACCTCGCGGGCGAGGCGGGCGACGACCGGAGCGGCGCCCGAGCCGGTGCCGCCGCCGGCTCCGGCGGCGACGAAGACCATGTCGGAGCCCTTCAGAAGACGCTTGATCTTGTCCTGCTCCTCGAAGGCCGAGCGGTGGCCGACCTCGGGGTCGGCACCGGCGCCGAGACCGCGCGTCTGCTCGTCGCCGATGTGGACGGTGACGTCAGCGACGCACAGCTGCAAAGACTGAAGATCGGTGTTGACAGCCATGAACTCGACCCCGGGCACCCGCGCGTCGACCATCCGGTTGACCGCGTTGACGCCGGCCCCGCCGACGCCGACAACTTTGATCACCGGCTGGTGCGGCTCGCCGCTGCCGGGCGGCTCATAGGCCGGCTCATCGCGCCCGTAGCGTGGGTTTTCCGGCGTGTACGGCTCCCGCCGCGGTGCCGGCTCCTCGTTGAAGACCCTCTTCAGTCGCTCGGGAGCAGGCTCAGTCGAAGTCTCGATATCACCTGCATCTTGATCGAAGAAAGTGGGCGCCTCTTCGGCTTGAAGCGGAACGTCAACCGACTCCGCCTCTCCCGTGGGTGACGTCGTAGGGGGGACCGTCTCCTGCGTAGTTGCAGGAGACGGTGGGTCCCCTGCGGCGGCAGGACCCGCGTCCCTAGCGCTCTCGTCCTTTTTAGCCTCAGCAGGATCCTGGCGACCGTACCGCGGCGCCTCCGGCGGATCGATCGGCGCGTCCTCGGTCGTCGACCGGAACAGGTCGGACAGCGGGCCCTCGCGCATGCTTGCGCGCTTGTCACGGCGAGCCATGAGACAGAACCTCCTTCGCCAGCTCCCGGTAGTAGTTCGCAGCGCTCGAAGCTGAATCGTACTTGAGCACGCTGGCCCCTTTGACGGGAGCCTCGGCGAATTTGATCGCCTTTTTGATCCGGGACTGGAAGACGAGGTCGCCGAAGTTCTCCTCGAGGATTTCCACCGCCTCCTTGGCGTGGATCGTTCGCGAGTCCAGCATCGTCGGCAGGATGCCCTCGATCCGCACGTCGGGGTTGAGGTTCTCCTGGATCATCCGCAGGGTGTTCTGGAGCTGGACCAGACCGCGCATCGAGAGGTACTCGCACTGGACCGGGACGATCACTTTGTTCGCCGCGGTCAGCGCGTTGATGGTCAGCAGGCCGAGGCTCGGCGGGGTGTCGATGCAGACGAAGTCGTAGTCGCCGTGGACCTCTTTCAGCGCTTTCTCCAGCGAGCGCTCACGGCCGATCTTGGTGCTCATCGCGATCTCGGCGCCGGCCAGGTCGATCGAGGCGACGGCGATGTCGATCTCCCGCTTGACGATGATCTCGGAGATCGGCATGTCGTTGACGAGCACGTCGTAGAGGCTTTTCTCGACCTTGTCGGGGTCGATCCCCTGACTCATCGTCAGGTTCCCCTGCGGGTCGAGGTCGATGCAGAGCACCCGGTAGCCGGACTCGGCAAAGGCAACGGCGAGGTTCAAGGTCGTAGTCGTCTTCGCGACCCCACCCTTCTGATTGGCGAAAGCAATCACATCGGCCGTCTTAACCGGCTCCTCTTCAGCCTCTTTCTCCTTCAGGAAATCGAGGCGGGTAGGAGCCAAGAGATCCACAGCCTTGAGGCGCGCCGGCCCCTCTTCTTCGTCGTCATCTGCAGCGTTGAGAGCAGGCTCCTCGTTAATTACTGACGTCTCTGCCGTGGGTGACGTCGTAGGGGGGACCATCTCCTGCGCAGTTGCAGGAGATGGTGGGTCCCCTGCGTCGGCAGGATCCGCGGCCCACTCACCATCGTCCCTAGGATGATCAACGGAGCGCTCAGGCACCGCCGCTTCCATCTCCTGAAGGTCGTCGACGATCTGCCGCTCCTCCTGGATCTCGACGGGAGCAGGCTTCGGCTTCTTTCGGCTTAGAAATCCCATTGCGCGGATATTCGTATGGGACTCGGCTTTTCCTGCCGGCCACCGAAATTGCTAGGAATCAGTCAATCCCCGAACTCTTGGACAAGCGGCTCGTGATCGTCACCGGCAAGGGTGGCGTCGGCAAGACGACCGTCGCCGTGGCCCTCGGCCTGCGGGCGGCGAGCGAAGGCAAGCGGACGATCGTCTGCGAGGTCTCCTCCCAGGAGAACGCCTCGCGCATGTTCGAGCACACCGCCGTCGGCTTCCACGAGGTCGAGATGGAGGAGAACCTCTGGTCGATCTCGATCGACCCCGACGAGTCGATGCGCGAGTACGTGCTGCTGCAGTTGAAGGTGCGGGCGATGCGGGACATGCTCTTCCGCAGCCGCATCTTCAACTACCTCGCCGCGGCGACCCCGGGGCTGAAGGAGCTGGTGACGATCGGCAAGATCTGGGAGCTCGCCCAGCTCGACCGCAAGGTGAAGAAGGGTCGCAAGTACGACCTCGTGATCGTCGACGCGCCGGCGACCGGGCACGGGGTCGGCTTCCTGCAGACGCCGCGCACCTTCGCCTCGATCGCCCGGGTCGGCCCGATCCACTCGCAGGCCCAGCAGCTCGACCGCTTGATCACCGACCAGGAGAACACCGGCACCGCGATCGTCGCCCTGCCGGAGGAGATGCCGGTGAACGAGACGATGGCGCTGGAGCGCGACCTGCGTGACGAGGTCGGCGTCGCGGTCGACCGCGTCTACCTGAACGGCCTCTATCCAGAACGCTTCAAGAAGAGCGAGGCGGAGGCGCTGGCGCAGCTGGCCGAGAGCGAGAACGGGGCGGCGAAGGCGGCGGCGCGGGCGGCGCTCTCCGAGTACGGGCGGGCGAAAACGCAGCGCACGCAGCTGAGCCGGCTGAAAAAAGGCGTCGAGGCACCGGTGAAAACCCTGCCCTTCCTCTTCGAGCCAGAGCTCGACGTCGAGGCGGCGCGCAAGCTGGCGGGGAAGCTCGGCTGATGGCCTCGGTCGGCGAAGTCCTCGAGGGGAAGTCGATCTGCATCTGCGCCGGCTCCGGCGGCGTCGGCAAGACGACCACCTCGGCGGCGATCGCGCTGGGGATGGCGGCCCAGGGGCTGAAGGTCTGCGTGCTGACGATCGACCCGGCCAAGCGCCTGGCCGACTCGCTCGGCCTCGACGAGCTGGGGAACGAGGCGCGCCAGGTCGACCCGGCGCTGTTCGAGGCCCAGGGGGTGGAGATGAAGGGCGAGCTGTGGGCGATGATGCTCGACGCGAAGGCGACCTTCGACGAGCTGATCGCGCGGCAGGCGCCCGACGAGGAGTCCCGCGACCGCGTCCTCAACAACCGGATCTACCAGCAGATCTCCAGCGCCCTCGCCGGCTCGCAGGAGTACATGGCGATGGAGAAGCTGTTCGAGCTCCACACCGAAGGCGACTTCGATCTGCTGGTCCTCGACACGCCCCCAACCCGCAACGCCCTCGACTTCCTCGACGCGCCGAAACGGCTGACCCAGTTCATCGAGGGCAAATCGCTGCGCGTGTTCATGAAGCCGACCGGGTTGGCGGCGAAGGTGACCGGCCGCGGCGTCTCCGTCGCCCTCGGCGTCTTCAAGAAGCTGGTCGGCTTCGACCTGCTCGCCGACCTGGCCGAGTTCTTCAACGCCTTCAGCAGCATGGTCGACGGCTTCCAGGCGCGGGCCAAGCGCGTCAACAAACTGCTCGCCGACCCGGAGACCTGCTTCCTCGTCGTCTGCGGCCCCCAGGGCGAGCCGATCGACGAGGCCGTCTACTTCCACCGCAAACTGGTCGAGGCGAAGCTGCCCTTCGGCGGCGTCGTTGTCAACAAGGTCCACTACGCCGCCGACGAGCTCAGCGGCGAGGTCGAGGGCCTTCCCGACGCCCTCGCCGAGAAGCTCGGGGACGCCGCCCTCGCCAAACGGGTCGCCGACAACTTCGCCGACTACCAGGCCCTCGCCGAGCGCGACTCCCGCAACATCGACCACCTCGCCGGCGAGCTCCGCACCAGCTGCGTCATCCGCGTCCCTTACCTGGACGAGGACGTCCACGACCTCGCCGGCCTCTCCCAGATCGACCGCTACCTCTTCGCCACCGCCGAGGAGCGGGTCGAGATGGCTGCGGGCCGGGCCTAGCTCTCTAGCGGGCGTGGCGCGAGTACTCGAACTCGAGGTGCGAGACATCCCAGTCGGCGTCCTCGGGGACCGGGAAGAGGTGGCGCACGCGGGGGGTGTCGATCCGCTCGCGGTGCTGGATGTCGCGGTCGGAGTCGGCCGGCCAGTCGATCGTTTCGCCCTCGCGGGAGTCGGTGACCTCCTCGAGCCACGGGGTGGCCGTGATCCTGATCTCTTCTTCGGCCGGGACGGGCTCCATGATGCGGGTCTCCTGCTCCACGTACTCCTCCTCCGCTAGTTCGTCGACGGGCAGCTGAAGTTCGGCTGAGGGCTCGGGCTCGACGGCTTCGATCGAGATCTCCTCGTGTTCGGGCTCGGGCACGTAGTCCGGCTCGACCGTGAGCTCGGGCTCCTCCTCGACGGGCGGCTGCGACGGGACCGAGACGGTGATCTCGGCGTCGCCGGCTTCCAGCCCGTTGACGATCAGGGTCTCGTCGGCGGTCGTGCTGAGGTCGCTGCCAAGCTCGCCCAGGGCCGCCTGGCGCAGCAGCTTGCGGGTCCCCTCCTCCATCCAGGTCGCGAGCTCGACGGCGCGTTCGATCGGCAGACCGTTCATCATCGCCCGCTCGAGCTCGAGCACGTCCTCGACCCGCTCGCGCGCCTGCAACCGGTCCATCGTCTCGTCCTCGATCAGGGCGGCGGCGCGCAGGGGCAGCGAGGCGCCGACCGGGCCGTGCCCCTCGAGCACCGCGCGCATCGCCAGCAGGTGGTCGCTCAGCCCCTCGAGCGCGGTCGGGCGCTCGCAGCCCATCTCGAAGCGGCCCACCGCCCAGCTGAGGGCGCTGTCGGGGTCGGGTCGGGCCTCCAGCTCGGCGGCGAACTCGATCAGCTCCGCGGCCTCGGTCTCGCCCAGGCGGTAGCCGCCGGGACGGGTCGAGGGGGCGCCGGTGGCAATCCGCCGCCAGCAGCCCTCCCCGGTCGGGGCGAAGGCGTAGGGGCCGAGGCCGATCCCGCCGCCCTTGAACATCCTCATCACGCTGACCAGCTCGCGCAGCTGCATCAAAGCTCCCTCGGCGCCGTCGGCGTCCTGCTCGGCGACCGCCAGGTACTGCGGCTCCCAGGCGGCGCGACCCATGCCCTCGCTGCGCATCGCGTCGACCGGCGCCTCGATCGAGTCGGCGCGGACGATGCGGACGTCGTGCGGCAGCTGCAGGCGCTGCATCGACATCCGCAGCCCGACCAGCGGGACGATCAGGACGTCGGCCTCGTCGGCGTCGCGGGATTCGGCGTCGAGCGTCGCCAAGGCGCCCTCCAGCCGCTCGCGGTCGAGCGAAAAGCCGGCGGATCCCTCCCAAAGCGATGCGAAGAACGTGGTCAGCATCAGCTCGGCGCGGGCGGCCGGATCGGCGGGCACCGCTTCGCCGCGGCTCTCCAGATAGGGAGCGGCGACGCCGGCTTCGACCGTGGCCTCGCGGGCGGCGGGAAAGCTCGGCAGCGAGCGCAGCTCCTCGGCGTGCTCGAGCACGTAGCGGCCGGTCATCGGCACGTAGCTGTAGAAGGCGGACTCGTCGGCCGAATCGGCGGCAACGTCGAAGGGGATCTCCTCCCCCATCGCGACCAGCGAGCTGAAGCGCCCGGCGGCCTCGGTGGCGAGCCGCTTGATCGATTCGTTCAGGAGGAAGTCACGCACACCGCAGGCTTCCGCCCTCCGGCAAGGGCTCCTGCGCTTGCAACACGGCTTGCAGCTCGAGCTATGCGAGGTTTGATTTACAATTATGCCCCTGCTGACCTTACACAGAGACCGGTATTTTCTTATAATTATGCCGTTATACTTCTTATAAACATGTCCCCCAACTCTCCCTACAAATCTCGTGTTGCCGATGCAGAGCTGCGGAGGCGACTCGAAAGCAGCGGCGCCATCCTCATCGAGGGCCCGAAGGCCTGCGGCAAGACCGAGACCGCCCGGCAGGTAGCGGCGACCGAGGTGCTGCTGGACGTGGACGAGAGGGCTCGCGCCGCAGTTGCCCTCGACCCCAGCCTGATACTTCCCGGCGATACGCCCCGGCTGATCGACGAGTGGCAGGTGGAGCCACGTATCTGGAACCACGTGCGCCGGGCCGTCGACGAGCGAAGGCAGCCCGGTCAGTTCATTCTCGCCGGATCCGCGGTGCCGGCAGACGACGTCACCCGTCACTCCGGGGCCGGCCGGATTAGCCGCCTGCGCATGCGGCCGATGTCGCTGTTCGAGTCGGGGTTGAGCGACGGGTCGGTCTCTCTTCGCGAGTTGATGGCCGGAGGCAAGGCGAGCTCGAGCAACAGCATCGAGCTGGCAGAGATGGCCGAAGCGGTGACTCGCGGTGGCTGGCCCGCGCTGCAGGAAATGACGATCGAGGCGGCAATGGACAGTTCGGCCGCCTACCTGGAAGAGGTGAGCCGCACCGACATCAACCGGGTCGACGGCGGCCGTCGAGATCCGGAGCGCGTGCGCCGCCTTCTGCGCAGCCTCGCCCGCAACGTTGCCACCCATGTCGCGATCGCCACTCTGGCCGCCGATTCAGCCGATGACGGCGACGCGCCCCTGAAGCAGCAAACCGTCTCTGACTACCTGTCGGCGCTGGAGCGCCTCTTCGTCATCGAGGATCAGCCTCCCTGGGGACCGCACCTACGTTCCCGCTCGATCCTCCGCAAGTCGCCGAAGCGCCATTTCGTCGACCCCTCGCTAGCCGCCGCCGCACTCGGAGCAGATGCGGCCGCCCTCCTGCGCGACCTCAACCTGTTCGGCTTCCTCTTCGAGTCCTTGGTCGTACGCGACCTTCGCGTCTACTCCCAGCCGCTGAGAGGCGAAGTCAGGCAGTTCCGGGACAACAAGGGCCTCGAGATCGACGCAGTCGTCGAAACCGACGCCGGCTGGGCAGCCTTTGAGGTGAAGCTCGGCGGCCCCGCCGCAATCGACGAAGCCGCCGCCAGCCTGCTCAAGTTCGCCCGCGAAGTTGACCCCGAGCGGAGCGGCGAGTCCTCAGCGCTCGGCGTCATCGTCGCCGGCGGGTACGGCTACACGCGAGAAGATGGCGTCCAGGTGATCCCGATCACGGCGCTGGGGCCCTGAGCGTCTCGATCAGACAGCTGCCGGCTGGCGATCGGCCGCATCTCCCAGCAGCCAGCGCATCCCGTAGGAGCGCATGTCCTCGACCAGGGGGACCAGCGCCTTGCCCTTCGCCGTCAGCGCGTACTCGACCCGCGGCGGCACCTCCGGGTAGGTATGGCGCTCGACGATCCCCTCGTCCTCCAGCGCCCGCAACCGCAGCGACAACGTGCGGGGACTGATCCCCTCCAGCGAGCGCTCGAGCTCGCAGAACCGCGCGCTCCCCTCGGCCAGGTCCCGGATCAGCAGCAGCGTCCACTTGCCGCAGACGACTTCGGCGGTCTTACAGACGGGGCAGGTGGAGTTGCTCTCGGCGCTCATGATCCAAAGCGAGGGCTAGTGGCATTTGCCTCGCTTCAACAAGTGTAGCGCCATAGCTTCACAAACTGAAGTTTTGGTCAAAGCGTGCTGTGCTCAGGAATGACCGCGCAGGACCGGCTCGACCTTGAGGATGTTGAGCTTGATCCGGACCTTGCCTTCGCCGAGGACAAAGGTCATCGGCATCCCGGTTTCGACTTCGAGCAGCTGGCACTTGGTTTCGCCCGAAAGGCATTTGGCTTCGCCGAAGACGGAGGTGACGGCGTCGGAGACGAGCAGCAGCGGGTTCCGGGTCTTCGGGCTGATCCCCATGTAGGTGACGGCCTGCTCCTTTTCGCCCGGCAGGGGCGCGGGCGGCAGGATTTCCGTCCGAGTCTGCGTTTTCTTCGTCGTCTTGTGGCTTTCGGGGTCTTCCTCGGTGCGAGTCAACTTGACGTCGACCGCGAAGCTGTAGAGGTTGATCTGTTCGGGCTGCCCCCCCTGAGCGCCGCCCTTTCCGCCGCCTTCCCCCCCACCGGGAACTACGACTTCGGTTTCGGTCTTGGTGGTGGTGTCGCCCCCGGAAGACTTGGTCGTTTCCTTGGTCACGGTGGTAGCGCTGGAAGTCGACGTGGTCGTCACTGCGCTTTCTTCGAAGCCGTTGTCGCCGGGAGCCCCCAGCTGTGCGCCCGACAGGTCAGTCTCGCTTGAAGGCTGCTTGAACGGGTCGGTAGGGGTTCGCCCGCGCAACCGCTTGCGGTAGTCGCGAATCCCGGGAGTCGCCCGCACCACCGTCAAGGCGGAGGCGCTGGCACCGGCCGGCTGCGGCGCCGGCTTCACGGTCACCGGCTTCGGCTCCGACCCGTTGGAGAGCAGGAACGGGACGGCGACGATCGCAACCAGGACCAAGGCCACCAGAGGCAGCAGTCGCCGGTCGCGCAGGTCATCGTAGAGGTCCCTGGCGAACGCAGGCACCTTCAGCTCCGGCATCTTCAGGTCGGGACCTTTGATCTTCTTCATGGCGTCGTTTCGGTGGTCGCGGAGGTCAGTTCGGTTTCGGGTCCGGCAGGCGAGGCACCCGCGGTCAGGCTTTCGCCGGGCGGGGTGAGGAAGGTGGCGACGGAGAAGGTGGCCAGCAGCTTCGAGCCGCCTCCTTCCGCTTCCGTCGGGGTCAGGGAGAAGCTGTTGACGGTGATCAGCCTCCCGTTCACGGCGACGTTCTGGTTCGAGGTCTTGACCAACTTGTCGAGCCCTTCGATGAACCTGGCGATCTGGAAGAAGTCACCTTCGAAGGTAAGTTCGTAGGGCATCACCGCAAGGCCGGCGGGACCGATCGACGCACCCAGCGGCAGCAGCGCCACTTCGGCCTCGGTCGGGCTGGTGAACCCGCCTCCGGCTGCTTCGGGTTCTTCGCCTTCACCGGAGCCGCTGCTCAGGGTCAGGTTCTGGAAGTGGACCTTGGACTTCGCGGCAAGGTGGCTCAGCTGCACGAGCAGCGAGGGGGTTTCGTCCCCGCCCGGGACCGCCTTGCCGAGGACGACCAGCCGCTGGTACTCGCGCGGGAAGGCGCGGCGCGCCGCGACGGCGCTCTGCGCTTCGGAGCGGTGCTGGGAGAGCGAGAACTCCAGCGTGTGGATGCGCCCGTCCAGCTTCTGCGCTTCTTCGCGCTTGGGGCTGAGGAGGAGGAACCAGAACGCGGCCGCCAGGGCGGCGACGACGACCATCGTTCCCACCATCAGATTGGTGGTCTTCTTCGTCTGAGCTTTCACCTCAGCCGCCTTCTTCCGTTCCTTCTTCTTCGCCTTCGCCGGCGGCTTCTTCGCCTTCGGCTTCGGCTTCCGGCGCCGCTTCTGCCCCTTCGACCGGGATCAACGGGGCAGCGTCGAAGGCGACCACGAGCTTGAACTGGGTTTTCCCTTCGCAGCCGGTGCCGCCTCCCGAGGAGCCTTCTTCGACGTTCGAGGATTCAAGCCCGACGCGGGTGACGCCGTCGATGTCCTTGAGTGCGGTGATGAAGGTCGCCACCGCGTCCTGGCTGCTGGTGCAGCCTTCGAGTTCAAGCGAGGGGCCGAGCACGCCCTTGGCCGCTTCGCCGCCTTCGCCGAGGCTGGCGCTGGCGGCAAGGTTCGTCAGGGTGACGTCGCCGGGCAGGACCAAGCCGAGTTCGCGCATTACCCGCGGCCAGTCGAAGCGGCTGTCGGCGAGGCTGGTCACCGTCTGCACCCGCTGTTCGGCCGCGGCCTGGAACTGGACGTAGGGGGCGAGGCTTTCGGCCCGGGCTTTGGCCAGGGCGTCTTCGCGCTGCAGCGTCTTCACTTCGCTCTTCTTTTCGGAGACTTCGTTGCCGGCGAGGACGAGCAGGGTGACGCCGAGCAGCGCCAGGGCCAGGGCCCCGACGACGATGTAGGCGAGGGGGCCGGTGCGCAGCGGGGCGTGGTCGCCGCGGCGAAGCTCGGAGGGAATCAGGTTGACGGCGCGCATCTCAGCTCTCCAAGGCGAGGCCGTAGGAGAGGGCGAGACGGGCGGCGGCGGCGTCCTCGTAACCGGCGAGCGCCGGCGGGCGCACGAGCTGGATCGGCAGGCCGAGCCGCTCCTCGGTCTGCTGGGCAAGGCCGGGGATGGCGCTGCCGGCGCCGCTGAGGGCGATCGCCCGGACCGGCACCGCCGCCTCCTGGGCGCCGTAGTAGTCGAGCGAGAGGCGCAGCTCGTCGAGCAGGGTTCCGAGGCCGTCCTCGAGGGCCCTCCGCGCCTCCGCCACCGTCTCCGGATCGCCTTCGATCGTCTCCAGCGGACGGCCGAGGCCGACGTGGGTGAGCCACTGGAAGGCGTGTTCGCGGGTGAGCCCGCGGGCGGCGCCCAGGCTGGCCGAGATCTCCTCGAGGCCGACGTGGGAGACGCGGGTGAAGAGGCAGGAGCGGCCGCGGGCGACGGCGAGGTTGGTGGCGTCGCCGAGGTTGCAGTAGAGGACCGCCTCGCTCGGCTTCTGGCCCGGCTCGGCTTCGCCGGCCAAGGCGGCGTCGGCGAGGGCCCGGATCATCGCGAAGGCCGAGAGATCGATTCCCACCGGCTCGAGCCCGGCGCGGCGAACCGGCTCCAGGAAGGAGGCGATCATCTCCCGCCGGGCGGCAACGACGACCACGTCGACCTGCGGTGCGCTCCCTTCCTCCCCGGCTACCCCGCCGACCACCTGGTGCTCGAGCACCGCTTGGTCGAGCGGCATCGGGATCTGCTCCTGAGCCTGGAAGCGGACCGCCGCCTCCATCTCTTTCGGGTCCTCGATCGCGGGCAGGCGCAGGGTGCGGACGATCACCTGCTGATTGCCGATCCCGAGCCGCACCCGCTTCGAGATCTTGTTCCTGGCGAAGAGCTCCTTCAGCGAATCGGCGAGCGCATCTGAGTCGACCACCTCGCCGTCGTGGAAGACGTCGGGCGGCAGCGGGGCGATGGCGGACCCCTTGACCTGGATCGCGCCGTTGACCTCGACCTCGGTCGCGGCGACGCTGCCGGCTTCGATGTCGAGGCCGGCAACGGCGGACGGTTTCTTTTTTCTCGTCAGGGTGAGTTCCATGGCTGGCGAAGGCCGTCGATGACGCGGCCGCACTGACCCAATCGACAGAAACGGCCTCGACCTTTCGTCCTGCAAGTACTTATTTCTGGGAAAACCTGGACGGCACTACGAGAAGGTGCCGAGGTAGAGGTCGACCAGCTGGTCGCCCAGCAGCAGGCCGACGACCCCGCCGAAGGCGAGGAAAGGTCCGAAGGGGATCGCCTGCTTGCGGGCGGAAACGCCCCGGCTTGCCATCACCGCCAACCCGACCACCGAGCCGGCGATCAGCGCGACCAGGATCGCCGGAGCGACGCTGCGGCCGAGGAAGAGCCCCATCGTCGCCGCCAGCTTGACGTCGCCGAGACCCATGCCGCGCGGATAGGCGAGCGCGACGAGGAAGAAGAGACCGCCCGCCGCCGCGGCGGCGATCGCCCGTTCCGGCAGGCTGGAGGGATCGAAGAGGACGACGATCGCGAGCCCGATCGCCGCGGCCACGGCGAGGACTTTGTTGGGAATGATCCGCCGCTCGAGGTCGGTGAGCGTCACCGCCACCAGCATCGTCACGAAGACGAGCCCGAGGGCGAGCTCGGTCGGGTCGTCCCAGAGCACGAGGACGGTGGCGGCGTAGAGGGCTCCGAGCGCCAGCTCGGTGAGGGGGTATCGAGCCGAGATCGCTTTCCCGCAGCAGCGGGCGCGGCCGCGCAGGAAGGCCCAGGAGAAGACCGGGACGTTGTCGTATGCGGCGATCTGCACCCCGCACCCGGGGCAGCGCGAGCGCGGTCCGACCACCGATTCCCCCCGCGGCACCCGGTGGGCGACGACGGTGACGAAGCTGCCGGCGATCAGCCCGGCGAACAGGGCCATCAGAGCAGCCGCGGCCACGGCCTAACCTTCTCCTTCGATCGGGGTGGTGGTGTCGACCTCGAGCCGGGACGCGTAGTCCGGGTGGTCGTACATGATCTGCAGCCCTTCGGCCGGGGTCGTCCCAGCGTCGACGCTGAGAGCGAGGCCGAGCCGTTCGTCTTTGGCAACTTCCTGTGAGCCGGAGATTTTCATCGTCAGCCTCAACTTGGTCCATGCGGTTCGCGGCCAGGAGCCGGTTCCCTGCGAGGAGTAGGTCCAGTAGAGCTGGCTGTTTTCCGCGTTCCGGAAACGTTCGTCGCTTTTTTCGTCTGCGCTCCGTTTGAAGAGGAAGGCGCAAACGGTTCCCGGATAGCTCGCTTCGCCGAGCGTGCGCGAATAAAACTCGAGGGTGACGGTGCCGCTGAGCTTGAACGGCTGCGTCATCTTGTCGGTCACCCAGCGATGCATCTTCGCCTCCGGGTGGACGCTGCTTTTCGGCGGGAAGTTGCAACCCGCGGAGTCGTCGTGGAGCAGCTGCAGCCCCTGGTCCGTACCCGTCGGCGGCTCCAGGTAGGTGTCACTCGAATAGTCGTAGAGGGGCGGGTTCGATTCGTCTTCGGGATCGGGGTCCGGCGGCGAGGCTCGCAGCAGGGTGTCGGGTGCCCCCGCGACGGTCTGACCGGTCCTCGGGCCGCTGGCGCAGGTACCGAGCGTGTTGTGGAGGAGGTGGTCGCCGGTGATCGCCTGTCTTGGGGTAGTGCCGCTGGCCGAGCAGGGGGTGTCGGAGAGATAGAACTGCTGGGCGGTCACGGCTTTGCCGGAGCTCTGCCCCCCGGTCTGGTCTTCTTTCAATTCTTTTTCCAGTTCTTCTTCTTCCTGTTTGCCGCCGCCGCCGCGGCCGCCGCCGCCCGGTTCGTTCCCCTGGGTGGTGCGCTGCGCCCTGGCATCGGGGTTGACGACCTGCGACTGAACTTCGACGTAGTTGTGTTCGAAGCTCTCGTTGCCGCCGGTGTCGATCTGGGCGGCGACGATGATCTGCTTGTAGTCCTGGTTGCCTGGGCAGAAGTCTTCCGCCAAATTCGTCGCGCTTTCGGGACAGGTGGGGTCGTTGCGCCAGACGATGTAGCGGTAGAGCTTGCCGCTGACGTTTCCCTCTTTGAAGCGGATCGGACCGGGCTTGACGTTGCCGACGACTTGGCCGCCGCCGTATAGAGGCCGTTCGTTGACAACCATTTCCGCTTTTTCGCTGAGCGGATCCCGCTTCACGTAGAAGCTGGCTTCGGAGACCCGGTGATTCGGGTTCAGGGGTAGAGGGTTGTATTCGGGGCGTCTGTCAAGGCCAAGTTCGTCATAGGGGATCGAGTGCAGCTTCTCGATCTCTTCCTGGGCCTTGTCGATGGCAACCTGCGTCGCCTGCGCCCTCTGGGCGTTGCGGGTCGCCGCCGCCAGCACCCCGAACACGGCCATCGCCGCCAGGACGAGGATCACCGAGGCGACCAGAACCTCGATCAGGGTGAATCCGTCCTCGCGGGGGGCTTTTCGCTCCTGGCTGTCGAACCGGGCGATGAGCATCAGCCGAAGGTTTCCGTCCGCAGGGTGGCGCCGTCGGAGATCGTCAGGATCCCGGGGCCGTCTGGGTTTTCCACCGCGAGGTCGACCCCGACATAGGTTGGCGGCCCTTCACCGGTCCGCGGCGCCCCGCACTTGCTGGGGTCGGTTTCAGTGCTGGGGACGAAGCAGAACACGCTCGTGCTCTGAATGCCGGTGAGGGCGATGGTGGCGGTCCCGACTTCCACCCCGCTTTCGGTGGCTTCGCTGCGGGTGCAGTTGGCACCGACGCAGCGGTAGGTGACCCGGCACTGGGGTCGCTGCACGTTGGGGCTTGCTTTCGTGGTGCCGCCGCAGGTGGTCCGCTGCGTCCTGGTCAGCAGTTCGACTTCGGTCGGCGTCGCCTTTTCCACTTTCACCGCCCGCCGGATCTCCCGCACCACGCGCTCGAGCTGGTAGCGGGCGGTGGTCACGTTTTCCGCCTTGCGGCTGAGCCCGGGCTGGTCTTTGACAGCGCTGATCAGCATCGCGCAGGCGGCACCGACGATGATCACGCTCATCAGCGCCGCGACCAGCATCTCGATCAGGGTCAGGCCGGACTCGTCGCCGAGGGGGACCCGCCGGCGGCGCAGGCGCTTCATCGCGGCACCACCTTGAAGCTGCGCTTGACCGGAGCCGGCTCGACTTCGCCGGCGCCGTTGACTCCCTCGATCGCGAGGACGTGCTTGCCGCGGCTCAACTTCTTCAGCCTCAACGGCGAACCGCAGGCGCGCCAGGCCTTGCGGTCGACCTTGCACTTGAAGCTCGTACCCGCCTGCCCGGTGGCGTCGACAAAGCGGAAGACGGGACTGCGCGAGTGCGTCTTCGAGGCCGGGGCGAAGGTGATCCGGGTGCGCGGGGTGAGGTAGGTCTGCCCCGGTCGCGGGGGCGCAGGCGGCAGGTCAACCGAGGTCGCTTGTGGGATGAAGGGTCCGCTGCTGTTTTCCACCACGTCTTCGACTTCGTTGCCTCCACCGCCGCCGCCACCGGGTTCTTCGGGAGCCTGGACGTAGGAGACCGGCTGCGAGCAGGCGGAGACGAAGCCTTCGGCTTCGGCCGTGGCCCGGAAGGTGGTCAGCGAGCTCGTCGCGACGCTGACGGCGAGGCCCGGGCTCAGCAGCTCCGCCGCGGTTCCGGTCGCCACCGGTTCCCCCGAGCAGTCTTCGCTCTTGTAGAGCTTGACCGAGGAGCCGCCGGCCGCTTCGCCGAGCACCCGCGGGGTGGTGCTCGCGCCGGGAGACCCCGGCGCGGTGCCGGTGAGAGTCGGCGGTTCGGGGCCCAGTTCCAGATTCGGATCGTTCCCCTGCGAGACCAGCCGCGTCACTTCTTCGCCGGGGCCGTTGCCGAGGAAGCGTTCGTAGACGTCAGCTTCTTTGTCGCCGTCTTCGAGGGTGAACCGCTCGACCGTCTTGAAGAAGACGTGCAGCCCGTTCTGCGAGGTGCCCGAGAAGCTGGCGCCGCAGTTGCCCTTCTTCAGCGGGCAGTAGCTGGGCGCGATCGTGATCAGGCTGGTGGTGCCGGAGCCGAGGTTGCGGGTGTAGATGTCGTCTTCTTCGTCGTCGTCGCCGCTGAGGATGCCCTCGGCAGTGGTGTAGGCGACGACGGAGGCGTCGGCCGAGGCTTCGTTGAAGCGGGCGTCGAAGGGGCCGTTCCAGCAGGACGGGCAGCTCGCTTCACCCCTGCTGATCAACACCGGGGCGCCGCCGCCAACGTTCTGGCGGTAGATGTCGACGGCGGTGTCCGTATCGGCGGCAACGAGTTTTTCGGCGCTGCTGAAGATCACCTCGGTCGAATCGGCGCTGGCGGCCTCGAAGCTGGCACCGCAGAGGCCCGAGCAGGAGGCGGGAGTGACGAGGCCGATGCTGCCGCCGGTCCACTCGTAGACGTCGTTGGCTTCGTCGTCGTCGCTTCCGTCCAGCCCCTCGGCCGTGGTGAAGAAGACGTGGGCGCCGTCGGCCGAGTTGGCCGCGAAGCTGGCGGTGACTTCACCCGAGCCGCCGGAGACGAGGAAGGTCGGTCCGCCCGGCAGGTCGCGGGCGTAGACGTCGGTCGCAGCGTCGGTATCGGCCCCGACGAGCTTTTCTTCGATGCTGAAGAAGACCCGGGTGCCGGTGCTCGAGGCGCCGTCGAAGATCGGCACCGCGCCGCCGTTGCCGCAGCCGGCGCACTCGCCGCTGGAGACGAGGTAGGTCTTGCCGGTCTGGATGTCGCGGGCGTAGATGTCGGGAGCTCCGTCGGTGTCGGCCGCCGCCAGGCGCTCGGCGGTGACGAAGTAGGCGTAGCGGCCGTCGGCGGAGATCCCGCGCCGTTCGACTTCGAAAGCGCCGTTGCCGCAAGCGGGGGCGCAGGTCGATTCCCCGCGGGAGACGAGGACGGTTTCGCCGCCGCCTCCGAGGTTGCGCAGGTAGAGGTCGGTGGAGTTGTCGGTGTCGAGGGTGGAGAGCCGTTCTTTGGTTTCGAAGAAGACCTTGTCCCCCGCCTCGGTGGCATTGGCGAAGGTGGCCGCCTGGGTGCCGTTGCCGCAGCCCGGCGCGCAGGCTGCTTCGCCCTGGGTTACGAGCGCGGTGGTCCCGCTGTCGAGGTCGCGCATGTAGACGTCCGTCTCGAGGTCGGTGTCCTCGGGTACCAGCCGCTCTTCGGTCGAGAAGAAGACCCGGGTCCCCAGTTCGTTGACGTCCTCGAACTGGGCCGGGTAGGCGCTGTTGCCTCCCGTCGGGCCGAGCGAGACCTCGCGGGTCACGTAGGCGCCGACGCCTTCGTCGAATGAGCGCTCGTATACATCGCGCTTGCTGTCGGTATCGCCTTCGAGCAGTCGCTCTTCGGTGTCGAAGAAGACGACCTTCCCGTCGGCGGAGGAGCCCCGGTAGTTGACCGCCGCCTTGACAGGGACGGTGACGGCGAGCAGCAGCGCGAGCGCGGTCAGCGCAGCAAGCGGAGCTGCGATCGCCCGTGGCAGGGGGTAGAGGTGCGGCAGGGCCGTCATCACCGATCTATCGGCCGCAGTAGACGTTCTTCTTAGGCCCCTGCAGAAAACTCGGTAGCCGAACGCACGAAGGGCGGGCACAAGGCCCGCCCTTCGAACTACCCCATCTAAGGGATTCGGCGTGGTGCTAGCCGTTGTTCCATTCGCCACCGGCCGGGCAACCGCCCTTGCCTTCGGTTTCAGTAGCACCGGCGCATTCGTATTTCAGCGTGCCTTCTTCGTTCTTCAGCGTGAACGTACCGCTGCTCCCTTCTGCAACCAGGGTGTAGCCGTCGGTCCCTTCTGGGGTGACTTCCGAAAGTTCACCCGGCTTCGGTTCGGTCGGTTCCGTCGCAGGAATGGTCGGCTCGATCGCGTTCAGCCCCGCAATATCGCAATTGGCGGTGCTGTATTCGCCGCTATTTTCGGTCGAGCAGGTCTCCATCGCCACCTGAGCGGTGTGGAGAGTCTCCTTCGCCTTGGCATCGCCGGCCTTTTCCTTCTGGTTGAAGAAGGCGGGCAGGGCGATCGCGGCGAGGATGCCGAGGATCAGCATGACGACGAGGAGCTCGATCAGCGTGAAGCCGGCCTCGCTGTCGCCGTTGAGCCGGGCGCCGATTTTGGCCCGGAGATTCTGGACTGACATCAGTGACCTCCTATGGTCCTAATGGTTCGAGCCAGAGCCCCGTCGCGTGAAGCCACGTGGTGTCTGTCGACCCCGGTGGTAGCCCGGCCGACTCCTAGGGAGTCCCGACGGCTTTGCGCCCCCACCTCACAGCGGGTTTGCCTTTTGCACCGAAGCACTGGCAGATTCATCACAGGCCCTTCATCGGCCGCCAGGGGAAAGACTTGATCCCTGAAATTGGGGCTACAAAGGACGAAAACTTCGATCCTTGGACGCGCGTCCACTTAGGGAGACCCGAAAACCGATTAGCAGTTCAGCGGACGTGTTCGTAGATGCTGAACATCGGCAGGTACATCGAGATCACGATGAAGCCGACGATGCCTCCGACGAAGACGATCATCACCGGCTCGAGCAGGGCGGTCAGCGCCTTCACCTTGGCGTCGACCTCGGTCTCGTAAAAGTCGGCGATTTTGCTCATCATCGTTTCGAGCTGACCGGTCTCCTCGCCGACCGCGACCATGTGCCCGACCATCGGCGGGAAGATGTCGTTCGCTTCGATCGGAGCCGCCAGCGAGCCGCCGCGTTTTGCCGAGGCGTAGACGTCGTCCATCGCCTGTTCGATAACGACGTTGCCGGCGGTCTCACCGGTGAGTTTGATCGCCTGCAGCATCGGCACGCCGGCCTCGACCGCGCCGGCAAAGGTGCGCGACCAGCGCGCCAGCGCGACCTTCTGGATCACGTCGCCGATCTTCATCGGGATCCGCAGAGTGAACCGAGTCCACAGCTCTCGCCCGCGTTCGGTCCGCTTCCACTGGATGAAGACGTAGATCGAGATTGCCAGCAGCGGGATCAGCACGAACCAGTACCCGGTGATCAGTTCCGAAGTGCCGACGCAGAGCTTGGTCGGGAGCGGCAGTTCGGCCGCTTCCTCCGGATGTTCTTCGGCAAGTTCCTTGAAGATGTTGGCGAAGACCGGGATCACGAAGGTGACGATCGCGATCAGCACCACGGCGGCGAAGCCGAAAACCAGCGCCGGATACATCAACGCCGATTTCACCTGCCGCCGCAGGGCGTCCTGTTTCTCCACCTGGTAGGCAATCCGGTCGAGCGCTTCGTCGAGGCGCCCGGATTCCTCGCCCGAGCGGATCATCGCCCGGAAGAGGCGGTCGAAGACCTGGGGGTGGCGCGACATCGCCTGCTCGAGGGTGCTGCCGGCCTCGATGTCGGCGCGGATGCCGGCGGTCGCCTCTTTGATCATCTCGTCCTGCGACTGCTCCTCGAGCGTGTGGAGGGCGCGCAGCATTGGCATTCCGGAGGCGACCAGGGTCGCGAACTGACGCGAGTACACAGCCAGTTCGCGCATGTCGACCTTCTTGAAGCGCTTGAAGACATCCTCGATGTTGAACGGGTTCGCCTTCTCGCTGACTTCGAGGACGATCAGGCCGCGCTGGCGCAGCTGATCCATGACCTGGGCCTTGGACTCGGCTTCGACCTCGCCGGCCGAGGCGGCCCCGCTGAGGTCCATCGCCCGGAACGAGAAGGTGTTCGCGCCCGCCATCGCCTACCCCACCTGCGAGTACTGCGGCGCGACAGCCGGGGCTCCGCCGAGCAGCCGCTTCAGCTCCTCGGGGACCGAGGCGCGCTGTTCGGCGAGCGAGCGGGTGATCGTGCCGCTGCGGACCAGGCGCGCCAGGTCGGCGTCCATCGTCTGCATGCCGACGGCGCCGGAGGTCTGTACCGCGGCGTAGATCTGGTGGGTCTTGCCCTCGCGGATCAGGTTGCGGATCGCCGGCGTCGGCACCAACACCTCGGTGGCGACGGTCCGGCCCATCCCATCCGCGGTCGGCAGCAGCTGCTGGGTGACGATCCCCTGCAGCGCGATCGAGAGCTGGGTTCGCACCTGGCCCTGCTGCTGGGGCGGGAAGACGTCGATGATCCGGTCGACGGTCTGGGCGGTCGACTGGGTGTGCAGAGTGGCGAAGACGAGGTGGCCGGTCTCCGCCGCGGTCAGGGCGGTGGAGATCGTCTCCAGGTCCCTCATCTCGCCAACCAGGATGACGTCGGGGTCCTCTCGCAGGGCGGCTTTCAGGCCGAGGGCGAAATCGACCGCGTCGGAGCCGACCTCCCGCTGGTTGACGATCGAGCGTTTGTGCGGGTGCAGGAACTCGATCGGGTCCTCGATCGTGAGGATGTGGTCCTGGCGCTCGCAGTTGATCACGTCGATCATCGCCGCCAGAGTCGTGCTCTTGCCCGAGCCGGTCGGCCCGGTGACGAGGACGAAGCCGCGGGGTTTCTCGGTCAGCTCGCGCAGCACCGCCGGACCTCCCAGCGAATCCAGCGCCGGGATGTCCTGCGGGACGAGGCGAAAGGCGGCGCTGACCGCGCCGCGCTGGAAGAAGCAGTTGACGCGGAAGCGGGCGACGCCGGGGATCGCATAGGCGAAATCGAGCTGTTTGTTGTTCTCGAAGCGTTTGCGCTGGTCGTCGTTGAGGATGCTGAAGACGACCTCTCGGGTCTCCTGGCCCGTGAGAACCGGAAACCCCTCCATCGCCACGATCGATCCCTTTTCGCGAACAGCAGGCGGGAACCCCGGCGTCAGATGGACGTCGGAGGCCTTGACCGCAACCATGTGCCCGAGGACCTCGGAGAAATCGAAATCCATGGGCTCTACATCGTCCCTCGAGGCGGATTACTCAATACCCGGTTTCGATCATGCGGTGACACGCAGGACCTCCTCGAGGCTGGTCTGTCCGGCCCGCACCTTGGCGATTCCGTCCTCGCGCAGGGTGCACATGCCTTCTTCGCGCGCCGCCGCCTCGACCTCGGCCTCCGGCGCGCCCGCCACCGCCATCTCCTTGACCCGCTCGGTCATCCGCATCACCGAGTAGAGGCCGACGCGGCCGCGGTAGCCGCTCTGGTTGCAGCGGGCGCAGCCAAGCGGCTCGTAGCCCTCGATCTCGATCCCGGCCGCGCGCACGCCGGCATCGACCAGCGCCTGCGCCGGGATCACCGCCCGCCGCTTGCAGTGGCTACAGAGCTTGCGGGCCAGCCGCTGGGCGACCACGCAGTCGAGCGCGGAGGCGATCAGGAAGGTCTCGATCCCCATCTTCGAGAGGCGGTTGATCGCTCCGGGGGCGTCGTTGGTGTGGAGGGTCGAAAGCATCATGTGCCCGGTCAGGGCAGCCTCGATCGCGATCCGGGCGGTCTCGCCGTCGCGGATCTCGCCCACCATCACGATGTCGGGATCGGCGCGGAGGATCGAGCGCAGGCCGGTGGCGAAGTCGAGCCCGGCTTTGCGGTTGACGTTGATCTGGTTGACCCCGTTCAGCTGGTACTCGACCGGGTCCTCGATCGTGATGATCTTGCTCTCGACTTCGTTGAGATCCTGCAGCGCGGCGTAGAGGGTCGTCGACTTGCCCGAACCGGTCGGGCCGGTGACCAGTACGGCTCCGTAGGCCTGATGGAAGGCCTGCTCGAAGCTTTCGCGGGCGGAGCCGTCCATGCCGAGTTCGTCGAGCGAGCGCTGGGCGTTGTCCTTGTCGAGGATGCGGATCGTCGCTCCCTCGCCCCGCTGGGTCGGGAGCGTGGTGATCCGCAGGTCGACCCGGCGGTCGGCGACGCTGATGCTGACGCGGCCGTCCTGCGGCACCCGCTTCTCGGCGATGTTGAGGTCGCTCATGATCTTCACGCGCGAGATCACGGCGTTGACCATCCGCTTCGGCACGTGCGCCGCCTCGCGCAGCACCCCGTCGACCCGGAAGCGGACGCGCATGTCGTCTTCGCCGGCCTCGAAGTGAACGTCGGAGGCCCCCTCCCCCACCGCCTGGCCGAGGATGCTGTAGACGAGCTTGACGACCGGCGCGTCTTCGGCGCTGACCTCGATGTCGCTGACCTCGGCCAGTTCCTCGTCGGCTTCGGCCTCGCCCTCGGTGACCGCCTCGGTGACGGCGCTCTGCAGGGTGTTGAGGCGGCTGATCAGGGCCTCGATGTCCTCCTCGGCGGCGACCGCGACCCGGCAGTCGAGGCCGGTCGCGATCTGGATGTCGTCGACCGCGAGGACGTTGGTCGGGTCGGCCATCGCCACGATCAGCGTCCGCTTGTCGGCGAAGCCGATCGGAAGCGCCCTGTAGCGGCGCGCGGTGTTGACGGTGATCAGGTTGGCCGCGGCCATGTCGACCTGGTAGGCGGAGAGGTCGACGTGGTCGAGCCCGTAGCGCTCGGCCAGAGCGCGGGAGAACTGGTCTGCGGTGACAACTCCCCGCTCGAGCAGCAGTCGCTCCGGCGGCTGACCCGCCGTTCTCGCCTCTTCGATCGCCTCCCGGGCCCGGTCTTCGGCGACGAAGCCGAGATCGACGAGCACGTCGGTGACGAACCCGGTTGAGCGCCCCCGCGAGAGTGGCGGGGTGAGGCCAGGGGTGCCGGGCTGCTGAGGCGACAGGGCCGGGGCCGTTGAGTCGCCCGAGCTGGGGACGGGCTGCAGGTGGCTGGGGAAGTCCCGGCCGTCCATGCTCACGGGTGGTATTCGAGCGTCGGGCCTTCGTAACCGGCGTCGATCACGGCCTGTTCGACCGACTGGCCGTTCTGGAAGCCGTAGCTGACCGAGGCGGTGGGGACGGATTCGTCGAGCCGCTTCGGCCGCAGCACGACCAGCGCCGGCACCCGGTCCACGCCCACGCCCTCGGTGATCGTCGCGTAGTCGGCGATCTTGTCGGCGGGGATTACGAAGGTCGTGACTGCGGGCATGCCGTCGAGCTGCGAGCTCGCCCGCCGGACCAGGCGGTCGTCGATGCCGCCGTCGTGAACGAACAGCAGGGCCACGGTCTCATCCGCCCTCCAGGCGGCGACCACCGGGTGGGGCAACGGCCGCGTCGCCAGGTTCGTGGGAGGAGCCGCTGCCCCTTCGACGGGTACAGCAGCGCCTTCGACCGGCGAGGGCGCCGGTCCTTCGCCGGTCGAGGCGGAGGAGCTGAGCGAATCGCCCGATTCTTCCCCGCCACCACCGCCTCCCATCCCGCCGAGGAGGAAGACGGCGCCGCCGATCAGCAGGACGGCGATCACCGCCACCTGGACGAGCGGGTTGCTGTTGAGCTGCTCCCTCATAGGTCTGTTCATCTAGCTCGGCAGGGAACCGCGCCGGCTTGAGGATGGGTTGGTTTCGCCCGCGCGCGAACCGGCGCGCAAACGCTCAGCAGTTGGCGTTGGGAGCGCTGCCGGCCGCCGCGAGGCCGACGCATTCGAAGTAGGCCTGCGGAGTGAAGTAGACGCCGGCACCGTTCGTTTTGGTTTTTTCGCCGGTCAGTTTGTTGGTTACTTCCGTCTGAAGTTTTTTGATCACTTCAGCCGGCGTATAGCCTTCTTTGGTCCATTTTTCGATCAGCGCTTCGAGTTCTTTCAATTCGGCTTCGAGGTTGCTGGGGACGAGCGTGGTCGGCGGCTGGAATCCCGCGTCCTGCATCACCACCGCGCTGCCGGTCATCGCTATCCGCCGGCCGACGATGATCCCTTTCCAGGTCGAGTTGCCGCTGACGTTGATCGTCGAGTCGGGGGCGTAGATCACCGCCTCGTTGGTCTGCGAGTTGCCCGACAGGTTGATCGTGCTGGTCCCGGCGGCGTTGCCGAGGAAGTAGAAGCCGGGCATCTGGAACTGGCCTGATTTCGGCTGGTATCCGGTCGCCGAGATCTGCTGGTTGCCGCTGAAGTTGAGCTGGTTCGTGTTGTTGTTGCAGTGTTCGGGCGTGTCGAAGAAGAAGCGGACGCTGGACCCCTGGGCCATGATGATCTGGGTCCCACCGCTGAAGTTGATCGCGCAGAGCCAGTAGTCGCCGCCGCCCACCGTGAGGGTCTCGTTGCCGCTGAGATTGATTTCGCGCCGTTTTGGATCGAAGGGGGGACTCTTGCTCCAGCTGCCGGTGTAGCCGTCTTTCTGGCAGTTGACCGGCACGTTGGTGCTGGTGCAGGTGGTGATCCGCGCGTTTGAGTTGACGGTCGAGATATTGGACGGGATGAAGGTGCTGACCGACGGCAGGTTGACGTTGCCCTGGGTGATTTTGTACCCGGGACACTGGGTCACGGCGCCCGATTTGATGAATTTTTTGCCGATCCCGTAACGAAGGTTTCCGCAGAAGTTGGCGCTGCCCGAAGTTTCGATGTTGCCGTTGGTCCCCACTCCGACGCGGATGTCGGCGTTGCCGCTGACGACGATCCCGTCACGCCCGATGAACCCCTCGGCGGCGAGACTGCTGCCCGCTTCTTCGATTTTTTTCTGGAGTTCTTCTTTCTTTTTGGTGACTTTCGTCCATTCTTCGTTGACTTTCGCTTCTTCCTTTTCCCTCCAGATTTCGATGACCGATTTACGGCCTTCTTGGCCGATTTGTTCGGTTTCGTTGGTGGCGATCCCCGAGCGTTTGAAGGTGACCTCGATCCGGCGGCTGACGCCGTCGACCGTTCCGGTGGAGACGACGCAGAGTTCCTCGCCGCCGCAGCTGGTCCCGACCGGGCTTACCCGGTAGCTGTACTGGCCTTCGCCGGTGCTGCCCGAGATCGCCGGGCACCAGCTCTGGCCTCCGACCTGTTCGGAGAAGCCTTTCTGCAGTTTGCCCGACGACATCGCCAGGCAGGGGTTGGAGGAGTTGAGGATGAAGGCGTAGCGTGCCTGGCGCGAGCGGGCGATGTTGGCGCCGGCGTCGGCGGCCGCAAGGGCGCTCTTCGTCGAGTCGTCGCGGTGGACTCCACTCTGCACGTTCGTGGTGGCGACGACCGCGGCCCCGGCCAATGCCATCGCCGAGATCATCGCGAAGAGCGCCACCGGCAGAGCCATCCCTCGCTCGCTACGGCGGAGGTCCCTAACCAACAAGATGAAGCGGTCGATCGCTGCCATCGCCCTACCCCATCGTCACCATCGTCGCGAACTTGAGCGCCGGGAGGGAAGATCCTCCAACTTGGACGCTCGTCCTACTCAGTAGCCGCGAGCTGCTCGATGCCGCTCGCCCGCTGCCCGCCCGCCGCCAGCATCAGTTTGAAGTCGTGCGGGCTGGAGGCGTACTCGAGGGCCACGTGCTCGGAGACCTTGCCCTCCATCACGTACTGGAGGAGGGACTGGTCGAAGGTGCGCATGCCGTAGTACTCGCCCTCGGAGATGACCTCGGTGATCTTGCCGGTCTCCTCCGGGTTCATGATCAGGTCTTTGACCCGGCCGGTGACGACGAGGATCTCCGAGGCGGGGACGCGGCCGTCGCCGGTGACGTCGGGGACGAGGCGCTGGGCGATCGCGCCCTTGAGGGTCGCCGCCAGCATCACCCGGGCCTGGTGTTGGAGGTGGGGCGGGAAGAAGTCGACGATGCGGTTGATCGTCTCGGTCGCGTCCAGGGTGTGGACGGTGGAGAGGACGAGGTGACCGGTCTCGGCCGCCGAGAGGGCGGTCCGCACCGTCTCCTCGTCGCGCATCTCGCCAATCAGGATCACGTCGGGGTCCTGGCGCAGAACCCGGCGCATCGCCCGGGCGAAGCTCTCGGTGTCCGAGCCGACTTCCCGCTGGTTGACGATCGAGCCTTTGTCTTCGTGCAGGTACTCGATCGGGTCCTCGAGGGTGACGATGTGATCGGTCCGGGTGCGGTTGATGTGGTCGATCATCGCCGCCAGCGTCGTGCTCTTGCCCGAGCCGGTGGTGCCGGTGACGAGGATGATCCCGCGCTGCTCTTCGGCCAGCTTGGTCACGACCGGCGGCAGACCCAGATCGTCGACCGAGCGGATTTCAAAGGGGATCGCGCGGCAGACGATCGAGATCGATCCCCGCTGCTTGAAGGCGTTGACGCGGAAGCGGCTGAGGCCGGGGATCGAATACGAGAAGTCGGCCTCGCCACATTCCTCGAATTCGGTCACCGAGCGCACCTCGGCCATGTCGTTGAAGGCGTGTTCGGTGTCCTCGGGCTTCAGCGGCTGGTAGCCCTCGAGCGCAGCCAGCTCACCGTGCAGCCGGACCGTCGGCGGCACCCCGACCTTGGCGTGCAAGTCGGAGCCGCCCCGCTCCACCATCGTGCGCAGCGCTGAATCGATGTCGAACATCCCGACCGTTATCGGCCGGGATGCCCGAACACTTGACGCTGCTTAAGCGACCTCGCGCAGTTTCTGCGCCTCGCCGAGAGACTGGAGCTTTTTCAGGCTCTGGTTCTCGATCTGGCGGATCCGCTCGCGGGTGACGTTGAAGGTTCGGCCGACCTCGTCCAGGGTTCGCGGGTGCTCGCCGCCGAGCCCGTAACGGAGCTCGAGCACGCGACGCTCGCGGTAGGAGAGGTTCTCCAGCGCTTCTTTCAGCGCCTCTTTGGTCAGCAGGTCCGCGGCCCGGTCAAACGGGCTCTCGGCCTTCTCGTCGGCGATGAACTGGCCGAACTCCGACTCCTCCTCGTCGCCGACCGGCTTCTCCAGCGAAACCGGGGCCTGAGCCGATCGCTTGATCGAGTCGACCTCCTCGGGATCGATCCCCGTCACCTCGGCGATCTCCTCCGGGGTGGGCTCGCGACCCAGCTCGGTGACCAGCTTGCGCTCGGCGCGGCCGATCTTGTTCAGCTTCTCGACGACGTGGACCGGGATCCGGATCGTCCGCGCCTTGTCAGCCAGCGCCCGGGCAATCGCCTGGCGGATCCACCAGGTCGCGTAGGTGGAGAACTTGAACCCCTTGCGGTAGTCGAACTTCTCCGCCGCGCGGACCAGGCCGAGCGTCCCCTCCTGGATCAGGTCGAGGAAGGGCAGCCCCTGGTTCCGATAATTTTTCGCGATCGAGACGACCAGGCGCAGGTTCGACTCGACCATTTTCTGCTTCGCGTCGAGGTCGCCGCGCTCGATCCGTTTGGCGAGTTCGACCTCCTCCTGCGCGGTCAGCAGGCGAACTTTGCCGATGTCCTTGAGGAACAGCTGCAAGGAATCGGTGGTCATGTCCGGTTTCAGGTCGAGCGCCTGTTTCTGGCGCCGGCGGCCTTTTTTGCCGGTGTCGGCGGGAAGCGCTTCGGCGGCGGCTTTCTGTGCCGGATCCATGTCCTCGACAAGCTCGATCCCCGACTTCTCGAGGTGGCCGTAGAGGTCCTCGACGTCAGACTCGTCGAGGTCGACCTCGGAGACCGCCGAAGCGACGTCGCCGAAGGTCAGCACGCCAAGCTGCTGCCCGCGATTGATGAGGTTTTTGACCTCGTCCAGTTCCTGAAGCTCTGCTACCAGCATCCGTTCTTACTCGTTTCCCTCGCGCTTGTTATTTAGACCTGCTCGACGAAAAGGCCGCAGCGGTGCGAAAGTCGCGCCGGTTGCGCCCTACCGACAAAAAGCGGACCCTCGAAGTGGCCCGCGAAGTAGCGTCTACATCGTCATCGTGCCCGTACTCGGGCAACCCTCTCAAACGTCTGTTCGCATAGTAGTCGCTTCACTTTCTGAAGTCAAGCCCGAATGCCCCGCATCCTGCGCTAAATGCCGAGCCCCTTCCGCCACCCCAGCCCATGGCTGCGCGCCTTCTGGCAGCGCGCCTACCGGGAGAACGTCACCGGGCTCTCGGCGATGGTCGCCTACAACCTGATGCTGGCGGTCTTTCCCTTCGCCCTGCTCGTGCTCTTCGTCTTCGGCCAGGTGCTGAAGATCGGCGGCGTCGAGCAGAGCGTCCTCGCCGACCTCCAGCGCCTCTTCCCCAACACCGAGCAGCAGACGCTGACCGACGCCCTGCGCCGGATCGAGGACAACACGGCGACGATCGGGATCGCCGCCTTCGTCGGCTCGCTCTGGATCGGCGCCTCCTTCTGGGGCGCGATGGACACCGCCTTCTGCCGCATCTACCACGTCGAATGCCGCGGCTGGGTCGAGCAGAAGCGCTTCTCCTTCGCGATGCTCGCCGTCGTCCTCCTCTTCATCGCCGCCAGTATTTTCGCCCCGGCGGTGGAGAGTGGCGTCCTCTCGAGCACCGATCGGCTCCCCTTCGGCCTCTCAGACATCAAGGCGATCGACACCGTCCTCGTCCTCGCCGCGGCGTTGCTGGTCACCTTCGCGATCTGCTCGGTGATCTTCTGGGCCGTTCCCAAGGGCCACATGCCGTGGCGGGCGGTCTGGCCCGGAGCCCTCTTCGTCACCGTCGGAGCCGGCCTCGCCAACTGGCTTTTCCCGATCTATCTCTCCAACGTGTCCAGTCTTTCGCGGTTCGGCTCGACGCTCGGCTTCGTGCTGATCGCGCTGCTTTGGTTCTACGTCCTCAGCCTCGCACTGATGGCCGGGGCGGTGATCAACTCCCTGCGCTTCGAGCTCCACGACACGGGTGAGCTGCCATATACGCCGCGCCCGTGCGGCTGCGAGGAGACCGCTGGAGAAACCAGCAGTCAGCGGATTTCCTCCAATACTTAATAAAAACTGTCGTATCCTCTTGTGCGGGGAATCACTACTGACTGGACCCGGAGTCCAGTCGCCGGCTAGGGTGGGACAATCTGCAGTGATGCAAAAACATCGGAGTTCTGAAGTGGCGACCAGCGTTCTGCGAACCGGCAGCGCTCCCGACCTCGGTGCGGGCGCTCAGCGCCAGCGAATCGTCGACGCGATGATCGACAGCTGCGCCGAGAAGACCTACGCCGCGACCACGATCACCGACATCGTCGCCCGAGCGCGAATTTCCCGGACGACCTTCTACAAGCAGTTCGCCGACAAGCGGGCCTGCTTCGACGCGGGCGTAGCCCACTGCATCGAGCAGCTCCAGGGGGTCGCCGCCTCCGCCCACGACCGCGAGGACGAACCGGCCGACGCGGTCCGCAAGGGAACGACCGCGGTGATCGAGGCGCTCGCCCAGCGCCCGGGCCTCGCCCAGCTGCTGACCGGCGACGCGATCGCCGTCGACCCGAGCGTGATCGAGCGCTACCGCAAGGCGACGATCCCGGCGCTGGAAGGGCTCTGGTCCCGCGGCGACGGCGCCGCCAACCCCCACAGCGACCCGCGGCTCGCTTTTGGTAAGGCCCAAGTCCTGATCCTCAACCACATCGCCCTCGGCAAAGCCGACCGGCTGCCGGAGCTGCTTCCCGAGATCGTCTACCTCACCGTCAGCCCCTTCGGCGGCCATGAGGCGGCGCTGCGGCAATCCCAACTTGCGAACGAAAGCGCGACGAGCGGTGCCGCTTCCGGTGAGCGATAGCCCCGAGGACCTGCGGCGCTGGCGGCTGCCGCGCGGGCGCCACGGGCTGCCGCGCGAGCTGGTCGAGCGCTCCCAGCGGGAGCGGTTGCTGGCGGCCGTGGTCAAGGTGACCGTCGAACGTGGCTACGAGGCGACCACCGTCGGCGACATCCTCGGCCAGGCCGGGGTCGGCCGCGAGAGCTTCTACGAACTCTTCGACGACAAGCTCGACTGCATGTTGAGCGCCCACAAAATCCTCGTCGACGGGCTCGAGGAGCGGGTGCGCGAGGTCTACTTCGGCGACGCCCCCTGGACCGCGCGGATGCGGCAAGCCCTCTCGGTGATCCTCGAGTGGTTTGCCGCCGACCCCGACGCCGCCCGCTTCACCCTGGTCGAGCTCAGCACCGTCGGCCCCGCCTTCCGACCGACCTTCCAGGCCGAGTTCGCCCGCACCATCTCCCTGCTGGAAGAAGGGATGGGTGACGACGATCCCCAGCCCGAGCTCGCCCAGGCCAACGCCCTTGCGGTGGGGACGATCCTGGCGCGGATCTACGAGGAGGTCCTGCTCGGCCGGACCGCCGAGCTGCCGCGGCTGCTGCCCGACCTCACCTACGAGCTGCTGGTGCCGTTCGTCGGCGAAGAGCGGGCGCGGGCCGCGGCCGACGGCTAGCTCTCGAGAGCGCCGGCGGCGCGACTGAGCGCCTCCCGCAGCGGCGTCAGGGGCCGGTCGCCGAGCAGCTCCATGCCGCTGCGGTCGCTGACCACCGTCTCGGTCGAGAGCCCCTCGATCAGCGGCTTCGCGACCCCGGCGTCGACGGGGGTGACGAGGCCGATCCAGAGCGAGGAGAGGCGCGGGGTGAGGACGGGGACGACGATCCGCAGCGGCGGCCGGCGGCCGAGCGCGCGAGCGAGCTCGTCGATCATGCCGCCATAGGTGGTGACGTCTGGGCCGCCGACCTGGATCTCGCGATCGACCGGGAGGCCGAGCTCGGAGGCGGCGGCGAGGCAGGCGACGACGTCGTCGATCGCGATCGGCTGGGTGCGGGTCGCCACCCAGCGCGGCGTCACCATCACCGGCAGGCGGCGGACGAGGTAGAAGACGGTGCGGAAAGACTCGCTGCCCGGCCCGAGGACCGCGGCGGCGCGGAAGTAGGAGACCGGCACCTCGCCTTTGAGCAGCGTCTCTGCCGTCGCGTGGCGGCTGTCGAGGTGCTTCGACCCCTCCCCCAGCCCGCCCAGGTAGACGATCCGCTTGACCCCGGCGTCGGCTGCGGCCGCGGCGAAGTTCTCGGCTCCACGATGGTCGCGCTCGGCGAAGTCGCCGTCGGAGCCGCGGCCCATCGAGTGGACGAGGTAGTAGGCGACGTCGACTCCCTCGAGGGCGGGACGCAGCGTCTCGGGCTCGAGCACATCGGCGCGGACGACCTCGCATCCCGCCTCCCGCAGCTCCCCGGCCCGCTCGGGGCTTCGAGCGAGCGCCCGCACGGCTTGGCCGTCCTCAGCCAGACGGCGACAGAGGAGTCCCCCGATGTAGCCGGTCGAGCCGGCAACCGCGATCACGTCTCCAAGCTACCCGGAGACGCGAGAAAGATCAGCCGTAACGCTCGCCGATGATCTCGCGGAGCTTGCTGCGGTCGTGCCGAGCATGCACCCGGCGCACGGTGCCGGAGCGGGAGCGCATCACCAGCGACTCGGTGGTGGCGCCGGGGCCGCGGTAGCGGACGCCCTGGAGGACGTCGCCGTCGGTGACGCCGGTGGCCGAGAAGAAGACGTCGTCGCCGGAGCAGAGATCGTTGGCGGTGAGGACCTGGTCGAGGTCGTAGCCGGCATCGACCGCGGCGGAGCGCTCCTCGTCGTTGCGGGGCCAGAGGCGGCCGATCAGCTGGCCGCCCATCGACTTCAGCGCCGCGGCGGAGATCACGCCCTCGGGGGTCCCGCCAATCCCCCACAGCAGGTCGACCGGCGAGCGTTCGCTCACCGCCAGCAGCGAGGCGGAGACGTCGCCGTCGGTGATCAGGCGGATGCGGGCGCCGGCGTCGCGCACTTCCTTCATCGCCTGCTCGTGCCGGGGGCGGTCGAGCATGACGACGATCACGTCGCCGACCGACTCGCCCTTGCGCTGGGCGATCAGCTTCAGGGTCTCCGGCAGCGGCCGGTCGAGGTCGAGCAGGTCGGCGATCTCCTCGCCGCCGGCCATCTTTTCCATGTAGACGCAGGGGCCGGGATCGAACATCGTCCCCCGCTCGGCGAGGGCGATGACGGCGATCGCGCTCGGCATCCCCAGCGCGCAGAGCCTGGTCCCCTCCAGCGGGTCGACGGCGATGTCGACGACCGGCGGCGTGCCGTCGCCAATCGACTCGCCGTTGTAGAGCATCGGCGCCTCGTCCTTCTCGCCCTCGCCGATGACGACGGTGCCGTCCATCGAAACCGAGTCGAGCACGTGGCGCATCGCGTCGACAGCGGCCTGGTCGGCGGCAATCTTGTCGCCGCGGCCGACCCAGCGGGCGGAGGCGAGCGCCGCCGCCTCGGTGACGCGGACGAGCTCGAGCGCGAGGTTGCGGTCGGGCTTGGCCGCGGTGGCTGCCGCGGGCTCCTGAGAGGTCGACCCCATGTGCGCCGCAGGCTAACCGAATGCCGCCGTGGACGTTTGCCCGAATCGAAATATGCGACCACCGCAACGAGACGGTTAAAGAGGCGGGTGCCGGAGGCCGATACCGCCGCATCATGGGAGACGCCGAGCTTGTCCGCTTGGGCCACGAGCTGAGCGCCCGCACCGACGAGGTAGTCGCGCGGATGATGAAGCTCTCCGCCGCGTCGAGCCGCACGCTGGACAAGGTCGTCGAAGACAGCTTCGAGGACGTCGGCACCGTCTCCACCGTCGCCGTAGCCCGCTGGATGGCCGGCGAGGGCGAAGCGGTGGCCCGCGAGGTCGGGCAGGAGTCGTGGCGGATCTTCGCCCAGCTCGCCTCCCAGCGCGAGGCCGCCCTCAACGAGGTGACCAAACGCTGTCTGCGCTGGCGCGACTGCGCGCTGCAGATCCTCGACGAGAGCGCCGCCGACCTCGAAATCGGCGCCGCGACGTTGGACGAGGCGCGGGCGATGGTCCAGCGCAGCCTCGACGTCACTTTGGTGCGGATGTGCCAGTCCTTCGAGGACGAGCGCCAGCGCGCCCACGAGGAACTGACCAGCCGCGAGAAGGAACTCGTCTTCCTCGCCACTCACGATGCGCTCACCGGGCTGCCGAACCGGACCCTGATCCTCGACCGGATCGAGCAGACGCTGACCCGCGCCCGCCACAACTCCGAACCGGTGGCGGCGCTGTTCGTCGACCTCGACAACTTCAAGGCGATCAACGACTCGCTTGGCCACGGGGTGGGAGACGAACTGCTCTGTGCCGTCGCCCAGCGGCTGGAGGGAGTGATCCGGGAGACCGACGCGCTCGGCCGGCTTGGCGGCGACGAGTTCGTCGTCGTCGCCGACGGGCTCTCGCTCGCCGCCGGGCCGGAGCTGATCGCCGAGCGCCTGCTCGAAGCCTTCAACGAGCCCTTCGCCCTCGGCGAGGACGGCGAGACCCGGGTCCACGCGAAGGCCAGCGTCGGCATCGCCACCGGCATCCGCCCCACCGCCGAAGAGCTGCTGCGCGACGCCGACATCGCCATGTACCGGGCCAAGTGGGGCGGCAAGAGCCGCTACCTCGTCTTCGAGTCCGGGATGGAGGACGAGGTGCAGTCGCGGCTGGAACTGGAGATGGACCTGCAGGGCGCACTCGACAACGAAGAGTTCTTCCTCGTCTACCAGCCGACCTTCGACCTGCAGACGATGACCCCGACCGGCGTCGAGGCGCTGATCCGCTGGCGGCGGCCGGGGCGCGGCATCGTCGAGCCGGAGGCGTTCATCCCGCTGCTGGAGGAGACGAAGATGATCGTCGAGGTCGGCGCCTGGGTGCTGAAGGAGGCCTGCCGCGAGGCGGCGGCCTGGCAGCAGGAGGAGCGGCCGCTGGAGCTCTCGGTCAACGTCTCGGCCCTGCAGCTCGACACCGACGAGCTGATCGACCACGTCAACGAGGCGCTCGAGGAGAGCGGCCTGGCGCCCGAGACGCTGACGATCGAGATCACCGAGACGACGCTGATGAGCAACGCCGAGGAGACCGCGCGGCGGCTGGAAGAACTGAAAGCGCTGGGGGTGCGGATCGCCGTCGACGATTTCGGCACCGGCTACTCCTCGCTCGGCCACCTGCGCCAGTTCCCGGTCGACGTGCTGAAGATCGACCGTTCCTTCGTCTCCCAGCTCGCCGACGGCGGCGAGGGCGAGATCCTCCTCCACACCCTCGTCCAGCTCGGCAAAGCGCTGGAGATCGAGACCACTGCCGAGGGGATCGAGCGACCGCAGGACCTCTCGCTGATCCGCGACAAAGAGTGCGACAACGGGCAGGGCTTCCTCTTCACCCGGCCGCTCAGCGCCCAGGACGCCGGCTCCTTCTTCAGCCAGTGGCCGGCCCACCGCCGCTTCGAGGTGCGCAACGACCTCCCCGGCGGCGGTAGTGTCCCCTTCGATGGATCGCTGGGGCCTGACGCTGCCACTGCCGGGGCTGACGCTCGCTGACCACGAGGAGCTGGTCCGCCGCGCCGAGGCGGCCGGCTACACCGACCTCTGGACGGGCGAGACCGCCGGCCCGGACGGCTTCACGCCGCTGGCGCTGAGCGCCGCCTGGACCGAGCGGGCGCGGCTCGGCACCGGGATCGTCGGCGTCTTCCAGCGCGGCCCGGCGCTGCTGGCGCAGCAGGCGGCGGCGCTGGCCGACGCCTCGCAGGGGCGCTTCGTGCTCGGGATCGGGTCCTCCTCGGACCGGATCGTCGAAGGCTGGAACGGCATCCCCTTCGAGCGGCCGCTGAGCAGGGTGCGGGAGACGCTCGACTTCCTCGACCTGGCCTTGGCGGGAGAGCGGACCGAGTCCGGCTTCAAGCTCGAACAGAAGCCGGCGCACGAGGTGCCGGTCGTCCTGGCGGCGCTGCGGGGCAAGATGCTCGAGCTGGCGGTCGAGCGCGCCGCCGGGGCCTTCACCAACTTCCTGCCGCTGGCGGGCCTGCCGAAGGTGACCGCGCAGCTCGACGGCGCGCCGGAGGGCTTCGAGCTGCTCTGCCGCTTCTTCTGCATCCCCGGCGAGCGCGAGCAGGTCGAGCCGCTCGCCCGCTTCATGTTCTCCTCCTACATCACCGTCCCGGTCTACGCCAACTTCTACCGCTGGCTCGGCTACGGCGAGCAGATCGAGCCGATGGTCACCGCCTGGGAGGCCGGCGACCGCCAGGCCGCCGCCGCGGCCGCCCCCTGGGAGCTGATCGAGGACATGTTCGTCTTCGGCACCCCCGAGCAGATGCAGGAGCGCCTGGCGCAGTTCGTCGCCGGCGGCATCACCCTCCCGATCCTCACCCCGATCGTCACGCCGGACAAGCTCGCCGAGACGATCGACGCCTTGGCGCCGAGCTGAGGCGGACTATTCGTTCTGAAGCTTGGTCGCCACTTCGGCGAGGCTGGCGTAGGCATCGGGGCGGCGGGTGGTGAGGAAGGGGAAGAGCTCGAGCCAGTCGCGACGCTGGTCGAGGTCGAGGTCAGCGACGAGGACGGCGGGTTCGTCGCGGGGGGCTTGGACCAGGATGCGGCCGTAGGGGTCGGAGATGAAGGAGGAGCCGTAGAAGGTGAGCGGCGGCTCGGTGCCGATGCGATTGACGGCGACCATGAAGACGCCGTTGGCGATCCCGTTGCCGACGATCACGTGCTGCCAGAGCGGCTGGGTGTCGAACTCGGGATGGTCGGGCTCGGAGCCAATCGCCGTCGGGTAGACGAGCACCTCGGCGCCCTCGAGGCTGTAGGCGCGCGCGACCTCGGGGAACCACTGGTCCCAGCAGGTCGGCAGGCCAAGGCGAACTGCATCAGATTTCCGGGCTGCTGGGCCGGAAATCTGATGCAGTTCGAGATTGACCAGCGGGAACGCCTCGGAGTCGCCGGGGCCTGGGCGGAAGTACTTGTCCTCGTAGTAGCCGGCGGTGATCGGGATGTGGAGCTTGCGGGTGCGGGCGACGAGCTCGCCCTGCGGCGAGACAACGATCGCGGTGTTGAAGCCAAGCCCGTCGTCGGCGTCGGCGCGCTCGTAGAGGGAGGCGTGGAGGTGGACCTCGTTCTGCTGCGCCATCCGGGCGGCGAACTCGAAGGTGCGCCCGCCCGGCAGCTCCTCTGGCTCAGCGCCGGCGGCCTCCGGCCCGGCCGGATCTACGGCGAAGTAGCGGCTCAGGGTCAGCTCCTGCAGACAGACCAGCTTCGCCCCCTCCCCGGCGGCGATCCGGATGCCTTCGGCGAGGGCCTCCTCGTGCTCTTCGGGATCCTCGTGCCAGCGCTGCTGGACGGCGGCGATCCGGAACGGCGGCCGGCTCGGTGGACGGGTTCGGGCCAGCGACTCGGGCGGATCGGCGGCGGTAATCAAGCGGATCGCGTCCACGGGTGTTCAAGATAAAGGGCGGTGAGTATCAGCCTCAAGACCACCCCCGCCGCCGACGGCTTCCGGATGCCGGGCGAGTTCGAGCCCCATTGCGGCTGCTGGATGGCCTGGCCGGAACGCCCGGACAACTGGCGGTTGGGGGCGAAGCCGGCCCAGGAGGCCTACGCGGCGGTGGCAACGGCGATTGCGGAGTCGGAGCCGGTGACGATGGTGGTCTCCGACGCCCAGTTCGAGAACTGCCGCGCGCTGTTGCCGCCGCAGGTGCGGGTGGTCGAGGTCTCCACCGACGACGCCTGGATCCGCGACCACGGCCCGACCTTCGTCGTCAACGGGGCGGGCGGACGGCGGGGGGTCGACTGGCGCTTCAACGCCTGGGGCGGGACCGAGGGCGGCCTCTACTTCCCCTGGGACCGCGACGACCGGGTGGCGGCGAAGGTGCTGGAGATCGAAGGCGACGACCGCTACCGGGCGCCGATCGTGCTCGAGGGCGGCGCGATCCACGTCGACGGCGAGGGCACCGTGCTGACCACCGAAGAGTGCCTGCTCAACCCGAATCGCAACCCGGAGCTCTCGAAGGAGCAGATCGAGCGGGCGCTGCTCGACTACCTCGGCGCCGAGAAGGTGGTCTGGCTCGGCGCCGGCGTCTTCGAAGACGAGACCGACGGCCACGTCGACAACCTCGCCTGCTTCGCCCGCCCCGGGGTAGTCCTGCTGACCTGGACCGACCACGAGGTCGACCCGCAGCACGCGATTTCGCGCGATGCGCGCGCCCGCCTGGAAGCCGCGACCGACGCCCGCGGGCGCTCGTTCGAGGTGGTGCTCCTCCCCTCGCCCGGCCCGCTGCAGATCTCGGCCGAGGAGGCGGAAGGCGTCGATGCCGCCGAGGGCACGGTGCCGCGCAGCGCCGGTGACCGCCTCGCCGCCTCCTACGTCAACTTCTACCTCGGCAACTCGCGGATCGTCTACCCGCTGCTCGACCCGCGCCATGACGAGGAGGCGGCGGCGATCCTCCGCCGCGTCTTCCCCGGGCGGGAGGTCGTCGGCGTGCCGGCGCGCGAGATCCTCCTCGGCGGCGGCAACATCCACTGCATCACCCAGCAGGTGCCGGCGGTCTGAGCCCCGCGGGTCAGTCCGGGCCGGCGAGGCTGAGCGCGTAGTCGCCGGCGGCGTCGGTGAACCAGCCGCGCAGCTCGAGACCGGCGCCGTCGTAGGCGGCGGCGATCCGCTCGCGCGAGAACTTGGTCGAGATCTCGGTCCGCATCTCCTCTTCGGCGGCAAAGTGGATCTCGAGGTCGAGCCCCTCGAGGCGGACGTCCTGGTCGACGAGCGAGCGCAGGCGGATGTCCATCCGCTCGGCCTCCTCGTCGTAGCGGGCGACGTGCTCGAAGGCGTCGAGGTCGAAGTCGGCGCCGAGCTGGTCGTTCAGGACCGCGAGCACGTTCTTGTTGAACTCGGCGGTGACCCCGGCGGCGTCGTCGTAAGCGGCCTCGAGCCGAACCCGGTCCTTGATCAGGTCGGTGCCGAGCAGGAGGCAGTCCTCGGGTCCGAGCAGCGCCCGGATCCGCTCGAGGAAAGCATGGCGCTCGCGCGGGTAGAGGTTGCCGATCGTGCCGCCGAGGAAGGCGATCATCCGCGTCCCGGTGCCGTGCGGGACCCGCTCCAGGTGCTGCTCGAAGTCGCAGACCATGCCGTGGACGTTGAGGCCGGGGTACTCGTCGACGAGCTCGGCGGCGGTGCGCTGGGTGATCTCCTCGGAGATGTCGACGGGCACGTAGGTGTCGAGGCTGTCGCAGGCGCGCATCGCGCTCAACAGGTGCCGCGTCTTCGCAGCCGAGCCGGAGCCGAGCTCGATCAGGGTTTCCGGACAGCCGGCGGCGACGTGGATCTCGGCGGAGCGGGTGGTGAGGATCTCGCGCTCGGCGCGGGTCGGGTAGTACTCGGGCAGCTCCATGATCTGCTCGAACAGCTGCGAGCCGCGCTCGTCATAGAAGTATTTCGGCGCCACCTCCTTCGGGTAGGCGCAGAGGCCCTCGCGGACGTCCTGCGCCATCTTCGCCGCGGCGTCGGCGTCGAGGTGGACGTCGATCGCGATCATGCGTCCCTCGCGCAGCGGATGCCGCTGAAGATCTGACTCCGCTGCGGCAGATCCCAGTTGCGGAAGCTCGGCCGGGCGACCCGCGGGTGGGTTGCCCAGGAGGCGCCGCGCAGGACGCGGTACTCGTCGCCGAAGAAGACCTCGGAGTACTCGCGGTAGGGGAAGGCCTCGAAGCCGGGATAGGCGAGGAAGTGCGAGGAGGTCCATTCCCAGCCGTGGCCGACGCCGTCCAGCTGCTCGCACGCCGCCTCCCACTCGAACTCGGTCGGCAACCGCTTGCCCGCCCAGCGGGCAAAACCGTCGGCCTGCTCCCAGGAAACATGGATCACGGGAGCGCCCAGATCGATAGGGACACGCCGTCCACGGCTCGCGTCGACCCAGCCATCTCCATCCCGCTCCCAGTACAGCGGCGGCTCGGCGCCGGTGGCCTCCATGTAGGAGACGTACGCGCCGTTCGTGACCGGAGTTCGATCGATCTCGAAGGCCTTGAGCTCGACGCGGTGTCGCGGCCGCTCGTTGTCGTAGGCAAAGCCTCTATCTGGAGCCCCGACCTCATAGCTGCCAGCCTCGACGACGACTGCATCAGGGGTGCGGGGCATCTCTCGAACGGGCGGATACTCAAAACGCCGGGCCAATTGGCCCGGCGTTTGTCCGGGCGAGAGATGCCCCGCACCCCCACCCGGCTCGTACCCGTCCACCAGCTGCAGCAGCTGCAGCATCGTCTCGTTGTGCTGCAGCTCGTGCGCGAGCAGCATCTCGTAGACGAACCCGTCCCGCAGCAGCGGGTCCTCGACGTCGGGACCAATGTCCACACCCTCCAGTACGTCGAGCGTGCGCTCGCGGACGTCGGCCATGTAGGCGCGCAGCTCCTCGTCGCGCAGGATCGGCAGCTCGCCGCGGACCTTGCGCGGGTTCTCGATCGCGTCGTAGAAGCGCCCCAGCTCCCCCCGCAGCGGCTCCCGTCCCCCGATCCGCTGCACCAACCACAGCTCCTCGAAGTTGGCGATGTGCCCGAGGTCCCAGGCCAGCGGGCTGAGGATCGGCGACCAGACCCGGTTCAGCTGCTCGTCGTCGAGCGGCTCGACCAGCGCCAGCGTCCGCTCCCGCGCCTCGGAGAGCGCGTCGGCGATCGCTGCCTTCGACTGGGAGGACACGTCGGCCGGGATAGAAAAACCTTAACTGGTCCCTTCCGCCTCCGGGTCGAACCAGACTTCCTTCAGCCAGGGCGGGGAGATCGCGAAGCGGGCGGTGCTGGTGGCGGCGACGTCCTCGAGGGGGATCAGGTGGACGCGGCGGCCGGGGGTGTAGCGAGCGACGTCGATCAGGTCCATCGTGTTGCCGGCATGGCTGCCGCCGGAGACGAAGAGGAGGTGGGTCTCGTCTCCCCAGCCGTTGTGGGGGCGGGCGCCGACCAGTTCGACCACGCCCTTGGCCGCGGCCGATCCCATGTCCGAGCCCCAGTTGCTCGGCCCGCCGGGTTCGGAGTTGTAGCCGTTGTGCGAAGAGGCGCGCTCGTCGACGTGGCCGTCGGGGCCGATGCGGATCTGCACCCCCTCCCAGTCGTCGTCGTGGTACCCCTTCGGGCCCGCGATCGGCATCCCCCGCAGCGTCGCCGAGCTCGCGTAGTAGGTCCAGTACTGGAGGTAGAGGTTGCCGGCGCGCTCGCCCGAGCAGTTCGCGCCCGCCGCTTCGGCCTCCTCGGCCGCATTCGCACGGCAATCGACGACATGGACGAAGGCGGTGACCGGCAGACGCTCGTCGGTTCGGTGGACGAGCCCGTCATCCGGCCCGTCGCCGCACCCGGTGCTCCGGCAGCGGCGGAAGTCGACCGGTACCGCCCGCGAGCCCTGCTCGAAGACCAGCGAAGGCATGTGCTCCCGCACCAGCTTCCCGACTTCGCTCCCGTAGGCGGCGATCAACCCCGGCTCGTCGCCGCAGCCGTCGGCAAGCGACGCTGCGCAGAGCAGCCGATCGGCCACCGCCCGTGCCAGCTCCGCCCCCGGCACCCGTGCCCCAACCGCCACCAGCGCCAGCATCGCCACCGAGACGACCAGCAGCGTCCCGACCCACTCAACCGTCCCCTGCCCCCGCTCCGAGCCCATGGCTCGACGCTAGGAGCCGCCGACATACAGGTGGGTGTCAAACGCGCCGATTGGCGCGCCGAACCGTCAGAACTTCGTGACGCTCTAGAGGTCCTCGATCGCCGCGGCGATTTCGCTGGCGGCCGCTTTGGCGTCGGCGAAGAGCATCGAGGTGTTCGGTTCGTAGAAGAGGTCGTTGTCGATGCCGGCGAAGCCGGGGCTGAGCGAGCGCTTGATCACGATCACCTGCTGGGCCTCGTTGACCTCGATGATCGGCATCCCGGCGATCGGCGAGTCGGGGTCGTTTTTCGCCGCCGGGTTGGTGACGTCGTTGGCGCCCACGACCACCGCTACGTCGGTGCGCGGCATTTCCGGGTTGATCTCCTCCATCTCCTTGAGGTTCTCGTAAGGCACGTCGGCCTCGGCGAGGAGGACGTTCATGTGGCCCGGCATCCGCCCCGCGACCGGGTGGATCGCGTAGTTGACGGTGACGCCGCGCTTCTCCAGCTCGTCGGCGACCTCCTTGATCGCGTGCTGCGCCTGGGCGACGGCGAGCCCGTAGCCGGGCACGATCACGACGGAGTCGGCGTAGGCGAGCTTGATCGCCGCGTCCTGGGCGCCGATCGAGACGTGCGGGCGTTCCTCGCCCGTCCCGCCGCCGCCACCGGCGGGGGCGCCGCCGAAGCCGGAGAAGAGGATGTTGGAGACCGAGCGGTTCATCGCCGTCGCCATCTCCAGGGTGAGGATCGTTCCCGAGGAGCCGACCAGGGTGCCGGCAACGATCAGGGCGACGTTGTCGAGGGCGAAGCCGGCAGCCGCGGCAGACAGACCGGTGAAGGCGTTCAGCAGTGAGATCACAACCGGCATGTCGGCGCCGCCGATCGGCAGGACGACGAGGTTGCCGAGGATCGCCGCCAGGACCAGGAGGAGGATGAAGAGTCCCTCCGAGGGCGATTCGTGGTCGACCGCGAGGACGACGGAGATGACGATGATCGCCAGCAGCAGGACCGCGTTGATCACCTGCTGCCCGGGCGCCGCGATCGGCCGGGTCGGGATCAGGTCCTGGAGCTTGGCGAAGGCGATGTTCGAGCCCCAGAAGGAGACCGAGCCGACGATCCCCGCGAAGATCACCGGGATCAGCGAGTCGAGCGGGAAGTCCTCGCCGAGCGAGATCCCGTGGCGGATCTCCGACCAGGCGATCAGGGCGACGGCGCCGCCGCCGACTCCGTTGTAGAGGGCGACCATCTGCGGCATCTCGGTCATCTGCACCCGGATCGAGGCGATGACGCCGATCGCAGAGCCGATCCCGAGGCCGAGCACGATCAGGCCCCAGTTGCCCATCCCGTCGAGCAGCAGGGTCGTGACCACCGCGATCGCCATGCCCCCGGCGGCGATCAGGTTGCCGCGCTTGGCCGTGGTCGGGTGGGTGCCCTGTTTGATCCCGATGATGAACAGCGAGAAGGCGACGATGTAGAGGGCGGTCGCCGCGTCGCCGCCGGGCTTCAGCACGGCCTCGATCATCAGCCCGCGCCTTTCTTCGCGTCAGTGTCGGCCTTGGGACGCGGTTTGCGGCTGAACATGCCGAGCATCCGGTCGGTGACCATGAAGCCGCCGACGATGTTGATCGCGCCGAAGGCGATCGCGATCGTCCCGATCACGTACTCGATCCCGTCGTTGGCGAAGCCGACGACGATCAGGCCGCCGAGCATGACGATGCCGTGGATCGCGTTGGTCTGCGACATCAGCGGCGTGTGCAGGGTCGTCGGGACCTTCGAGATCACCTCGAAGCCGACGAACACCGCAAGCACGAAGATCGTGATCTCGGTCATCAAGCTCATGGCTACTTCGCTGCCCTCTCGTTTTTGATCTCGCCGCCCTGGGTGATGCAGGCGGCGGCGATGATGTCGTCCTCGAAGTCCACTTTCACGGCCCCGTCCTCGCCGACGATCAGGCCGAGCAGGTTCTCGAGGTTCTTCGCGTAGAGCTGGGAGGCCGGCGCCGGCATCTCCGAGGGGAGGTTGCGGGTGCCGATCACTTTGACGCCGTTCTCGACCACCGTCTGGCCCGGCTGGGTCAGCTCGCAGTTGCCGCCGGTCTCGGCGGCGAGGTCGACGATCACCGAGCCCGGAGCCATGTTGCGGACGCCCTCGGCGGTGATCAGCAGCGGCGCCGGGCGGCCGGGGATCGCGGCCGTGGTGACGATGATGTCCTGTTTCGCCGCGTTCTCGGCGAGGGCGTCGCGCACCTGGGCGTTCTCCTCGTCGGTCAGCGGGCGGGCGTAGCCGCCCTCGCCCTCGGCGTCGGGGATGAAGTCCAGTTCCAGCGGCCGGCCGCCGAGCGAGGCGATCTGCTCCCAGGCGGCGCGGCGGATGTCGAAGCCGGTGACGATCGCGCCGAGGCGCTTGGCGGTGGCGACCGCCTGCAGCCCGGCGACGCCGGCGCCGAGGACGAGGACCTTCGCCGGCGGCACCGTGCCCGCGGCCGTGGTCATCATCCCGAAGAAGCGGCCGGACTCGCGAGCCCCGATCAGCGTCGCCGCGTAGCCGGCGGCGGCGGCCTGCGAGGAGAGCGCGTCCATCGCCTGGGCGCGGGTGGTGCGCGGAATCGCCTCCATCGCGAAGGCGGTGACGCCGGCGCCGGCGAGCGCGTTGTTGGTCTCCGCCGCCACCCAGGGGTTGAGGTGCGAGATGAAGAGCTGGTTGCCGTTCAGCTTCGAGATGTCGCCGGCGCTCGGAACCGCGACGTGGAGGACGACGTCGGCACCCCAGGCCTGCTCGGCCGGGCCCACCTCGGCGCCGGCCTCCTTGTAGGCCTCGTCGGTGTGCCCGGCGGCGACGCCCGCGCCAGCCTCGACGACCACGTCGACGTGCTCGTTTTTCTTCAGCGATTTGACAACGTCAGGGATAAGCGCGACCCGGCGCTCCCCCTCGGCGGTCTCTTTCGGTACTCCAATCTTCATGGCGCGGCGCGGGAGGATATGCGATCCGGCCAGGACGGCGTCAGGAGCCCTGCCGTTCAGGCAGAAACGCCGGCCAGAGCGGCGAGGCGCTCCAGGGTGTGGCGCTGCTCCGCCTGGTCGACGTGGACCGGGGAGCAGATCAGCCGGTCGATGCCGGCGCCGCGGAAGCGCTCGATCCGCTCCGCCACCTCGGCCTCGGTGCCGACCAGCGAGGTCGCCTCGACGATCTCGTCGGGCATCGCCTTGAAAGCGCCGCCGCGATCGCCGTCCTGGAAGCGCTGCTGGACCTCGTCGGCGACCTCGCCGAAGCCGAAGCGATGGGCGAGGTCGACATAGAAGTTGGTTTTGCGGCTGCCCATGCCGCCGAAGTAGAGGACCAGCCCCGCCTTGACGACGTTCTTCGCCGCCTCGAGGTCGCCGTCGATCGCCACCTGCAGGGAGGGGCTGACCTCAAGGTCGGAACGCTGGCGGCCGCCCTTGGCGAAGCCGGCCTCCAGGTGCTCGCCCCAGGTCTGCTCGAAGGCGTCGACGCTGAAGAAGATCGGGATCCAGCCGTCGCAGATCTCCGCCGCCATCTCGACCGATTTGCGCCCGATCGCGCCGACGAAGACCGGGATCTCGTTGCGCAGCGGGTGGAAGTTGAGCTTCAGCGGCTTGCCCTCGCCGCCGGGCAGCGGCAGCGTGTAGTGCTCGCCCTGGTGGTCGACCGGTCCCTCGCGGGCGATGATCTCCCGCACCACTTCGATGTACTCGCGGGTCCGCCCCCAGGGCTTCGCGTACGGCACCCCGTACCAGCCCTCGGAGACCTGCGGGCCCGAGGGGCCGAAGCCGAAGAGGAAGCGGCCGCCGCTCAGTTTGTCGATCGTCGCCCCGGCCATCGCCGCCGCCGCGGGTGGGCGCGCCGGCACCTGCATGATCGCCGCGCCGAGGTTGATCTTCTCGGTCTGCGCCGCCAGCCAGGCGAGGACGCTGACCACGTCGGAGCCGTAGGACTCGGCCGCCCAGACCGACTCGTAGCCCAGCCCCTCGGCGGCGCGGACGATCTCCGCGGCCTCCTCGCCGGCCGGGCCGATCCCCCAGTAACCGAGGTTGAGTCCAAGCTTCAGGCCCATAGTTCCCGCACCCTATTGAATAAGGGTCCTTATGGGTAACGGCCAACCCACCGTGGACCAGGGACTCTCCAGCAAGGAGGCGCAGGCGCGCCTGCGCAAGCTCGGGCCGCCGCCGGAAAGCTCCTCGCGCTCGACCGCGAGCATCGTCGCCGGCAACGTCTTCACGCTCTTCAACGCGATCATCGGCGCCTTCTTCGTCCTCGATCTGGCGCTCGGGCTGTACGCGGACTCGATCTTCGGCCTGATCGCGGTGGTCAACTCCTACATCGGCATCCGCCAGGAGCTGAAGGCGAAGGCAACCCTGGACGAGCTGGCGGTGCTGGTGGCACCCCGCGCCGAGGTCCTTCGCGACGGCACCGCGGTCGAGCTGCTGGCGACCGAGGTCGTCCCCGGCGACGTCGTCCAGGTCGGGCCCGGCGACCAGCTGATCGCCGACGGCGAGGTGATCGCCTCGCGCGGGATGACGATGGACGAGTCGCTGCTGACCGGCGAGAGCGACGGGATCAAGAAGGGCGAGGGCGATCGCGTCCTCTCCGGCTCCTTCTGTGTCTCGGGCTCCGGGCACTACCTGGTCGACGCGGTGCGCGAGGAGAGCTACGCCGGTAAGATCGCCGGCGAGGCGAAGACCTTCCGCCATCCGCCCTCGCCGCTGCAGGAGGAGGTCAACCGGGTGATCCTCGCCTCCACCTACGTGATGCTGCCGCTGGCGGCGCTGCTGGTCCTGAGCCTGAAGCTGCGGAGCGTCGGGCTCGAGAGCGCCGCGCAGACCGCCACCGCCGGCCTCGTGACCCTGATCCCCGAGGGCCTGGTGCTGTTGATGAGCGTCACCTTCGCGGTCGCCGCCGTGCGGCTGGCGAAACGGGACACGCTGGTCCAGCAGATGAGCGCGACCGAGAGCCTCGCCGCCGTCGACACGATCTGCGTCGACAAGACCGGGACCCTGACCGCGGGCGAGCTGCGGCTGGCGGGGGTCGAGTACGCCGACGGCGTCGACCCGGACACCGGGGCGCAGGCGCTCGGCCGCTTCGCCGCCAGCGCCGGCGATCGCAACAAGACCCTGGAGACGATCGCGGAGAAGTTCCCGGGACAGGCCGGCCAGGTCCGCGGCGAGGTGCCGTTTTCCTCCGAGTACAAGTGGAGCGGCGTCGCCCTCGACGGCGGTTCCGGCGGCACCTACGTGATGGGCGCTCCCGACATCCTCGCCGAGACCGGGGCACTGACCCTGCCCTCGCGGCTCGCCGCCAAGCTCGAAGAGGAGACCGCGGCGGGGCGGCGCGTCGTCGCCTTCGGCCAGACCAGCGAGGCGCTGCCGGAGGACCCCGCCGCCAACGGAGCGCCGAAGCTGGAGCCGCTGGCGCTGGTCGTGCTGGAGGAGACGCTGCGCCCCGACGCGGTCGAGACGATCGCGACGATGCGCGAGGAGAACGTCGACCTGAAGCTGATCTCCGGCGACGCCGCCGCCACCGTCACCGCGGTCGCCTACGCGGTCGGGGTGCCGCGGGACGCCGGTGTGATCGAGGGGCCCGGCCTTCCCGATGACGAGGAGGGACTGAAGAAGGCGGCGCTGGAGAACACGATCTTCTGCCGGATCAAACCGGAGCAGAAGAAAGCCCTGGTCGGGGCGCTGGTCGCCGCCGGTCGCTACGTGGCGATGATCGGCGACGGGGTCAACGACGTGCCGGCACTGAAGCGGGCGCGGATGGCGGTCTCGATGGGCTCGGGGACGCAGGTGACGAAGGGGGTCGCCGACGTCGTCCTGCTGAAAGACCAGTTCTCGCGGCTGCCGGAGGCGGTCGGCGAAGGGCGCCGGATCGCCCGCAACATCCACCGCCTCGGCCGCCTCTACCTGACCAAGACCGTCTACGCGGCGACGCTGATCCTGCTCGTCGCCGTGCCGGGGTTCGTCTTCCCCTTTCTCCCCCGCCACCTCACCGTCGCCGCCTTCCTGACGATCGGCATCCCCTCCTTCGCCCTGGCGCTGCTGCCCTCGGACGGGCCGCTCTACCGCGGCCGGTTGCTGCGCGCGCTCGCGGCCTTCGCGGTCCCCGCCGGGGTGGCGACGGCGCTCGCCTCGATCCTCTCCTTCTTCCTCGTCGACACCGTCGCCGGCGCCAGCCTCGCCGCCGGCCGCACCGCGGCGACGACGACGCTGATCGTGCTCGGGCTCGCCTTCATCCTCCTGCTCGAGCGCGGTCCCGGCCGCGAGCACATCGCGATCCAGAGCAACATGCTGGCGATGGTGATGGGGCTCGGCGGCATCTTCGCCGGAATCCTCGCGCTGCCGTTCCTGCGTGAATTCTTCGACCTGGTCCTGCTCAGCGCCCCGGAATGGTTCCTGGCGCTCCTCTCGGCGGCAATCGGCCTCACCATCGCCAGCCTCTTGTGGAAACTCCCGCTCATAGAACGGTGGGAAGTCCCCGAGGAGCGAGTGGAAGCCTCACCGCCTTCTCACGCCGGGCCAGCCGAGACGTCCTGATTTTCGACTACGGGCCAAGGGCGGGCGGGTAGTAGCTGCCTAGCGTGGAGGAATGGCGATGACCCTGGATCCGGCGCGCTCCTCTCCCGGCGCCGATGAGTACCCGCTGGAAAGCGGGAACTTCGACGAGGGCATCGCCGCGACCGGGACTCCGCGTCCCCCCTACGCGGAGCTCCTCGGCGCGCTCGCGCAGCAGGACTTGCCCGCGCTGCGCGAGCGCGTCCGGTCCAACGTCGCCGCCGCCGGCCTCCAGTTCGGGCCCGAGCGGGAGATCCCGGTCGACCCCGTCCCGCGGCTGATCGAGGCGACGGAGTGGGAGGCGCTGGAGCCGGGGTTACTGCAGCGGGCGCGGGCGCTGAACGCCTTCGTCGCCGACGCCTACGGGCCGCAGCGGATCTTCGACGCCGGGGTGGTGCCGCGGCGCCTGATCGAGAGCTCGGACGGCTACGAGCCGGTGATGCACGGCCTGCTCGAGACCGGGGGACCGCCGGCGACCGTCGCCGGCCTCGACCTGATCCGCGACGAGGAGGGCAGGTTCCGGGTGCTGGAGGACAACCTGCGGATGCCCTCAGGCGCCTGCTACGCCCTCGCGGTCCGCGAAGTCGTCGCCCCGGAGATCCAGACCGGGCTGCTGCCGCGCCCGCTTGAGGGCTACCTCGAGGAGATGAGGGAGGCGCTTCGCGGCGCCGCCCCCGAGGGCCGGTCCGAACCGCACGTCGTGATCCTCTCCGACGGCCCCGAGAACGGCGCCTGGTACGAGCACGAGCGCTACGGCCGGGAGCTGGGGCTGGCGGTGGTGACGCCGGACCAGCTCGAGGCAAGCCGGGGCCGGCTCTTCGCCCGCGTCGGCCGCGAGCGCGAGCAGGTCGACGTGATCTACCGGCGCCTCGACGAAGACCGCCTCTGCGACCCGCAGGGCAACCTCACCGACCTCGGCGAGCTGCTGCTGCCGGCGCTGCGCTCCGGGCGCCTGCGCTGCGCCAACGCCTTCGGGACCGGCCTCGCCGACGACAAGCTCACCCACGCCTACGTCGAGCAGATGATCGAGTTCTATCTCGGCGAGGAGCCGCGGCTGCGCTCGGTCCCCAGCTTCGACCTCTCCGACGAGGAGAGCCGGGCGCGGGCGATGGAACGGCTCGACGAGCTGGTGATCAAGCCGCGCGGCGGCTTCGGCGGCCACGGGGTGACGATCATGCCGCGGGCGACCGAGCCCGAGCGGCGGCGGGCGATCGGCCTCCTGCGCCGCCGCCCCGAGCAGTTCATCGCCCAGGAGACGATCGAGATCTCCAGCCATCCCACGGTCGTCGGTGCCGGCCTGCAGCCGCGGCGGATCGACCTGCGGCCGTTCGTCGTCAGCCGCCCCGACGGCGAGGCGGCGATGTGCGGCGGCCTTACCCGCTACGCGCAGGCGGCCGGCGAGATGGTCGTCAACAGCTCCCAGGGCGGCGGCTGCAAGGACACCTGGGTCGTGGAGGCGCCCCGATGAGGCGCCGTTCGTTAGCTTCGCTGCAGATGCGACCGTTGATCGGAGTCACGACTTCCGAGGTGCGGACCCCCGAGCGGGCGACCCCGATCCCCGAGGGCGAGCCCCGGGTGAAGGAGCTGGCGCTCGGCCTCACCTACATGCGCGCGGTCGAAGCCGGCGGCGGCCTGCCGGTCGTGATCCCGCTGATGGAAGAAGACGCGATCGAGCCGCTGCTCGACCGGCTCGACGGGATCTGCCTCTCCGGCGGCCCCGACCTCGACCCTCGGCACTACGGCGCCGACCCGCACGCCGAGCTGGGGCCGACCGAGCCCGACCTCGACCGCTTCGAGCTGACCGTCGCCCGCTGCGCCGACGCGCGGGAGCTGCCGATCCTGGCGATCTGCCGCGGCACCCAGGCGCTGAACGTCGTCCGCGGCGGCGTCCTCCACCAGCACCTACCCGAGCTCGGTGAGCAGATTCCGCACCGCCAGCAGACGCCCGGGACCCAGACCAGCCACCCGGTGCGAATCACGCGGGGGAGCCGGCTGGCGGCGGCGCTCGGCTATGAGCGCGAGCTCGACGTCGCCGACGAGCTCGACGTCAACTCCTTCCACCACCAGGCGATCGACCGGCTCGGCGAGGGGCTGGCGGTCACCGCGCGCGCCCCCGACGGGACGATCGAGGCGATCGAGGACCCGGGGCGCCAGTTCCTGATCGGGGTCCAGTGGCACGCGGAGACGCTCGTCCACCGCCCCTACGAGGCGGCCCTCTTCCAGCACTTCGTCGCCGCCTGCAAAGGCGAGGCCGCCGCCGCCCGGCGCGGCGGCGGCAAGCGCGAGGTTGCGTGAGCGAAGGGGCCGGCACGCTGCCGGCCTGGGCCTCCTGGGCTGAGCCGCACGAGCTCGGCCCCTACACCGTCGGCATCGAGGAGGAGGTGATGCTCCTCGACGAGGTCAGCTGGGCGCTGGCCCACCGGATCGACAGCGTGCTGCCGCGGCTGCCCGGGCGCGGCGCCAGCTTCACGGCCGAGACGCACGGCTCGGCGCTGGAGATCCAAACCGGCGTCCAGGCGACGATCGCCGACTCGATCGCCGAGCTGGGGGCGCTGAGGCGCGAGCTCGAGCAGACGCTGCGGCCGCTCTCGATGCGGGCGGCCGGCGCCGGCATCCATCCCTTCGCGGTCTGGCAGGAGATCGTCGTCTCCGCCGGCGAGCGCTACCAGTTCGTCTACGGGTCGATGCGGGAGCTGGCGCGACGGGAGCCGACCTTCGGCCTCCACGTGCACGTCGCCGTCGCCGATCCCGAAGGGGCGATCCACGTCGCCAACCGCCTCCGCACCCACATCCCCCTGCTGCTCGCGCTCGCGGTCAACTCGCCGTTCTGGCAGGGGCGCGACACCGGCCTCGCCTCGGCGCGCACGCCGCTCTTCCAGGCCTTCCCGCGGGTCGGGATCCCGCGCGCCTTCGAGGACTACGCCGACTACGTCGAGTCGGTCGACGTGCTGGTCCGCAGCGGCGCCGTGCCGGAGCCGACCTTCCTCTGGTGGGACGTGCGGCCGCAGCCGCGCTTCGGCACCGTCGAGGTGCGGATCATGGACGCGCAGACGACGCTCGGCGACACCGCGGCGATCGCCGCCCTGGTCCAGTGCATCGTCCGCGCCGAGGTCGAGGAAGGCACGCACCTGGAACGCTGGATGCCGCAGGAGGTGCTGTCGGAGAACCGCTTCCTCGCCGCCCGCGACGGGATGGACGCCGAGCTGATCGAGCCCGAGCTCGACCGCCGGGTGCCGGCACGCGACCTGCTCGCCGACCTCGTCGTCGTCTGCCGCCCCCACGCCCAGGACCTCGGTTGCGAGGCCGAGCTGGAACGGGTGCCGGAGCTGGGGGCACGGACGGGAGCTCAGCACCAGCTCGAGCTCTACCGCTCCTTCGAATCGCTGCCGCGGGTGGTCAAAGCGCTTTCGACCGATTTCCTCGCGGGCTACTAGCCCTCGCTTGGCGGCAGGACGAACTGGCTGACGATCAGGTTCGCGGCCAGGCGCGGTTCCTTGCCCTCGCGGCGGCGCTCGATCCGAACCTCGATCACGACCGTGCTCTTGCCGACGTGGAGGGGCTCGGCGGTCGCCTCGATCTCGTCGCCGAGGATGCCGGCGGCGAAGACGTTCAGCTTCAGCTCGATCGTCGTGAAGTTGTGGCCGGGCGGGATGCAGCGGAAGGTCGACCAGGCGGCGACGGTGTCGCCG
>Ga0070685_10000019_pt1 | contig 105881 bp, 102 predicted proteins | sample KBSS13LmetaG_FD_65651 | JGI IMG/M metagenome (GOLD analysis project Ga0070685, IMG submission 65651) | Switchgrass rhizosphere microbial communities from Kellogg Biological Station, Michigan, USA - KBS S1-3L metaG | ecosystem: Host-associated > Plants > Roots > Rhizosphere ...
GGGGCGCAGTCGGAGATCGGCGGCGGCGGCCGCTACGACGGCCTGATCGAGCAGCTCGGAGGGCCGGCGACGCCGGCCGTGGGATTCGCCGCTGGCATCGAGCGGATCCTGCTGGCGCTGGACGAAGAGGTGCCGGTCGCCGGGCGCGACGCCTTCGTCGCGGTCGCCGAGGAGGGCCAACGCGAACGCGCGATGGCGCTCGCGGTGGAGCTGCGCCACGCCGGGCTCTCAGCCGAGGTCGATCTTGCCGGCCGCGGCCTCAAGGGGCAGCTCAAGCACGCCGACCGGATCGGCGCCCGCCGCGTCCTCATCCTCGAGGCCGACGGCAGCGCCCAGCTGCGCGACATGGACACCGGAGAGCAGCGCGCCGTCGATCCCGGCAACCTTGTCGACGAGATGACGGGAGGGGAATCGTGAGCGAGGTGATCGGCGCCTACCGCACCGTCTGGTGCGGTGAGGTCCTGGCGGACAAAGTCGACTCCGAGGTGACGGTTGCCGGCTGGGTGCACCGGCGGCGCGACCACGGCGGCTTGATCTTCATCGACCTTCGCGACCGCAGCGGGATCGTCCAGCTCGTCTTCAACCCCGACAGCTCCGGCGAGTCCTTCGAGCTTGCCCACCAGCTGCGGCCCGAGGACGTGCTGAGTGCGAGCGGAGGCGTCGTCCGGCGGGCCGAGGACACCGTCAATCCCGAGCTTCCCACCGGCGAGTTCGAGGTCCAGGTGACCGCCGCCGAGCGCCTGGCGAAAGCCGAGACGCCGCCCTTCCAGATCGAGGGCTTCAGTGGCGAGGTCGGCGAGGACACGCGCCTGCGCTACCGCTACCTCGACCTCCGCCGCGAGCAGATGCAGAAGGCGCTGGAGCTGCGCCACCGCGTCGTCACCGCGATGCGCGAGTTCCTCGGCGGCGAGGGCTTCCTCGACATCGAAACGCCGGTCCTGACCCGCTCGACCCCGGAGGGCGCGCGCGACTTCCTCGTCCCCAGCCGCCAGCAGCCGGGCTCCTTCTACGCGCTGCCGCAGTCGCCGCAGCTCTTCAAGCAGCTGCTGATGATCTCCGGATATGAGCGCTACTACCAGGTGGCGCGCTGCTTCCGCGACGAGGCGACGAGGGCCGACCGCCAGGCCGAGTTCACCCAGCTCGACATCGAGATGTCCTTCGTCGGCGTCGACGACGTGATCGCGGTCAACGAACGCCTGCTGGCCCACGTCTTCGAGCGCGCCGGCGGCCCGGCGGTCGAGGGCAAGATGGAGCGGATGGGCTACGACGAGGCGATGGACCGTTTCGGCACCGACCGCCCCGACCTCCGTTTCGGCCTCGAGCTGGTCGACCTCGGCGAGGCCCTGCGGGAGACCGAGTTCAAGGTCTTCCGCTCGGTTCTCGAGGGCGGCGGCTCGATCCGCGGCATCAACGCCGGCCCGCGGCAGCTGCCGCGCTCCGAGCTCGACGGCCTCATCTCCCGCGCCCAGGAGCTGGGGGCGAAAGGGCTCGTCTGGGCTTTCCGCGAGGGAGAGGGCTGGCGCTCGCCGACCGCCAAGTTCCTCAGCGATGCCGAGCTCGCCGACCTCAACCAGCGCCTCGGTGCCGAGGAGGGCGACCTGCTTCTGGTCGTCGCCGACAAGCCCGCGGTGGCGAACGCCGTCCTCGGCCAGCTCCGCCTCGACCTCGCCGAGCGCTTCGACCTGATCGCCGAGGGCGATGACCGCCTCGTCTGGGTCGTCGACTGGCCGCTGATGGAGTGGAACGAGGACGAGAAGCGCTGGGATGCCCTGCACCACCCGTTCACCGCCCCGGCGGGCGACTTCGACCCCGAGAACCCGGGCGCCGCCCGCGCCCAGGCCTACGACGTCGTCTGGAACGGGCAGGAGCTGGGCGGCGGCTCGATCCGTATCCACGACGCCGAGACGCAGGAGGCCGTCTTCGGCGCCCTCGGGATCGACCCGGAGACCGCTCGCGACCGCTTCGGCTTCCTGCTCGAGGCGCTTCGCTACGGCGCCCCGCCACACGGCGGCATCGCCTACGGCGTCGACCGCATCGTCCAGCGCCTCTTCGGCGCCGAGACGATCCGCGACGTGATCGCCTTCCCGAAGACCGCCTCCGGCTTCGATCTGCTGACCGGCGCCCCGGCCCCGGTCGACGAGCTGCAGATGCGAGAGCTCGGCATCGGCATCCACAAATCGAAACTCGCAGGTCATTGAGATGGGCCTGCGGGACTGGATACCCCGCAGGTGGCGCCCCCGGCCGGGGCCCGGGCAGACCCCCGTCCACGTCGACGACCCGGGCTACGACAGCTGGGAGGTGGTGCGCGACTTCGGTGACCTTCGCACCGCCCGCGCCTGGCACCAGTCGCTGATCGAGGCCGGCTTCGAGGCGGCCCTCACCTCCGACTGGCCGATTGACCGCTTCGGCCGCGGCGACATCTCCCTCCGCGTCCCGCCCGAGCAGTGGAGCGAGGCCGAGTGGCACCTCTCGAACCTGGACGAGGGCGAAAGCTTCTCGTAGCCCGACTTCCGTTTAGAAGGGCCGCGCCGGTGGTAGTTTTTGGACCAGGCTCGAACCCGTTCGAGAGCCGTCTCACCGTTTGACCCAACACAAACGGCACGGGAGCTGGAAAGTCTCCGGTCCCCCTTGGGGGCAGGAGCAGGCACCCACCTTCATTTGAAGGGATCAAAGCCAGAGGCGGCAACGGCGGGTTGGGGCCTTTTCTCGTTTCGGCGTCGAAGCCGCGACAAAGTCGGCACAAACCGCGCGCCACCTGTGCGTCTCGGTGCCTCAGTCTGCGTCGAGTGGCTGACGAGGTTGCGATTGACCACCTCAGGGGTGGCAAATCATCGGCTCGGGAGAGGGATCGGGCTATGTCGGCGCTCGCCAGGCGGCAGCACGGAGTCGTGGCGCGTCGGCAACTCCTTGCGCTCGGGTTGAGTCGTAGAGCGATTGAAGGGCGGCGCCAGCGAGGGCAGTTGCATGAGGTTTATCGGGGGATCTTCGTGTTCGGTTCAAGGCGGATCAGTCGAAGGGGGCGCTGGATGGCTGCAGTGCTGGCAGCTGGAGGAGGAGCTGTGCTGAGTCATCGCTCAGCTGCTCGGCTCTGGCGCCTGATGCCGCTGGCTGATGAATGGATCGACGTCGTCAGCCCACCGGGACGTGTGGTGAGGAGGAAGGGGATAGTTGCCCATGAGTCGGTGGTGGCGGACGATGAGCGGGCTGTGGTGGGGGGAATTCCGGTGACGTCGCCATTTCGGACCGTCTTCGACCTCGCGGCAGTCTTGAAGCTGCGGGAGCTGGAGCGCGTTTGGCACGAGGCGGAAGTGCAGGGCCTGCGGGATCGGGTTTCGCTGCCGGCGTTGTTGGAGCGGTACCCGGGGCGGCGGGGCGCTCGGAACCTGCTGACGCTGCTCGAGGCGGAGGTGCCGGTGGGGTTCACTCGGAACGACTTCGAGGAGGCGTTCCTGGCGCTCGTGGACGCCTGCGGGCTATCGCGGCCGCGGATGAACGCCGAGCTGTCGCTGCGGGGGCGGTTCTTCGAGATTGATGCGCTCTGGGAACGGGAGCGGGTGGCGGTCGAGCTCGACAGTAGGAGCGTCCATGAGACGAGGAAGCGGTTTGAGAGCGATCGGCTGCGGGACCGCATCTTGATCGCGGAGGGTTGGCGGACGATACGGGTCACCTGGCGGCAGCTGCAGGAGGAACCGGCGGAGATCATGGGCGACTTGTCGAGGTTGCTGGAACAGACGCGGCTTGGGCAGGGCCGTCACCCACGCCCACATGCCAAGTAGGTGTGGGTGACGGCCCCTGTGAGCCGCGTTGGATGAGGTAGGACGCGGAGCGCTTTACCCTTCGGAACGTGGACCGCGAGCTCTTCGAGCACTACCTGCGCGATGAGAGTCGGCTTGGGCCGGCTGCTGAGGGCGCCTTCACGGGCGCTGCAGGTGGGGCTGCGTGTGGGGATCTTTCACGCGTTTCGTTCCTGGTGGGCGAGGGGCGCGTCCAGGACGTCACCTTCGACGCAGAGGGATGTGGCGCGACCAGGGCCGCAACCGCCGCTGTCGCCGAGATGGTCGATGGGGCACCCGTCCTCGACGCTGCCCTGATCGACATCGACACCGTCGACGCCGCCATCGGCGGCCTCACGCCTGCCAAGCGCCATGCCGCCCAACTCGCCACCGACGCCCTCCACCGAGCCCTGCAAGGCGTCGCCTCCTCGAATCTGAACTTGGTCCCGGCTGCGGAGGGAGGGGTGGGGGCGACCTCACCCCGCGATGACGGTCGCCCCCACCCCTCCCGCTCCCCCAAGCGCTTGGCCGTCGCCATGTCCGGCGGCGTCGACAGCGCCGTCGCCGCCCTGCTCGCCCGCGAGGAAGGGGCGGAGGTCGTCGGGATCACGGTCAAGCTCTGGACCGATCCCGAGACCGACGGCGCCAAGGCCTGCTGCTCGCCCGAGGCGGTGCTGGGGGCTCGGGCGCTCGCCCATCAGCTCGGGATCCCGCACTTCACCCTCGACCTCGAGGAGGACTTCCGGCGACGGGTCGTCGATCGCTTCATCGGCGGCTACGCGGAGGGGAGCACGCCGAACCCCTGCATCCTTTGCAACGGCGAGGTCCGGCTCGCGGCAATGATCGACCTCGCCGAGCGGGTGGGCGCCGAGCGCCTGCTCACCGGCCACTACGCGCGGATCGTCGAGGACGGCGAGGGGCCGCTGCTCGCCACCGCCGCCGACACCGCCAAGGACCAGAGCTACATGCTGGCGGCGCTGCCGCCGGAGCTGCTCGAACGCCTCGACTTCCCCCTCACCGAGCTGACCAAGGCAGAGGTGCGGGAGATCGCCGCCCGCCACGGCCTCGCCGTCGCCCGCAAGGCCGAGAGCCAGGACCTCTGCTTCCTTGCCGGCCAGGGCAAGCGCGGCTTCCTGCGCCGGCACGGCGGCCTGCGTGAGCGCGAGGGCGCGATCCTCGACTCGGCCGGCCGTACCCTCGGCCGCCACCGCGGCCACCACGACTTCACCGTCGGCCAGCGCCGTGGCATCGGCGTCTCGGCCCCGGAGGCGCTCTACGTGCTCGCCACCGACGCCGTCGCGAACACCGTCACCGTCGGCACCCGGGCCGAGCTGGAGAAGCGCAGCGTCCGCGTCCGCGACGCGGTCCTGCACCGCGACGGCAGCTCGGTCGACTCGGTGAAGCTGCGCTACCGCTCCCGCGCCCTCCCCGCCGCCGTCTCGGCGGCGGGGGAGGGGCGGCATCCCACCCTGGATGTGGAGCTGGGAGAGGCCTTCCCTGGCGTGGCCCCCGGCCAGACGGCGGTGCTGATGGCCGGCGAGCGGATCGTCGGCCACGGCACCATCGCCGGCTAGGTCAAAGGTCCCGGGTCAGACGGCCGAGCTGGTCGCGACCGCCGCGTCCTCTTCCCGGCGCATCTGGTTGACGCCTTTGACGCAGTTGCTGAACGAGGTCCCCTTGACACCTTTGACGTGCTTCTTGCTCAGCGCCTTGCACGCTTTGCGGGCGGTCAGGTTGTCGTTCTTGTCAGCCTGAGCCATCGCTTTTACGCAGCGGCTGAAGGCGGTTCCTTTCTCGCCTTTGACGTGCTTCTTGCTCTGGCCGCGGCAGTAGTAGCCATAGGCATGGCCCTTGGGAGCCGACTTCGGCCCTTGTGGGGTCTGGGGATGTTCAGGGTGGTAGTTCGGGCCTTCCGGCTGGTAGTCAGGCCCGTCGGCGACGCCTACCGCCGGCATCGCCGCCAGCGAGAGCACCGCAAGCGCCATCACGAACATGGTGCGCAGCTTCATGGTTGCCTCCTTCGACAGTGGTCGAACGAACGATCCAGTCGGTACTGAAACGCTCCCCGGCGCATGTCTGTAAGGGCAAACATTTCTGGAGCGGGCTACTTGCCGTGCCTGACCGGACAGGTGTCCGATCTGACGAATATTTAGGCTTCCTAATATGAGGGCGAAGGAGATCCGGGAGACGTACCTGTCTTTCTTTGCGGAGCGGGGGCACAAGATCGTCCCCTCGGCCTCGCTCGTGCCCTCCGTGCACGACCCCTCGGTGCTTCTGACCACGGCCGGGATGCAGCCGTTCAAGCCCTACTTCCTGGGCCGCGAACAGCCGCCGGCCCCGCGCCTCGCCGATGTGCAGAAATGCTTCCGCACCACCGACATCGAGGAGGTCGGCAACACCGCCCGCCACATGACCTTCTTCGAGATGCTCGGCAACTGGAGCTTCGGCGACTACTTCAAGGCGGAGTCGATCCCCTGGGGCTGGGAGCTCTCGACCCAGGGTTTCGGGATGGACCCGGAGCGGATCTGGGTGACCGTCTTCGGCGGCGACGAGGAGCTCGGCCTCGGCCCCGACGAGGAGGCGATCGAGATCTGGCGCGCCACCGGTGTGGCGGAGGAGCGGATCGTCCGCCTCGGCCGCGAGGACAATTTCTGGCAGGCCGGCCCGACCGGCCCCTGCGGCCCCTGCTCGGAGCTCTACCTCGACCGCGGCCCCGAGTTCGGCGCTGAGGGCGAGCGCCCGGGCGACGACACCGACCGCTTCCTCGAGTTCTGGAACCACGTTTTCATGAGCTACGACCTCGCCGAGGACGGGACGCTGACGCCGCTGCCGATGAAGAACATCGACACCGGCATGGGCCTCGACCGGATGGCGGCGGTCCTCCAGGACGTCCCCTCCGTCTTCGAGACCGACCACGTCCGGCCGCTCGTCGACCTCGCCGAGGAGCTCTCCGGCCGCCGCTACGACGAGGGCGGGGCGGTGACCCGGGCGATGCGGATCGTCGCCGACCATAGCCGCGGCGCCGCCTTCCTGATCGCCGACGGCGTCGTCCCTTCGAACGAGGACCGCGGCTACATCCTGCGCCGGATCATGCGGCGGGCGATCCAACAGGGGCGGACGCTAGGCCTGGAGGCGCCCTGGCTCGGCCGCTTCGCCGAGCGGACGATCGAGCTGATGGGCGACGACTACCCCGAGCTGGCCGCCGAGCGGGCGACGATCGGGCGCTGGGTCGGCGACGAGGAGGAGAGCTTCGGCCGCACCCTCGAGCGCGGCAGCGAGCTGCTGGAGCGGCTCGTCGCCGAGGCCAAGGAGGGGGAGACCTCCTGGATCGACGCCGCCGAGGCCTTCAAGCTCCACGACACCTACGGCTTCCCCTACGACCTGACCAAGGAGCTGCTGGCCGAGAACGGCCTTTCGGTCGACGACCAGGGCTTCCAGGAGCTGATGGAGGAGCAGCGCCAGCGCGCCCGCACGGCGAGCGCCACCGCCCACGGCTCCGAGAACACCCACGAGCGCGTCCTCGCCTTCGCCGAAGCGGCGCCGCCGACCCAGTTCGTCGGCTACGAAACCCTGCGCGCGACCACCGGCCTCGCCGCCGTCGAGGCGGCCGACGGCAAGGCGCTGGTCAAGCTCGAGCAGAGCCCCTTCTACGCCGAGGGTGGCGGCCAGGTCGCCGACTCCGGCGTGCTGCGCTGGGGCGAGCAGGAGGCGCGTGTGGTCGACGTCTACCGCCTCGGCGAGGACCAGGCGCTCGAGGTCGAGGCGGGGGGCGCGGCGATCGAGCCCGGGGTCCCGGTCGAAGCCGAAGTCGACGCCGAGACCCGCCACGCGACGATGCGCAACCACACCGCGACCCACCTCCTGCACGCGGCGCTGCGGGAGCGCCTCGGCACCCACGTCCGCCAGGCCGGCTCCGCCGTGCGCCCGGACAAGCTGCGCTTCGACTTCACCCATGGCCAGGCGCTCAGCCCCGAGGAGCTGCGCGACGTCGAGGAGCGGGTCAACGAGTGGGTGAAGGCGAGCCGCCCCGTCCGCTGGATGAACATGAACCGCAGCGAGGCCGAAGAGCTCGGGGCGATGGCCCTGTTCGGCGAGAAATACGGCGAGTGGGTGCGGGTGGTCGAGGTCGACGGCGTCTCCCGCGAGTTCTGCGGCGGCACCCACGTCGCCAACACCGCCGAGGTCGGCATCTTCAAGATCAGCAGCGAGGGGTCGAGCGCCGCCAACGTGCGCCGCGTCGAGGCGATCACCGGGCCCGCCGCCATCGATTGGTTCCGCGAGCGCGAGGCGGATCTGCGCGAGGCCGGCGAGCTGCTCGGCAACCCGCAGGACCCGGTTGCCGCGGCGCGCCGCGCGGCTGAGCAGCTGAAGGAGGCGAGCGCGGGCGCCGAGAAGGCGCAGCGCGAGCAGTTGGGCGGCGAAGCGGACGCGCTGGCGGGGCGCGCCGAGGGGCTGCCGGGCGGCTCCGGACAGGCCGTCGTCGCCACCGTCGAGGAGAGCCTGCAGGCGAACCCGAAGCAGCTGCTCGATCTCGCCAACCGCGTGCAGTCGAAGGTGGGACAGCCTGCGGCGGTCGTCCTCGGCGGCGCCTTCGGCGGCAAAGCCGGGCTGGTCGCGCTGGTCTCCAAGGAGCTCGTCGAGCGCGGCGTCTCCGCCGGCTCGATCATCCGTGAGGCCGCGCCGATCGTCGGCGGCGGCGGGGGTGGCCGCGACGACATGGCCCAGGCCGGGGGCAAGGACCCCTCCAAGCTCGACCAGGCGCTGGCCGTCGCCCGCGCTGCGATCGAGCGGGAGCTCGGCTGAGAGGCACATGCGGGTGCTCGCTCTCGACCATGGGACCGTCCGCATCGGCTGCGCCCTCTCCGACCCGAGCGGAACCCTGGCGACGCCGCTGCCGGTGATCGAGCCGCCGGAGGCCCGCGCCGTCGCCGAGCTGGTCGACGAGCATGGGGTGGAAGTGGTCGTCGTCGGCCTGCCGCTGCACCTGAGCGGCGAGGAGGGCAGCCAGGCAGGTTTGGCGCGCAGCTTCTGCCGGGAACTGGAGGCGATGCTCTCGGTGCCGGTCGAGACCTACGACGAGCGCCTCACCTCGCGGATGGCTGACGCCACTCGACGAGGCGGCGCCGGCGCCGCCCGCGACTCGATCGCCGCCGCTCACCTGCTCGAGTCCTACCTGGAGAGCCGGCGATGAGCGACGACTGGCTCAAGGACGACCCCTTCGCCGATCCCGAGGATCCGGCCGCCCGCGAGCGCGAGCAGCGCCGGCGCGAGCGCGAAGAAAAGCGCCACAAGCGCGCCGCCAAGCAGGCCGAGGTCGAGCAGAAGGCGCCTTCTCCACCCGCCGCGACGCCACCGGCCGCCCCGCCGTCTCCGGCGGCCGACACGACGCCGCCCGAGCCGTTGCCGCCGCGCACGCCCGAGGAGGAGTTCTGGGACGAGGAGCCGCCGGCGCCGCCTCCCCCTGTCGTCGCCGCCAACGGCAGCTCCAACCGCCGCCCGAAGCCCGGTCTCGGCTTCCTCGGCACGATCGGCCGCCATCCCTTCCGCCTGTTTGCGGCGATCGCCGCCCTCTTCGTCCTCGTCTTCCTCATCGCGCTATTCCAGCCCTTCCACGGCGAGGGCAGCGGCCAGGTGCAGGTGACGATCCCGAAGGGATCGAGCGTGGCCGAAGTCGGCGACCTCCTCGCCGACGAAGGCGTGATCTCCAACTCGACCCTGTTCCAGGTCCGCGTCACCCTCGCCGGCAAGCGCTCGGAGATCTACTCGGGCCACTTCACCCTCGCCCACGAGATGAGCTACGGCTCCGCGATCGACGCCCTCTCGACGCCGCCGGTCAAGCGTACGCTGACGGTGACGATCCCCGAGGGCTACACCCGTTCGCAGGCCGCGCAGGTGGCCGAAGAAGCCGGCGTTCCCGGCGACTACACGAAGGCGACGATCAAGTCGAAGTACCTCGACCCGGCCGAATACGGCGGCAAGAAGGCGAAGGACCTCGAAGGCTTCCTCTTTCCCGACACCTTCGAACTGAAGCCGAAGGCGCCGGTCGAGGACCTCGTCCAGCTGCAGCTGGAGGACTTCAAGCGCCGGATCAAGGGCGTCGACATGAGCTACGCGAAGTCGAAGAACCTGACCGTCTTCGACGTCGTCACGATCGCCTCGATGGTCGAGGACGAGGCCGGGGTCGACTCCCAGCGCGGGCTGGTTGCCTCGGTGATCTACAACCGCCTGCACGAAGGGATGCCGCTGGGGATCGACGCGACGATCCGCTTCGCCACCGGCAACTACACCGAGCCGCTGACCGAATCGGAACTGGCGATCGACTCCCCCTACAACAGCCGCACCAACGCCGGCCTGCCGCCGGGGCCGATCAGCAACCCGGGCCTGGAGTCGCTGAAGGCGGCGGCGCACCCGCCGAAGACCGGCTACCTCTTCTACGTGACGACGCCGGGAGCCTGCGGCAAGCTCACCTTCGCCAAGACCGAAGCGGAATTCGAAGCCGCGGTCGAGAAGTACAACTCAGCGCGCGAAGCGGCCGGCGGCAACTCGCCGGACAGCTGCGGGGAATAGCCGTGCCCAAGCTCGCGGTGCTCGGCCATCCCGTCTCGCACTCGCGCTCGCCGGCGATGCAGAACGCGGCGCTGGCAGCCCTGGGGCTGGACGACTGGGGCTACAGCGCGATCGACGCTGCTCCCGAGGCCTTCGAGATGACGGTCAAGGAGCTGGCCGAAGTCGGCTACGCCGGCGTCAACGTCACCGTCCCGCACAAGGAGGCGGCGCTGGCGCTGGCCGACGAGGCGAGCGAAGCCTCGCAGCAGATCGGCGCCGCCAACACCCTTGTCTTCGGCGAGGGCGGGATCGAGGCCCACAACACCGACGCCGACGGGCTGCTGGCGGCGCTGCCCGACCCCCCACGCGGTCATCGCACGCTGGTTCTCGGCGCCGGCGGCGCCGCCCGGGCGGCGATCTGGGCGCTGCTCTGGGAAGGGGCGGTGGTCGAGGTCTGGAACCGCACGCCCGAGCGGGCGGAGGCGCTCTGTGCCGAACTGGGAGGGAAGGCGGTGACGGTGCCGCGCCAGAGCGAGTACGACCTGATCGTCAACACCAGCGCCGCCGGCCTGCGGGGCGAGGACCCGTTCGAGCACCTGCCGCTGGAGCGCGGCGATTTCACCGACCACCAGACCGTCGTCGACATGGTCTACGGCGAGCGCCACAGCCGCCTGCTGAAAGCCGCCGAAGGGGCGCGCGCCGCCGCCGTCGACGGGCTCGAGATCCTCGTCCAGCAGGGGGCGCGGTCGCTGGAAATCTGGACGGGACGAACCCCCGACCTCGACGTGATGCGCGAGGCGGCGCGGCGCCGATAGCCTTGCCGCGATGACGACGTTCCGTTTCACGACCGCCGGAGAGTCGCACGGGCCTGGGCTCGTGGCGATCGTCGAGGGGATGCCGGCGGGCCTCGAGCTCGACCGCGAAGCGCTCGACCGCGACATGGCGCGGCGCCAGCTCGGGCACGGCCGCGGCGGCCGGATGAAGATCGAGACCGACACGGTCGAGGTCCGCAGCGGCGTCCGCCACGGGCGCACGCTCGGCAGCCCGATCGCCCTCCTCGTCGCCAACCGCGACTACAAGAACTGGGAAGAGCGGATGAACCCGTGGCCGGTCGAGGGCTTCGAGCCCGACGAGGTGCACCTGCCGCGGCCGGGGCACGCGGACCTCGTCGGCGCCCAGAAATACGGCCACGCCGACATCCGCAACATCCTCGAGCGGGCGAGCGCGCGCGAGACCGCCGCCCGCGTCGCCGCCGGCACGATCGCCCGCGCCTTCCTCGCCCGGCTCGGGGTCGAGATCCACAGCCACGTGCTGCAGATCGCCTCAGTGCGGGCGCAGGAGCGGCCCGACCTGAAGCCGGAGGACTTCGCCGGCGTCGACGACGACCCGGTCCGCTGCCTCGACCCGGAGGCGAGCAAGGCGATGGTCGAGGAGATCAACCGCCTGCGCAAGGCAAACGAGAGCCTCGGCGGCACCTTCGAGGTGCTGACCTTCGGCCTCGTGCCCGGGATCGGCTCCCATATCTCCTGGGAAGACCGGCTCGACGGCCGCCTCGCCGGCGCGGTCGCCTCGATCCAGTCGATCAAGGGGGTGGCGATCGGCGAAGCCTGGGACGTCGCCGGCCGCCCTGGCTCAGAGGCGCACGACGAGATCTTCTGGTCTGAGAAGGACGGCTACTTCCGCGAAACCAACCACGCCGGCGGGCTCGAGGGCGGGATGACCAACGGGCAGCCGCTCTCGGTGCGGGCGGCGATCAAGCCGATCTCGACCCTGACCAAGCCGCTGCGCTCGGTCGACACCGAGACCAAGCAGCCGGCGCAGGCTCTGCGCGAGCGCACCGACTCGACCGTGGTCCCGGCGGCGGCGATCGTCGCCGAGGCGATGGTGGCGCTGACCCTCGCCCGCGCCTACCGCGAGAAGTTCGGCGGCGACCACATCGACGACGTCGTCGCGGCGGTTGCTGCCTACAAGCAGCGGATCGACTTCCGGGGCTGAGCCAGGTGGCGAAGCCGGCGATCGTCTTCATCGGCTTCATGGGTGCCGGCAAGAGCACCGCGCTCGAAGCTGCCCGCAAGGCGGGTCTGGAGACGACCGAGATCGACGAGCTGATGGAAGCGGAGCTCGGCAAGCCGATCCGCCAGGCGTTCGAGGAGGACGGGGAGGAGGCCTTCCGCGCCCGCGAGGCCGAGGTGGTGGGATCGCTGCTGGAGAAAGCCGAAGGGGATGCGATCGCCCTCGGCGGCGGCAGCATCCTCTCCGAGCGGGTGCGCAAGGCGCTGGGGCGCCACATCGTCGTGCTGCTGGAGATCGATGCGGCGACGGCCTGGAAGCGGATCGAGGGAACGGAGCGTCCGCTGGCGACGAGCGAAGAGGACGTGGCGGCCCTGCTCGCGGAGCGGGCGCCGTATTACGAGGAGCTCGCCGACGCGGTGATCCCCATAGCCGACCGTCGCGTGCTCGAGCGGGCGTTGCCGGCTATCAGGGCTTTAGATGAATTACCTGAGCGCACGAGGCTGCTCTGGGCATCCAGCGCCTCGGGCGACTACCCGATCTTCGTCGGCCACGGCCTCCTGAGGGCGGACTGGTGGCCGCTCGGGGGACGACGGTTCCTGGTGGCCGATGCGTTCAACATCCGGCACTACAAGGATCGGCTCGTCAAATCCTTCCTCGGCATCGACGTCATCGTCGACGGCGAGGAGAAGAAGACGCTGGACGAGGTGAGGGAGATCCTGGAAGACATGGCCCGGAAGGGGATGACCCGGGAAGACCATGTCGTTGCCTTGGGCGGGGGTGTGACCGGGGACGTGGCGGGATTCTGCGCCTCGCTCTACCAGCGGGGAGTCCCGGTCGTCCAGGTGCCGACGACGCTGGTCGCCCAAGTGGACTCCGCCTATGGAGGCAAGACCGGGGTCGATCTGCCGCAGGGCAAGAACTACGCCGGTGCCTATCACCTCCCATCAGCTGTCATCGCCGATCTCGACACCCTGCGAACGCTTCCGCGGGAGGAGCTGGCGGCCGGATTCGTCGAGGCGTTGAAGACCGGATTGCTGGCCGGTGGAGCGCTGTGGGAGGAGGTGCGGGCAATCGAGGAGCTGAGTCCGGCTGACCTCGACGGGGTTGTTTTCGCCTGTGCCCGCTACAAGTGCGCGGTTGTCGCCGCCGACGAGCGGGATGCGGGTCGGCGTCACGTCCTCAACCTCGGCCATACCGTCGGCCATGGCATCGAGACGGCAAGCGATTACACGCGTTATCGCCATGGGGAAGCGATCGGCCTCGGGCTCTTGGCGGCCTTGCGCCTTTCGGATGCCCCCGATCTGCGCGAAGAAGTGAGGGCCATCCTCGCCCGCCACGGATTACCCGTGACTTTGGACCGGGCGATCGCGGCTGACGACATCATCGAAGCTCTCGAACGCGACAAGAAGCGCACCGCGGCCGGCGTCGGCTTCGTCCTCCTCTCCGAGCCGGGGCAGCCCCGGACCGGCGAAATCATCGACCCGGCTAAGGTCAGGGAAGCCGTGGAGGAGCTCTACTGATGCCATCCGTCGCCAATCGCGTCGCCGTCCTGCACGGGGTCAACTTCGACGTGCTCGAGCGGCGGCCGGCCGAGATCTACGGGGGGCTTTCGATGTCGCAGCTGGAGGCGAAGATCTCCGGCTGGGCGCATGAGCTGAAGCTTGAACCGATCTACTTCCAGACCAACGCCGAGGGCGAGTTCTGCGAATACCTGCACCGCTCGGTCGACCTCGCCGACGCGGTGATCGTCAACGCGGGCGCCTGGACCCACTACAGCCGCGCGATCGCCGACGCGCTGCAGATGACCGGGCTGCCGGCGGTCGAGGTCCACCTCTCCGACGTCGAGGCGCGGGACGACTGGCGCACGCTCTCGGTCTTCGACGGGCTAGTCCTCGCCAAGATCTCCGGCAAAGGGGCCGACGGGTACCGCGAGGCGCTCGAGCGGCTGGCCGGCGAGCTCGGCGTGGGCTCCTGATGCGCGGCCGCGGCGACCGCCTGGAGAAGCTGCTGGCCGAGCGTGAGCTCGACCGGATGCTGGTCACCGACCTCACCAACGTCCGCTACCTGACCGGCTTCACCGGCACCAATGGTGCCTGCGTCTGCGGTCCCGGCTTGCGCCTCTTCTTCACCGACTTTCGCTACACCGAGCGAGCCGCCGCCGAGGTCGAGGGCTGGGAGGCGCTGACGATCGGCAACGACTGGCTGAAGGGGATCGCCGAGCACCTCGAAGGCCGGGTCGGCTTCGAGGACGACCAGATGGCCGTGCGGGTGCTCGAGAAATTGAAAGAGAAACTCCCCGAGGGCGCCGAGCTGGTCGCCGCCGGCGGCCGGGTGGAGGAGCTGCGGCGGGTCAAGGACGACGAGGAGCTGGCGAAGATCGCCGAGGCCTCGAGGCTGACCGACGACGTCTGGGGCTGGGCGCTCGAACAGAGAATGGCTGGGCGGAGCGAGCGCGACGTCGCCCGCGCGACCGAAGCCCGGATCAGGGAGCTCGGCGCCGAGCCCTCGTTCCCCGCGATCGTCGCCGCCGGCCCCAATGGGGCGCTGCCGCACGCCGAGCCCGGCGAGCGGGTTATCGGCAGCGGCGAGCTGGTCGTCTTCGACATGGGCTCGCAGCTCGACGGCTACTGCTCCGACGGCACCCGCACCTTCGCCACCGGCGAGCCGGGGGAGGAGGCGCGCGCGGTCTACGAGGTGGTGCGGCAGGCCCAGCAGGCGGGGCTCGACGCGATCAGGGCCGGGGTCAAGGGCGAGGACGTCGACAACGCCGCCCGCAAGGTGATCGACGGCGCCGGCCACGGCGAGAACTTCGGCCACGCGCTCGGCCACGGGGTCGGGCTCGAGGTGCACGAGGGCCCTCGGCTCTCGCAACGCTCCGACGACGTTCTCGCCCCGGGCGAAGTCGTCACCGTCGAGCCGGGGATCTACCTGGCCGGCGAGCTCGGCGTCCGCATCGAGGACCTCGTCGTCGTCACCGCCGAGGGGCTGCGCAATCTCAGCTCGCTGCCGAAAGAGCTGCAGCTGGTCGACTGAACGACCGCCAAGCGGCCGCTAAGCATTCAAATTCAACCCCGCCCCCGCTGCGGTCGATACCGGGGCAATGAGCAAGGCCCGGGACACGTTGGTTTCCATCCACGAGGAAGCGCGCCGCGAGCGCCTCCTCGATATGGAGGACCGCGTGCGCCGATACCGTCTCGCCTGCTTCGGGATCCTCGCCCTCGCCCTGGCGATCGGCGGGGGCCGATCGCTCGGCTACTGGTGGATCCCCCTGCTTGGCCTCGGCCTCGCCGGGTTCGCCGTCGCCGATCGCTTCATGCGCAGCAGCAGCCGGCCGGCCCTCTGGGTCGCCGCCGCCTGGGCGGCGCTGCCGGCCCTGCTCGCCGCCGCGGTGCTCGTCACCGGCGGCGCCACCAGCCCGGCCCTCGTCTGGTTCGCGCTGCCCGCCGTCACCCTCGGCTTCCGCTTCGAGCCGCGGGGGATGGTCGCCGGCACCGTCTACGTGATCGCCACCTTCCTGCTGGCCGCGATCGCCCCGGACCCGCAGGCCGCCTGGGACCAGCGCCAGTTGCTGATCGCGATCACGGCGCTGATCATCAGCACCGTCATCCTCACCGGCGCCCTGGTCGAGTCCGACCGTGCCCACCGCCGGCGCTCGACCCTCGACCCGCTCACCGGCCTCTTCAACCGCAACGCGCTCGAGCAGCGGCTCTCCGAGCTGAACGGGCAGCCCTGCGATCCCTTCGAAGGCCACTCGCACGCCTTCCTCCTCTGCGACCTCGACCACTTCAAGCGCGTCAACGACCAGTTCGGCCACGCTGCCGGCGACGCCGTCCTCCAGGACGTCGCCTACACGATGCGGGCGACGCTGCGGGCGGGCGACTCGATCTACCGCGTCGGCGGCGAGGAGATCCTGGTGATGCTTCCCGGCGCCGGCCACGAGGACGCGCTGGAAATCGCGGAGCGGCTGCGGGTCGCGGTGCGAGAGCGACGGCCGGTAGGCGTCTCCGTCTCGCTCAGCATCGGCGTCGCCGTCGCCGAGGCCGGCCTTGTCGACACCGACGACATGCTCTCGCGCGCCGACGCCGCGCTCTACGCAGCCAAGGCGAAGGGCCGCGACCTCGTCTACCTCGACGACTGTGAGGGGGAGCTCGCCGCGGTCAGCGGCTGAGATCCCAGTCGCTGCTCAGCCGCTCGCCGAAGGCGGCCAGCAGTTTCACGACCGCCTCGACGTCGCGCAGGTCGACCATCTCGACCGGCGAGTGCATGTAGCGGAGCGGGATCGAGACGAGCCCGGTGGGGATGCCGGCGCGAGAGATCTGGAGGACATCGGCGTCGGTGCTGGTGCCGCGGCCGCTGGCGCTGATCGAGTACTCGATCCCCTCCGCCTCGGCCGTCTCGACCAGGAGCTCGAAGACCTTGGGCGAGAGGGTGGAGCCGCGGCCGATCGCCGGGCCGGAGCCGAAGGGGTGGCTGCCGATCTCCTTCTCGTCGACCCCCGGCGCGTCGGTGGCGTGGGTGACGTCGACGGCGATCGCGATGTCGGGGCGGACCTGGAAGGCGGCGGTGCGGGCGCCGAAGAGGCCGATCTCCTCCTGCACGGCGGCGACGGCGGCAAACGAGCCGCCGGGGCCCTTGCCCTCGTGGCAGCGGCGCAGGCTCTCCAGCGCCACGTAGGCGCCGAGGCGGTTGTCCATCGCCCGGGAGACGAGCCGCTCGCCGGCCACCGGCATCGGCTCGGCGTCGATCACGACCGGGTCGCCGACCCGGACCAGCTCCTCGGCCTCCTCGCGATCGGCGGCGCCGATGTCGATGTGCATGCTCTTCAGCTCGACGACCTTTTTGCGCTGGTCGGGCTCGAGCAGGTGGATCGGCTTGCGGCCGGCGACGCCGGGGACGGCGCCATTCCTGCCGCGGACCTCGACCCGCTGGCCGACGAGGATCTGCGGGTCCCAGCCGCCGACCGGGGCGAACCAGAGGAAGCCCTTCTCGTCGATATGGGTGATGATCAGCCCGATCTCGTCGATGTGGCCGACGACGGCGAGCAGCGGCGAGGCGTCGCCGACGCGGGCGATCGTCGAGCCGATGCCGTCGACGCTGACCTCGGCGAAGGAAGCGGCCTCGCGCCAGACCTCGGCAGCCGGACCCTCGTACCCGGACGGGGCGCCCGCGCGCAACAGCTTGTCGAGAAGGACTGGAGTGCTCAAAAGGTTCGGGGAGTATGCCTAAGTGTGGGCCGCGCTTGCTTCGCGGCGGAACTGCTCGCGGTTCGGCCCGTAGCCGCGATGCTCGAAACCGATCAGCATCCAGATCAGGACGACGGCGACGGCCAGGGTGACGAGCGCGGGCATCGCCGTCGCGACCGGGACCAGGAACAGCAGGACGATCGCCAGGCCGAGCCGCCTGCGATTGAGCGTCTGCACATGGCGGTAGCGGAAGGCGACTAGGCCGAGCAGGTAGAGCGCGAGGCCGCCGAGCAGGGCGAAGGCGGGAACGTCGTGCAGGTGTTCGTCGTAGTGCGCGATCGTCGCCTTCAGGCCGAAGGCGACCAGGACGATGCCGGCGCCCATCAGCAGGTGGATGTAGGAGTAGGAGTCGCGGGCGAGCTCGTTCTGCTCCCGCCCGACTTCGGCTTCGCCGAGGCGCCGGGCCGAGATCAGGGCGACGACGTCGAAGTAGGTCCACCAGAGCGCGGCGGTGAGGAAGATGCCGAGCACGGCGGCGGTGCCGATCCCGAGGTCGAGGGCGCCGGAGGCACCGACGCCGATCGCGACGATCGACTCGCCGAGGGCGATGATGATGATCAGCCCGTGGCGCTCGGCGAAGTGACCGGGGACGAGCTTCCAGCCGTCGGCGCCGAAGAAGTAGGGACCGGCCATGTCGAGGAAGATCGCCAGCGCCCAGAGCGCGCCTTGGGCGAAGCCGTCGAAGAACGAGGCGACGACGAGGAGGCCGACCGCGACCGCGGTGCTGACGGCGAGCCCGGTCACCGAGCGGCGCAGGTCCTGGTCGTCGGCGCCGGCGAGCCAGAAGAGGGCGATGTGGGCGGTGCGGTAGAAGCCGATCGCGAGCGCGAAGGTGAGGGCGAGGTTGCCGAAGGCCTCCTGGACGCAGAGCGAGACGATCAGCATCGCCGCCATCGCGGCGAAGATGACCAGGCGGACCACCCCGGCCTCGGGGTCGATGACGCTGGTCAGCCAGGCGTAGCCGACCCACGCCCACCAGAGGACGCCGAGGATCAACAGGCCCTGCACCAGCCCCGACCAGGTCTGGTCGTGCGACATGAGTGCCGTGCACTGGGTGAGCGCGAGGACGAAGACGAGGTCGAAGAACAGCTCCAGCGGGGTCACCCGCTCTCCCTCGCGCGGGGTTGCGCTCAGGCGATGGTGAGTTTCCGACGAGCCCTCCAAGGTCGCCCATCGTTGCATCCGAATCGGTTAGCGTGGCCTGGGATGGCGAGCGGGAACAGGGTCGTAATAATCACGGGAGCTTCGACGGGGATCGGGAAGGCGACGGCGGTCCGGCTCGCCCGCGAGCCCGGGACCGAGCTGGTCCTAGTCGCCCGGCGCGAGGAGCTGCTGCGCGAGCTCGCCGAGTCGCTGCCCTGCCGCGCCAGCTACGTCACCGTCGACCTCACCGACGACGACGCCCCTCAGCGCGTCCGCGCCCACCTCGAGGCCGAGCATGGCGGCGCCCTGCACCTGCTGGTCAACAACGCGGGCGCCGCCTGGCGCGGCAGCTTCGCCGAGGGCGGCTACGCGAACGTCCACCGCCACATGGAGCTCAACTTCGACGCTGTCGTGCGGCTGACCGAGGCGCTGCTGCCGCTGCTGCGGGCCTCGGCGCCCAGCGCCCTCGTCAACGTCGCAAGCACGGCCGGCCGGGTCGCGCGCGCCCGCACCGGCTCCTACAGCGCCAGCAAGTTCGCGCTGATCGGCTGGACCGACGCCCTCCACGCGGAGGAGGCGCCGAATGGGGTCCACGTCGGCCTGGTCCTGCCGGGGTTCATCCGCACCGAGGGCTTTCCGGCGACCGAGCTGCGCGAGAAAGCCCTCACCCGCTGGATCGTCTCCAAGCCCGAGAAGGTCGCCGAGGCGATCTACGAGTGCGGGCCGGGCGGCAGGGCGGAGCGGTACGTGCCGCGCCCATACGGCATCTTCGCGGCGCTGCGGATCCTCTCGCCCTGGCTCGTCCGCCGCGTCCTCGGCGGCGGCGCCGCCTCCAGCCTCACCACCAGTACCGCGGGCGACCGCGAGCAGCACTCGGACGCGTGCTGATGCCCCTCTACGGGGACATCATCGTCGCCGTGGCGCTCGTCGTGGTCGCGGTCGTCGCCGCCGTCTCGACGAAAAAGGTGCGGCTGGTCAACCGGCGCTTCCGGATGCTCGACGAAATCGCCCGGGTCGCCGAGGAGGGCCGGACGCTGGACGAGACGCTGGTGGCGATCACCGAGACGATCGTTCCCGAGCTGGGGGACATCTGCGCGATCGACGTGATCGAGGGCGAGAGCGTACGACGGGCAGCGTTGAAGGTCGACGGCCCCGACGCCGATTCGATCGCCGCCCGTCTGCTGGCCAGGGGTCCGCGAATGCAGGCGCAGGTCGCCAGCGACGCCGCCCGCGAACGGCAGGAGCCGTTCCACTTCGAGATGCGCACCGACGAGGACTACCGCGCGTTCGCCGAGGACGAAGAGGACTTCGAGTTCCTCCGCACCCTCGGGATCTTCTCGGGGGTGACGATCGAGCTGCGCGCGCGCGGCCGTCCTACCGGGGTCCTGACGATCAGCGTCGGCCCCTCGGGACGCCGCTTCGACGAGTCCGACGTCCACTTCGTCACCGTCCTCGGCGGTCGCGTCGCCCTCGCCCTCGACAACGCCGGCCTCTTCTCCGACCTCGAGCGCTCCGAGCGCGAACGGGCGGAGATCGCCGAGACGCTGCAGCGCGGCCTGCTGCCGCCGCCGCTGCCCCACATCCCCGGCTGGTCGGTGGCGGCGACCTATCGCCCGGCGGGGGCCGAGAACGAGCTCGGGGGCGACTTCTACGACGCCTTCCGCATCTCCGGCGGCTGGATGGTGGTGATCGGCGACGTCACCGGCCGCGGCGCCAAAGCCGCCGCCGTCACCGCCCACGCCCGCTACACGCTGCGGACCGCGGCGGCGCTGACCGGCGATCCGGTGATCGCCCTCGCCACCCTCAACCGCGAGCTGATCTCGCGCCAGGGGGCGGCGCTCTGCAGCGTCGCCGCGATGGCAGTCTCCGAAAACCCCTCCGAGCCGGTGCGGCTGGCGGTCGCCGGTCACCCCCCGCCGCTCCTCCTCGACGGCGACTCGGTCACCGAAGTGGGGAGGGCGGGCCCGGTCCTCGGGGCCTTCACGGACGAGGCGTGGAGTCTGGAGGCAACGACGGTCGCCTCCGGCCAGCAGCTGGTGGTCGTCACCGACGGCGTCACCGAGTCCCCCGGACAGCAGGAGCGCTTCGGAGAGGAGCGGCTGCGCGCCCAGCTGGTCTCGGTCAGCGGGCCCGCGATCGCCGCCCAGCGGATAGAGGCCGCTCTGCACGAGTTCACCGGCGGCACGCTCGAGGACGACGCCGCGATCATCGCCATCGCCCCGGCGACCGCCGACATCGACCCGGCGCCCGAGCACGAGCAGGAGCTGGTCGAGAGGCTCTACGGGGCCTTCAACCGCCGCGACTCCGAGGAGATCGTCGCCCTCTGCGACGAGGGGATGGACTTCTTCCCGGTCGGCACCGCCGAGCAGATCGGCCGCGAGGCTCCCTACGTCGGCCCCGCCGGCCTCAACGAGTACCTGCGCGACGTGGAACGAGCCTGGGACGAGCTTTTGATCACCCCCAGCGTGGTCGAGCACCGCGGCGGCTCGCTCCTCGTCCGCGGCCGCGTCTACGCCCGCAGTCGCCCCCTCGGCATCCGCGACGTCCCGATCGCCTGGATCTGGGACCTCGCTGGCGACAAGTTCATCCGCGGCGAGGTCTTCCGCGACCCCGAGGAAGCGCTCCAGAGACTCGCCGCCTCGCCCTGAGGCAGCCCCCACTAGGATTCGCCGCCGTGACTATTTCGACGAACCAGTTCAAGAACGGCACCCATATCGAGATCGACGGCAAGATCTGGAAGATCCTCGAGTTCCAGCATGTGAAGCCGGGCAAGGGCGGCGCCTTTGTGCGGACGAAGCTGCGGCGGATCGAGGACGGGTCGGTGATCGACAAAACGTTCAGGGCGGGGGAGAAGTTCCGCCCGGTGCGGACTGAATCGAAAAAGATGCAGTACCTCTACGACTCGGGTGAGGCGGCGGTGTTCATGGACACGACCGACTACGACCAGATCGAAATTCCCAAGGACTCGCTGGGCGACGCGATGCAATGGGTGCTGGCCAACGACGAGGTCGACGTCCTCTTCGTCGACGAGCAGCCGAGCGACGTGCAGGTGCCGAGCGCAATCGAGATGAAGGTCACCCAGACCGACCCCGGCCTCAAAGGCGACACCGCCTCGGGCGGCGGCAACAAGCCGGCGACGCTGGAGTCCGGCGTCGTCGTCCAGGTGCCGCTCTTCATCGAGGAGGGCGAATCGGTCCGGGTCGACACCCGCAGCGGCGAGTACATCTCCCGCGCCTAGGCGGGTTGGCCAACCACCGGTTTGCCAAGCCGCCTGCGCTGACAGAATGGGTTTATGCGCAGGTCCGACCAGCGGCGCGACGCCGTCTTCGCCAACTACCAGCGGGACGTAACCGGCCGCTCGCTGGAGGAGCTGCTGGGCGAGGCGCGGCCGCTGACGCGGGATTTGGCCGAGGGGGTCGACACGCACCGGGAAGAGCTCGATGACATCATCGCCGCCCACGCCAAGGGGTGGACCGTCGACCGGATCGCCCCGCTGGACATGAACGTGATGCGGACCGCCCTCTACGAGATGGAATTCACCGACACCCCCGCCGAGGTCGCGATCGACGAGGCGGTGGAGATCGCCAAGGAGTACTGCGGCGCCGATGCGCCGAAGTTCGTCAACGGCATCCTCGGCGCCGTCGTGCGCGAGCGGGAGCCGGCCAAATGAGCGTCCGCCTGCGCGAGATCTCCGAGCGCCTGCGGGAGATCACCTCGCAGCTGCAGAGCGAGGAGCTGGGCGACGACGTCGCCGCCCAGCTTGCCGCCGAGGCCGCCGAGCTGAGCGCCGAGGCGGTCGAGGAGGCCAACCGCGAGGCGCGAGCCCAGGCAACGAGCGAGTGAGGCCCTTCGTCTGTTCCTTTTCGGTGTTCGGCAACGAAAAGGAACAACTCAAGTGAGCTACCCCGAGGACCTGCGCGCCCTGGTCGAGGGCGCGCTCGAGGATCTGAGCTTCTCGACGGCCGCCTCGACGGCAGGTCTCGAGGAGGCGATGCGCTACTCGCTGCTCGCCGGCGGCAAGCGGGTGCGACCTGTGCTCGCTCTCGCCACCGCCCGCGCCCTCGGCGCCGAGCCGCGGCGCTTCCTCCCGGTCGCCTGCGCAATCGAGTTGATCCACACCTACTCGTTGATCCACGACGACCTGCCGGCGATGGACGACGACGAGCTGCGCCGCGGGCTGCCGACCTCGCACGTGAAGTTCGGCGAGGACGTCGCGATCCTGGCCGGCGACGGTCTCTTCGCCGAGGCTGTGCGGGTCTTCTGCGAGCAGCCCAGCGAGCCCGCGCGGGTGCTGGCGGCGCTGCGGGAGCTGGCCGTCGCCACCGGCGTCGACGGCATGGTCGGCGGCCAGTACGTAGACGTGATCGGCGCCGTCTCCGACGCCGAGAGCCTGCGCGCCCTGCACGCGCTGAAGACGGGCCGGCTGATCGCCGCCAGCGTCAACGTCGTGCTTCTGCTCGAAGGAACCGCGGAACCTGAGACAATGCCGTATCGCCGTTTCGCCGAGGAGCTGGGCGTGTTGTTCCAGATCGTCGACGACATCCTCGACGTCACCGAGTCCGACGAGCAGCTCGGAAAGCCACATGGAAGCGACGAGAGACATGGCAAACTCACCTACGTCAGCCTCTTCGGGCTCGACCGGGCCCGCGAGCTGGCGGCGGAGTCACACGCGAAGGCGACCGCAGCGCTGGCCGAAGTCAGCGGCGAGACCGAGGACCTGAGGCGCGTGGCCGACTACATCTTCACGAGGAACGAATGAGCGAACAGCCCCCCACCCAGGGCAACGAAGAAGACCAGATGAAAGAGCCGCTGCTGCCGGGGATCGACGGTCCCGGGGACCTGCACGACCTCGGTGACGAGCAGCTGCAGGAGGTCGCGCAGGAGATGCGCACCTACATCATCGACACGATCGGCGAGATCGGCGGCCACTTCGGCGCCAACCTCGGCACCTGCGAGCTCGCCGTCGCCCTCCACAGCCTCCTCGACTCGCCCCGCGACAAGGTCCTCTGGGACGTCGGCCACCAGGCCTACCCGCACAAGATCCTCACCGGCCGCCGCGACCGGCTGCCGACGATCCGCCAGTACGACGGCCTCGCCCCGTTCTGCTCGATCCCCGAGTCCGAGCACGACATCATGGGCGCCGGCCATGCCTCGACCTCGATCGGCTACGCGGTCGGGCTGAAGGAGGCGATGCGGAAGGGGATCGGGACCGACGGCAAGGTCGCCGCGGTGATCGGCGACGGCGCCCTCACCGGCGGCGTCGCCTACGAGGCCCTCCATGCCGCCGGGGGGCTGCAGACGCCAATCGTCATCGTCCTCAACGACAACGGGATGTCGATCTCGCCCAATGTCGGCGCCCTCTCCCGCTACTTCAACCGCATCCGCCTCAACCCACGCCTCTGGCACGCCCGCGAGGAGGTCGAGGGCCGGCTGACCAAGCTGCCGCTCGGCCTCGGCAAACGGATCGAGCGGCTCGGCCCCGAGATCAAGTCGGCGATCAAGGCCTACTGGGCGCCGGGGCTCTTCTTCGAGGAGCTCGACCTCGCCTACATGGGCGTGATCGACGGCCACGACGTCCACGCCCTGCGGGAGGCGCTGACCGAGGCCTTCGAGGCCGACCGCCCGGTCGTCGTCCACATCCACACGGTCAAGGGCAAAGGCTTCGCGCCGGCCGAAGAAGGCGGCCTGGAGTCGATGGAGGAGTGGCACGCGGCAAAGCCGAAGTCGATCGTCGACGGCCAGCCGGCAAGCGCGCCGAAGCCGGTGCCGGTGACCGAAACCGATTCCCCCGAGGGCATCGAGGTCCTGGAGAAGCCCCCGGCCGCCGGCTCGCCGCCCCAATACACGAAGGTCTTCGCCGAGGCGATAGTCGCCGAGGCCAAGGCCGACGAGCGGGTGATCGGGATCACCGCGGCGATGGCGGGGGGAACCGGATTGCAGAAACTCTGCGACGAGCTGCCCGAGCAGTACTACGACGTCGGCATCGCCGAGCAGAACGCGGTCCTGCTCGCCAGCGGCCTCGCCCTGCAGGGGGCAAAGCCGGTCTGCGCGATCTACTCGACCTTCCTCCAACGCGCCTTCGACCAGATCGTCCACGACGTCTGCCTGCAGGACCTCGACGTCACCTTCGCGATGGACCGCGCCGGCCTCGTCGGCGACGACGGGCCGACCCACCACGGCGCCTTCGACGTCTCCTACTTCCGCCCGATCCCGAACGCGGTCCTGATGGCACCGCGCGACGAGGCGATGCTCGTCCACATGCTGCACACGGCGATCGCCCACGACGGGCCGGCGGCGCTGCGCTACCCGCGCGGCGCGGCCGAGGGCACGCCGCTGCCGGCGAAGCCGAAAAGCATTCCGATCGGGGTGGGCGAGGTCCTGGCCGAGGGTGAGAAGGTGGCGCTGCTTGGCTACGGCTACGGGGTCACGGTCGCCCGCGAGGCGGCCGAGATCCTCGGCAAGCACGGGCTGCAGGCGACCGTCGCCGATGCCCGCTTCGCGAAGCCGGTCGACGCCGACCTGACCGAGCGCCTGGCGCGCGAGCACGAGCTGCTGGTGACGATCGAGGAGAACGTGCTGCCGGGCGGCTTCGGTGCCGCCGTGCTCGAGCACCTCGAGGACGCCTTTGCGGAGGCGCCGGGGGAGCGGGCGCGGGTGCTGCGGGTCGGCCTGCCCGACGCCTACGTCACCCATGGCAAGCCGGCTCTGCTGCGCGCCGAGGTCGGCCTCACCGGCGAGTCGGTCGCCGACCGCGTGCTCAGCTCGCTGCCGAGCGCACAGCCGGCGCTCACCTGATCAGTCGATACGTGACCTAATCAATTTTGACGATTGATTCAATTGGCGCAATCGACTAGCCTGCGCCAGTCTCTCCGGTGATGGAGAAGCCGGGCAGTTAAGAAGCCAGCGCTTCTGGGGGATGCACCAAGGGGAGGAGAGGCGCGCATCTCTATATGTGTGGATCCGCTGGGGAATCGGATCTCTCGCGCCCGCCTCTTAGGCCGGGGCGCGAGGCGCGCCTGCGCTTCGCCTCTCCCGTGGGGGGATGCAGCTTGCTTTGAAGCCCGCGTCAGAGGAGACTCCGGGCGTGCCGGGCGCGACGATCGAGACTTATGGCAAGGCCGCCCGGCAGCGGGTGCCGCGCTCCAGCCACGGTGAATGGGAGCCGAGGGAGCGCGATCCGGTGGCGATCCTCGCGGCGCAGGACGAGAGCCGGGTGCCCGAGCTGGTGCCGATCCGCTACGGGCGGATGCTGGTCTCTCCCTTTACCTTCTATCGGGGAGCGGCGGCGGTGATGGCGGAGGACCTCGCGCCGGCGCCGCAGACGGGCTTGGAGGTACAGCTCTGCGGCGACGCCCACCTCTCCAACTTCGGCGTCTTCGCCGCCCCCGACCGGCGCCTCGTCTTCGACTGCAACGACTTCGACGAGACCAACCCCGGCCCGTTCGAGTGGGACCTGAAGCGGCTGGTCGCGAGCATCGAGATCGCCGGCCGCGAGCGCGGCTTCTCGAAGCGGCAGCGGCGAGCGGCGCTGCTGGAGACCGCGGGCCGCTACCGGGCGTCGATGCGGGAGTTCGCGGCGATGCGGAACCTCGACGTCTGGTACGCACGAATCGACGTCGAGCCTGCACTCGCCGCCGTGCGCTCGCAGGTCGACGAGCGCCGCTACCGGCAGATCGAGCGCGGTCTTGCCAAGGCCGAAGCCAAGGACAGCACGCGGGCGCTGCAAAAGCTCACCAGGGAAGAGGACGGCGAGCTGCGGATCCTCAGCAATCCGCCCTTGATCACGCCGGTGGAGGAGCTGACCGACGCCGCCGACGTCGAAGAGCAGTTGCAGCGCGTTATCGCCGCCTACCGCGAGTCGCTCAGCCCCGAGCGTCGCCACCTCGCCGAGTCCTACCGCTACGTCCACGCCGCTCGCAAGGTGGTGGGAGTGGGCAGCGTCGGCACCCGCGCCTGGATCGTCCTGCTGCTCGGCAAGGACTCCGGCGACCCCCTCTTCCTGCAGGCCAAGGAAGCCGGGCCCTCGGTCCTGGAGCCGCATCTGGGTGCGAGCCGCTACCGGCACCACGGCCGCCGCGTAGTCGAGGGTCAGCGGCTGATGCAGGCGGCAAGCGACGTCTTTCTCGGCTGGGTCACGGTCGAGGGCATCGACGGCGAGCCGCGGGGCTTCTACGTGCGCCAGCTCTGGGACGGCAAGGGATCGGCCGAAGTGGCGCGCTTCGGCCCCCGGGACCTCGCCGGCTACGGCGGGCTCTGCGCGACCACGCTGGCGCGGGCCCACGCCCGCTCGGGCGACCGCGTCGGCATCGCCGCCTATCTCGGCAAGAGCGACGTCTTCGACCAGGCCCTCGCCCGCTTCGCCGCCGCCTACGCGGACCAGAACGAACGCGACTTCGAACGGGTCAGCGAGGCAGCCGGCGGCGGCGAGATCACGGTGCAGCGGGAGGAGCGGTGAGCCTGAAGTCGATCCGGCGGGGCGTCCTCGTCCTCCTGCTCGACGCGCTGATCCTGATGCTGCTGTCCGAGATCCTCGACGGCTTCGTCCTCGACGGCGCCGCCACGGCCCTGGCAGCGGCGGCGGCGATCGGCCTCCTGAACGCCCTCGTCTGGCCGGTCCTCGCCCGCTTCGCCCTGCCGCTGACCGTCCTCACCCTCGGTCTCGCCGCCCTCCTCCTCAACGGTGTCCTGGTGACGGTGGCGATCGACCTGCTCCCCGGCGCCCACATCCGCGGCGTCCTCGAGGGGACGGTGATCACGATCGTGATCGCGGCCGTGACGGCGGCGGTGTACGCGCTGCTGGCGATCGACGAGGACCACTCCTGGCACCGCCAGGTCGTGCGCCGGCAGGCGCGCCGCCGCAAGCAGGTGGTTGAGACCCACGTCCCCGGGGTGCTCTTCCTCGAGATCGACGGCCTCGCCTACGACGTCCTCCTGCGCGCCCTCCAGGACGGCAGCGCCCCGCACCTCTCGCGTTGGGTGCGCGGCGGCTCCCACCGGCTGCACCGCTGGGAAACCGACTGGTCCTCGCAGACCGGCGCCTGCCAGGCGGGCCTCCTGCACGGGTCCAACGAGGACATGCCGGCCTTCCGCTGGTGGGAGAAGGAGCGGGGGACGGCGATCGTCACCAACCACCCGCGCGACGCCGAAGAGCTGGAGCGCCGCCACTCCGACGGCCGCGGCCTACTCCACGCCGATGGCGCCAGCCGCGCCAACATCCTCTCCGGCGACGCCCCGCACTCGATGCTGACGATGAGCACGGCGCTGCGGCGCCGGCGCCCGATCGGACGCGACTACGCCGCCTACTTCGCCCAGCCCTACGCGGTCGCCCGCACCCTCGTCCTCGCTTTCGCCGACATCGGCCGCGAGCGCCGCGCCGCCCGCGCCCAGGTCCGCGACGACGTCCGCCCCCGCATGGAGCGCGGCCGCTCCTACGCCTTCGCCCGCGCCTGGGGGACGGTGGTGCAGCGGGACCTCCAGGTCGCCGCCGTGGTCGGCGACGTCCTCAGCGGCCGCCCGGTCATCTACACGACCTTCCTCGCCTACGACGAGGTCGCCCACCACTCCGGGATCGAGCGCCACGACGCGCTCGCCGTTCTGCGCGACCTCGACCGCCAGATCTGCCGGATCGCCGACGCCTGCGAGGAGGCGCCGCGGCCGTACCGCCTCGTCGTCCTCTCCGACCACGGGCAGTCGCAGGGGGAAACGTTCCGCGACCGCTACGGGCAGACCCTGGAGGACCTGGTTCGCTCCGCCTGCGACCCCGACAGCGTCGTCGCCGCCGAAGACGGGGACGATGACTCGCTCTCCTACATGAGCGCCGGGCTGACCGAGATCGCCCGCGACGACACCGCCGCCGCCCGCACCGTGCGGCGGGCGACGCGCGATCGGCTTGCCGACGGGGCGGTCGTCCTCGACTCGGAGTCGCGCGAGGACATTGCGGAGTCCCACAGCGGCGAGATCCCCGAGCTCTCGGTGATGGCCTCGGGCTGCCTCGGGCTGATCAGCTTCCCGCGCGAGCCCGGCCGCGTCAGCCTGGAGCGGATCGAGGAGCTCTACCCGCGGCTGCTTCCGGCCCTGCGGGAGCACCCGGGCATCGGCTTCGTCCTCGTCCGCTCCGAGCGGGAGGGGGCGGTGGCGCTCGGCCCCCGCGGAACCTACTTCCTCGACTCAAACCGGGTCGAGGGCGAGGACCCCCTGGCTCCCTTCGGCCCCAACGCCGCCGACCACCTGCGCCGCACCGACGGCTTTCCCCACTGCGCCGACCTGATGCTCAACAGCACCTACTGGCCCGAGTTCGACGAGGTAGCCGCCTTCGAGGAGCTGGTCGGCTCCCACGGGGGGATGGGAGGGACCCAGAGCTTCCCCTTCGTCCTCCACCCGGCCGAGCTCGAGTGGCCGGCGGAGGAGGTGGTCGGCGCCGAGCGCGTCCACCGCATCTTCCGTGGCTGGCTCGCCGGCCTCGGGCAGGACTCTTACGCGAGCGAGGTCGACTCGCCCGGCGAGAGCACCACCGTCGTCACCTGAGGTGCGAGCTCCCGCATCGCGTCGACGAACTCCCGCGGCGGCAGGAAGAGCCGGTCGGGGTTGAGGTGCCGGAGCCCGAAGGGGTAGAGGGTGCCCCAGTGGATCGGGAGCGCACGCCCTGGGGAGAGCAGCGCCGCTGCCTCGGCGGCGCGCCGCGGGTCGAGGTGGCCGGGGCCGACGGTCGGTCCCCAGCCCCAGATCGGCAGCAGCGCCAGATCGAGATCGTCCGCCAGGTCCTTCATCCCCTCGAAGATGTCGGTGTCGCCGGCGAAGTAGAGGCTGCGGCTTCCCACGACGAGGAAGCCGATCGCCTGCGAGTGGCGGGCGCGGCGGCGTTTGCCGACCTCGTGCTGAGCTTCGACGGCGGTCACAGTCAGCGCCCCGACGGTCTTCGATTCACTTGGCGCCAGCTCTTCGACCGAGCTGAACCCGTGGTGGGTGAAGAAAGCCCGTGAGCCGGGCGGGACCAGCAGCGGCACCTCGCGCTCCAGCTTCCGCAGCGAGCCGAGGTCGGCATGGTCGTGGTGCAGGTGGGAGACCAGGACCGCGTCGAGCGCCTCGGTCGTCCCGGGCGCGGGAGCCGGCCCGTGGCGGACCAGCGGCCCGAGGTGCCCCCGCAGCACCGGATCGGTGAGGAGGCGGGTCCCGTCGAGGTCGATCAGGGCCGTTGAATGTCCGACCCAGGTGAGACGGTCTGCGGCGGTCATATGAGCGAACGGCAACTCTTCACCGCGCCCCGGTGGCTGCGCGACGTCGGCTTCTCCTCATGGCTGCTGCTCGGGTTCGGCGGCGCGCTGGTCGCGGTGATCTGGGTGCTCGCGCTGACCGAGACGATCGTGATGCCGGTGATCACCGCGGGAATCATCGCTTCGGTCGGCTCGCCCGCCGTCGACCTCATGCACCGGCGCGGCGTTCCCCGGGGCATCGGCGCCGCCATCGTCATGTTGGTGATCATCGCAGCCGCCTTCGCGGTCGGGTTGATGGTCCTCACCGGCATCGCCAGCCAGGCCGACGGGCTCTCCGCGCGGCTGCAGGAAGGCGCGCACCAGCTGCAGTTGTGGGCGCAGGACCTCGGCGTCAAGGCCCCGACCGCCGCCGACGCCAACTCGCACGCCAGCTCCTCGGTCAGCGAAGCCTTCGGCGCCCTCACCAAGGGCGTGCTGGGCGGTGTCGATCGCCTCGCCTCGCTCGCCGTCTTCCTCTCCTTCACCGCTCTCAGCCTCTTCTTCCTGCTCAAGGACGGGCCGCAGATCGGCAGCTTCGTCGAGCGGCACCTCGGGGTTCCGGTCCCGGTTGCGCACACGGTTCTCGGGCGCGTCGCCTCGAGCCTGCGCGGCTACTTCCTCGGCGTCACCATCGTCGCTCTCTGGAGCGCCCTGATCGTCGGCGGCGGCTCGCTCCTGCTCGGCGTGCCGCTCGCCGGGACGATTGCCCTCGTCACCTTCCTCGGCGGTTACGTGCCCTATCTCGGCGCCTGGACCGCGGGCGCCTTCGCGGTCCTGATCGCGCTCGGCGGGGAGGGGGCGGAGGCGGCCGGGGCGATGGTCGTCCTCGTCCTCCTTGCCAACGGGGTGCTGCAGCAGCTGGTCCAGCCGATCGCCTACGGGGCGGCGCTGAAACTGCACCCGCTGGCGGTGCTGATCGCGACGATCGCGGGCGGCTGCCTCTTCGGCACCGTCGGCCTTGTCCTGGCGGCGCCGCTCCTCTCGGCCGCGGTGAGGATCTCCGCCGATCTCACCGCGGCCTCCGAGGGGCAACCGGGTACCGAACCCGCCGCGGAGGCGGGTACTTAGCTCATTCCTCCCAGCGCGCGGTCAGCTGGTAGATGATCGTGACGTCGAGAAGGATCATCAGGAAGGCCCAGAGCGGCGCCGCCGGGAACCAGACGATCTGCGCGATCGCGTTGATCATCACGAAGAAGATCGCCGCCATCCGCGCCCAGGTGGCGCCGGCGAAGAGCCCGAGGCCGGTTATCGCGACGATCGAGCCGAGGATGAAGTGGATCCATCCCCACGTCGTCACGTCGGCGATGATCACGCCCTGGCCGCCGACGACGACGATTTCGTCGTTGAGGATCCCGGCCAGGCCCCAGAGGGCGTCGAGCGATCCGACTATGAAGAGGAGGGCACCGGCGAAGACGGTCCAACCCGTCGGCTGCCGTTCCTCGACTCTGTCCCGTCTTCCAATACTGCTCTCCATTCCAACTTCCTTTCATAGAACGGCACGTATCTGATGACCATAGAAGCTGTTCACGGGCAAATGCAACAAAATGTCTGTCTTATGAACCTGAGTCCCGAGGATCAACAGCGCGTGGAGGAGGCAGTGCGGCGGATGGTCGCCGAGCTCCGCGCCCGGCCCACGCAGGAAAAGGAGGACGCCCTCGGGCTCGAGATCGCCAACATGCCGGCGGCGGAGCGGGAGTTCGTCACCACCGTCCTGCGGCGAATGCTCGGCTGATGCAGATTGCCCCTCGGGGTGTGCCGGTTTCTCTAGGGACCCGTCGCACGGCGGCCCGTATTTGGCTCTGCAAAGACCCACGCAACAGAAAACGCCCCGCCGGGGAGGCGGGGCGCTTCTGGGGTTACTACAGGGAGGAGAGATATGTATCTCTATATATGTGTGGATCCGTGGGAGGTAGGTGAGCCCGGTTGATGTCGAGTGCGTCGCTGTGGGAAGCAGCGAGGCTTTGTCGACGCGGGGTTCAGCCTTGAAGTCTTTGTCGTAGTCCTTACGTCGGTTTCCTCTTGCGAATCCTTGAACAGCGTACGAACGTATGTGCGACTTGTGTGTGAGTGGGGTCACAGAGATCCTGCAATTGACGGACTCTGCGGGGTATCTACCCGATTTGATCCAGAAGACCAGATCAAATTCGGTAACTGGTCGCCATTCAATGTCGCATTCGTTTCTGAAGCTCCAATAAAAGGCCATCGCGGGAAGCTCGCTGTAGCGTTCGGCGGGTGAAGAAGTCCCGGATAGACGCGGTTTTGGCCGATCGTGGCCTCTTTCCCTCACGCTCGGCGGCGGCCGGGGCGGTGCGGGCCGGCGAAGTCCGGATCGGCCAGGACGGGCCGGTGGCGCTGCGCCCGAGTCAGCTGGTCGAGCCGGACGCCAACCTGATCGTCGACGAGGGTCCGCGCTACGTATCCCGCGGTGGGACGAAGCTGGAAAACGCGCTCGACGGGCTCGGGATCGACGTCGCCGGCCGCGACTGCCTCGACATTGGGGCCTCGACCGGCGGCTTCACCGATTGCCTTCTGCAGCGCGACGCCGAGCGGGTGATCGCCGCCGACGTCGCCTACGGCCAGCTCGACATACGGATGCGGCAGGACCCGCGGGTCCACGTGATCGAGCGACTCAACGCGAGGGAGATGCAGCCGGCGGACCTGCCGTTTGTGCCTTCGCTGGCCACCGTCGACGTCTCCTTCATCTCCCTGACCAAGGTGCTGCCGGCGGTCGTGCGCTGCCTCGAGCCGGGGGGTGAGGTGCTGGCGATGGTGAAGCCGCAGTTCGAGCTCGGCCGCGAGCGGGTCGGTCGCGGCGTCGTTCGCGATACCGCCGACCGTCGCGAGGCGATCCTCTCCGTCGCCACGGCAGCGCGTGAGCTGGGGCTGCCGATCCGCGGCTTCGCCTCCTCCGGGCTGCCGGGGCCGAAGGGCAACCGCGAGACCTTCGTCTGGTGTGGAGGCGGCGGCGCCGCGGTAGATGATCTGGAGGCGGCGATCGCCGAGGTCGAGGGGGACGGATGAAAACCGCCGCCCTGATCACCCACTCGCATCCGCCGAGCGCCTCGGAAGCGGTCTCGATCGCCGCCGAGGTGGCGCAGGACCTCGGCTGGCGCCTGGCTGCGACCGAGGACGAGCTGCGCAAGCACGGCGCCGCCGGCGAGGGGATCGACGTCACCGCCGAACACACCGTTCCCGACATCTGCCTCGTCCTCGGCGGCGACGGCTCGATCCTCCACGCGCTGCGCCGCTACGCCCACACGGAAGTTCCGGTCTTCGGCGTCAATTTCGGCACCGTCGGCTTCCTCGCCGCCGTCGAGCGCGAGGAGGCGGCGGCGGGGATCCGCCGTGCCCTGGAGGGGGAGGTCGAGACGATCAAGCTGCCCGGGCTCGAGGTCAAGGTCGACGGCAAGGAGGCGATCGGACTCAACGACATCACCCTCGCCCGCCGACCGCACGATCGCGTCGCCGAGCTCAGCTACCGGATCACCGGCCAGGAGGTGGGGCACGTCCGCTGCGACGGGCTCGTCGCCGCCACCCCGGTCGGGTCGACCGGCTACAACCTCGCCAACCAGGGCCCGATCCTCGCCTGGGGGGTGGAGGGGTACGTGGTCAGCTACATCTCGCCGCACTCGCTGACGGCGCGGGCGCTGGTCGTCGCTCCCGGCGACGTCCTCCACGTCCTCAACGCGCCCGAGCGCGAGCCGGTCGAGGTCGCGGTCGACGGCGGCAAGATCGCCGACCTCGACGCCGGCGCCTCGCTGGAGGTCCGCTTCGTCGACTCGGTCAGCCGCTTGGCGCAGCTGCCGGGGACGAGTTTCTACGGCCGCATCAGGGAGAAGTTCGGGCATCTAGCGGTCTAGAGCGGCTTTCCTCGGCCCGGGAAGTCACTTGTTTAGGGTTGCCCGCCATGGAGCGCAAGTGGTGGACCCTCGTCCTCGTCTCGATCGCGACGTTCATGCTGCTGCTCGACGTTACCGTCGTCAACGTCGCCCTCCCCGACATCCAGCGGGAACTGAATGCCAGCCTCTCGAGCCTGCAGTGGGTGGTCGACGCCTACTCGCTTATGCTCGCCGCCTTCCTGCTGACCGCGGGCTCGCTGGGCGACCGGCTCGGCCGGCGGCGCGTCTTCACGATCGGCTTCGGCATCTTCACCCTCGCCTCGCTCCTCTGCGGCATCTCCGAGGACCCGACCCTGCTCAACCTCGCGCGCGGCCTGCAGGGGATCGGCGGCGCCGGCATGTTCGCGACCTCTCTCGCGCTGATCGGGCAGGAGTTCCACGGCAAAGACCGGGCGACGGCCTTCGGCGTCTGGGGGGCGACGGTCGGCGGTGCCGTCGCCGTCGGGCCGCTGGTCGGCGGGGTCCTGACCGAGAACCTCGGCTGGGAGTGGATCTTCTTCGTCAACGTCCCGATCGGGATCGCGGCGATGGTCCTGACCGAGCGCAAGATCGTCAATGTCTCCGCCCAGGACCCTGAGCCGATCGACCTGCCGGGCCTCGTCACCTTCTCCAGCGGCCTCTTCCTGCTGATCTTCGGCCTGATCCGCGGCAACCCCGAGGGGTGGGGCAGCAGCCTGATCCTCGCCTGCCTGATCGGGGCGGCCGTCCTGCTGGCGCTCTTCCTCGCGATCGAGCGCCGCAGCGACCACCCGATGCTCGACCTGACGCTGTTCCGCAAGCCCGCCTTCAACGGGGTCTCGGCGGTTGCCTTCTGCCTCTCGGGGGGGATGTTCGCGCTCTTCCTCTACCTCACCATCTACATGCAGGGGGTGCTCGACTTCTCGCCGCTGGAGGCAGGCCTTCGCTTCCTGCCGCTGACCGTCCTCGGCTTCGTGGTCGCCCCGATCTCGGGCGCGCTCTCGCACCGGGTGCCGATCCGGATTCTGCTCGGCGTCGGCCTGACGATCGTCGGGATCGGCCTGCTGCTGATGCACGGGGTCTCGATCGACTCGACCTGGACGACGCTGCTGGTCGGCTTCATCCTCGCCGGGATCGGGATCGGGACGACCAACCCCGGGATCGGCCAGGCTGCGATCGCCGTCGTCCCGGTGGAGAAATCGGGGATGGGCTCGGGGATCAACACGACCTTCCGCCAGGTCGGGATCGCGACCGGAGTGGCCGGCCTCGGCGCCGTCTTCCAGGGACGGGTGGACTCGAAGCTGCACACCTTGCTCCCGAACGCCCCCGACGGCCTCGGCGAAGCAGTCGCCTCCGGCGGCTCGCGAGCCGTAGCCGAATTGCCCCTGCCCCCGGCGATCCACCACAAAGCCGTCCACGCCGCCGACGTCGCCTTCGTCAGCGGCTTCAACGACATCATCCTGATCGCCGCGATCATCTCCTTCGCCGGCGCCGTCCTGGGGTTCCTCCTGGTCAGGTCCGAGGACTTCGTCCAGCCGACGGACGGCCCCAGCGAGCCTGCCGGCGGCTGAACCTCGCAATCTGCGCGAAATCCGCGGCGGTCGGTCCGCTCCCGTTGCTACACAGATTCCATGCTGCGCGAGCTGCGGATCGAGAACCTTCTGCTGATCGAGCGGGCCGAGCTGCGGCTGGGGGAGGGGCTGAACGCGATCACCGGCGAGACCGGGGCCGGGAAGACGGTGCTCGCGCACTCGCTCGACCTGCTGATGGGAGGCAAGGCGCGGGCGCAGATCGTGCGGCCGGGCGCGGCCGAGGCCTGGGTCGAGGGGGTCTTCGACCTGCCCGAAGGGCTGCTGGAGGAGCCTGAGCTTGCGGAGCTCGCCGAGCGACTGCCGGAGGGGGCCGACGAGGTGGTTCTCGGGCGGCGGGTCTCGACCAGCGGGCGCACCAGTGCATTCGTCGCCGGTCGCTCGGCTGCTGCTGCGGATCTGAAACTGCTCGGCGGGCGGTTGCTCGCCTTCTTCGGCCAGCACGAGCACCGCCGGCTGACGATCTCCTCGGCCCAGTTGGAGATCCTCGACGGCTTCGCCGGAGCCGAGCACCTGCAGCTGCGGCGCGAATACCGGGAGGCTCAGCGGGAATGCGGTCGGCTCGCCGCCGAGCTGGCGGAGCTGCGCGAGCGCGAAGGCTCGCGGGAGCGCGACCTCGATCTCTATCGCTACGAGCTCTCGGAGATCGAGGCGGTCGCGCCGGTCCCCGAGGAGCGGGAGCAGATTGCCGCCGACCGCGAGCGCTTGCGCCACGCCGAGGGGCTGCGGGAAGCCGCCGGCGCGGCCCAGGCGGCTCTCTCCGGCGCCGAAGCGGATGGAGGGGGCGCGGCCTCGGCGATCGCCGAGGCCGAATCCGCGCTGCAGGCCGCCGCTGGTCTAGATCAGGGGCTGGACGCGCTCGCCGAGCGTGTGGCGGCTCTGGCGGTCGAGCTGGCAGACGTCGCCTCCGAGCTGCGCGACTATGGCGAGGGGGTGGAGGCCGACCCCGGGGCGCTGCAGGCGATCGAGGAGCGACTGGAAGCGATCGACCGGCTCGAGCGCAAGCACGGCGGAACCGTCGAGTCAGTCCTTAGCCATGCCGAGCGCTGCCGCGAGGAGATCGCACGGTTGCAGGGTGCGGAGGAGCGCAGCGCCGAGGCTGAGGCGGCACTCGCCGATGCCGAAGCGCGCCGCGCCGGGCTCGGCGAGCGGCTCAGCGCCGGCCGCGAAGCCGCCGCCGAGCCCCTGGAAGAGCGGGTGGCGGCGGAGCTGGAGCAGCTGGCGATGGCCGGGGCCTCGCTCCAGGTCGTGCTGGAGCCGCACCCGGACGGGTTCGGCGCCTCGGGCCGGGAGGTCGTCGAGCTGCGGGTCGCTCCGAATCCCGGGATCGAGGCGGCTCCGCTTCGCGACGCCGCCTCCGGCGGCGAGCTCTCCCGGGTGATGTTGGCCCTGAGCGGGCTCGGGCAGGGCGCCAGCGCCGGGACGATGGTCTTCGACGAGATCGATGCCGGGATCGGCGGCAACACGGCTCGTGTCGTGGGGGAGCGCCTGCGGGCACTGGCCCAGGGGCGCCAGGTCATCTGCATCACCCACCTGCCGCAGGTCGCCTCGCTCGCCGACACCCACTTCCGGCTCGAAAAGGACGTCAGCGGCGAAGAGGCCTCCGCCGCCGTCGAGCGCCTCGAGGGCGAGGGTGTCGTCGCCGAGATCCGCCGCATGCTCGGCGGAGAGACTTCCGACGAAGCGGCAACCGAGCACGCCCGTGAGCTCCTGAGGGCCTAATCTGGGCTGGTGGCCACCGCTTCTCGCCGTCGCTTCCCTGCTCTGCTCGGGAGACGCGCTGCGCCGCGGCCGGAGACGCCGATCGAAGGGGTTGCCCGGCTCGGTGAGCGGACCAAGCACCTGGTGAAGCGGCTGCGCCCGGGCGAGATCGCCGTCATCGACCACGTCGACATCGACCGCATCGCCGCCGAGGAGCTGATCGAAGCCGGGGTGATCGCCGTCCTCAACGCTTCGCCCTCCTCACAAGGCCGCTATCCGAACGCCGGCCCGCTGATGCTGGCGCGGGAGGGAATCCGCCTGATCGACGCTCCCGACGCCGGCCTCTTCGAGTGCCTCAAAGATGGCGACCGCGTTCGCATCGTCGGCGAGGCGATCTACGTCGGCGAGGGTGAGGTCGCCAGGGGTCGTGTCCTCGGCGTCGCCGAGCTCGAGCGCGAGATGCAGGAGCACCGCACGCGGATCGACGAGGCGCTCGGCGAATTCGCCGAAAACACCGTCGCCCACGTCCGCGAAGAGACCGACCTCCTCACCGGCAACATCGCCTTCCCGTCGACGAAGGCGTCATTCCGCGACCGCCACGTGCTGATCGTCGTCCGCGGCGACCGTCACCGCCGTGACCTGAAAGCGCTGCGCGCCTACATCCGCGACGTGCGGCCGCTGATCGTCGCCGTCGACGGCGGCGCCAACGGGGTCCTCGAGGCCGGCATGAAGCCCGACGTGATCCTCGGCGACATGGACTCGGCCAGCGATGAGGCGCTGCGCTGCGGCGCCGAGCTGATCGTCCACGCCTATCCCGACGGGCGGGCGCCCGGGCGGGAGCGGCTGCAGGAAGCGGGCCTGGCACACCAGGTCGTCCCTGCCGCCGGGACCAGCGAGGACGTGGCGATGCTGATGGCGCACGAGAAGGGGGCGACGCTGATCGTCAGCGTCGGCGCCCACTTCAACCTGATCGAGTTCCTCGATCGCAAGCGCGGCGGCATGTCCTCGACCTTCCTCACGCGGCTGAAGATCGGCGAGCGCCTGGTCGACGCCAAGGGCGTCAGCCGCCTCTACAACCCGAGCTCGACGCTGGCCCCGCTGGCCTTCTTCGCGGTCGCCTTCCTGGTCCTGCTGACGATCCTCGTGATCACCTCGCCGGCCCTCAACGACGTCTTCGAACTGGTCTGGCTGAAGGTCCGGATCTGGCTCGGGATCGACTGAATGGGGTATTCCGCGCGCTACCACGCCACCTCGCTGATCGCTGTCTTCATCGCCCTCGCGGTCGGGATCCTGATCGGCGCCGAGTTCGGCGGCGACGCTCTCACCAACACGAGGCGCGACCTCGAGCACAGTCTCGTCGGCAACCTCAAGGACGCTCGCTCGCAGGTCAGCGACCTGAACGGCGACCTCAACCGCTCCGACGAGTTCGCCCAGCGGGTCTACCCCGTGCTGACCCGGGACGAACTGGCCGGGCGGCGCTTCGCGATCCTCGCGCTCGGCGGACTGCCCAGCGACATCACCGGCGACGTCGAGGAGGCGCTGACCCCGACCGGCGGCCGCCTGGTCGGCGTCGGGGTGGTGCGCGAGCCGGTCGACGTCAACGGCCTCGCCGAAGACCTGGCGAAGACCCGCTTCGCGGACCTGCGCACCGATCCTGACGCCCTGATCGAACTCGGCACCGGCCTGGGGCGCCAGCTGGTGCTCGGCGGCACCCTGCCGGAGGTCGTCCGCGGCCACCTCTTCTCTCGGGCCAGCGGCAGCTTCGGCGGTCTCGACGGCCTGATCGTCGTCCGCGACCAGCCCGAAGGCATGGGCCCCGTACAGGACGCGAAGACCGACGAATTCGAGGAAGGGCTGGCGAGTGGCATCACCGCCACGCGGGTGCCCGCGGTCGGGGTTGAGACCTCGACCGACGACACCTCCAACATCCCCTTCTTCCAGTCGAACGGCCTCGCCAGCGTCGACGACGTCGACCTGACGGCGGGGCAGCTGGCGATGGTCTTCGCCCTGCTCGGCGCCGACGGCAGCTTCGGCGTCAAGGGGAGCGCCGACCAGCTGCTGCCGGACCTGCTGACCGGGGCCAGATAGGTGTACTGGGTCGGGCTGCCGCTGGCGCTGGCGATCTCGCTGTTCCTGGTCCCGGCGGGGGCGCGGGGTCTGCGCGACGCGGGGCTGGTGAGGGAGAACTACCGCGGCGCGCTCCTCGCCTTCCCGTTGGGGGCGGTGCTGGCGACGGCGGCGCTGGTGGCGCTGGCGCCGCTCGCCTTCCTCGACGACCGCGGGGACCTAGACCTGCTGGAGCCGGAACTGCGGCGCTGGCTTCCCTACCTGCTGGGGATCGCCTTCCTCGGCTTCCTCGACGACGCCCTCGGCCGGGGCGAGGTGGTGGCGACGCCGCGCGGCTGGCGCGGCCACTGGGCGGCGCTGCGCGAAGGCTCGCTCTCGACCGGCGCGATCAAGGCGATCGGCGCGCTGGCGCTCGCCGCCTACGTCGTCTCCGGCCGCGGCCTCGAAGACTGGCGCTACATCGCCGACGTGGCGCTGCTGGTTCTGGCCACCAACCTGGGCAACCTGCTCGACCTGCGGCCGGGGCGGGCGGAGAAGGGCCTTGCGCTGCTCGGGGTCGGACTCTGCCTCGGCGCCTGGACCTGGGAGCCGCTGGAACTGCTGGGGATCTTCGTCGGGCCGGTCATCGTCGGCGCCTGGCTGACGCTCGGCGAGCGGGCGATGCTGGGAGACACCGGCTCCAACCTGATCGGGGCGATCGCCGGCGTCTGGTTGCTGACCGTCCTCGGTCCGGATGGGCGGCTGATCGCGCTCGCTGCGGTCCTGGCGCTGACGGTCTACGGGGAGATTCGCTCAATTTCCGCAACCGTCGATTCGGTTCCGCCCCTGCGCTGGCTAGACTCGCTCGGCAGAGCATGAGTCCGGGAATAAAAGGCGACACCAAGTTCATTTTCGTCACTGGCGGCGTCGTCTCGGCCCTCGGCAAGGGCATCACCGCGGCGGCGATCGGCCGCCTCCTCGTCTCCCGCGGCTACCGGGTCCAGCTGCAGAAGTTCGACCCCTACATCAACGTCGACCCGGGGACGATGAGCCCGTTCCAGCATGGTGAGGTCTTCGTCACCGAGGACGGGGCGGAGACCGATCTCGACCTCGGCCACTACGAGCGCTTCACCGACGAGAACACTTCGCGCGCCTCGAACGTCACCGCGGGCGCCGTCTACAACTCGGTGATCCGCCGCGAGCGCCGCGGCGACTACCTCGGCGCCACGGTCCAGGTGATCCCGCACATCACCAACGAGATCAAGCAGAAAATCCTCATCGTCGCCGAGTCGCAGTCGGTCGATTTCGTGATCACCGAGATCGGCGGCACCGTCGGCGACATCGAGTCGCTGCCCTTCCTCGAGTCGATCCGCCAGCTCTACACCGACCTCGGCCAGAAGCGGGCGATGTTCGTTCACCTGACCCTGGTCCCGTACGTCGGCCACGCCGGCGAACTGAAGACGAAGCCGACCCAGCACTCGGTCAACGAGCTGCGCCGGATCGGGATCCAGCCGCACGCGCTGGTCTGCCGCTCCGAAGGGCGCCTCGACCGCGAGATCCGCAGCAAGATCGCCCTCTTCGCCAGCCTCCCCGTGGATGCCGTGATCTCCGCCCACGACGTCGACAACATCTACAAGGTGCCGCTCGTCTTCCGCGCCGAGGGGGTCGACGATCTCGTTCTCGATCACTTCGGGATGGAGGCGCCCTCGCCCGATCTCTCCGACTGGGAGGAGATGGTGCGCCGAGCCGATTCCGCCGAGGGCGAGGTGCGGATCGCGGTGGTCGGCAAGTACGTCCAGCTCGCCGACGCCTACAAGTCGGTGATCGAGGCGCTTGAGCACGGCGGTTTCCACCATGGCGTCGAGGTCAAGGTCGAGTTGGTCGACTCCGAGAACTTCGACCCCGAGAAGCTCGAGGGCTGCGACGGGATCCTGATCCCCGGCGGCTTCGGCGAGCGCGGGATCGAGGGCAAGATCGAAGCGGCTCGGATCGCCCGCGAGAAATCGATCCCGTACTTCGGGATCTGCCTCGGGATGCAGATCGCCGTCGTCGAGTTCGCCCGCCACGTCGCCGGCATGGCGGGCGCCAACTCGGCCGAGTTCGATCCCGAGACGCCGTTCCCGGTCGTCGACCTGCTGCCGGAGCAGAAGGAGGTCTCCGACATGGGCGGGACGATGCGCCTCGGTGCCGACCCGGTGAAACTGCACGAGGGCACGAAAGCGCGGGAGATCTTCGGCGAGGCCGTCATCTACAAGCGCCACCGCCACCGTTACGAGGTCAACAACCAGCTGCGCCGCCGCCTCGAAGACGAGGGGCTCGTCTGCGGCGGCACCTCGCCCGACGAGCGCCTGGTCGAGATGGTCGAGCTGCACGACCACCCCTTCTACGTCGCCTCCCAGTACCACCCGGAGTTCAACTCCCGCCCGAACCGCCCCGAGCCGCTCTTCCGCGAGTTCGTCGGCGCCGCGGCGGCCCACGCGGGCGCGCGCCCGGCCGACGGCGGCGGGGTCGAAGAGATCGGCGCCGAGCCGAGCGTCGAGAGCGACGACGTCAGCGTCCGCCGCTCCGCCTGAGCCTTCCCGTTTAGCCTTCTGCTCGTGAGTTCGAGGCTCCACGAGCGATTCGTCCGCTATTGCGAGATCCGCAGCCCCACCGGGGAGGAGCGGGAGATCGCCGACACGCTGGCGGCCGAGCTGCGGGCGATGGGTCTCGAGGTGAGCGAAGACGGGGCGGCGGCTGCGGCCGAGGCCGGCGCGGGGAACCTGATTGCGCGCTCGGCGGGAACCGGCGAGGGCTGGCTGATGTTCTGCGCCCATGTCGACACGGTGCCCCATCGCGGTCAGGTCGAGGTGGTCGACGACGAGGGCATCTTCCGCAGTCGCGGCGAGACGATCCTCGGCGCTGACAACAAGGCCGCGGTAGCGGTCTTCATGGAGCTGATCGCCCGCCACGTCGAAAGGCCGGGGCCGGTCGGCGTCGAGCTGGTGCTGACTGTCGCCGAGGAGCAGGGGTTGAGGGGAGCGAAGGCCTTCGACGCCGCCCGACTGCGTTCGCGGGCGGGTTTCGTCCTCGACCACGCCGGGCCGGTCGGCGAGGTGATCGTCTCGACCCCGACCCAGCAGAAGATCCTCGCCGACTTCATCGGCGTCGAGGCCCACGCCGGGATCAAGCCCGAGGAGGGCAGCAACGCGATCGCCGCCGCGGCGGCGGCGATCACCCGGATGGAGATCGGCCGGCTCGACGAGGGGACGACCGCCAACGTCGGCTTGATCACGGGCGGCACCTCGGGCAACGTCGTCCCCGGCCACTGCGCCATCCACGCCGAGGCTCGCAGCCTCGATACCGAACGGGCGGCGGAGGTGGCGGGGAAGATCGCCGACGCCTGCGCCTGGGGTGCGAGCGAGCACGGCTGCGACGTCGACGTGCGGATCGAAGAGCTGTTCCGCGGCTACCAGGTGCCGAAGGACTCGGCGGCGCTGGCGCTGGCCGAGTCCGGGTTGCGGGGCGCCGGCCTGGAGCCGCAGCGGGTCGCGATCGGCGGCGGCAGCGACGCCAACGTCTTCCGCCGCGACGGCTTCGACTGCGTCCTGCTCTCGAACGGCACCGACGCCGTCCACACCTCCGACGAGATGGTCCCGGCGCGAAGCCTCGACAAGATGCTCGAGGTCTGCGAGGGCATCCTCGCTGCGGCGGCAGAGCCGGCCCCCGCATAGTGGCCGGCCGCCTGAAGCTGCGCCGGGGCGTCGTCGTCTCAGCCGACCCGCTCGAAGTCGAGGTCAGCGGCGAGCGCCGGCGGGCCTGGGCCGACGAGATCCTGCTGGGGGAGATGCGCGAGGGCGACGAGGTCGTCGTCAACGTCGCCGCCCTCGACCTCGGGCTCGGCTCCGGCGGCTTCGACGTCGTCCACGTCAACCTCACCCGCGGCCTGAAAGGGAGCGGGGTTGAGGACGACGCGCACGTGATGAAGCTCAACTACACCTCGCTCCAGCACCCGGTGGAGCCGGTCGAGCGCCCCGATGTTCGTCTGTTCCTTTCCGGCGCTGCGCAACGAAAAGGAACAGACGAAGGGGGGGAGGGGGCTGCGGTGGTGGTCCTGCCGCTGCACGGGCACCTGGCGCCGGCGGCCTGGGCGGTGGCCGAGGCGGCACCGGGGCTCCGGGTCGGCTACTTGCAGACGGGAGGCGGGGCGTTGCCTGGTTCGATGTCCCGCGACGTACGCGAACTGCGCGAGCGCGGGCTCTTGTCCGGCCACATAACGGCAGCCCCCGCGTATGGGGGCGATTACGAGGCGCTGAGCACGGTCGGCGCCCTCGACGCCGCCGCGGGGCTCGGCTGGGATGTGGTCCTCGCCGGACCCGGTCCCGGCATCATCGGCTCCGAGACCGCCTTCGGGCACGGCGGCATGGCGGCTCTCGACGCCGCTCATGCCGCTCTCGCTCTCGATCTCCCGACCCTGATCTCACCCAGGCTCTCCAGCTCCGACCCCCGCGGGCGCCACCTCGGCCTCAGCCACCACACCCGCACGGTCCTCGAATTGCTCTTGGCCGAGGCCGAGGTCGCTGTCCCCGAAGGAGAGGCGGAGATCGCCGAGGCTCTCGGGTCGTTCAGGCACCGCATACTCGCCGCACCCGTCGACCTCGACGGCTACGGAGCCTCCGGGCTGCCGACCACCACCATGGGACGGAGCCTCTCGGAGGACCCTCTCTTCTTCGCCGCGCCCCTCGCGGCCGGGACGGCGCTCGCACGGTCCCTTGCGGACCAAGGTTTGTAGCCGCCCGGCCCGAAACAGGCCGCGATGGCGGTCGCGATCAAACCGCAGTCCCCTGGCGCACCCGCTAAGCCGGGCGCCGACGCGCGCTTCGAGAGCCTCGTCCTCGACTTCCTGTCCTACCTGGAGCTCGAGCGCGGGCTCTCCCGCAACACCCTCAACGCCTACCGCACCGACCTGCTGCAGTACGGGGAATACCTCTCGACGCACAACCGCGACGCGTTGGAGGCACGCGGCGCCGACATCGCCGACTTCCTCGCCGAGCTGGCGACGGGGGAGGGGCGGCCCGCCTGTTCGGCGGCGACGATCCACCGCAAGGCGGCCTGCCTGCGCTCCTTCTACAAGCACCTGCGCCGCGACGAGCTGATCGGCGACGACCCGACGGCGGCGCTGAGCGCCCCGCGACGCTCGAAGAAACTTCCCCACGTCCTCAACTACTCCGAGGTGCAGAAGCTGCTCGCCTCGCCGAAGGGGAGCGAGCCGACGGCGCTGCGCGACCGGGCGCTGCTGGAGGTGATGTACGCGTGCGGGCTGCGGGCCTCGGAGACGATCGGACTCGAGCTCGGCGACGTCGACCTCCGCGAGGGGTTCCTGCGCGCCCGGGGCAAGGGCTCGAAGGAGCGGTTGGTGCCGCTGGGGCGGCAGGCGATCGCGGCGATCAACGGCTACCTCCGCGGCGGCCGGCCGAAGCTGGTCGGAGACCGCCACGAGGCGAAGCTCTTCGTCAACTTCCGCGGCGGCCCGCTGACCCGGCAGGGCCTCTACAAGATCGTCCAGCGCCACGCCCGCGACGCCGGCCTCGCCGGCAAGATGAGCCCCCACACCCTGCGCCACAGCTTCGCCACCCACCTGCTCGCCGGCGGCTGCGACCTCCGCGCCGTCCAGGAGATGCTCGGCCACGCCGACATCTCGACCACGCAGATGTACACGCACCTCTCCGGCGACCGCCTCAAGGAGGTCTACTTCAGCGCCCACCCCCGGGCAAGCGATTGAAGTAGAACTCAACCATGCCCGAGCTGCCGGAGGTGGAGACCGTCGTCCGGCAGCTGGAGCCGGAGGTGGAGGGCCATCGGATCGAGCGCTTGGAGGTCCTGGACGAGCGCTGGTCGCGGCCGCTGCCGCCGCAGCGGCTGGGCGAGGCGGTGAGCGGGGCCACGATCGAGCACCTCGGCCGGCGCGGCAAGTACATCCTGATGGAGCTCAACGGCGGCCGGACGCTGGTCATGCACCTGCGGATGACCGGCAACCTGATCCTGCGTGAGGGCGAAGAGGTGCTCGATCCCTCCGAGGGGCGCCGACTGTACGAGAGCGAGCGCTCAACCGAGGAGCGGCACCTGCGCGCCCGCTTCGTCCTCGACGACGGGCGTGAGCTCTGGTTCACCGACCCGCGTCGCTTCGGCGAGGCCTTCCTGGTCGACGACGAGGGACTGGAAGCGCGCTTCGCCAAGCTCGGCCTGGAGCCGTTCGCGCCTGAGTTCACGCCGCAGGCGCTGGGGGAGATGGCGGCCGGCCGCAAGGCGCCGCTGAAGTCCTTCCTGCTCGACCAGTCCGGGGTCGCCGGCGTCGGCAACATCTACGCCGACGAGGCGCTCTTCCGGGCCGAGCTGCACCCGCTCTCGCCCGCGGGATCGATGAGGCCGGAGCACCTGGAGGCGCTGCGGGACGCGGTCGTCGCCGCCTTGGAGGCGGGGATCGAAGCCGGCGGGTCCTCGATCGACGACTATCGCGACGCGCGGGGGGAGAAGGGGACGATGCAGAACGAGTTTCTCGTCCACACGCGCGAGGGCGAGGACTGCCCGCGCTGCGGGGGGATGATCAACCGCATCGTCGTCGGCGGCCGCTCGACCTACTTCTGCCCGGGTTGTCAGGTGCGGTTGCGAAGACGTCCGAGACGCCGGGCAAAATGAAAACGTGGCCGGTTCTACGGTCAAGACTGAGGCGGTTGTCTTGCGCAGCATTCGCTACGGCGAGGCTGATCGCATCCTCCACCTCTACTCGAAAAGCCGCGGCCGGATCGGGGCTATCGCCAAGGGGGCGCGCAAGCCCCGATCCCGGTTCGGCGGCAGGCTGGAGCCGTTCTTCCGTCTCGACCTGATGCTCCACGAAGGCCGCAGCGACCTGATGACGGTGACCAGCGCGACGACCGTCGACGGCTACCCGCGGCTCCGCTCCTCCGGCGCCGCGCTGACCGCGGGCGCCCGTGCCTGCGATGCGGTCCTTCGCCTGCTCGACTCGGCCGAGCCGAATCCGCCCGCCTACAACCTCCTCTGTCGCTACGTGGCGCTGCTCGACGATCCCGCCGAGGTGCGCGCGACCTCCCACGAGACCGCTCTTTCGTTCCGGATCAAGCTGGCCCTCGTCGCCGGCTTCGCGCCCGAGCTCGCCTCCTGCGCGCTCTGCGGCGAGGCGGAGCACCTCGCCGGCTTCTCGGGCGCCGCCGGTGGCGTCGTCTGCTCCGGCTGCGAAGCGGGCGCCTTCCCGCTCGACGAGGAGGCGCACCGGTTCATGGTCACGAGCCTGGCGAAGCCGCTCGACGAAGCCCCCGAGGCCGAGCCGCGGGTGCTGCGGCAGGTCGAGCGGGCGGTTGGGGAGACGTTGGAGCACCATGCTCATGTCCAGCTTCGGGCCGCCGCTTAGGACGAAGGGGGAGGGGGTCGGCGGACAACAGCGGGGAGGGTCCGGCGACCCCCTCCCCCTTCGTCCACCAGGGCCGCCGTATGATCGGGCGGTGCCTGCCACCGTCTCTTTTGAAGACCGCATAGTTGCTTGGGAGGAGGAATTCTCGGCTCCTCGGGCGACCCGGTCTTATCCGGCTCGGCGGCTGCGGGAGGAAGCGGATAGTCCGATGCGGACTCCTTTTCAGCGCGATCGGGACCGGATCGTCCACTCGAAGTCGTTTCGGCGGCTGAAGCACAAGACCCAGGTCTTCGTGGCTCCCGAGGGAGATCACTACCGGACCCGCCTTACTCACACCCTCGAGGCTTGTGGGATCGCCCGCACCGTTGCCCGCGCCCTGCGCCTGAACGAGGACCTGACCGAGGCGATCGGGCTCGGCCACGACCTCGGCCACCCCCCCTTCGGCCACGCCGGCGAGGAGGCGCTCGACGCCTCGCTGCGCGAGCACTCCGGTAGCGGCTTCCGCCACAACGAGCACTCCCTGCGCGTCGTCGACGTGCTCGAGCGCGATGGCGAAGGGCTGAACCTGACCGAGCAGGTCCGCGACGGCATCCTCAACCACACCGGCTCGCGTAGACCGGCGACCCTGGAGGGGCAGATCGTCAAGCTGGTCGACCGCGTCGCCTACATCAACCACGACATCGACGACGCCCTGCGGGCGGGGATCCTGCGCCCGGAGGACCTGCCTGCGGAGGAGATAGAGCTGCTCGGCCCGACTGGATCGCAACGGATCGACACTCTCGTCCGCGACATCGTCGAGCACTCCGAGGGCGACGAGGTGATCCGGCAGGGGCGCGAGGTGGGACAGGCGATGCTGCGCCTGCGCAAGTTCATGTTCGATCGTGTCTACCTCGGGCCGCAGGCGCGGAGCGAGCACGAGCGCGTCGAGCGGACCATGTACGGCCTCTTCGAGCATTACCTGGCGCATCCCGATGAGATCCCGGAGTGGGACCCCGGCGCAAGCGCTCCCCAGCGGGTCACCGATTACATCGCCGGGATGACCGATCGCTTCTGCATCGCCAAGTTCACCGAGCTGACGGTCCCGGAAGAGGCCCGGTTCTGATGGCCCTGATCTCCCCCGACAGCGTCGAGCGGGTGAAGCAGGCGGCGGACATCGTCGAGGTCGTCTCCGCCCATACCGACCTGCGCCGGCAGGGCGCCCGCTACGTCGGCCTCTGCCCGTTCCACGACGAGCGCACCCCCTCGTTCTCGGTCGAGCCGCAGGAAAAGCTCTACCACTGCTTCGGCTGCGGGGTCGGTGGCGACGTGATCAAGTTCGTCGAGGAGAAGGACGGGCTCAACTTCGCCGAGGCGGTGGAGCTGCTGGCCGACCGCTACGGGGTCGAGCTCGAGCGCGAGCAGGAGGACCCGCGGGCGGAGGCGAAGCGGCAACGGCGGCGGCGCCTGGAGGAGCTGCTGGAAAGGGCGGCGGCCTTTTACGCCAGCTACCTCTGGGAGTCGGAGGAGGCGGGGAAGGCCCGCGACTATCTCGCCCAGCGTGGGCTGCGCGAAGAGGTGCTGCGCGACTTCGGCGTCGGCTACGCGCCGAGCGCCTGGGACAAACTCCTGGTCCGCGGCCAGCGGGCCGGCTTCAGCGTCGAGGAGCTGCGCGGGGTGGGGCTGGTGCAGCGGGGGCGAAGCGGCGGCGAGTACGACCGCTTTCGCGAGCGGATCATGTTCCCGATCCGCGACCGCCGCGGCCGAGTCCTCGGCTTCGGTGGCCGGGCGATGCGCTCCGACCAGGGCGCCAAGTACGTGAACACGGCCGAGACCGAGTTCTTCCACAAGAGCCAGATCCTCTACGGGGTCGACCGGGCCAAAGCGGCGATCGCCAAAGCCGGGCGCGCCGTCGTGGTCGAGGGCTACACCGATGTGCTCGCCCTGCATCAGGCCGGGATCGAGGAGGCGGTGGGGGTGATGGGGACGGCGATCACCGGCGAGCAGGTGGCGGCGCTCTCGGGGATGGTCGAGGAGGTGGTGCTGGCGCTCGACGCCGACGCCGCCGGGCAGGAGGCGATGCTGCGGGCCCAGACCGTTGCCGCCGGGCGACGGATGCGACTGCGGGTGGCGGCGATGCCAGCGGGGGAGGACCCGGCGGAGATGATGGCCGCCGAGGGCGGGGCCGAGCGCTTCCGCAGCCTGCTCGACGGAGCCGAGGAGCTGGTGGCCTTCCAGGTCGGCCTCGTCCTCGCCCGCACCGACGTCGGCTCGCCGGTCGAGCGCGACCGGGCGCTGGCCGAGGTGGCGCCGGTGCTGGCCGGGATGGGGGAGACCGCCGGCCGCGAAGACCTCGTCCGCCGCGTCGCCGAGCGTCTCGACTTCGAGCCGGCGATGGTGATGGGAAGGATCGTGGCGGCGAGCCCGGCAAGCGGCGGCTCCGAACAGGCTCCGGCCCCCAGCCGTCAGGCCCCCGCGCGCCCCCAGCGGCCGGCCGAGCTGACCTCACGCGAGCGCCGCGAGCGGGCGCTGCTGGCGATGTGCATCGCGATGCCGACCGAGGGGAAGGAGTTCCTCGCGCGCCTATCCGAGGCGCACCTTTCGCCGACCGGCCTCCGCGCCGCCACCTGGCTGCGCGAGCACCCTGAGGACCCGGCCTCGAACCTTCCGCACGACGATTCCGCCCTCGCCGGCCTGATCGCCGAACTGGTGATGATGTCCCGCGAGGAGCCGGCCTCCCACGAAGCGATGGAGCTCAACTTCCTGCTCCTCGACCAGCGCCGCCTCGAGGCCGAAATCGCCGCCGCTGGCGAGCGCGGCGACTACGAGCGCCGCGCCGCCCTCAGCCGCGAGCGGGCGGCCCTGGTCCAGAGAATCGCCCACGCCGAGCGCCCGACCGGCGCCGTGTAACGAATTCCATCCGCATGTTTCTGTCTGCATAATTTGAGAAGATGCAGGTCATGGAGAAGGCCTTCCTTGAAGAGTGCTTGGCGAAAGGGATGTCGCTAGAAGCGATCGGCACGCAGGCGGGCAAGCACGAATCGACGGTCAGCTACTGGCTGAAGAAGTATGGGTTGGAGGCGGCGCGAGCTGAGAAGCATGTGTCGAAAGGTCCGCTGGCGAAAGAGGATCTCGAACGCCTTTTGGCGGCGGGACTACCACTGCGGGAGATTGCGCAGCGCCTGGATCGCAGTTTGGCAACCGTCAGGCATTGGATGCGCAGATACGAGCTCAAGGCCTCCCCGCGACGTAAGCGTGGCTCTGAGGATGGGCACCGGGAGACTGTCTCTCGATGCAAACGGCATGGGGAGACGAGTTTCGTGCGCGAGGGTCGCGGCTACTACCGCTGCAAACGGTGTCGCGTTGAAGCGACCGTACGGCGGCGCCATCTTCTGAAGCGCGTTCTCGTAGAGGAGGCGGGAGGACAGTGTGTGCTCTGTGGCTACTCCCGGTGCGTGCGGGCGCTTGAGTTCCATCATCTCGACCCGGCGAAGAAGGAGTTCGAAGTCAACTACCGCGGTTGCACGCGCTCCCTGGCTGTTCTACGGGCGGAGGCGAGCAAGTGCGCCCTCCTCTGTTCCAATTGCCACGCGGAGGTGGAGGCAGGAATTGCGGCAGTGCCGCTAAATTCTGTTCCGGAAGCTGATCCGGGGTAGTTCACCCGGCATAGCACGATCCGGGGTAGCTCAATGGAAGAGCACGCGGCTGTTAACCGCGGGGTTGTGGGTTCGAGTCCCACCCCCGGAGCTTCTTAGGCGGCTGCGACCTTCTTCAGCGCCAGCTCCTCGACCAGTTCAGCGCCCCGTGCCGCGCCGTCGTTCTCCCGCCCCCAGCGGGCAATCTCTTCCGCTTTCGCCGCGAAGCTCCGATCGCGCAGCAAGCGACGGGCCGACCACCTCAGCGGCGCGGGACGACACAGCCGCCACGGCAGCGAGAGGCCGGCTCCGGCCCAGGAGATGCGCATCGCCGTCTCGCTCATGTCGCCGATGATCGGGCAGACGAGGACGGGGGTGCCGGCGCCGAGGCAGCGGGCCACGGTGCCGTGGCCGCCGTGGGAGATCACCAGCGAGGCGAGCGGCATCAGCTGGCTGTAGCTGAGCCATTCGACCAGGGTGGCGTTGGCCGGGACCTCGATCGGGTGCTGGGGGGCGACACGGTTGGTGGTCGCCACCACCCGCACGGGCTCGTCGGCCAGCGCGGCCAGGGCGGTGCGGACGAGGTGGTTGTCGGAGTCATGGGCGGTGGAGGGGGCGACGAGGACGAGCGGGCCCTCGCCCGGCGGCAGCTCGATCTCGGGGTGGGGCAGCTCGAAGGTCATCGGCCCGGTGATCTCGACCCCGCTCGGCCACTGCCGCGGGTACTCGAGCTGGGGGTAGGTGGCCACAAGCGCCAGGTCGGGGCTGATGCCGCCGTGGAAGCGGTCGATCGGCGGCAAGCCGAGCCGCTCGCGCTGGATGTTGAGGTCGCGGCGCCCCTGTTCGAGCCCGACCCGCAGCGCCCGGTCGTGACCCGTTCGCCAGATCTTTCGTCCAAGGCCGGTCCGCGGCGGGCGCAACCCGATCGCGAAGAAGGGGAAGCCCGGCTCGACCACCGGGTAGATGTGGGGGATCAGGGTCGCCAGCGGAATTCCGGCGCGCTCGGCCGCCAGGGTCGGGGCAAGGGTGAGGATGTCGCTGACGACGACGTGCGGCCGGAAATCCTCCAGCAGAGGCAGCAGCGCTTTCGCCGCCTCGGCCGCGTGCTGCCCCTCCTCGGAGTCGGGATCGGGGGGCGGGAACATCCGGTATTCCTCGGCCGCGGCGAAGCCGAGTCCCGCCCCCTCGACCGCCTGCCGCCGCTCCTCCCAGGTCTCGATCACGACCTCGTGGCCGCGCGCGGCCAGCGCCTTCCCGAGGGCAATCGCCGGAAAGACGTGCCCGGCATCCCCGAATGCGGCTACGAGGACGCACAAGCCGACATCGTTTCCAGACTTTTGGCCCCTATGGGGGCTCAAAGGGTGGAAACGATCCAAGTCACGGGGTGTCGAGGCCCTCGCCGGGACGCGTGAACACAACCTCGGGCACGTGGCAGTTGGGCGAAGTTCGCAGCAGGAAGCGGACCGCCTCGCCGAGGTCCTGCGGCCGGATCATCTCCTCGGGCGGGATCTGGCCCTGGACGAACTCGGTCATCGGCGTCTCGACGAAGCCGGGGGCGAGGGCCGTGCACTGGATGCCGGCATTGCCCGCCTCGCGGTGCGTCGACTGGGTGAAGTTGATCACCGCCGCCTTCGTCGCCGCGTAGATCGAGAGCCAGGCCTGGCCTCCCTTGCCGGCGATCGAGGCGGTGTTGACGATCAGCGCCTTGCCATGCTCGGCGCCGGCCTCGCGCAGCATCGGCAGTCCCTCGCGGGTGCCGAGGATCAGCGCCCGCAGGTTGACCGCCAGCTGCATGTCGAGGTGCTTGGTCTGGATCTGCTCCATCGGCGCCCCGATCCCAACGCCGGCGTTGTTGACGAGGACGTCGAGGCGGCCGAACTTCTGCCGGTGGGCGGCGAAGATGGCGACGACGTGGTCCTCCTCGGCCATGTTGGCCGGGATCGGCTCCACCTCGAAGCCTTCGGACTTCAGCCCTTCGGCGGCCTTCTCGAGCTTCTCCGGCCGCCGCGCCGAGACGGTCAGGGCGTACCCCTCTTCGCCGAGCGTCCTCGCGATGGCGAGCCCGATCCCGCTCGAGGCCCCGGTTACCAATGCCGCACGCTCAGCCATTCCCATCTCCTTCTCGTCGCGAACCCTGCGCACCCTATCTCTCCATAACATGCCGCCGATGCGCGCCCCCCGCCTCGCCCCAGCGCTGCTCTGCCTGCTCGCGAGCGGGGCAATCCTCGCGGCTTGCGGCGATTCAGAGTCCGATACGACGGCCGCGGCGCCGCAACCGGCCGAAAGTCGGCCCGCTCCGTCGAAAGCCGAGTTCCCGAGCGCGAAGAGAAGGACCCTGCGCCAGGTTCTCAAGGCGGCTGACGGGCGCTTCGAAGGCAAGATCTCTCCGCTGGCCGAAGTCTTCTACCCCGGCGTGAACCGATACCCCTTCGAAGTCCTCGACAGCGACCAGGACCAGGTCGTGGACGCCGAAGTCGCCCTCTACTTCGCCCGGGTGCCGGCGCCGAAGAGCGGGGCAAAATCGAAATCCGGCAACCGCGGACAGATCGCCAAGGCTCAGGCCCAGGCCCTCGATCAACCTGCCCGCGGCCCATTCCCGGCCTCGATCGAAAGCCTCGCCACCAAGCCGGCCTTTCAGTCAAAGAGCATGAGCGAAGACCCCGACGCCGCTGTCGTCTACTCGCCCGAGCTCGATCTGCCGAAGGCGGGGGAGTGGAAGCTGGCGGCGATCCTGCGTGAAGACGGGGAACTGATGGGGTCGACCCTGCCTATCATCGACGTCGGTCAGTTTAAAAAGGTTCCGAAAGCCGGCGACAAGGCTCCCCTGATCCACACGCCGACGGCGCCGAACAAGGTGGATTACGCGGAAGCACTTAGTAGGGAACCGATCGTGCTCTTGTTTGCGACCCCCGAGTTCTGCCAGAGTCGGGTCTGCGGCCCCGCCGTCGACGTGGCGGCGCAGGCTCAACACGAATACGGTGACGAGGCAGCGTTCATCCAGATGGAGATCTACAAAGACAACGACCCCGCGCAAGGAGTCCGGCCCCAGGTGCGGAAGTTCCACCTGCCCACCGAGCCCTTCCTGTTCACGATCGACCGCGACGGCGTTGTTGCCGACGCGGTCGAGGGGGCTTTCGGGCTCAAGCTGATGCACGAAGCAGTCGACAAAGCGATCGCCGGATGAACGACAAAGCCGCCACCGAGGAGGAGCTCCTGCAGTCCTTCGCCGAAGAGGCGAAGCGCCGCTGCGACGTGATCTCCGCCGGACTCGCCACCGCCACCACCGACTTCGAGACGATGCGCGCCGAAGCCCATGCCCTCAAGGGAACGGCCAGCGTCGTCGGCCTGCGCCGCCTCGCAGAGCTCGCCGGCCTGATGGAGTCCGACCTCGCCGAAGCGAAGAAGACCGGCACGATCCGCGGCGGCCGCGATCACCAGATCGCCGACGCCGCCAAAGCCCTCGCCGACGGCGCCGCCGCCGCTGCCAAAGGCGAAGAAGAGCCGCCCGACGTCGGCCGCTCCCTCGCCCAGCTCTTCAGCGCTTAGCCACCTCCTCGCGGTACGCTCGGCGGGCGGGGCAGTAGCTCAGCTGGTTAGAGCAGCGGACTCATAATCCGTCGGTCCCTGGTTCGAGTCCAGGCTGCCCCATGACCGACTAGCCGGCCTGCACTCCCAGCAATCTGACGAGGTAGACGAGCGCTTCATCTCCATAAGCCTGGTCGGCCGGCGCGACGATCTCGCGCACGCCCCCGGCCCGCATCCCCCTCAGGCCGTCATTCCACCCCGTGACGGTCTCGCCGACGTCGTAGGTGTACACGAAGGCGGAATCGCGGCTCCAGAAGTTTTCGCGGACCTTCCCCGTCGAGTAATAGAAGGAGGCGAAGCTGACGGTGAAATCCTCGCCCTTCTTGATCACCGGTCCGCTCCCCTGCTTCAGGTCGGTGCTGACGACCTCCTCCGGGGGAGGGCCTTCCGGCACTTGCAGAAGCCCGCGATCCGGCCCCGCGAGCTTTTCCAGGTGAGACCACGAAGCTGCTCCTTCAGTTGCTGCTGGCTCGCCCGAGCCTCCGCAGGCAGCGAGCACAAGCCCGGTGAGAAGCGCCCCCAACGCCAAGGTCCACCGCATTGATGGAATATATCTGAGCGTCGTCGAGGCTCGGGCCGAACATCTAGGACGAGGACTCGATCTCGTCGAGCTTGACCACGTAGACGAGGGCTCCGGCGTTGTGGACCATCGGGGAGGGGACGATCAACTCGACCCAGCCGCCGACCCGCATCCCGTCAAGGCCGATTTCCCACCCCTTCACGTTTTCCCCGGCGCCGAACCTCGTGCTGAAGCCTTCGCCCCAATATTCTTCCCAGACCCGTCCCGTCCGGTAGGCGAAGGCCCGGTAGCTCGCCACGAACGAGTCTCCGGACTTCAGTTCCTCGCCGCCGCCGACCTCCAGGGTCCTGACGATCAGCTTCCGCGGCTTGTCCCCGTGGGGCAGCACCAGCCGATCCGAATGGCGGGCGCCCTGCGCCGTCTTCCACAGACCAGCCCACTTTCCTTGAGGTCCTTGAGGTGGGGACGCGGGGCCCTGGCCCCCGAGCAGGGCGGCTCCCAGCACGAGGAGCTTGAGCAGGAGTTCCACGAATACTCAAGGGTACCGATCCAGTATGGAGGGGTGTTTGAGAAATTGGCACCCGCGGCTTCGAGCCTGCTGTTTGTCTATTGCCTCCAGGGGTAACCGCAGCATGAGCCCGATGTCGAGCCGTCTCGCTTAGGTTCGAGCCGATCTTGGGGAACTGCGACCGCGGAGTGGCGGGGCTGAGGAGCCTCGGACCTGGCCGCCGGTCATCTGCACGGCAAGCGCCGTCAAGCGTCCCTGCGCGGGCGCAGGCAAGCAAACGACATCAACTTGGAGGATCGATATGGCTGACGGAAGCGTTGGCGAAGCACAGGAGAAAGCGCAAGACGTAGCCGGCCAAGCGCAGGAGAAAGCGCGTGAGGCCGCCGGAAAAGCGCAGGAGGGCGTTCGCCAGCAGATCGACCAGCGCTCGACCGAGGCCGGCGAGCGGGTCAGCGGCACCGCCCAGGACCTCCGCTCGGTCGGCGAGGAGCTGCGCAAACAGGGCAAGGACGGACCGGCGAAGCTCGCCGACCGCGCCGCTGAGCAGGCCGAGCGGGCAAGCAGCTACCTGAAGGAGAACGGCACCGACAAGATGCTGGAAGACGTCGAGGACTTCGGCCGCCAGCGTCCCTGGGCCGTGCTCGCCGGTGGGATCGCGGTCGGGGTCGTCGCCGCCCGCTTCCTCAAGGCATCGAGCCGCAGCCGCTACCAGCAGCGCAACGGCAGCCGCCCGGGTGCCCAGGTGCCGCAGCGAACCGACCCGCAGCTGGCCCGTCGCTCCGCCGTCGAGCCGGTGGCAACGCCGCCGCCCCCAACCGCCCAGCCGGGCACTCCGGCGCCGGCCACTCCCGTCTCGGCGCCATGAGCACCGCCAACGGAGAGGCGAACGAGCTGCGCTCGCACTCGACCGGGGAGCTGGTCAAACAGCTCTCCGAGCAGACGGGCACGCTCGTGCGCAAGGAGATCGAGCTGGCGCGGGCCGAGCTGACCGAGAAGGGCAAGGTGGCAGGACAGGGCGCCGGCATGTTCGGCGGCGCCGCAGTGGCCGGCCTGCTCGCCCTCGGGGCGCTGACCACGATGCTCATCGCCCTGCTGGACAAGGTGATGGACCTCTGGGTTGCCGCGCTCGTCGTCACCGTCGTCTACGGAGCGATCGCCGCAGTGATGGCGATGAGCGGCCGGGACCGCGTCAAGCAGGGCATGCCACCCGCCCCCGAGCAGACCGTTGAAACCGTGAAGGAGGACGTGCAATGGGCCAAGAGCCAAGCCAAATCCGCCAGGAGATAGAGGAGACGCGAGCCGAAATGGGTGACACCGTCGACGCTCTCGCCTACAAAACCGACGTCAAAACCCGCGTCAAGGAGTCGTTCTCGGACAAGCGCGATCGCCTGATCGAGCAGGTCCAGGGCACCAAAGGGAAGGTCGGGGACGCCACGCCCGACGGCCAGCAGGTGAAAGAGGGTGCCCAGCACGCTGTAGGCGTTGCCCAGGAAAACCCGCTCGGACTGGCGATCGGCGGGCTCGCAGCCGGCTTCCTCGCCGGGATGCTGCTGCCGAGCACGAAGATCGAGGACGAACGGGTCGGCCCGATCGCCGAACAGGTGAAGGAAACGGCGGTCGAAACGGGCCAGGAGGCGCTGGATCGCGGCCGCGAGGTCGCCGGTCAGGTGGCAGAAGAGGCCGTGGAAGGCGCCAAAGAGGTCGGCCAGCACGCGGTCGAGACCGCCAAAGAAGCCGGCAAGGAGCAGACCGAGGAGCTCAAAGAGAGCGCCCGCGAGAACGCCGAAGAAGTGCGCGAGCAGGCGCGAACCTGATGTTCCGCGGGGGAGCGGGCCCTGAGGGGCTCGCTCCCCCGCGGGTGCCGAGATACCCGCCTGACTGGCAATCGGGCGCCTGACCGGGTAAGACTCTTCCTCTAATGGAGCGCTGGAACGACGGCAGGCGATTCGAGGGCAGGGTCGCAATCGTCACGGGCGCCGGCGGTGCGCTCGGCGGCGCCGTGGCCCGTGCCCTCGGCCGCGAGGGGGCCACGGTCGCCCTTGGCTATCGCTCCTCCAAGGCCTCGGCCGAGGCGGGCCTGCAGGAGGTCGAAGCGGCCGGCTCCCGGGGTCACGCGGCCCGGGTGGAGGTGACCGACACCGACTCGGTCGAGGAATTCATCGCCGGGGTGGCCGAGCGCTACGGTCGCATCGACGTCGTCGTCAACGCCGCCGGGCGCATCGACCCCGCCGATGCCGTCCGTTTCGCCGCCTCCGAGGTGGGCGCCTTCGCCGAGCTTCTCGAGGTCGACCTGCTCGGGACCTTCCGCGTCTGCCAGGCGGCGGCGCCGCACCTGCGCGCCAACGGCAGCGGCGCCATCGTCAATTTCTCCGGCTCCTACGGCAATGGAACGAACCAGGAGAACGTCGTCAACTCGGTTGCCGTCACCTACTGCGCCGCCAAGGGCGGGGTCCGCGCCTTCACCTCCGCGCTGGCGCGTGATCTGGCGCCGGACATCCGGGTCAACGCCGTCGCCCCCGGCCCGATCGCGGCCAACTGGGAGGACGACTGGGAAATCCCGAAGAAGCAGATCGACGAAGCGCTGGCGATGACCCCGCTGGGCCGGATGGGCAGGCCGGAGGAGATCGCCGAAACCGTTCTATATCTGGCCAGCGACGGCGGCGGCTACACGACGGGCCAGGTGCTCGAGGTCAGCGGCGGCTGGATCCTGGACGGTTGAGCATGGCGGAGATCGACGTCGACCTGAGCGCGCTGCTTCCCCCCGACCTCCCCGACGGCAGGGAGGCGGTCGCGGAAGGGCGGGAGATGGCGAAGGGAGTCGAGCGCGCCCGCTCCTCCTACTGCGAGGAGAAGGGGGTCGGCTCGGAGCGGGAGTGGCGCGAACGGGCGCGCGAGCAGGGGATCGCCTGTACCTGCATGAACGTCGGCCTCGCCACCTGGGCCGACACCCGCGAGGCGCTGGGCCTGATCTACGAAGACGCGCTCTCGCGCGGGGTGCGGCCACCCGATCGCTTCAACCTGATCGCCGAGCGCCGCATGGGGCTGCCCAAAGACAAGCGCGCCGAAGCGCCGCAGGAGACCGGTCCGGTGATGAAGACCGAGCAGGACTGGTGGGAGCTCGCGCACACGGTGCCGATCCAGCCGGAGGCGGCTGACAACACGATCGGCGGGCCGGGGTCGGTCGAAAACGCCCTCGACGCCCTGCAGGCGGGAATCACCACGATCGGGGTGCTCTCGCAGTACTCCTGGCGCTGGCCCTACTACGACGACGACGTCAACCAGACGGTGGTGACGCTGCAGGCGGCAGGCCTGCTGGCGGCCTTCAAAGGTGACGGCGTGGTCTTCGACTCCTACCTCGAGGACGGCTACCCCGGGGTCTTCCACGACTACGCCAACTACATCGGCTGGGCGATGGTCGAGCGCTACATCAGCGAAGAGCTGATCGGCGCCGCCTACTCGCCCTCCTGGGGCGGCCTCACCCAGAACCCGGTGGTCAAGTCGGCCGTGACCCTGGCCCTCGACGCCGTCAACCCGGACAGGGTCCCCTTCTCCTACGTGCAAGGCGACACGATTGGCAACACCGCGGACTTCGACGCCAACATGGCGGTGCTGAACACCGACCTTCTCTTCAACAAGATGGTCGACACGCGCTATCGACTCGGCGCCGCCCCGATCGCCGTCCCGGTCACCGAGACCGAGCGGATCCCGACCTGGCAGGAGGTCGCCACCGTACAGACGATCAGCAGGCGGATGGAGGACTACGTACCGATGGTCGAGCCGGTCGTCGACTGGGCGCAGATCGAGGCGATGCGCGACGAGCTCGTCCGCGGCGGCAAGGCCTTCTTCGAGGCTGCGATCAAAGCTCTCGACAGCGCCGGCATCGACACCCGTGACCCGGCCCAGCTGCTGCTCGTCCTCAAACGGCTCGGCTCGACCCGCTGCGAGGAGCTCTTCGGCGCCGGACAGCCGGACCCGGAGTTCCCCCGCGGCCGGCGCCCGGTGCTGGAAACGGACCTGGTCAGGAACACGATGGAAGAGCGCGAGCGGCTCCTGGTCGAGTTGCAGGGCCGCCGCGAAGAGGAGTCGATCCGGGGGATGAAGGTGCTGGTCACCTCCACCGACGTGCATGAGTTCGCCGAGTTCCTGCTCGCCTCGACCCTGGCGGCGGTCGGAACCGAGGTGATCGACTTCGGCATCAACCGCGACCCGGAGGACATCGTCAAAGCGGTGATCGAGACCGATGCCGACGCGGTCGTGATCACGACCCACAACGGGGTCGCCCGCTCCTTCGGACAGCTCCTGATGGGGGAGCTGCGCGCTGCCGGCTCCGGCGAGGTGCCGGTGTTCATGGGCGGGGTCCTGAACGAGGACGTCGACGGCTCGGACATCCCGATCGACGTCAGCGCCGACCTCAACGCCACCGGGATCGAGACCCCGGGCACTATCGACCGCCTGATCGCCGCCCTGGCCGAGCGCCGGACCGGCGGCGTCGCCGCCTGAGCCGCCCGTGGGCGTCATCGCACTCGCCGACTTCGGCAGCACCTACACGAAGGTCAGGCTCGTCGAACCCGAGGAGGGAAGGCTGGTGGCGCGTGCGGAGGCGCCGACCAGCATCGACAGCGATCTGATGGAGGGCTACGCGACGGCGCTCGAGCGTGCCGTCGGCGCGGCTGGGGAGGGGGTTCGGATAGACGAGCAGATCGCGGCTTCCAGCGCCGGCGGCGGGCTCCGGGTGGCGGCGATCGGCCTCGTTGCCGATCTGACCGCAACCGCCGCCCGGCAAGCGGCGCTCAACGCCGGTGCCCGGGTGGGGTGCGTGCTTGCCGGCTCCCTCGACGAGGAGGCTCTGGACGAGATGGAGGCGGCGCGGCCGGAGATCGTCCTCTTTGCCGGCGGCACCGACGGCGGCCAGGCGGAGCTGGTCCTGGAGAACGCGCGGCGTCTGGCGGCCCGCCGGCTCGAGGCCGCCGTCGTGGTTGCCTGCAATGCCGAGGTTGCCGGTGAGGTCGCGGCGATCCTGGGGGAGGGGGGAGCGCCGGCTGAGGTCGCGGGTAACGTGATGCCCGCGCTCGGGAAGATCGAGGTCGAGTCGGCGCGGGAGGCGATCCTGCGCCTCTTCCTCGCGCACGTGATCGGCGGCAAGGGGCTCAGCGCCAGCCCCGAGTTCGAGCGGATGGTGAGGATGCCGACCCCCGAGGCGGTCTACGAAGCGACGCGGCTGCTCGCCGGCGGCAGCGCTGCCCAGTCCGGGGTCGGCGAGGTGGTCGTAGTCGACGTCGGCGGCGCCACCACCGACGTCCATTCGCACCGGTCGCTGGAGGCAGCTTCGCCGGGCATCGAAGAGGAGTTGCTGCCCCCGCCTGCGACCCTGCGCACCGTCGAGGGTGACCTCGGGATGCGGGCGGGCGCGGAGGGCGTCCTCGCCGTCGACGGCGCCTGGATCTGCTCGCGCTCCGACTTGGAGGAGGCGTCAATTCGACACGCTGTCTCGGTGAGAGGGCAGGATCCCGGGTGGATCCCGGCGACGCCGGAGGAGGCCGAGCTCGACGGTCTCCTGGGGGTTGGTTGTGCCACCCAGGCGATCTGGCGACACTGCGGGACGATGCTCTTGACCCGCAGCCCCGGGGGCCCGCCGACGTTGAGGCGCGAGGGGGCCGATCTCCGGGAGGTGGGCCTGGTTATCGGTACTGGCGGGGTTTTTTCCCATCGCGACGACGGTAAAGGGCTTCTCGCCCAGGCCCTGGAGCGGCGGGCACCGCGATCGCTCGCGCCCCAGGAGCCGCAGCTGCGAATCGATTCGAACTATCTGCTGGCTGCGGCCGGAGTACTCGGATCATTAGATCGCAATGCCGCCTGGCGGTTGCTGGAACGTAATCTTCTCGTCCCCGACAACTAGACATGGCGCCTAGTTAAGGAAGAAAATCGGGGTTGCCCGGCGTCGTATCGATCGCGCATGATGCCTCCCGGGGAACATGTTCAAGCGCCGCCAAAAGACTGAGGTCACGCGCCTCTTCTACGCCGGGGACGTCCACGGCTCGAGGGTGTGCTGGAAGAAGTTCGTCAATGCCGCCGCTCACTATCCCGCCGACGCGCTGGTGATGGGCGGTGACCTCACCGGCAAGGCGTTGGTCCCGATCATCCGGCAGGGGGACGGGTCCTACAGCGCCCGGGTGATCGGGGAGGAACGGTCGGCGAAGACGGCGGCCGAGCTCGACGAGATGCAGCGCGCCATCTCGACCAGCGGGATGTACCCGTTGATCGTCGACCCCGAGGAGGCGCAGAAGCTTGCGGATGACGCCGTCCGGCGCGACGCCGCCTTCGAGCAGGCGCTCTTGGACGAGTTGCGACTCTGGGTGCGGTTTGCCGACGAGCGTCTGGCGGGAACCGAAACCTACGCGTACGTGATTCCGGGCAATGACGATCCCTGGTCGATCGACCCGGTGCTGGCTTCCGGCGAACGCGTCATCGCCTGCGACGAGCGGGTGGAGATGGTCTGCCCCCACGAGATGGTCTCGTTCGGTTACTCGAACCGAACTCCGTGGGACACGCCTCGCGAGCTCGACGAGGACCAGATTTACGCACGCCTGAAAGCTCTCGCCGACCAGCTCGAAAATCCCCAACGGGCGATCTTCAACGTTCATGTGCCGCCGTACGAGAGCAGCCTTGACACCGCCTATGAGGTTGACGAGGAACTGCGATACGTAACCAAGGGGGGCCGCCCCCATGAGATCGCGACGGGCAGCCCGGCGGTGCGTCAGGTGATCGAAGAGACGCAGCCGCTGATCAGCCTGCACGGTCACATCCACGAGAGCAAAGGTGTGACGACTATCGGCAGGACGGTGGCAATCAACCCCGGTTCCGATTACGGTAGCGGCCACCTGGACGGCTGCTTGGTTCATCTGGGAAGGGACCGTGTGGTCAACCACTACTTGGTGTCGGGATAAAAAGGGAGAAAGGGGAGAGGATGACCGAGCTGGGGGAAGTCGGGGCGCCACAACAGGCGGCTCCACAGGGAACGTTTGCGCGCCGAGCCACGGGGTTGGTCCGGGAGGTCTCGCCGTTCTCGACCTTCGTCTTCAACATGGCCGGGCAACCGACCTCGATCTTCCTTGCGGTGTCGATCTTCTTCACCATCGGGCTTTTCCCGGGTGGGTCGATCTGGCTCGGCCTTGCGATGGCCCTTCTCGCCGCGCTGGTCATCTGCGTCTGTTACGGCCTCTTCACCTCCGCGATCCCCCGCAGCGGCGGTGACTACGTGTTGGTCGGCCGGGTGACCCATCCTGTAGTCGGGCTGATCTCCTCGTTCTTCTGGACCTCCGGGGTGATCCTCTCGATCGCGTTCGTCGCCCTGGCCTTCGTCACGGTTGCCCTGGGGCCGTCGTTGACGGCGGTGGGCCTGGTCAGCGGCGACACCTCCCTGATCAACGCGGGCGAAGACCTCGCCTCGAGTCAGGCCTGGCAGTTCGGAATCGGCACCGCCTTGATCCTGATCTCCGCGGTTCTGCTCGGCGGCGGCTGGCGCTGGACGACCAGGATCATGAACGGACTCTGGGCGGTGACGATGCTCGGCCTCGCCACCGTCTTCCTGGTGCTCCTCTTCAAGAGCCAGGACGGGTTCGTCAACACCTTCAACCAGTTCGCCCAGACGACCACCGGCGAACCGGACACCTACGGCTCGATCATCACCACTGCCAAACAGGAAGGGGTGGACACCAACCCGGCCTTCAGCCTCGACAACTTCTGGCCCACCTGGGCGGCGATCTGCAGCCTCTCGCTCTACAGCTGGCTCTCCATCTACATCTCAGGCGAGGTGAGGCGGGCGCGGGACACCACCCAGGTGAAGATGATGGGTTTGGCCTCGATCGTCCACATCGGCATCGCGATCATCCTTGCGCTCCTCTTCTTTGCCAAGTTCGGCCACGACTTCTTCGTCGCGATCAACAGCATCGAAAGCCCCCTCGGGGCGCCTCCCTACTACACCTTCCTGACCTCGATCGCAGGCGACAGCACGCTGCTCGCCTGGTGGCTCTTCGTCACCTTCGCGGTTGCCTATCCGCTGCTGATCATCCCCAACATCACGATCGCCGTCCGCACCTTCTTCGCCTGGGCCCTCGACGGGCTGCTGCCCTCGCGCTTCGCCCGCGTCTCCCAGCGGACGCACGCGCCGAACTACGCGATCGGGCTCACCGTCGTCCTCAGCGTCCTCGTTCTCTGGTGGGCAGTTTCGAACGAAGAAGGGTTCTTCGAAGTCCTGATCGAGGCGGTGGTGCTGCAGCTGGTGACGATGATCCTGCTCGGAATCGCCGCCGTGCTGCTGCCCTACCGCCGCCCGGAGGTCTGGCGCTCCTCAGCCACGACGCAGCGCCTTCTCGGGATCCCGGTCGTCGCCCTCGCCGGCGCCCTGGTCACGATCGTGCTGGCGGGGCTCTTCTTCATCTACATGCACTACCCGGACCTGGGGATCGACAAGGGGCACTTCTTCCGTGACTGCGCGATCATCCTCGGCGCCGCGCTCCTTACCTTCTTCATTGCCCGGGGGGTTCGGCTTCGGCAGGGCGTGGACGTCGACAAGCTCGCCGCCGAGATCCCACCGGAGTAAATAGACGGGAATGAGCCCGCTTGCAGATCCGGTCGCCGAGGGCAGACGAGTTGCCGAAGCGGCTGCCGAGCGGGCGATCCCACTGCGTCTGCTGGGCGGGGTGGCGATCGCGCTTCGGTCTCCGAGCAGCCGATTGCCGCCGCTGAAGCGGGAGTACGCGGACATCGATTTTGCCGTTCGCGGCGCCGCTCGCGAGCAGGCGGTGGAGTTACTGAGTGAGGTTGGTTACGAGCCCGACCGGGAGTTCAACATGCTCCACGGCCATCGCCGACTCTACTTCTGGGATCGAGGCAACGACCGCCACCTCGACGTCTTCGTCGACGAGGCGAACCTCTGCCACCGCATCGCCTTCGGCGAGCGGATCGAAGCCGACCCCCTGACGCTCTCCTTGGCCGACCTGACGGTATTGAAGCTGCAGGTGATGGAGACGAACGAAAAGGATTACATCGACATCTGTGCGCTCTTTGCCGATCACGATCTCGGCGAGGGTGGGAGCGGGATCGATGTTCCCTACATAACCCACCTCGCGGCCTCGGATTGGGGGCTATGGCGAACGATGGAGATGGTGGCCGGGCGCAGCGAACGGTTTGCACTCGATCTACAGGGCTTTGGCGCGGCGGAGACGGTTGCGGAACGGCTGCGGAAGTTGCGAGAAGAGCTGGATGCAGTGCCCAAGACGCGGAGGTGGAAGCTGAGGGCGTGGGTCGGAGAGAGGAAGCGTTGGTATGAACTTCCCGAAGAAGTGCATTAAGAATGGTCATGTCACATCTATTGGATAGTCTCGCTTGTGTGATTAGGCCGGGCTTATGCAAAAGAGGGGGCACCACTTGACCAGGCCACGGCGAGGCGAGCCGCGGGCACGGACGAAGATCCTCGAGGCGAGCAGAAAGTTGTTTGCCCGACGCGGTTTCTCGGAGACGTCGATGGGCGATATCGCGCGCTCTGCTCAGGTCGCCAGGGCGACCGTCTACAACAACTTCGACGACAAGCAGGACATCCTCGCGGCGATCATCAGCGATTACATGACCGGGTATGCCCGGATCGCCCAACGCTTGCGGGAAAACGCCCGCTCAGGTCAGACTTCCTTCGAGTTGATCCAGGAGATGGTTCGCGAGGCACTGCACTGGCGGGTCAACAATGCGGACCTGCGGCCGATCGTTGCCGTGGCGCGAAATCTGCGTGGCTCCGGCTGGGAGGAGGCGAACAAAGCCGCAGACGACGCGATGCTCGGCTGGATCATGGCCGTCCATGCAGCTAACGAAGATGCCGGCCTGGTTCGCGACGACATCGACCTCGAATTCGGTGTTCGCGCGGCCTACAACATGATCGAGTCGGTGCTCTCCACCTTTGACGTCTCCTCGACCCCAGCCGAGATCGACAGGGCCGCGCACCAACTCGCCCTCCTGCACTGGTACTCGATCTGTTCGGTATCACCCGAGGACGCCCCCAGAAGCCCTTTGGGGCGCAAGTCGTCACCCGAATAGTGCGTAGACAGCCTGTCCAATTTGGAATAGTCTATGTGGTTCCGTGTCTCGACCAGATCATCTAGCAGGGGATCTGGCGCATCTCGTCCATCCCCTGACTGACCACTCAGAGCTACCCGCCGTCGGGCCCTTGGTAGTCGTTCGAGGCGAGGGATGCGAGCTGGTTGCGGCCGACGGCCGCCGGTTGATCGACGGCTCCTCGGGCCTCTGGACCGTGAACCTCGGGCACAGCCGCGAGGACCTGGTCGAAGCAGCGCGGGTTCAGCTCGAGACGCTGCCCTACGCGGCGACTTTCGGCGGCGTCTCCTCGCCACCGGCGATCGAACTCGCGGAGCGGATAACCGACCTGACTCCCGGGCTCAGCGGCGTCTTCTTCGTCAGCGGCGGCAGCGAGGCCAACGAGACGGCGATCAAGCTGGCGCGGCGGCATTGGGTTCACCGTGGAGAGACGCAGAAGTCGATCGTCCTCGCCCACGACCGCGGCTACCACGGGCTCACCGGGGTGGCGACGACCGCGACCCGGCTGCAGCCCTACCACGACGGCTTCGGCGTCGGCGCCCCCGACGTGGTCGAGGTGCCGGCCCCATACACCTACCGCTGCGCTGCCGGTGTGCCCTGCGATCCCGCCAGTTGTCCGATCTGCCAGGGCCATGAGCTCGAGTGGAAGATCGAAGAGCTGGGAGCCGATCGGGTCGCCGCACTGGTCGTCGAGCCGGTCTTCGGCTCGGGCGGAGTGATCGTGCCGCCGCCCGGCTATCTGCGGCGGCTCCGCGAAATCTGCGACCGCCACCGGATTCTCCTCATCGTCGACGAGGTGATCACCGGCTTCGGCCGCACCGGTTCCTGGTTCGCCTGCGAGCACGAGGACGTCACCGCCGACATGATCACCTTCGCCAAGGGGGTGAGCAACGGCTACGTTCCTCTCGGTGGGGTCATCCTCAGCGACGAGCTATGGGATGAGCTGCGCGACCCCGCGCGCCGTCCCGGCTACCTGATGCACGGCTTCACCCACTCGGGGCATCCCGTCGCCTGCGCGGTCGCTCTGGCGGCGATTGCCGCGATCGAGCGGGAAGGGCTGCTGGCGCGGGTGCGGGAGACAAGCGAGATCCTCGCCGAGGCGATCGCGCCGCTCCGCGAGCACCCCGAAGTGGGGGAGGTCCGTCAGGCCGGCTTGATGGTCGGAGTCGAGCTCGTCGCCGACAAGGGGACGCGCGAGCGCTGGCCGGTCGAGGCCGGGCGCGGGCGCCGGGCGGCCCTGGCTACGCGTGAAAACGGACTGCTGACCCGCGGCCTGCTGGACGACATCCTCTGCCTGGCACCGCCGTTCACGATCTCGGAGGAGATGCTGCGCCGCTCGGTGGAGATCCTCGGCGAGAGCATCGAGGCCACCGCGGATCTCCACGCCACCGAGCGCAGCGCTTAGAAGAGCCCTAGGGCAGGTACTTTTCCGCCTGTTCCTTGGCTTCTTCGATGCCCTTTTCGGCCTTCGCCTCACCTTCTTCGAGGCCCTCTTCGGCTTCTTCGCGCGCCTTGTTGAACTTCTTCTTGGTCTTGCCGTCGGCGCCTTCTTCGACCTCTTCGCGCGCTTCTTCAAGGCCCTTCTTGGTCTTTTCGACGCCTTCGTCGACCGCTTCTTCGGCCTTCTTGGTCCCTTCTTCGACCTGCTTTTCAGCCTGACTGCGGATCGTGTTGCTTTCGTCGTCGCTGCTGCCGCAGCCGGACCAGACGACGCCGCCGGCGGCGATCGCGATCACGGCGAACAGCGAGAGGATTGGGCGCGGCTTTTTGCTCATCACATCTCCGGGTCTTTTGCTGGTTAACGTGGCGCCAGTGAATCAGACCGAGCCGGACAACTTCGAATCGCTGGTCGCCGACGCGATCGACGCCCTCCCCGACCAGTTCCAGCGGGTGCTCGAAAAGGTGGTCGTGATCGTCTCCGACCTGGGGACCGAGCGCCACGCCTACGGCGAGTATTTCGGCGACGGGATCGCCGCCGAACGGTACGAGGACCGGATCGTGATCTACCGGGACACGCTCGAACGTGACTTCGGCCACGACCGCGCACTGCTCGCCCGCCAGGTCGAGCAGACCCTCCGCCACGAGCTTGCCCACCACCTGGGCTGGGACGAGCGCGGCGTCGGCGGTCTCGGCCTCTAGGGAGGAGCTACCGGCGAACCTGGCAGATCTGTTCGAGGCTTTCGCTGATCTGGCTGTGGCCTTCGAAGTCAAAGGTGCCGCGGGCGAAGACGAAGGGAGCCACGGTGAAGCCCGCTGGTGCTTCGCAGGCCGCCGATACATAGCTGCGGCGCTTCCCAGCGTAGGTGTAGCGCCGGTGGATCGTCAGGTTGATTTCGGTGACCGAGCCGAGACCGCCCCCGAGGCGGGGAATATTCGCCCGCAAGATCGTGCCGAACCTGCCCTTGCTCGGGTGGCTGATCGTCAGTGGCACGATCAACGTGAACCGCACCGGTACCCCCGCGAACAGGTGCATCACCAGCGCCGGCTTGCCGTGGCGGCGGCTGTTGAAGGCGAGGATCTTGCCGGTCGCGAGGATTTCCTTGCCGAGCTGGACTTCTGCCTGGAAGCTGCCGCGGCCGACCAGCGCCGGACCGCAGCGTTCCATGGCCGACTTGGTGCTGGTTGACTGCAGGACCGGCGCCGAGCAGACCGGCAGGCCCTTTGCGTAGAGCCGGCCGTTGCGATGGATCGCGACTTCGAGATGGCGCAGCGGTGGTGGATGGGTGCCGTCGGTGGTGGCGATTCGGCCCGAGACCTTGACGCTGACCGGGGCGCTGTGGTCGCGCGGCAGGGAGTGCGGCGCGAAGTCGGCGTCGAAGGTGAGTTCGAGCCCGTCCTTGACCACCTTGACCGCGCCGGATGCGGCGGTCGCGCCCAGGGCGAGGACGGCGATCAGGACAGGTATGACGATTCGGCGGCGCATGCTCCCCTGTGGCGAGTCTAGGCGCTCGATTCTGCGGCTAGGGTTTGAGCGATGGTTAAGTCCCGCGGCTGGACGGAGCTCGCAGACGGCGACGAATTTGCCGGCTACAGGATTGAGACCCGCCTCGGGCGGGGCGGGATGGGGATCCTCTACCTGGCGCTGGAGCCGGGCCTGGAACGGCGGGTGGCGCTGAAGCTGATAGCTCCCGAGGCGGCGGCCGACGAGGTCTTCGCCCGGCGTTTCGCCGAGGAGTCGCGGATCGCGGCTGCGATCGAGCACCCGAACGTCGTCCCGATCTACGCCGCCGGCGAAGAGGACGGCGTGCCCTGGATCGCGATGCGCTACGTCGCCGGATCGGACCTGGCCCGCCGCCTCACCCAGCAGGGCAAGCTGGAACCTGCGGCGGCGGTGGCGCTTATCGTCCAGCTCGGCAACGGCCTCGACGCTATCCACGCGGCCGGCCTGGTCCACCGCGACGTCAAGCCGGCCAACGTCCTCCTCAGCGGCGAACCCGGTTCCGAGCACGCCTACATCACCGACTTCGGCGTCGCCCGCAACGCCGCCACCGAGTCCGGGCTGACCCAGACCGGCCGCTTCGTCGGCACCCTCGACTACGTGGCGCCGGAGCAGATCTCAGGCGAGGAGATCGATGCCCGGGTCGACGTCTACGCCCTCGGCTGCCTGCTCTACAAGCTGCTGACGGGGGAGGTCCCGTTCCCGCGCGAGGGCGAGGCGGCGCGGTTGTACGCGCACCTCCATGACCCGCCCCCGGCTCCGTCGCTCTACGTGCCCTCGCTGCCGATGGCGCTCGACGACGTCGTCATCCGGGCGATGTCGAAGTCCCCGGGCGACCGCTACCCCTCGGCCGGCGACCTCGGCCGCGCGGCGCAGGCGGCGCTCAGCGGCGGCGCCGTCTCGGTGGCAGAGCGGACGGTTGCGACCGGCGCTGCGGCGACCCGGGAAGCAGTCGAGCCGACCCGCGAGACCTCGCAGCTGCCGCCCGAGCTCGAGGCCTCGCCGGCCCGGCGGCGCCCGCTGCTGGTGGGCGGCCTGCTGGCGTTGGTGGCAGCGGCGGTGATAGTCGCCCTGGTCGCCTCGGGAGGAGGCGACGGCAGCGGGGTCGACGGGGCCGTCGGCGACACCGCGGCGGGCGAAACGACCGCGAAGCCGAAACCCGAGCCGGAGCCGAAGACGCTGACGAAGGCGGAGCTGATCTCACAAGGGGACGCGATCTGCGCGGAAAGCCGCAACAAGTTCCTCCGCTACCGCGATCCGGTTGCCGAGGAAGTCCCGGACGTCGCCTACTCGCGGGTCCTGGTCGGAATCTCCAGCAACGCGGTCGAGCAGTTCGAAGCGCTCGATCCGCCGCCGGGTCTGGCGCCCGAGTACCAGGCCTATGTCGCTTCGCAACGCGAAGTCATGGGGTGGGATCGGGACGCCCTGGCCGCGGCCGAGGCCGAAGACGCAGCCGCCTACGCGGAAGCCCGGGAAACCCGCAACGCGACCGAAAGCGAACGGCAGCAGCTCGCTGAAGCGGTCGGCTTCCACGTCTGCAGCGGCAGTGACCTCTAACGGCGCGCCCTGCCCTAACCGGCTCAGTCGTCGCCGCGATCGCCGGGGTGGGTGACCCGTTCGGCCCGCTGCCTCACTTCGTCGCTTGCCTCTTTGGTCGCGGCGAAGGCCTCGTCGCGGGCCGCCGCCAGGCCCTCGCTGGGCTTGCCGCCGACGATGTCGCGGAAGGCTTCCTTGAAGCGCTCGGTGCGGCGGTCGGGCGGGAAGCGCTCTTCGGCGCGGCCCTGCTTGCCTGGGTTGCGCGTGCCGTAGCGGCGCCGGGCCCAGGCCGAGCCGGGCTTGCCGAGGCGGCAGGCACCGTATAGGGCGATCGGGAAGATGAAGAAGCCGATGCAGCCATGGAGGATCCGCCCCTTGGCAAAGCAGATCGCGACGAGGAGGAAGACGACGAGGGCGCTGATCGCAGTGCCCAGGATCGCGCTGACGTCGCCCTCTTCGATCGTGAACGGGGTGAAGCCGAGCAGCGCCAGCAGCATCAGGGCGGCGGCGATCACGGTCGCGTCGATCGAGCTGCGGCCCTCCTTTGCCCAGTAGACGTCCTCGAGGTAGACCCAGAGGGCGAACTCGTCGATCGTCAGGCCGGCTCCGATCCCGAAGGCGAAGGCGCAGATCTCGGTCCAGGGGCTGTTGCCGAAGGCGGCGAAGCCGGCGGCGCCTGAGACCATCATCGTCACGATCCCGAAGACGAGGTGGTGGAGGTGGACGCCGGAGTCGCTGACGATGCTCCCCGGCCACCAGGGCACCTTCGGGCTGCGCATCAGCCGCGTGCTCATGCGGATGAAGGCGAATGAGAGCACGAACCCGATCAGCACCAGGTAGAGGCCCTGCAGCTCGTGCTCGGCGATCCGGTCGTAGAAGTCGCCGAAGATCGAGCCGGTGATCATGCCGGCACCGGGGTCAGGTGGACCGGTGGCGCTTCGCCGTCCCTCTCCCGCATCAGCTCGACCGTGAGGAGGACGGCGGCGACGGCGAAGAGGGGGGAGAGGGCGGCGTCGGCGAGGGACTCGGCCAGCCAGGTGGCGAGGAAGGTGTGACCGAGGAGGTGGTGGACGAGCGCCGCCAGCCCGCCGCCGATCGCGTCGCCGATGATCTCGATCGGCGCCAGGACCAGAAAGACGAGCCAGAAGTTGCCGCGGACGAGGGCGACGCTGCGCCGCAGCGCCCCGGTCGCGCTTCGGTCCTCGAGCTCGACCACCGGCCCCGCGAGGCCGAGCCAGACGAAGGCGAGGATGCCGGGGACGAACCCGAGGAGGAGGCCGACGGCGACGATCGCGACGAAGAGGAGGTCGACTGCGATCAGCCGGCCGTAGTTGAGTCGCCGGGCGATCTCACGCAGCGGCGGCGGGTCCTCGCCGTGGGGATGGGTGAGGGAGACGGCAATCGCGCCGCTGAAGAAGACCTCGCCCAGCAGCCCGGTGAGGGTGACGGCGCCGACCGCGAGGGCCAGGGCGGCCAGCTTGATCCCGTCGGTGACGTCCAGGGCATCCAGTTCGACGTCGAAAGTCAGCGCGTTCAGCAGCCCGAGCGGGACGAAGACGATCGCCGCCAGCAGCAGGATCGAAGACGCCCAGCCCCGGTAGGTGCGCCAGATCTGGGCGTAGGTGAAAGTCAGGCGGCGGCGCAGGCTCACCGGCGCCGGTCCCGGCGGCCGGCCGGCTGCCGGCCCCGGGCCTCCAGCCGCGACTGGCTCGACTCGGCAACCGGCACCTTCTTCAGCCTCCCGAGCTCGGGGATCAGCAGTTCTTCGGCGCAGCGCCGATGCCAGTGGTGGTGGTCGGTGCCGCCGAGGCGGCGGACGAACTGGACGATCGTGTGGTCCTCGCCGACCGAGACCTCCCCGTGGCAGCCAGGGCAGTGGTAGAGCTTGCGGGCGATCCCCCGGATCAGCCAGGTCTCGTCCCCCTCTTCGTTCAGTCCGACGAGGCTCCAGCGTTTGCTCGGCTCTCCCTCGAACCGGCTCAACTCAGCGCCTCGACATCCAGGCGAAGCCGGCGGCCATCGCGACGTTGGCGACCCCGGCCAGCTGCAGGCCGAGCTTCGCCCCCGGCCGGCTGACCGCGGGGGAGGCGGACCAGAGCGCGTCGGTGGCGATCTCAGTGCCGCGCAGCCAGGCCAGCGACTGCCAGTCGGCGGCGGAGCCGCGCCGGTCGGCGACCAGGTGGGCGGCGGCGAAGGTGAGCCAGATCGGCCCACAGCGGCGGAAGAGGTGCTTGGCGTCCGGGGAGGGTTCGTCGTGGCCGAGCACCTTAAGGGTCGCCGCCGGCGCCGCGATCGCGGCGCTGCCGAGCAGGAGATCGAAGACGATCATGTTGCGGTTGGTGAGGCGCAGGGCCTGCTCCAGCGTCATCGCAAGAGGAATCCAACCAGAACCTGGAAGGGAAAGCGTCGGGTTCGGCGAAATGGACCGCCGTGACCAAGACCGCAACGAAGTCCCCACAGCTCAAAAGCCTTTCCGACTACATCCAGGAGCGCTTCGACGAATTCTCGCGCTCCCAGAAGGACGTCGCCCGCTACATCGTCGACCACCTCGACGAGGCAGCCTTCCTCACCGCCGAGGAGCTGGCCCGGAGAGCGAGCACCTCGTCATCGACGGTGGTGCGCTTCTCCCAGGCCCTCGGCTTCGAGGGTTACCCCGAGCTCCAGCAGGCGGCGATCGAGGAGTACCGGACGACGATCGCCACCAGCGCGGCGGCCGGCGGCGCCCTCTTCTCCTTCGACCACTCCGAGCTGGAGGGTTCGTTGAGCGCCGACTACGCGAACCTCGAGGAAACCGCGCGCAAGCTCAGTACCGAGCAGGTCGAATCGGCGGTCGCGGCCCTGGCCGAAGCGCAGCGGATCGTCATCGTCGGCGTCGACCAGATGGCCTTCTTCGCCAGTTACCTGCGGCACACCCTCAGCCTCCTGGACATCCGCGCCGAGATCGTCGCCAGCACCGGCGGCGAGTCGCTGCAGCGGCTCGGGCGGATCGACGAGAGCACGCTGGTCATCACCCTCTCCGCTGGCCGCGCCCACCCGCTGCTGCTGCGGGCGATGAAGCTGGCGCTGCACCGCGGCGCCCGCACCCTGGCAATCTCCGACGCGACGATGTCGGAGGTGGGGGAGCACGCCGAGCTGACGCTCTACTTCTCTTCCAACAGCCCCAGCTTCACCCGTTCGCACACGGCGCTGATGGCCCTCGTCCAGGGTTTGGCCCACGGCCTCTACGCCCGCGACGAAGCCGCGCACAAAGATCGCATCCGCGCGTACAAACTGAAGTAACCGAAGATCGTTTCCACCCTTTTGGCCCCTCTGGGGGCGCAAATGGTGGAAACGAGTGGCGGGCCAGGCAGCGCGTCCATTTAAGATGGCCGGAATGACTGAGCGTGCGACGTTCCGACTGAAGACGGGCCTTGCCGAGATGCTGAAAGGCGGGGTGATCATGGACGTGGTCACCCCCGAGGAGGCGAAGATCGCCGAGGATGCCGGCGCCTGCGCGGTGATGGCGCTGGAGCGCGTCCCGGCCGATATCCGCCGCGACGGCGGCGTCGCCCGGATGTCGGACCCGGCGATGATCAAGGGCATCCAGGAGGCGGTCTCGATCCCGGTGATGGCGAAGGCCCGGATCGGCCACTTCGCCGAGGCCCAGGTCCTGCAGGCGCTGGAGGTCGACTACATCGACGAGTCCGAGGTCCTGACCCCGGCCGACGAGCACAACCACATCGACAAGCTCGCCTTCGACGTCCCCTTCGTCTGCGGCGCCACCAACCTCGGCGAGGCGCTGCGGCGGATCGGCGAGGGGGCGGCGATGATCCGCTCCAAGGGCGAGGCCGGAACCGGCAACGTCGTCGAGGCGGTCCGCCATATGCGCGAGATCACCTCGGGGATCAAGCGGCTGGCGCAGCTCGGGCCGGAGGAGCTCTCTTCGGAAGCGAAAGAACTGCGGGCGCCGCTGGAAGTGGTGAGAGTCGTCGCCGAGGGGGGTCGCCTGCCGGTGCCGCTCTTCTGCGCCGGGGGCATCGCGACCCCGGCCGACGCGGCGTTGATGATGCAGCTCGGCGCCGAGGGCAACTTCGTCGGCTCCGGGATCTTCAAGAGCTCCGACCCCGAGCGGCGGGCGCGGGCGATCGTCGAGGCGACCACCCACCACAACGATCCCGAGCGCGTGGCCGCGGCCTCGATCGGGCTCGGCGAGGCGATGCCGGGCTTGGAGATCGCCGGCCTCGCCGCCGAGGACGCCCTGCTGCAGAACCGCGGAGCGTAGGTGTCTGGCCTCACCGTCGGTGTCCTCGCTCTCCAGGGCGACTTCGAAGCGCACGCGAAGACGCTGCGGGCGCTCGGCGCCGAGCCGCGCGAGGTGCGGACGCCGGCGGAGATGGAGGGGCTCGATGCGCTCGTCATCCCCGGCGGCGAGAGCACGACGATCGGCAAGCAGATCTCCTCCGGTGGCCTCGAGCCGGCGCTGCGTGCCCATCACGAGGCGGGGCGGCCGATCCTCGGCACCTGCGCCGGGCTGATCGTCTGCGACGCCGAGCACCTCGGCTTCCTCGATGCGGTCGCGAAGCGCAACGCCTTCGGGCGGCAGCTGCAGAGCTTCGAGGCTGACCTCGAGGTCGAGGGGGCGGGCGACGAGCCGTTGCGGGCGGTCTTCATCCGCGCGCCCTGGGTCGAGACCTACGGGCCCGGGGTGGAGGTGCTGGCCTCCTACGACGGCCATCCGGTGGCGATCCGGGAGGGAAGCGTGCTCGCCTGCGCCTTCCACCCGGAGCTGACCGACGACCCGCGTTTCCACGCGATCTTCATGGCGATGACCACGGCGGCCCGGGAGCGGGCCGGAGAGGAGGCGAAGCGATGAGCGGCGGCGATCCGCGGATCCAGAACCTGGCGAAGATCCTGGTCGGCTACTCGACCGAAGTGAAGGAGGGCGACGTCGTTGCGATCGACGGCGAGACGGCGGCGGCGCCGCTGCTGCTGGCGGTCTACGAGGAGGTGCTGAAAGCCGGCGGGCATCCGATGATGAACGTGGCGCTGGAGGGCCAGGTCGCCTCCTACTTCAAGCACGCCTCCGACGAGCAGCTGCAATGGATCTCGCCGTTTGCCGAGTGGATGGTGGACAACGCCGACGTGCGGATCGCGATCGGAGCCAGCACCAACACCCGCGAGCTCTCCGGGGTACCGCCGGAGCGCCAGACGCTGCGCCAGTCGGCCACCGGCGACCTGATGACGCGGGCGATGAAGCGCGCCGCCGAGGGCGATTTCCGCTGGTGCTACACGCTCTTCCCGACCAGCGCCTACGCCTCCGAGGCAGAGATGAGCCTGGCCGACTACGAAGACTTCTACTACGGCGCCTGCCTCGCCACCGATCCCGAGCCGCTGACGGCATGGAAGCGCGCCTCCGAGGAGACGACCCGCCTCGCCGAGTGGATCGAGGGGCACGAGGAGGTGCGGGTGACCGCCCCCGGGACCGACATCAAGCTCGGGATCGCGGGCCGCAGGTTCATCCCCTGTGTCGGCGACAACAACATGCCCGACGGCGAGTTCTTCACCGGCCCGGTCGAGGACTCGGTCGAGGGAGAAGTCAGCTTCCACCTGCCGGCGGTGATCGGCGGCCGCGAGGTGGCAGGGGTGCGGCTGCGCTTCGAGGCCGGCCGCGTCGTCGACGCCTCCGCCGATCGCGGCGAGGAGTACCTGCTGAAGCTGCTCGACACCGACGAGGGCGCGCGCACGCTCGGCGAGCTGGGGATCGGCACCAACTACGGGATCGGCAAAGGCACCCGCGAGGTCCTGCTCGACGAGAAGATCGGCGGCACCGTCCACATGGCGGTCGGCTCCAGCTATCCGGAGTCAGGCGGCGAAAACGAGTCCGCCGTTCATACCGACCTCGTCTGCGACCTCCGTCTCGGCGGCAAGCTCGAAGTCGACGGTCAGGTCATGCAGGAAGACGGCAAGTTCGTGGTCTGATCAGGTCTGGGTGATGACAGTGGCGATGGTCCCGAGGAAGCCGATGACCATCGTCGCGAAAATGCCTCCGGCGAGCTGAATGATCATCCGGTTCTGTGCCGCGAACTGATTGGCCATGTCCTGGCGGATCGAAACCGATTCCGCCGCCGCTTCTTTGAAGCCCACACCCATCTCCTGCCGGACACCTTTGAATTCAGCTTTCATCTCGGCGCGGACGCTCCTGAATTCGGCTCGCATTTCGGCAAACCCCGTTTCCATGCGCCGCTCGATGCTGACGATCCTTTCGTTCAGGTCGTCGAGCCTCGTGTCGGTCCACTCTTCCCTTGCCATTACGGCCATGATGGCAAGCTACCAAACCAAATGCAACGTTTGGTCTACGAAACTAAAAAGTTTCGGTGCCGAAACTGCTACTGATCCGGGAGTGGGGAGCCGGCGAGGAAGAAGAACCAGAGGGTGAGGGCGAGCGCGGCGAGCATCACCGACGCCATCAGCACTGCCTCCACGACCGTGACGGAGTTCGTCACCGGCGAGGTGTCGCGCATGCTCTTCAGCCAGGTCGGCCGGATCGGCGCCAACCGGTTGGTCCCGGTGATGCGGATGTAGAGGTTGTTGAGCCGACCGATCAGCCAGGCGACGAAGAGGATCGAGACGACGATCCCGACGGCGACGATCGCGTAGGGGCCGCCGCTCGGGAACTGGGTCTCGGAGAGCTTGGAGGCGATGTAGACCCAGCTCAGCGGGATCGCCGTCCAGAGCGAGAAGGCAGCCAGGAGCATCGCGAGGAAGACGAGGCCGGCGGCCAGGGCGTGTGCCGCGCTGTGGGTTCTCTCCTTCATTGCCATCGGGCACTTCATAGAATGGCAGGCGATGTCCGGGCATTCCAAGTGGCACTCGATCAAACACAAGAAGGGCGCTGCCGACGCCAAACGCGGCAAGCTCTTCAGCAAGCTCGCCCGCGCGATCACCGTGGCGGCGCGCGACGGTGGCGGCGACCCCGGCGGCAACCCGACTTTGGCGACGGCGATCCAGAAGGCCAAAGACGCCTCGATGCCGAAGGACAAGATCCAGAAAGCGATCGACGTCGGCACCGGCGCCGGCAGCGACGGCGCGTCGATCGAAAGGATCGTCTACGAGGGCTACGGCCCGGCCGGCGTCGCCGTTCTCGTCGAGGCGCTGACCGACAACCGCAACCGCGCCAGCGCTGAGATCAGGCACGCTTTCTCCAAGCACGGGGGCAACCTCGGCGAGCCCGGCTCGGTCGCCTGGATCTTCGAGAAAAAGGGCGCGATCGTCGTCGACGGCGGCAGCTACGGCGAGGACGACCTGATCGGGGCGATCGACGCCGGTGCCGAGGACGTGCGGGAGGACGAAGGGAAGCTGCGGGTGATCTGCGAGCCGACGGATCTGACCGCGGTGCGCGAATCGCTGGAGGGTGAAGGGATCGAGGTCGAGTCGGCCGGCCTGATCACGGAGCCGAAAAGCACCGTCGAGCTGAAAGGGCACGATGCCGAGCGGGTCCTGAAGCTGCTCGACGCTCTCGACGACCAGGACGACGTCGACGAGGTCTACGCCAACTTCGACATCCCGGCCGACGTTCTCGAGAAGCTGGCCGCTTAACGGAAGGCATCCGACCCGATTCCGAGAATCACTACCTGTGCAGGTAGTGATCGGAATCGACCCTGGGGCGGCGAACCTCGGCTTCGGCGTAGTCCGGGTGGAGGGGAACCACATGGTTGCCCTCGACGGCGGGGTGGTGGAGACCACCCCTGATCTGCCCCTGGAGCGGCGCCTGGAGCGGATTCACAAGTCTTTGCAGGAGCTGATCGCCTGGCACGAGCCGAAGGCGATGGCGATCGAGGAGGTCTTCTTCGGCAAGAACGTGCGCTCGGCGATGGCCGTCGGCCAGGCCAGCGGGGTGGCGATGCTGGCCGCGGCCGAGCACAACGTCGGCTGCTTCGCCTACACGCCGCAGGCGATCAAGATGGCCGTCTGCGGCTCCGGTGGGGCCGGCAAGAAGCAGGTGCAGCGGATGGTCGGAACCCTGCTCGGGCTGCCCGAGCCGCCGACGCCCGATCACGCCGCCGACGCGCTCGCCGTGGCGATCTGCCACGGCGGCTCCGGCGGGCACCGGGAGGCGGTCTCGGTGGCCCGGGAAACGACCGCGGCGCACGGGGAGCGGATCGCCGGATGATCGCCGCGGTGCGGGGCGAGGTGATGGTGCGACGGCCCGACCACGTCGTCATCGAGGCCGGCGGCGTCGGCTACCGGCTGACGGTCTCCTCGGAAACCCTGAAAGCGGTGCCGGCCACCGGCCGCGACGCCTTCCTCCACGCCGAGCTGATCTCGCGCGAGGACTCGCTCTCCCTATACGGCTTCTCCGCCGAGGAGGAGCGGGACCTCTTCCGGCTCCTGATCACGGTCAGCGGCGTCGGCCCGAAAGTCGCGATCGCGACCCTCTCCGGCGGCTCCCACCGCGACCTCCTGCGGGCGATCGCCGCAGGCGACGCGAAACGGTTCCAGGCGGTGCCTGGGATCGGCAAGCGGACCGCGGAGCGGATCATCGTCGAGCTGCGCGAGAAAGTAGCCGGGGCGCTGGAGGAAGAGGTTGCCGTCGCCGCCGCCGAGCAGGGAGACGCCAGATCCCTCGCCCGCGACGGTCTCGTCAACCTCGGCTACGCGCCGCTGGAGGCCGAGCAGCTGCTCGACGGGGTCGAGGGCGCCGAGCCCCAGGACCTCGTCGCGGCGGCGTTGCGCAAGGCCGGGAGCACGAGGAACGCGGCGTGAGCGAGGCTCCCGACATCGGCGGCAATCGCATCCGCACCCCCGGCATCGATGCCGAGCCGGTGCCGGTGGACGCCGAGGTCAAGGTCCACGACGCCCGCGCCGAGGCGCCCGAGGAGGACCTCGACCGCTCGCTGCGACCGCCGACGCTGGCCGACTTCGTCAACCAGCAGCAGGTGACCGACCAGCTGACGATCTTCATCGAAGCGGCCAAAGGCCGCGGCGAGCCGCTCGACCACGTCCTCCTCGCCGGCCCCCCGGGGCTGGGAAAGACCTCGCTCGCCTACATCGTCGCCGCCGAGCTCGGCGTCCCGATGGTGCAGACGGCTGGTCCGGCGCTCGAGCGCAAGGCTGACGTCGCCTCCTTCCTCACCGCGCTGGAGCCCGGCAGCGTCTTTTTCATCGACGAGATCCACCGGCTCGGGCGCGCTGTCGAGGAGACGCTCTACCCGGCGATGGAGGACGGTGAGCTGCCGGTCGTGCTCGGCCAGGGGGCGGGAGCTCGGACCGTCACCCTGCCGCTGCCGCCCTTCACCCTGATCGGGGCGACGACCCGCTCCGGGCTTCTGACGACGCCGCTGCGCGACCGCTTCGGCGTCTCCCATCGGCTCGAGTACTACGAGGCCGAGCACCTGGCGCTGATCATCGAACGCTCGGCCGGGATTCTCGGGGTGGAGATCGACCCCGCCGGGGCGGAGACGATCGCCTCACGCTCGCGCGGCACGCCCCGGGTCGCCAACCGCCTGCTGAAGCGGGTGCGCGACTTTGCCCAGGTAAAGGGCAGCGGCCGCATCGGCGCCGGCGAGGCAGCCGACGCTCTGGAGATGCTCGAGGTCGACGCCGCCGGCCTCGACCGCAGCGACCGCGCCCTGCTCGAGGTGATCGCGACGAAGTTCGCCGGTGGCCCGGTCGGGCTCTCGACCCTGGCGATCGCGATCGGCGAGGAGCAGGACACGATCGAGGACGTGCTCGAGCCCTACCTGCTCCAGCAGGGCTTGCTGAAGCGGACTCCGCGGGGGCGGGTGCTGACCCAGCGCGCCTTCGACCATCTCGGGGTGCCCGCGCCCGAAGGTGCGGCGAGCCTCTTTTGAGACCCTCCCGCTAGCCTGTCGCACATGCCGTTCTTCATCTGTCCGAATTGCGGACACCGGGAGGTGAGCGGGGAGCGAACCGCGGGGTTCAGCACCCGTCCCAAGGGCTGCTCGAAATGCGGCTTCGGCTTTGTCTTCGAATTACTCGACGATTATTATCCGGCTCCCAATGCTGCCTTTTTCGTCTGTGACAAGCAGGAACGCGTGATCGACGCCGGCAAAGGCAGCTTCGAGCTGACCGGGCTCACCGACGAGGACGTGATCGGTCGCCCGGTCCGCGAGGTCCTCGGGCTCGACTGGATCGACGCCGGCGACGGCGGCGCCGAGGCCGACACCGACAAGGACGGCGTCAGCGACCCGATCGAGACCTCGCTGGAGTGGGGCGTCCGCTCGCTCGGCAAGCGGGTCTCGGTGAACGCGGAGGGCGATCTGCCGGCAAAGGCCGTCGCCGACGTCTTTCCCGCCTACGACGACGACGGCGGGCTGCTCCTCGTCCTCACGCCGGAGGGGTAGGAGATGGGCACGCGGCGTTCGCACCTCTTCGTCCTCCTCTTCGTGCTCGGCCTGGTCGTCGTCTCCGGCCTCGTCATCGCCAATAAGGAAACGAAGCTCGGCCTCGACCTGCAGGGCGGCCTCGAGCTCGTCTACCAGGGGCAGCCGACCGGGACCAGCAACGAAGTCTCCGGCGAAGACATCGATGACTCGATCTCGATCATCGAACAGCGGATCAACAAACTCGGCGTCTCCGAGCCCGAGGTGGCGCGGCTGGGGAGCGACCAGATCACGGTCAGCCTCCCCGGCGTGACCGACGCTCGCCGCGCCGCCGAGCAGGTCGGCACCACGGCCCAGCTCTATTACTACGACTGGGAGACCAACCTGCTCGGCCCGGAGCGCGTGATCGGCGGCAAACCCGGCATCCAGCCCCCTGAAGGACCGCTCAAAGCCTCGGAAAAACGGTGGGAAGAAGCGGGCCGGAACATCGCCAAAGAAGAGAACAAACGGCTGATCTTCTCCGGTGCCTACCCGACCGCCTACGAAGCCGCCCAGCTCGCCACCGAACAGCCACCGGCAGCGAACTGCGAAGAGCAGGAATGCTCGGTCGCGAAGCCGCGTTACTACCTCTTCGGCAAAGCCGAGCCGCACGACCTGATCGCCGGCCCCGAGCTGGCGAAAAAGGATCTCTACATCAGCGCCACCGGCAAGAAACGCCCCCACAACGGGATCGTGGTCGAAGTCCCGGCGGGCACGGTCCTGGTCTCCGAACTTCCCCAGGATGAAAACGGGGAAGTGATCGAAGGCGAGGAGCCCGGCTGGTACGCGCTGAAAGACGAACCGGCGTTGAGCGGCAGCGACATCACCGACCCCGAACAGGCCTACGGCCCCGCCAACGAACCGATCGTCAGCTTCGGCTTCACCGACAAGGGCCAGAACGCCTTCCAGGAAGTGACCCGCAAGATCGCCCAGCGGGGACAGGCGCAGGCGATCGGCCCGGTCAGCGGCGAAGAAGCCGAACAGCTCTCCGGTCACTTCGCGGTCGTCCTCGACAACGAAGTCAAAACCCGGCCGATCATCAACTTCGCCGAGAACCCCGACGGGATCGACGGACGCACCGGGGCGCAGATCTCCGGCGGGTTCAAAAGCATCGACGAGGCCCAGGATCTGGCGACCACCCTGCAGATCGGCGCCCTGCCGATCAGCCTCAAGCTGATCAGCCAGACCCAGGTCTCGGCGACCCTCGGCAGCGAAGCCCTCGACCAGGGCGTCAAAGCCGGCGTCGTCGGCCTCGCGCTGGTGATCGTCTTCCTCCTCCTCTACTACCGCTTCCTCGGCCTGATCGCCTCGATCGCGCTCGGCGCCTACGCGGTGATCTTCTTCGCGCTGATCGACCTGATCCCGATCACCCTGACCCTGCCGGGGATCGCCGGCCTGGTCCTGACGATCGGCGTCGCCGCCGACTCGAACATCGTCATCTTCGAGCGAATAAAGGAGGAGGTGCGGGCCGGGCGCTCGATGTCGAGCGCGATCAGCGCCGGCTACAAACGCGGCATCAGCACGATCATCGACGCCAACGTCGTCACCCTGCTGACCGCCTTCATCCTCTTCGTGCTGGCGACCGCGGGCGTCAAGGGGTTCGCCTTCACCCTCGGGGTCGGCACGATCGTCTCCCTGCTGACCGCGGTCGTCTTCACCCAGGCCCTGCTGGGCAGCATGAGCCGCTCCCGCCTGCTGCGCTCCCCGGCCGCCCTCGGCGCCGCCGGCGAGGGCAAACGCTGGCACTTCGACTTCATGGGCGCGAGCCGCTGGTTCTTCTCGATCTCCGGCGTGATCCTGCTGATCGGCGGCTTTGCCCTGGCGACGAAGCAGCTCAACTTCGGCATCGACTTCGAGTCCGGCACCCGGATCACCGCCGCGCTCAAACAGCAGACCGACGAGGAAGGGGTCCGCGACGCCCTCGAGGAAGCCGGGATCAGCGGCGAGGAGATCCAGCAGGTCGACGACCCGAACTTCGGCAGCAACGTCTTCCAGATCCAGTCGCACCAGCTCGAACCCGGCGAAGTCCGCGAGGCGGAATCGGCGCTGATCGACAAGTTCGGCGTCGTCGAAGAAGGCTTTGACAGCACCAGCGTCGGTCCCACCTTCGGCCAGCAGGTCGCCGACAGCGCCCTCAAGGCCCTGATCTTCTCGATGCTGGTGATCTGCGGCTACGTGGCCCTGCGGTTCGACCCGAAGTTCGCCGTCCCGGTCCTGATCGCGATCTTCCACGACATCCTCATCACCGCGGGCGTCTACTCGTTGACCGGAAAAGAGGTGAGCAGCGGTACGGTCGCCGCCTTCCTGACGATCTTGGGCTACTCGATCTACGACACGATCATCGTCTTCGACCGGATCCGGGAGAACGTGCCGCGGATGCCGCGGGCGGCCTTCTCGCAGATCGTCAACCGCTCGATGAGCGAGGTGCTGACCCGCTCGCTCGCGACCAGCTTCTCGACCCTGCTCGGCGTGACCTCGCTGATCGTCTTCGGCGGCGCCGTCCTCCAGGACTTCGCCTTCGCGATGCTGGTCGGGATCGCCTCCGGTACGTACTCCTCGATCTTCATCGCCTCGCCGGTGCTGACCGCCTGGAAGGAACGCGAGCCCGGCTTCGTGCGGCGGCGCCTGCGGATCGCCGAAGTCGAGGGCGGACATGTCCCCGCCTACGCCGACGACATCGAGATGGCGAAACTGAGCCGCGACGAGGAAGCCGAAGCGGGCACTGCGCCCGAAGTCGAGACCGTGGAGGCGGAGCCCGCCGCGGGGGCGGTGGCGACGGTCGAGCGGACCGATGACTCGGGCAACGGCAGCGGCTCGCGCGCGAACGGCGATACCGAGGCGGCGGCCTCCGCCTCAGCCGAGCGCCGGCAGCGCAACGCCGAGCGCCGCGCCCGCCGACAAGCACGACGCAAGCACGGGAGGCGGTAGTAGATGGCCTCCTTCGCAACCATGCACACCCGGATGACGGCCGTGGCACTGCGCATCTCCGCGTCCTCGGGCTTGCCTTTGGCACCACCAAAGGCTTCGCCCTGCGTCCTTGATCTGCTTGGCCACGACCGCCCCCGGGCGCACCTGGCCGCAAAGGAGGCCATCTGATGGCATTGCTCGTCTTCTTCATGATGGGGATCGCGCTCTGGCACTTCACTGTCTTCGTGCCGGACCGCTTCTGGCAGGGGATCGTCGGCGCCTTTGTCGGCGCCGTCCTCGGCTCGATCATCTTCGGCCTGATCGTCCAGGAGGCGAGCGGCAAAGACCTCGGCGACACCGACCTCTCGACGGCCCTGATCTCGGTCCCCGGGACCTTGATCGGCCTGGCGGTCGTCTACGCGATCGGTGTCCGCTCCGAAGAGCAGGCAAGCTGAGCGCCCGTAGTTTCGCCGCATCTTCGGCGGCTGCGGGTGCGGTAATTCCGCCGCGGCGCTTCCTAGCCTGAAAGCGTGCCGAATAGCGCCAGTCCATTTGCGGTCGAGCCCTACTCGTATGCGGAGGCGCGCACCCTCGCCGAGGAGCTCGGGCTGAGCGATCCGATCGCCGTGACCCTGGTTCGCCGGGGGTACCGGACGCCGGCCGAGGCGCGATCCTTCCTCGCCGCTGACGAGTCACACCCATCCTCGGCCTTCGCCGGCATGGATCGGGTGGTCGAGCAGATCCGGGCGGCGATCTCGGAGGGGCAGCGGATTACCGTCCACGGCGACTTCGACGTCGACGGGGTCTGCGCGACGACGCTGATGGTCTCGACCCTGCGCGAGCTCGGCGCCGAGTGCGACTGGTTCATCCCCAACCGGCTCGAGGACGGCTACGGCCTCTCGGCGGAGAACGTGAGGCGGCTGGCCGAGCGGGGGACGCAGCTGCTGCTGACGGTCGACTGCGGGATCACCTCGGTCGCGGAGGTGCGGCTGGCCAAGGAACTGGCGATGGAGGTCGTGGTCACCGACCATCACCAGCAGGCGGAGGCGCTTCCAGAGTGTCTGATTCTTCACCCCGAAGTGAGCGGTTATCCGTTCGCGTCTCTGTGCGGGACTGCGGTGGCCTGGAAGCTTGCGTGTGCACTTCGCTCAAGAGACGTGGTAGAGGATCTCGACCTCGTCGCCCTGGCGACGGTTGCTGATGTGGTGCCGCTGGTGGGGGAGAACCGGTGTCTGGTCCGCAGGGGGCTGCCTGAGATCAAGCGTGGGCAGCGGGTCGGGATGCGAGCTCTTCTCGAGGCGGCGAAATGCGATCCGGAGCGGCTGGACGAGAGCGATCTGGGGTTCCGGTTGGCGCCGCGGATCAATGCCGCGGGTCGGCTCTATCGAGCCGATGCCGGTGTCGAGCTCTTCCTGACCGAGGACCCCGAGCGGGCGGAGGCGATCGCGGTCGAGCTCAGTCGCGCCAACTCGGAGCGGCGGGCGACGGAGCGGGAGGTCGATTCGGCTGCCGAGGCGGCTCGGCGGGAGCTGCCGGAGGATCTGCAGGAGGCGCGGGGCCTGGTGGTTGCGGGGGTAGACTGGCACCCCGGCGTGGTCGGGATCGTCGCCTCGCGGCTTGTCGAGCGGCACCATCGGCCGGTCGTGGTCGTCTCTCTAGACGAAGAGGGGAACGGGCGCGGGTCCGGGCGCAGCATTCCGGGCTTCGACCTGCTGGCGGCGCTCGAGGCCTGCGCCGAGCATCTCGAGGGCTTCGGCGGCCACCGGGCGGCGGCTGGGCTGCAGATCAAGGCCGAGAATGTTGAGGCATTCCAGGCTGCGTTTGCCGCTCATGCCGACGAGGTGCTGGGTGAGGACGATCTACGGCGGACGGAAAAGGTCGACGCGATGGTCGGCGGAGTGGGCCTTGGACTCGAGCTGGCAGAAGAGCTGCGGCAGCTGGCTCCCTTCGGGATGGGCAACCCCGGCGTGCGGCTGTTGGTGCCGGCGGCGAGGGTGACGGATGTGCGGTCGATGGGGGAGGGCAAGCACGCGCGCTTCAGCCTCCACAGCGGCTCCCACCGCGCCCTCGGGGTCGCCTTCGGCCGCGCCGGCCTCGGCGTCGAGGACGAGGACCTGCTCGACGCCTCGATCCGCCTCGAGGTCAACCACTGGAACGGGTCGGTCGAGCCCCGGGTCGTGCTTCGGGAGCTTCACCCGCTGGAGGAGCCGGAAGCGGAGGAGCCGGTGCTCCCGCACGCCTGCCCAGGTGACGAACCCGCCTGGTGGGCCCGATTCGAATCAGAGCTCGCGGCGCCTGCCGGCGCCGAGACCGCACCGCCCCGTCCTGAGGAAGGGTTGACGCGGTCTCGCGAAGGTGGGCGGCGGATGGTGGAGAGTTCGGCGCCGGCCACGGTGGCTATTGCGGAGTTGGTGTCCAGTGGGGCCGGGGTTTTGGCCGTCTGTGCTGATGCTTCACGGCGGGCCGCACTTGCGAATGGTGCCAGCGGGCTGGCGCGCTTCAACGGCGGGGCGGCCCTGATCGCTTGTCACCGCTGTGGCGAGGAGGAGATCGCTCGGCTGCGAGAGCGGGCTGATTCAGGCCTGGCCTTGACCGATTTCGCGGCGCTGGAGCGGGTGCCCAGGCTGGCGAGCGCCTTCGAGCACGTGGTGCTTGTCGATCCGCCTCGCGGGGTGGAGGACGAGGTGCGCACGGGGGCGCCGTGCGCCGAGGGTGATGGCTTCCTCCACGTCCTCTGGAGTGAGGCCGAGACAGAGTTCGCCGCCCAGGCGCTGGCCGAGCAGTGGGCTACGCGGGAGGGGGTCGCGGCGACTTATCGGGCGCTGCGGCAGACCGGCGACGCCCGCGGTTGCCGCCTACGCGAGGCGCTCGCCGGCGGCGGCGAGCGCCCGCTCTGCCCGGAGGCGGCGGCGCGGCGTTTCCGCGTCCTTCGTGAGCTCGGCCTTCTGCAGGGATCGGTGGAAGGGGGCGAAGGGGTTGTCCGGGTCGTATCCTCAGTGAGGACGGATCTGCAGCGCTCGGCTGCATTCCGCCTGTACGACGCAAGACTTTCGGAGGCCCGCCGATTTCTCGCAAGACCGAAACCGCAATAGCCCATAAGGAGCTCCTCGCCGATCTCTTCGCGGTCGTCGAGGAGTTCGAGCCTGCTGCGGCCGAATCCGGCAACGGCAACGGAGCCGGCGGCACGGCGCTGGCGGTGGCGACGATCGACCGCGACCAGGTCGAGCGGGCCTTCGAGTTCGCCTGCGACCGGCACGCCGACCAGCGCCGCTACTCGGGCGACGAGTTCATCACCCACCCGGTCGGGGTCGCCCAGATCTGCGCCGGGATGCGGCTCGACACCGAGACGCTCTGCGCCGCGCTCCTCCACGACACGGTCGAGGACACGACCGCCAGCCTGGAGGAAATCCGCGAGGAGTTCGGCGAAGAGATCGCGCGGCTGGTCGACGGCGTCACCAAGCTGACCGGGATCACCTTCGAGAGCCGCGACGAGCGGCAGGCGGAGAACTACCGCAAGATGATGGTGGCGATGGCCACCGACGTCAGGGTGATCCTGATCAAGCTGGCCGACCGCCTTCACAACATGCGCACGCTCGGCGCCCTGCCGAAGCAGAAACAGACGCTGAAGTCCCACGAGACGCTGGAGATCTATGCGCCGCTCGCGCACCGGCTCGGGATTCACGCGATCAAATGGGAGCTCGAGGACCTCGCTTTCGCGACCCTGCACCCACGCAAGTACGCGGACATCAAACAGCTGGTCGCCCAGCAGCGCGACGAACGCGAGAACTACGTCAGCGACGCCGGCGAGTTCCTCGCCAAGGAGCTGGAGCAGGTCGGGATCGAGGCCGAGATCTCCGGCCGCGCCAAGCACTTCTACTCGATCTACACGAAGATGGCGAAGAAGGGCCGCGAGTTCAATGAGATCTTCGACCTGACGGCGATGCGGGTGATCGTCCACTCGGTCAAAGACTGCTACGGCGCGATCGGCGTCATCCACTCGCTCTGGAAGCCGCTTCCCGGCCGCTTCAAGGACTGGGTGGCGATGCCGAAAGCCAACATGTACCAGGCGCTGCACACGACGGTGATCGGGCCGGAGGGCAAACCGCTGGAGATCCAGATCCGGACCGAGGAGATGCACAAGCTCGCCGAGTACGGGATCGCCGCCCACGTCGCCTACAAAGAGGGGGCCCACGGCGACCCGCAGCGGGAGAAGATGACCTGGCTGCGGCAGCTGGTCGAGGCCGAGGGCGAACAGGACCCGGCCGAGTTCCTCGAGTCGCTGAAGGTCGACCTCTTCGAGGACGAGGTCTTCGTCTTCACCCCGAAGGGCGAAGTGAAGAACCTCTCCGCCGGCTCGACGCCGCTCGATTTCGCCTACGCCGTCCACACCGACGTCGGCCACAGCTGCGTCGGCGCCAAGGTCAACGGCTCGATCGTGCCGCTGCACTACCAGCTGCGCTCGGGCGACATCGTCGAGGTGCTGACCGCGAAGCAGAAGCGCGGACCCTCGCTCGACTGGCTGAAACTGGTGCGGACCAACCGCGCCCGCAACAAGATCCGCTCCTGGTTCAAAGAGGAGCGGCGCGAGGACGCCGAGCGCGACGGCCGCGAAAAGCTCGAGGAAGCGCTGCGCACGCGCGGCATCCCGATGCAGAAAGTCTCGGGCTCAGCCTTGCTCGCCGACGTGATCCGGGAGATGGGCTTCCGCAAAGGGACCGACTTCTACATCGCCCTCGGCCAGGGCAAAGTCTCCGCCAAGGCCGCCGCCAACAAACTGATGCAGCGGCTGAAAGCCGGCGAGGGCGTCGAGGAGGAGGCGGCAGGTGCGCCGCCCGGGCGCGAGGACCGTGCCCGCCGCACCAAGGAGGCCTCCAACTACGGGATCATCGTCAAGGGCGCCGACAACGTCGCCGTGCGGCTGGCCAAGTGCTGCCGGCCGGTGCCGGGCGACGAAATCGCCGGCTACGTCTCGCTCGGCCGCGGTATCACCATCCACCGCACCGACTGCAAGAACGTCAAGGCGCTGAAAAAGGCGCCCGAGCGCTTCGTCGAGGTGCGATGGGAGGGCGAAAACGAGGCCTCCTACCGGGTCGAGCTGCAGATCGACGCCTACGACCGCACCCGCCTGCTCGAGGATCTCTCGCGGACCTTCTCCGAGGCGGGGATCAACATCATCGGCGCCACCTGCACGACGAACCACCCGATGGTGAAAAACAAGTTCGTGGTCGAGGTCGGCGACACCGAGCAGCTCAAGCACTGCATCAGCCGCCTTCGCAACGTCGACTCGGTCTTCGACGCATATCGCGTAACCCCGGCCGCCTGAGGACGGCCAGTCGGACGGGGAAATGGGTTTGACCGTCGCCGTAACCGGGCCTACCGGCGAGATCGGCAAGCCGCTGATGGCCGAGCTCGAGCGCCGGGACGAGGTCGAGGAGGTCCTGGGGATGGCTCGGCGGCCTTTCGATCCTGCTGAGGAAGGTTGGAGGAAGGTTTCCTACCGGCGGGGAGACATCCTCGATCGGGGGGCTTTGGCGGCGCTTTTCGACGGAGTCGACGTCGCCGTGCACCTGGCCTTTGCGATCTTCGGGGAGCGGGAGGAGACGCGGAAGGTCAACCTGGAGGGGACGCGGAACGTCTTCGAGGTAGCGATCAGAGCCGGCGTCAAGCGCCTCGTCTACGCCTCCTCGGTTGCCGCCTACGGCTTTCACCCGGAGAACCCGCAGCCGCTGACCGAGGAGGTGCCGCCGCGGGGGAGCGAGGGCTTCTACTACTCGGCCCAGAAGGCCGAGCTCGAGGGGCTGCTCGACGAGCTGCTGCTGGGAAGCGGGGTGGACGCCTACATATTCCGCCCTTGCATCGTCGCCGGGCCGCGGGCGACGATGCTGATCGAGCAGACGGTCGAGGCGGTGCGGGTGGGGGACCCCGTGCCCTTGTTGCGCAAGGGAGTTGAAAAGCTGCCGCTCATCAGCCCCGTCCTTCCTGATCCCGGCGTGCCGATCCAGCTTGTCCACCACGACGACGTCGCCCGCGCGATGGCCGCCGCGATCTGCGGCGACGGGCCCCCGGGCATCTACAACCTTGCCGGAGAGGGGGAGGTGCGGGTCGCCGACATCGCCCGTGAGCTGGGTTGGCGCTCGCTGCCGGTGCCGCGCACCGCGGTGGGCGTCGGCACCGCTGCCGCCCGCCGCCTCAGCTTCGCCTCCTCGAAACTCGAGTGGGCGATCGCCGCCGAGACCCCAGTTCTCATGGACACCGGCAAGGCTCGCCGGGAGCTCGGCTGGCGACCGCGACATGATGCCGCGCAGACCCTACGCTCGACCGTCGCCGGTGCCCAAAAAGACGGTTTGTTGGACTAGCTGTCGATAACCGGTGGTGTTGCGTCGAAGTATGAGAATCGGCTAATAATTGGTTGGGCTAGTTAGCCAAACCGGTCAAAGGGTAGTCAGGAACCGTGGGAACTATCGTGGGAGGAATTGGGGTGGCGCGCGAGGACGCCGCAGAGAAGCGCTGGGTGACTATCGCCCTGAGCGAGCTTGCGTTTGACGCTCTGGCTGGCGGAAAGGGCGATGTCGGCGCCTCGCTGCGGATGGAAAATGCGCTCCTTTGCTACCTCGGAGACAGCGACAGTGGCAGGCCCGCATGGGCCTATCCAGGATTCCTCCGCGGCAGCGAGACGCGGCAGGAGGTGGAGATTGAGCTTGAGATGAGGACCGACCTCTGGCGGGAGTTCGAGGGGGAGGCAACTAGACAGGGAGTAACTGTCGAGCAGCTGGCCGAGCACGCCGCCTTCTACTACGCCGCCGAGGTCGACGCCGGTCGCGTCACCCAGAGGATTCTCGAGGACCTCAAGCCGGGAGAACGCGGCGAAAGCAGTTAGCGACGCGGTGGCGAGGCGGTAACGGGTGCGGCGCCGAGCTCACTGAGGTTGGCACGCAACGAGCGGCGGCCGCGGTGGTGCAGTCCGTGCACCGAGCTCTCGCTCTTGTCGAGGGTGTCGGCGATCTCGATCGGCGAGAGGCCGACGATATGCCGCAGCACTAATACCTCGCGCTGGTCCTCGGGGAGATCCTCCAGAGCCTGTCGCAGGGCTTGGCCCCTATCGAGCGCGGTCTCGGCGCGGCCGGTGTCAGCCAACCGCACTTCCTCGGTCGGGATCGCGCGCTTCGCCCGCAGGTGGTCCAAGGCGGCGTTTCTGGCCACGCGGAGGATCCAGGCGTCGAAGGGAACCGCCCGCTCCTCGTACTTCTTGATCGCCTTCATCAGCTTGGCGAAGACGTTCTGGGTGATGTCTTCGGCCTCGTGGTGATCGCGGACCATCCCGTTCACATAACGAAGGACGTCATCCGCGTAGCGAACGTACAGAAAATGCAGCCCCTCTTGGTCTCCTGCTTTGGCGCGAGTCACGGCCTCCTGGGTCAGGTTGCCGGCCACACGGCTCAATGCCGGGCCTTCGGACGCGCTGCTCATTTGTGTTCTCCCTCATGCTCACCGCATGGCACTGCAAACTGGGTTTTCAGAAAAAAATCGCCAAATTGGGGGGAATCGGTTGAAACCCTTTCCGCACAACGCGGGTTACGACGCGGGAAGCTGATCATCGTCGCGGCGAAATGTCAATCGACAATTTCGACTATTAGGAGTGCCTGGAGGTGAAAATCCTGCAAAACCACGGGTTCCCGGTGCCGCAAGTGCGTGATCCAGAAGTCTGAAGTTAGGAGGATCTACGTCCTTCGGCGCAAATGTTGCCTACCCCTGACGAGTTGTCCAATTAGGAAATGGTCACCGTCGAACTCGGCAAACTCGCTTGTACCGGACTGGAAGGGCACTTCGGCCAAGATCTGGCCGTCGGCGCTCGCAAAGCGCTGCTCCATTACGCCTACAAGGTGAAAGCCGGCCGCCGGCCGGTGGTGGCGCCGCGGTTCCTGCAGGCACCCTCCACGCCGGAGGTGAAATTCGATCTCACGCTCGACAAGGAGACGGAGGCGCTGCTGGCGCGGGAGGCGGCAAAGCAGCGGATCGACGTCAGCCGACTGGCCACCCACGCGGTGCTCGTCTACCTGGCGGAGCTGGAGTTCCTCGGCCTCGGCCCCCGCAAAGGGCCGACCGTCACAAACGGGGAGAGCGAGCGCTAGTCGGTGCCGGCGGCCTGCGCCTGGAGGCCGGGCGCCGGGGCTGCCAGCGCCTCCGCGACCGAGCGGACGCGGACCGGCTTGCCGTCGTTACGCAGCGATTCCTCCAGAGCCTCGAGCCCGAGAACAACCTCGAGGCCCAGGCGGGCGTTGGAGATCGGCGTCGAGCCCTCGCGGATCGCGGCGGCGAAGTCACTCAGCTCCTGGCCGAGTGGCTCCAGGGCCTGCACGCGGGGGGCGACCATGTCGCCGGTCCGGTAGGTGAGGCGGTACTCGCCGAAGTTGGCGGGCGGCTCGGCGAAGTCGAGACCGCGGTCGTAGATGCGGACAGAGTCGTCAGCTGCGGTGTCCTCGTACTGGACCATCCGCCGCGAGCCGACGACGACCATCTGCCGCATCTTCCGCGGCGCCAGCCAGGAGAGCTGGATGTTGGCCTGGGCGCCGTCCTCGAAGCGCAGGGTGAGGAAGGCGGTCTCGTGGACCCCCTCCTGGAAGACGCTGCGCCCGGTCGCCGAGACCTCGCGCAGGGGCCGGTCGAGCCAGTGCAGGAGGATCGAGAGGTCGTGCGGGGCGAGGTCGAGGACGACCCCGTCCTGCTGGTAGAGGCCGAGGTTCATCCGCGAGGAGGTGATGAAGTAGATCTCGCCCAGCTCGTCTTCCTGGATCAGGTCGCGGACGGCGTTGACCGAGGGGCTGTAGACGAAGGTGTGGCCGGGCATCATCACCAGGCCGAGCTCCTCCGAGAGCCGGACCAGGGCGGCGGCCTCGTCGGCGGTGCGGGCCAGCGGCTTCTCGACGAGGACGTGCTTGCCCGCCTCCAGCGCCCGGCGGACGAGGTTGTAGTGGGTGTGGGGAGGGGTGGCGATCGCCACCGCCTCGATCCGCGGGTCGGCGAGCGCGGCGTCGAGATCCGGCTCGATCCAGATGCCGGGATGGCGCCGGCGGAAGTCTTCGGCACGGCCTTCGTCGAGCTCGCACAGTCCCATCAGGCGGAACTCGGGGCGCTCGACGACGTTGCGGACGATGTTGGGGCCCCAGTAGCCGTAACCGACGACGAGGGTTCCGATTGCTCCTGCTGGATTCACTCTGCTCCCTTTCGACTGAGGACTACCCATGGCGTTTTCAAAAGAATTGAGAGGTCGAGACCGAGCGAACGCCGTTTCGCGTACTCGATGTCGAGCCGGACCATTTCCTCGTAGGTCCGTTCGCTGCGACCGCTGACCTGCCAGTAGCCGGTCAGCCCCGGCTTGACCGAGAACCGCTCCCGGTACCAGCTCGGGTATTCGGCGACCTCGTAGGAGATCGCCGGCCGCGGGCCGACCAAGGTCATGTCGCCGCGGACGACGTTGAAGAGCTGCGGCAGCTCGTCCAGGCTCCAGTGCCTGATCCAGCGGCCGACCGCGGTGATGCGGTTGTCGACGGCGAGCTTGTAGAGGTTCTCGCGACCGCCGTCCGGGTTCGCCTCGGCGCCGTTGATCAGCGCGGTGACGTATTCGCGGTGGCCGCGGGGGTCGGCGTCGACCCGCATGCTGCGGAACTTGAAGAGGGTGAACTCCTTTTCGCGATAGCCGACCCGGCGCTGGCGGAAGAGGGCGGGGCCGCGGCTGTCAAGCCGGACCGCGACCGCAACCGCGATCAGGATCGGGCTGAGGAGGAGGATCAGCGCCACCGCGAAGAGGACGTCGAAGGCGCGGCGCAGGCCGGCGCTCGCCTGTCTGCGCGCCACTATCCAGGTCAGTCCCTTCTCGCGGGTGAGTCCGTGGGCCTCCATGCACGTAGACAACGGTCCCGCCGCGGGAACACTTGCGGCTCAAATTTTTTCCGGAGTGACGAAAAGAGACGGAGGGTTCGTGCGTTGATTACGCATGGCAGCCCGAATCCTCTCTGTGATCGGCTCCCGCCCCGAGATCGTCCAGGCGGCGCCGCTTTCGCTTGCCTACGCCGACTGCGTCGAGGAGATCCTCGTCCACACCGGCCAGCACTACGACCCCGGGATGTCGGACCTGCAGATCGCCGACCTGCACCTGCCGCTGCCCGAGTTCAACCTCGGGGTCGGCTCGCTGCCGCCGGCCGCGGCGGTGACCGTGGCCGAGGAACGGATCGGCCGCGTGATCGCCAGCCGCGAGCCCGACGCGGTGCTCGTCCGCGGCGACACTCACGCGACGATCGCCGGCGCCCGGGCGGCCGTCGCCGCCGGAGTGCCCTTGATCCACGTCGAGGCGGGGCTGCGCAGCTACCGCGCCGACATGCCGGAGGAGGCCAACCGGATCGAGACCGACGAACTTTCCGACCTTCTCTTCGCCCCCTGCGAGCACGCCCGCGACGTGCTTGTAGAGGAGGGGGTGCGCGGCACCGTCCACGTCACCGGCGACGTCCTCGCCGACGTCCTCCTCGCGACCCGCGACCGCCTGCCCGAGCGCGGGGAGGAGGGCGACTACGTCCTCGCCACCGCCCATCGCAACTACAACACCGACTCGGCCGAGCGGCTGGCCGCCGTCCTCGGCTGCCTCGGCGCCGCCGAGTGCCGGGTGATCTTCCCGCTGCACCCGCGGACCCGCAAGAGCATCGAGTCCTGGGGCCTCGAGGTCCCGGCCAACGTCGAAGTGCGCGAGCCCGTCACCTACACCCAGATGCTGACTCTGGAGCGCGACGCGGTGGCGATCGCGACCGACTCCGGCGGCGTCCAGCGCGAGGCCTACCTCTGGGGCGTCCCCTGCATCACGATGCGCGAGGAGACCGAGTGGATCGAGACCGTCTCGACCGGCTGGAACACCCTGGTCGGGGTCGACGAAGCGAAGTTCCGGGCGGCGCTCGAAAAGCCTTTGCCGGCGGAGCGGCCGCCGATCTTCGGCGACGGGCGCGCTGCGCAGCGGATCGCCGAGCTGACCGTTTCCCACCTCGACCGCGCACCGGAGGAGTCCCTTGTCTGAGCAGCTTCGCGTCGGCGTCATCGGCTGCGGCCGCATGGGCGCCTTCCACGTCCGCAACTACGCCCAGCTCGACTGCGCTCAGCTCGTCGCCGTCGCCGATCCCGACCCCGAGGCGCGCAGCCGCGCCCTGGCGGGCTCCCAGGTGCTCGAGTTCTCCGACTGGAGGGACCTGATCGAAGACGCCGACGAGCTTGACGCGGTCTCGATCACCTGCCCCTCCGAGCACCACGCCGAGGTGGCGCTGGAGGCGCTGGCGGCCGGCCTGCACGTGCTGGTCGAGAAGCCGATCGCGACCACCCTTCCCGACGCGCTGCGGATGCGCGGCGCCGCGATCGAAGCAGATCGCAAGCTTATGGTCGGACATGTCGAGCGCTTCAACCCGGCCGTCGAGAAGCTGCGTGAGCTGGTCGCCGACGGTCGCCTCGGCAACGTCTACCGGGCTCATACGACCCGGGTCGGGCCGTTGCCGACGCGGATTCAGGACACCGGCGTGGCAATCGACCTCGCCACCCACGACCTCGACGTCATGCAGTACGTCCTCGACAGCTCGATCCATGAGATCTACGCCGACGGCGGCCGCTTCCAGCACAGCTCCCAGGAGGACCTGCTCACCTGCCTCGCCCGCTTCGACGGGGGCGGCGGCGAGACGCTGGGGCTGCTCGACGTCAACTGGCTGACCCCGGAGAAGAAGCGCGAGATCGCCCTGATCGGCGAGAACGGGCTCCTGCGCGCGAGCTACATCACCCAGGACGTCTGGTTCGTCGAGTCGACGACCGCGCCGCTGCAGTGGGACGGGCTCTCGGTTCTTCGCGGGGATGGCGAGGGCGCGGCCGTGCGGTTCTCGCTGGCCAAGGCCGAGCCCCTGCAGGCCGAGCTCGAAGCCTTCTGTCGCTGCGTTCTCGACGACACGCCGGAGCCGGTCAGCGCCCACGACGGGGTCAAAGCCCTCGCCGCGGCGCTCGCCGTCCGCGAGTCGGCGGCGGTGCGGCGACCGGTCGAGCTGCTCGACATCCCCGCCCCCCGACCGCTGGAGGTCTTCGCGTGATCCGCTTCGTCATCCCCGCCTACAACGAGGCGGAGAACATCCCGCGCCTGCTCTCCGACCTCGCCCCGGTCGCGCGCGAACTGGGGGCGCGGGTGATCATCGTCGACGACGGCTCCACCGACGGCACCTCCGAGGTGATCCGCGAACACGCCCAGGACATGCACCTGGCGGTCGTCCGCCACACCGTCAACCGCGGCCTCGGCACCGCGATCAACACCGGCATCCGCTCCGCCCTGAAGGAGTCTTCCGACGACGACGCGATCGTCACCCTGGAGGCCGACACGACCTCCGACCTCTCCGACCTGCCGCGGATGCTGGAGCTCTTCGAGCAGGGGACCGACGTCGTCCTCGCCTCGGTCTACGCCCCCGGCGGCAAGATCGTCGGCGTCGCCGGCTGGCGCCTGGCGGCGAGCAAATCGGTCTCCAACACCTTCCGCTACCTCGGCGGGCTGCGCGAGATGCACACCCTCTCTTCGCTGTACCGGGTCTACCGGGCGGGGACGCTGCGCAAGGCCGCCGACACCTACGGGTACCTGCTTGTCAGGGAGCCGGGATTCGCCGCTAACGTCGAGCTGCTGCTGAAGCTCTACAACGCCGGCGCCAGCGTCGCCGAGGTGCCGACCGTGAACGACTGGACGACCCGCAAAGGCGAGTCGAAGATGCAGCTGAAACCGACGGTCGTCGCCTACTTCCGGGTGATGGCCGCGCACCTGGTGGGACGAATCCAGCCGCCGCCGGTCTCACCGCTCGCCGAGGCGACGGCGCAACTGCCGTCGCCGGTCGAGCGGCCGGCCCTGCCGGAGCCGACCGCGGCGCAGACTGCGGGCCGCGCGCCCGTGGCGCAAACGGGATGAGCGAGCGAGCGCCGAGGGTTGGGGTCGTCGGCGGCGGCGTCCTCGGCGTCTCGCTCTCCCTGCGCCTCGCCCAGGCGGGGGCGCGGGTCACCGTAATCGAGCGCGGGCCGAGCCTCGGCGGGCTCGCCGGCACCTTCGACTTCGGCGGCCACGAGGTCGACCGCTTCTACCACGTCATCACCCCCTCGGACCAGCGGATGATCGCGATGGCCGAGGAGGTCGGGCTCGGCGAGGAGCTGCGCTTCACGCCCGTCGGCGCCGGCTTCTTCTCCGACGGCGAGATGCACGACTTCAACGGCATCGGCGACCTCCTGCGCTTCTCGCCGCTGAGCCCGCCGGCGCGGCTGCGGCTGGGCCTGTTCGTCGCCCAGTGCCAGCTGCGCAGCTCCTACGAGAAGCTGGAGACGATTCCGCTCGAGACCTGGCTGCGGCGGATCTGCGGCAACCAGGTCTGGGAGCGGATCTGGAAACCGCTGCTCGACACGCGCTTCGACGGCGACCCCTCGGGGCTGCCCGCGACCTACCTCTGGGCGCGCACGCGGCGGATGTCCGGGGCGCGGCAGGGCAAGGGCCGGGGTGGCGAGGAAATGGGCCACATCGTCGGCGGCCACCAGCGCCTGATCGACGCGATGGTCGCGCGGGCGCGCGAGCTCGGGGTCGAGGCCCGCACCGGGGCGCCGGTCACCGGCCTCGCCCTCGCCGAGGACGGCTCGGTCAGCGGGGTGGAGCTGGAGGGGGAGACGCTCGAGTTCGACCTGACGATCCCGACCCTGCAGCCGCCGGCCTTGCGCTTCCTGCTGCCGGAGCGCCACCAGCACCTGCTCGAGCGCTACCCGCAGCGCTGGCTCGGCGTCGTCTGCCCGATCATCAAGGTGCGCCGCCGGCTGCTGCCCTACTACGCGATCAACATCACCGAGCCGACGCCGCTGACCAGCGCCGTGGAAACGACCCAGGTACTCGGCACCGAGCACACCGACGGCCTGCAGCTGGTCTATCTGCCGAAGTACTGCGACCCGGCGGCGCCGGAGCAGAGCGAAGACGACGAGTCGGTTTACCGCCGCTTCACCGATTACCTGGCGCGGCTCTCGCCCGGGTTCGGCCGTGACGACGTCGTTGACTGGACGGTGCAGCGGGCGAAGCTGGTCGAGCCGGTGCATCAGGTCCGCGGCGAGGACGAGGGATCGCGAATCGCGCCTGTCTGGCCCGGCGTCGGCGGCCTGGCCCTGGCCTCCAACGCACAGATCTATCCCTACCTGCTCAACGGCGACTCGGTGATGAGCTTCGCGGAAGAGGTGGCGGCCGAAGTCGCCGGGCGGCTTGGCCTTTCCGGCCAACCGTCGGCGGAGAGTGCGAAAAAAGGACTAGTCGGCGCGTTGAGTTCCTAGAGGGTCGGCCGTACGGGTTCCGGCACTCGCCGCGAAGCCATGTACCAGGTCGAAGCCTCCAAAGCCCTCTTGAAGCCGCGCCTCTGGGCCCGGCGGACGTCCCGCCTGCGGGTGCCGCGCAACGTCGTCATGCTCGGCACCGTCAGTCTGCTGACGGACGTCTCCTCGGAGATGGTGGCCACCGTGCTGCCGATGTACCTGATCTTCTCCCTCGGCGCGAGCCCGCTGGTTTTCGGGGCGATCGACGGCACCTACCGCGGCGCCGCCGCCCTGGTCCAAGTCCTCAGCGGCTTCACCTCTGACCGCTGGCGCCGCCACAAGGAGGTGGCGGGGCTCGGGTACGGGCTCTCGGCGCTGGGCAAGGTGGCTCTCGTCACGGCCGGCAGCACGATCGGCGGAGTGGGGGCGATCGTCGCCGTCGACCGCGTCGGCAAGGGGATTCGGACGGCACCCCGCGACGCGCTGATCTCGCTTTCCAGCGCCAAGGACAAACTCGCCACCTCGTTCGGCGTCCACCGGGCGATGGACAGCGTCGGGGCGATGCTCGGGCCGCTGGTCGCCTTCGGGATTCTCTTCCTGGCGCCGGCCCGGTTCGACGCCGTTTTCGTGGTCAGCACGTTGTTTGCCGTGCTCGGCCTTGCCGTCCTCGTCCTCAACGTCGAAGGCCGACCCCAGCGGGCGCCCCGGGAGGGGGCGCCGCCGCGTCTGCGCGCCGCCCTCTCGCTGCTCAAGGACCGCAGCTTCGCTCCGCTCCTGCTCGCCGCCGCCGGCCTCTCGATCGCCAGCGTCTCCGACGCGCTCATCTACGTCGGCCTGCAGCGCACGATCGACTTCGACCCGGCGCTCTTCCCGCTGCTCTATGTAATGACCGCGATCTCCTTCATGGCCCTGGCGATTCCGGTCGGCCAGCTTGCCGACCGTGTCGGCAAGGTCCCGGTTCTGCTGGCGGGGCAGGCGCTGCTCTTCGTCGTCTACGGGGTGCTGCTGATGAGCTCCGTCGGCTACCTGGCCCTCGCCGTCTGTCTGGTCGCGCTCGGCGGCTACTTCGCGGCGACCGAAGGGGTGATGACCGCGCTGGCCGGGGCGGTGCTGCCGGAGCGGCTGCAGGCGAGCGGGATCGGGATACTGATCACCGTGGTCAGCCTCGGGCGCCTCGTCTCCTCGCTCGCCTTCGGGGCGCTCTGGTTCGCGATCGGGCTGCAGAGCGCGGTCCTGATCTTCGCCGCCTGCCTGATCCTTGCGCTGGCGCTCTCGGCCCCGCTGCTCTTCCGGGCTCAGCGCCTGGCTCTGGATGGATAGCCGCGGCGGCAAGATCACCGTCGCGCTGGTCGTCGTCTGCGTCCTGCTCGGCGGCGGCTACGTCGTCTACGCGGCCCTCGGGCCGAGCCAGACGACGACGGGTGCCAGCCCGAGTGCGGCCGAGGCCGCCGGCGTCCCCGTGATGGTGCGGGCGGTCGATCCGGTGAAACCGACCCTCAACGGGCGCGTCTTCGTCGTCGAGGACGGGAGGGTGGTGAGGCGCTCGCACGACCTGGCCTGCGAGCGGGTCTACTACGCAGCCGGCTGGGGCATCTGCATGGGCGTAGCGCCCTCCGGAGTGGACTACACCGCCACCATCTTCAACTCCAGGTTCGAGCCGCTGCACACCCTCACTCTCCTGGGTCTGCCCTCGCGGGCGCGGGTCTCAGCCGACGGCCGCTACGGGGCGATGACGGTCTTCGTCGCCGGCGACTCCTACCTCTCCTCGCCGACCGCCTTCTCCACCCGGACGACGATCCTCGACATGAAGAGCGGCGAGCAGATAGGCCAGCTGGAGCAGTTCGAGGTGACCAAGGACGGCACGCCCTTCGACGCCGTCGACTTCAACTTCTGGGGCATCACCTTCAGCCCCACCGACTCGAACACCTTCTACGCCACCCTCGCCACCGGCGACCACCATTATCTGGTCGAAGGCGACGTCAACTCCCGCTCGATGCACGTCCTCCGCGACGGAGTCGAGTGCCCCTCGCTCTCCCCGAACGGCACCCAGATCGCCTTCAAGAGCCGGATCGGCGACGAGAACCGGTGGCACGTCCATGTCCTCGACGTCGCCGGCCTGAAGGACCACCCGGTGGCCGAGCAACGCTCGATCGACGACCAGGTCGAGTGGCTTGACGACAAGACCCTCGTCTACTCCGACGGCGAAAACGTCTACACGGCCCCCGCCGACGGCAGCGGCGAATCGCAGCTGCTTGTCAAGGACGCGACCTCGCCGGTGAGGCTGGAATCCCGCTCAGGTGCGTGAGAGCAGGGGGGCCAGGCGGTCGCGGCTCTCGCTGAGGATTCGACGGGGCATTGCTAGCGGACGAGGGCGCGGTGGCGATACCAGCTCGGGATCGACGGTGTCGGCGGCAGGAACCTTGAACTCGGCGGTGGTTTCGCGGGTGGCGGCTGCGATCTCTCCTAGCGAGCACCACTGGGTGGGTCCTAGGCACTCTATGTCGGCTGCTGCCGCCGTGAGGACGTCGAGGCCGTCGCTGAGGTCGTTCTGGTGGCCATAGAGGATCAGGGGTTGGCCCAGGAAGGCTCGCAGCGCCAACTCCGGTAGGGAGCGCTGGGAGAGGGGGTGGCGGAGGAGGACCGGAAGGCCGTCGGCGTTGTCGGCCGGGCGCCATCCGACCAGGGGGCCGGCCTCGGCCGGGCTCTCTAGCCAGGAATCGGCGCCGTCGCCCAACCACGGGTAGGGCTGGGTCACCGTCATCGCCTCGAAGCCGCAGCGGCGTAGCCCACCGACCGTTGCCCTCGAGCAGCGCTCGTGGGGTGGCACCATCACCCGGTCCACCTTGATGCCGGTGCGGCGCTCGAACGCGGCTATCCGGCGCAGCGCCTGGGCGGCGAGGGCCAGGGCTTCAGATGGACTCTGGGGACGGGCGAGCTCGCCGCCGTAGTGGTCGTTGCCATGGACCAGGAGCGAAAGAGCCCCGTGGCTCTCGCGCAGCGCGCGCAGAGCTCGGGGATGGGCATACCAGCCGTCGAGCGGCACCGTCGCCAGGGCCGCGTGGTAGCCGTGCTCCCGGGCGTGGGCGCCGAGGGCAGGGAGGTCGACGAAGCCGTAGGTCGGCCAGTGCAGGTTCGGATCGTCGAAGAGGAAGCTCGCTCGTAGCGGTGGCGCTTGCTGATCCTCTTCTGCCGTCAGCTGGCGGAGGAAGTGGGCCAGCGGCAGGAGGGCGGCGCTGCGGTGGCCGCAGAGCCGCTCGCGCAGCGCCTCCTCCGGCTCCAGCTCGCCTGGGCACAGCAGCGCCGTTTGCAGCTCGCCGCGGCGGACCCAGATCGGGGTTCTTTCGCAGGCCGCGAGGACGGTCGCCCGCTCGGGCGCTTGCTCCGCCCGGCCGAGGGAGCCGCCGATTCGCTCGTCCGGCAGTAGCGCCCCGTGCAGACTGCGGTCGAGGCCTGGGTCGGTGGCGAGCTCTACTTCCGCCCTGCCCTCCACGTCGGCCGGCTCCGGCGCCAGCAGGCGCAGCGCCGGCAACCCGAGGGCCGCCGCAGCCTCCGCCTGATCTCCGCTACTGATCTCTAGAACGCCATCAAGGTCCCGCAGCTCGCCCTTCTGGCGCCCCTCGAAGCTGACCGGATACGCCTCTTCCAACGCCGCCAGCAGGCGGGGGAGATCGCGATGGGCAGAAGCTGGGAAGACGCCGACGGTGCGCCGGCGGGTGTCCGCGCTCACCGGCCCGGGGTCAGCCTGTAGACCTCGAAGAGGGTGGCGGGGTTGGTCCCCGCGGCCGGGAGGCCGCCGCCGAACTTTGCCACCGGCGGGCCCTCGCGCTCGATCCGCTTCGCCAGCAGGCGGTTGTAGTCCTCGCCGAAGTAGCTGAACCCGTAGCCGTCGAAGCGGCGGGCGCTGACCACCGCGTAGCGGACGTGCTCCTTGTCGATCGCGGCGATGGCGGCGAGTTCGTCGCCGCGGCTGTCCAGTAGGCCGGGGAGGAACATCGGATTGTAGAGGGCCGGTGGCCGGTCGGTCATGAAGTTGATCCCGGCATCGGAGGGCACGGCAAGCAGCGGTTCCCCGGCGGCGGTGTGATCGCCGATGTAGTCGACGGCGCCCTGCAGCCCCGGCGCCGCGGCCGCGGTGGTGACGAAGCTGCCGCGCGGGGTGTGGACGGTGGCGTCGTTGTCGCGGTAGAGGCCGACCTGGGCGTAGGCCGCGAGCCCGACCGCCACCGCGGCGAGGGCCACATAGGAAGCGGTGCGCGCCTGCGGCCAACGATCGGCGAGGCGGTCGTGGAGGACGGCGAGGAGCAGGACCAGCGGCGCCGCGTAATAGGGGGCGTAGGAGGCCTCGAGGGTGAAGGCGTCGTAGGCGCGGGCGCCGAGGGCGGCGGCCACCGCGACCAGGGCGAGGTCGAAGCCCCAGGAGTCGGTCAGCGGCGGCGAGCCATTGCGGACCAGGCGGAAGGCGACCGTGATCGCCGCCCCGAAGCCGAGCGCCGGCAGCCAGCTCATCCCGATCAGCAGGTGGGTCACCTCGTACTGGACCCCGTCCCGCGTCGCCGGCCAGATCGAGAGCTCGTGCATGACCATGTCGCCGAGGACGAGGAAGGCGACCGCCGTCGGCAGCGGCCACAGGGCCTTGATCCGGGCCGTTCGGCCCTCGGCCTTCGAGAAGAGGACGGCGGCGGCGACGAGGCTGGCGAGCAGGAGCAGGTAGACGGTCGCCCGCGCCAGCGTCGAAGCGGCGCTTTCGAGGTCGAGCGGCGCCCAGTCCTGCTGGGACTTGAGGCCGCCGACGCGGATGAAGTCGACCGGCCAGAGGTTCTCGGTGAATAGGTTGGCGGCGCCTGCGTCGGCCGTCAGCCAGGCAAGCACGGGTCCGGCGACGGCGAGCGCCGGCAGGGCCAGACGCGGCAGCGCGCGCAGAACCTCACGCCCTCCCTGCTGGCGCCATTCGCCGACCAGGTACGCGGCGGCGGCGAGGACGGCGAAGCCGGCGAATTCGGGCCGGGTGAGGCAGGCGAACCCGATCGCCAATCCCGCGAGGACCAGCCGCCCCCGGCAGAGGGCGAGCAGGGTCAGGAGGGTGAAGAGGATGCCGAAGGTGGCCGAGTTGGTGTGGGGGAGGACGAAGTTGAAGGCGGTGCCGGAAAAGCCGATCGCCGCCACCACCGCGCTGGCGAGGAAGGCCGGCAGCACCCGCAGGAGCTGGCGGGCGAGGGCGTAGAAGGCGCCGACGATCGCCGCCGCCACGGCGAGGCCGAAGGCGAAGGCGGTGGTGAAGCCGGTGCCGAAGACGGCGAAAGCGCCGGCCAGCGAGTAGACGCCGAGCGGCCCGTAGAAGTAGCGGATGTCGCGGTAGGGCTCGCCGCCTTCGGCGATCGTCGCGGCGACGGTGAGCTCGTGGCCGGAGTCGATCGACGGGACTCCCCATTTGCGCCAGCTGAGCGCCGCCAGCAGGGCGAAGAAGAGGGCGAGCCCGGCGACGGCGCGGACGTCGGCATCGGCGGCGATCTCGCGAACCCGCGCGGTCCCGCCGAGCGCTGCCGGGGGTTGCTCGCTACGCGTGCGAACGGCGGTGCTCATGCCGAGGCCGGACGCAGCGCCCCGACGAGCAGGCGCACCTGTTCGGGCGCCAGCCACGGCGTCAGGGCGACGTAGAGCACCGAGCCGACGCCGAGCGCCAGCATCGGCGAGGCGATGCCGCCTCCGGCCGCGTCGCCGACCAGCGCCCCGACGCCGAAGCAGGCCGCCGCGGCGAGGACGAAGCGGAGGCCGTCGCGGGCGAGCTCCCGGGCGATCGCGGCGCTGCCGGAGCCGGCGCCGGCCAGCAGCAGCGTCACCGCGAAGCAGAGCGGGGCGACGACGAAGGCGCCGACGACGCCGTTGACCCCGAACAGCGCTCCCCCCAGCGCGGTCGCGCCGACGTGGACGGCAACCAGAACCGGGGCGAGGGCGTTGACCAGCTTGACCCGGCCGAGCGCGAACATCGCCGGCAGCAGCAGGTTGACGAGCAGCGCCGCCACGGTCCAGGCGAAGAGCAGCGCCCCGAAGACCCGCAGCTGGTCGACCTGGGCGGGGTCGAAGCTCTTCGGCAGGACCTCGCCGACCAGCGTGGCGCCGCCGGCGATCAGCGCCGCCAGGGCCGGAGAGACGATCAGCATCGAGTAGCGGAAGCCGGCGGGGACGGTGTCGGCAATCACCTCGCGCCAGTCGGCGAGGGCGCCGCGGCGCATGTCGGCGATCCGCGACATCCCCAGGGCAAAGCCGGTGCCGGCGACCAGGTAGCTGGCGAAGAGGTAGGCGTAGGAGAGGACGGTGGCGCCGCCGGCGCCGTAGTTGCTGGCGAAGGCGAGGGTGATGACGTAGAGGCCGTTGAAGGCGAGGTAGACCGCGGTGCTGCCGAGGACCAGCCAGACGCAGCGCAGCAAGCGGGTCGGCTGCGGTCGGGTGCGCATCGCGCCGCGGTCGCGGCTGGCGCGGACGCCGTCGAGCATCGCCGCGCTGGTGACCACCGCCATCGCCAGCATCGACCAGCCGAGCGAGAGCTCGCCGGCGGGACCGGAGACGGCCAGGTAGACGACAAGGCCGCTGAGGGCGCCGGCGATGTAGGCGCCGGCGATGCGGTCGAAGCGGTCGCGGACGGCGAGGACGGTGGCGCCGCCCGCCGCCCAGAGCTGCAGGATCATCGCCAGCCCGAGGATCGGCAGCGCCGAGGTCGCGACCGAGCGGCCGGACTCGCCGACGCCGGGGGCGAGCAGCCCCGCCAGCGGCCCGGCGAGCGGGATCGTCGCGATCCCCACCGGCACCGCGATCGCGCCCAGAGCCAGGGCGAACTCACGTTGGGTCAGGCGCGGGCGGTCGCCGACCAGCATCGGCGCCGAGCTGACGCGGATGCTCTGGCTGAAGACGCCGAAGCTGGTGTAGAGGGCGAAGGCGACGAAGAAGCCGTCGGTGCGGGCGTTGACGCCGAAGGAGCTGAGGTAGAGCAGCGCCTGGATTCCCGAGGTCGCGCCCATCGCCAGGGTCGCCACAGCCATCGCGACGCCGGCGTGGGCGTGCTTCTCGCGCAGGCCCTCCCGCTGTGAGACAGGTTTCGTGTCCACCCTCGGGGTGGTCGCGACCGCGGTGGTGCTCATACCCCACCAACGCGCGGGCCCCCTCAATACTTGTTGTCGGATTCAGGGCCCGTAATGCTGGTCACCCGGCGCCCAGTCGACCCCGGCGCCGCTACGCAGGCGGTAGTCGTCGCCGGCGGGGTCGGCGAAGCCGGGCTTGCAGTCGCGCCGCGAGCTGCGGCTCAGCCGCGGCAGCGTCCCTTCCCATTTGCAGACCAGGTCATCCTGCTGGCTGAAGTGCGGCCAGGCGCCGCTCCAGTCGCTCCAGCCGCGGTAGATCGCGTTCCTGGCGAATCTGACGCCGCCGAACGGCCCGCCGCGGAGCGCCACCGGCGAGTCGTTGCCCGAGGTCCAGATCGTGTTGCCGGTGACCGTGACTCCCCGGGTGGGGCCGAAGATCTGCACGATCGAGGGCGGCCCACAGCCGCTCTCGGGTGGGTCGCAGGGGGCGGCGTTCCGCAGCATCAGGTTGTCGGCGAGGACGATGCGCCGGATCGCCGCCGGCTGGTCGTTGACGAAGAAACCCTGGCAGCGGTTGTCGTGGACGTAGTTGCGGCGGAAGAAGAGGCCGTCGCCGCCCCAGACCGACTGCAGGCAGTCGCTGTGGTTGCCGTTCTCGCGCACGTTGGTGATCTCGTTGCCTTCGATCAGCACCCCGTAGGGGTCGCGGTCGCCGCTGTCGTGGTAGCGGTTGAGCCGGATCGCGTCCTCGCCGAAGGGGCCGACGAAGCGGTTGCCGGCGATCGTCGTGTCGGATATGAAGGTGGAGGTGGTGGGGCCGGCTTCGACGCCGAAGTAGCCACCGCTGATGCGGTTGTGGAGGACCGAGATCTTCCGCGAGCCGGGCTCGATCGTCACTTCGTCGGTGATCGCAAAGTGGGAGAGGGCGAGGCGGGAGCCGCTGAGGGTGGCGCCGTCGAGCGAGGCCCCGCCCGGGTCCTCGGCGCGAACGACGAGGTTCGGCCCCGAGCCGCGGTGAGCGAGGCGGAGCGTGCCGTAGCTGCCGTCGCGCAGGCAGAGGACGTCACCCGCATCCGCCTCCGCCGCAGCGGCGGTGAGCGCAGGGAGGTTGCCGAAGCTGCGGTCGCAGGGCATCAGCCGTGGCCGTGTCGGCGCTTTGGCGCGGGCGTGGCTGCTTTCGCCGTCGCCGCCGAGCAGCAGCAACGCCGCCATCGCCCCGGCGAGGAGGCAGATGGCGGCGATTGCGAAGGGTCTGCGGGAGCGGTGCCTCACTCCCGATCAACGGTCAGGGACCGTAGTGAACTTCCGCGGGGGCCCAGTCGACGCCGCGGTTGCCCCCGCTCGTGAGGCGGTAGTCGTCGGCAGCGGTGTTGCGGAACGAGAGGCTGCAGGCCATCGTCTCGCCGGGGCGGGAGGAGGGCCAGCTGCCTTCGCGCTGGCAGAGCGTGTTTTCGCTGAGACTGATCCCGCTCATGTTGGTATCGGTCCAGAGGCGAGAAATGACGTTGTTCGAGACCACCGTGTCGCCGCCGGTCCCCTCGCGGAAGGCGGCGATCGAGTCGGCGCCGTCGCCCCAGATCGTGTTGCGCTTCATCTTGAACTGGGAGTAGGGGCCGAAGACCTGGAAGTACATCGGCTGCCCGCAGCTGGTCAGCGGCGGCCCGCAGGGTTCCTTGTTGCGGAGGAAGAGGTTGTCTTCGACCGAGATCCCGACGATCGGCCCGGAGACCCCGCCGAGGCTCGCCTGGTCCTTGACGAAGAACCCCTGGCAGCGGTTGTCGTGCAGGTAGTTGCGGCGGAAGACGATGTGGTCGCCGACCCAGACGGTCTGCAGGCAGTCGCTGTGGTTGCCGTTCT